>JACKQG010002473.1_pt1 | contig 24096 bp, 35 predicted proteins | sample 8237621 | NCBI WGS metagenome assembly JACKQG01 (sample SAMN15677084, study PRJNA649215) | marine metagenome | biome: marine; feature: Black Sea; material: saline water; isolation source: suspended particulate matter (SPM) from the Black Sea western gyre | collected 2013-06-09/2013-06-10 | depth... | reverse complement strand
AGGTCCCGCCCACATTGGCATCAAGGACAGCGACTACATCGCCGTCCATCCCAGCCATCTTCTGGGTCAGGCCAATCCTGGTACGAAGGGTCCCGTCTTCAACGACGATCATGTTGAGGCTCGATGATAATTCGTTTGAGTTAAGCTGTTCAGCCCGTCGCTCGGAATGCTCTCCTTTTGCCCAAGGCCCAAAGTTTATAGTGATAGGCCTGGCGTCCCTGATCGTACGCTGGGCCTGTTGTACGTCCATTTGATTCTGAGCCGCGATGATGTCTTTAAACATTACCGTTTCCTCACTGTAATGGCGCTCTGACGGACCCTACGCTTCCGGTCCAGCTTCAGGCCCATATCTTGAAAGTAGGCCAGGAGTGCGGCCTCTACGGACGCTGGAGAGCGACTCCGGTTCCTGGCCCACATCTTCATCCCCTCTATGATGGCAGAGTTGAGCAAACCCCGGTAGGGAACATTGCCGGTGTCTACCGTCACATACACGTAGTTGGGGTAATAAACGAAGTTAACCGTATAGACGGCATCAGGCTCATCGAGGAAGCCGATATAGTGTCCGGCGTCCAGGTAATACTTCGACGGCTCATCGTTCGAGAGGTTGCCATCAGAGTCTATGTACTCCCATCGATCTCCCTCCTCACACTGCTCCATCGGATCAGAGCCAGCGATCCATACCTTATAAGGAATCCACAGGTCCCCCATGGAGTTGGCGCTCAAGTCGTAGGTCTCGGTCCCATTGACCGTGGCCAGGGTCCCGGTGCCAGTCCGAACCAGAGCAGACTCTTCATCGATCAGCACCTGGTGGAGAAGCTCGACGGTCTTGTTGTAGTACACGAGCTGCTCCGGGTCTGTATACTGCACGTCATCAGAGTTTCTCAGCTCCCAATTACAGCGGTCGGTTAAGGCCGCCACAGTGGTGGTTTGTTCAACACCCATTACTGCCTCCCCGTATCGTTGTCATCTCGGACACAGTCTTTGCAGACCATCCGGCCCTTGGAGTTCTTGGTAAGTTTGCGCTTTGAATCAACGATTAGACCGCAGCAGTCACAGGCAATGTAGCTTGAGATGAGTTCATCCTGGGCTGGCTGAGAAGTCTTCGATCCATCGGTGTTATAGGATTGGTGGCCACTGGCCTCATTGAGGAAGCCAGCATTCGCGCCCAGCCGTAGCTCGCCACCGTGAGCGTAGTCAACCGTATTACCGGCCAGGTCTGTCTGAGACCCAGCCGGTATAAGGTCGTTACGGTATGCGTGCTTCTTAGCCATTAGGCGTCAGTACTGGCGCTGAACTTCATTGCAATGCCCTGCTCGTTATCGGCATTAACAATATAGATCGGCATGAACCAGGACATATCAGCCCCGACAAGGCACTCATCAATATTGGCAGCGTCATCTTGCAGCCGGACATTGATGGGACCTGCGACTTGGCCGGTAGTAGTAGCAGCCAGGTTAATGGCCAGGTCTTCAGCAGCCGCAGTTCTCAGGTAGGCCGGATGATTCCACCTACCGAAGATCTGAAGATTGAGCGATGCAGTGGTGACGTTATAGATCAAGCCACTTGTAGCATCAGCGAACAGCCACTTGGGTACGATCAGGACGTTCTCGCCGCCGACGATCTTAATACAAGAGGCTGGCCCGGCTTTACCGAGATGGCCATCATGAACATGATCGAGGATCTGGAGATCGTCTGCTGCATCAGTAGAGATGATCGGATCGATGACGTGAGTAGTTGCAACGTTATCGATCACACGGCAGTCCTTCAGCGTGTTGCTTGCACCGGAGATGGTCAGCATGTTCACGAGAAGATCTACTCCGGTCTTGAAGTTCAAGTTCTCCAGCCACGTATTGGCCGCCGCCATGATAATGGTGGCATCGGTTGCGGAGAAGGTGAACGTTGGTACCTGGGTCCCCCACCCGTGGCCAAGGACTTTGATGTTGTCCACATCAAAATCGATCTGGGAAGCAGCGCTGATAGTTTCAGCATGGCCGGGCATGGCATGGATTGTACAGCCGTACTCGGTCTCGCTGTTGTTACCGGCGTGTTTATTGACGGCCTGTTCTATGGTAGCCATGGGCCGTTCAGGCGTGCACCCGTCATGAAGGGAGCTTCCATAGTCAGAGTGAACGTACATCTGACGCATGAAATCGCCTACTGACGGTATTCTTACAAGTTGCTCCATTGGTCTGATTGGTGCTGGCATGATTAATACCTCCTTAATGGAATCTCGCAGCCTCCACCCGACTGCTTGCTTAAGCAGAGGCAGAGCTTCGGCCATGCGGGTTAGGCAAGCAGCGCGAAGCTCTGCTTCAGTGTTTATGAAAAAGGCGGGATGAAGTACATGGACCGAGGATCATTAACCTCGTTGCTCCATCTACCTCGGATAACGAATAAGGCATCGCCCGTGTCAGGATCGCCATAGCGAGACAGGGTCGGTTTTACCCGGTCAAACCAGATAAACCCAATGTCCTCATCCTTGCGTCCACCAACTCCCCACCGGCCATCGGTGATCTCGGCATCGATCTTGAGACCTAACTTCCGGCGTCTGGGAATAGCGTTGATGGCGTTCCGGTTGGAATCCGGCTCTAACTGGGAGTCCAAGAGTTTGCTCATCTTAAACTCGTGAGTCGGTCCACACCAGATATACTCGGCCTTTTGGTCGTACTTCTTACCACGATGATCGACGATGGACTCGAAGTTTTTGACCGCAGCCTCAAGCGCTGGTTCGTTGGGATCGGCAGCGGAACCCAGATTACTATAGGTACCTCCACCAAGCCTGGAGTGAGTCGCACTGGCAACTGCTGTGGTACCGTCACCTACCGTATGGTAAGTAGTAGCAGTAGCATTCATCATCATGCGAATGGCCAGAAGATGTCGTGTTGCTTGACCGGAGACGCCAAGATCTTTCATGGCGGTTTTCATAATTCCGTAAAGCACATCTTCTATAGCCTCTTCACTGATGCGGCATAACAAGGACCAGGTGCTGTGAACCCACCGTTTTACAGGCCCTTGGATACGTGCGTCTGGTGTATGTGCAGTGCCTTCAGGCTTCTCCACAAGATATCCGAACCCCGAAGTGTAACCACTCTCTTCGTAAGCTCTCTTTGAGGTACGCATGGAATAGAACTCCTTCCATGTCTCTGGGTACCTCTTAAAGTTCTCTTTCGCAACTGCGAAGAGGCCCGGTGCGATATAGTTGTTGAAACGTGATCTGGTCTCAGTAGCCACTGTGTTACCTCCTTTGTGATTGAGTAAACCTCAACGATAGTTAATTTAGATGACTGCCCCTGCGGACATTGCTGCCTGGTGCAGATTCAGTTTGACGATCCATATGCAGTTTGCGCCGATAGCGTTATTAAGCCCGGCGTACTTCCGCATGAGACGGATCTGACCGTTGCCCACCGTTGCTCCGGCAGAGCTTGAGTCAATCTCCATAATGGATCGGCCCGTGTTGGCATTACAGTTACCGATAATGATGAGAGCATTCGCTCCCTCGTCGGTAAGCGCCAACTGAGTGGTATCACCGTCATCCTGCGCCATGAACAACTGGTTGGGATCATCGGCAACCACTACCGTATATGCAGCCCCGCATGAAGCCGGAACATAGGACACAGGCACACCGTTGGCATCAAAGATCGCCTCAACGGAGCCAATCCCGACCTCGGTGTTTCCTGCTACCTGCTGTTGGACCGTACCAGCAGCGACACGCGCCACCAGGTCGTTATGTCCGATACGGTAAGTGTTTGTCTGAAGAACCCGGTACGAAGTTCGATGCAGTACGGGCTGTAATGGAACAAAGCCAAAAGGCGCATCAACGTTAGCCATTTTGTAACCTCCTTATAGGACGTGGGATCAGTTCTCGGTGCCGGTGTCGGAGAAGTCATAATCTCCTTCAGGCCCGAACGTCTCCTCTTTTAGCGGAACCGGATTCCCAATTCTGTTGGGCGGCTCCTTGTCAATAATCTCAAGATGTACTTGCTCCCTGCCACGAGGGTCCCGGTATGTCTTGCTCATGTTCTGCGTGGATTCCCTCACCCGAAGGTCAAGCTCCTTGATGGTCTGCTTGTCCAAAAACTCGGTGGTGGACCTACGCGTAAACACCAGTATGCTGGCACCCTTATACATGATCGAACCCTCCGGCCCGAACATTTTTGCTGGAAGGTGGCCGTGGTTTACTTTGGCCACCACTTCCCACATCCCGCCAAACGTGTGAAGCTCTGACTGAAGGTTCGCCGCATCGGCCCACTTGTATGAATACTCAGGGCGGCTCTCGATAACGATCTGAGGGATCAGCATCATCAGACGCTGGCTCAGTTCATTAACAGATATGGTTGGCGCTTCAGCCTCTGCGGCATCGACCAGGGACGCAATGAACTGCTGCTGCTCAGTAAGAATGACCCTCTTTGTGATGGCCGCCTTGTCAGCAGCGTCGAGAAGATCAGCCTGACGGCCAACCTCATCCTCAACGATCCCTTTCTGATGCTCATGGTTAATCTTCGCAATGGCTTCCTTGTCTGCTTCACTCGGTAGCCCTGCGGAGGCATCGCTCTTCTCAGGTTCCTCGGCTTCAGGGTTTTTGTCCTCAAGCTCTATCGGTAACGGTGTACCATAAAACCGGGTCCACTTCTGAGCGATCTTGATTTGCAGCTCTTCTGGTGCGATCTTGGCAAGCTGCGCGTCCTCCTCACCTTCTATATAAGCCTGGAACTCTTCCTTCTTCATGCCGTTCCAAGCGTTAAGCCACTTCTCCCATCTCTCTTCTAATACCGCCATATTAGTTACCTCCTTCCCATTACTGCCAAGCCCTCGGCGTAAGATTCATCGGTCACACCCAACTGCCGGGCCATTTTCTTTTGCTCGGCATTCAGAGGCTTTTTGCCCGTGGTGTCCGTCTTCTTGCCAGACTTGGTCATACCGTGCTTCTTAGCCCTGGCATCGTCGATGATTTTCTGAGCAGCCTCGACCTTCTCTTCACCATCGAGCTTGTCCAGATCCACGTCATCGCCAGCGTCAGCGTCTCCAGCAAGTTTTTTAGACTGGAAGTAGTAGTTGGTAGCCATCATCGCCAGCACAGGACCGTTGGGGTTTTTATTGAACTCGAACTCTGGGTTGAAGTAAATCTTGGTGAAGATCTCCCTCGTCCAAGATCCATCCACGTCGATCGCAGGCATGGACTTGATTGCCTGGTTGTATGAGGTGTCCTGCTTGCCCTTCAGCTCGGCAGGGGTAGCAGCCTCTTCTGTGGCGTCAATCGTCACGTCACCGTCCGATTCAGACTCCTCAACCGCCTTTTCATAAGCAGTCATCTTCTGGTGGGCAGCATTGGCATCTTTCCCCCACTCTTCATCGGTTGGCTTCTCCGGCAGTGGCTTGTCCTTCTTGTTGCGCCTCTCCTCTGCCAGTGCCTGGTCCTGAGTGACCTTTAAGATCTTCTCATTGAGCTGGGCATTCATGTTGACCAACTGCCGACCAAAGGAATCGGTGACTCCCTTCACGGCCTTGGCAACTTCGCCAGCGATGTCAACCACGGGCGCTTTATCTTTGTCCCCGGCTTCATCAGCGTCCTTACCAGCCTCTTCGTCTCCTGCTTTGTCGGCGTTCGCTTCATCAAGGCCATCGTCATCATCCTTGTCGGCTACGATATCCAAACCATCGGCTTCAAAGCCGCCTCCGGCATATTCCTGATCGTCCTCATCTTCGAGACCGAAAGGAACATCAAGTACTTCTTTCTCATCCCCCGCCATTGCGTTGCTCCTTTGCTTGCTTGATTAACTTCCTCGTGGCCGGGTCAAAGAAAACGGAGTCATATGCAGCCCCCAGTCTATCCTGAATAATCCCAGCATAGATCTTGTTCTCTTTTGGTGACAACAGGGTTTTACCCAGTAACATCATCATCTCCCTGGCCGCCTCTGCCTTATGGTATAAGGACTCGCGTACAGCCGGGTCCCTGTTTACATGCATGTCGATGCTGGTCTCACGATGATACAGGAGAATTACATCAACGACTTTGCTCAAGTGGATCTCAATATCTGATAGTTGCGCCATTACTGTCCTCCGGTTAGCCTGTCTGCAAACCTACTCACAACCGCCTGTTCTGCCATAGGTTTGTACAGTTTTCGCTTGACGCTCTCCATGGCCTGGTCGAAGAGCTTGTTGTCTTCGACACCGGGCCGCTGCTCAATGGCGCGTTCAGTCTCCCTGCGCCTGATGTTCTTCTCTGCTTCCTTGGTGACCTGGTCCTTTTCCTTCTCAAGGCCCTTCTGTTGCATGAGCTGCTCGGCTACCTTGAGGAGGTCCGGTCCGATCTGTTGGAAGGCCATCAAGAGCTGCGTAAACTGCGGGTTAATGTATTGCTGCATCTGGCCCTCAGTGATGTCGTAAGCCTTCAAGGCATCCTTGGCCAGGGTTATCTGATTGAATACCGGGTTCTTGGCAAACACGGTCAGGCGCTCCATCGCCTCCTTCCTCGTAAGCATCTTGTTGGCAGAGCTGTCAGAGACGTGGATCTTGAGGTCAAACCGGCCCTGTATGGCCTCCACGTCCACCGGCTGGAATGCCCACTGCCCATTTTCAAAGACCCGCATCTTGGTGTCTCTTGGCATGAAGTAGGCATACAGCGTGAACACGTCGGTGATCAGCGCTTCAAAGGTAGACCGCAGTCCCTGTCCCTGGTAACGGTGTTTGATATTGCCCTCTTGAACGATGAGGGCCATACCGCTGTAAGTCTCGCCACCCTTACCGGCTGTCTGTGACTCTTTGCCCATGGTGTAATCAGACAGGGAGATCATCCTCTCAAAAAAGCCAAGGAGAGACTGAATGTCCTGTAGCCACATACGGGACTTGGTCCCAAAATTAGGGACGGTGACCTGGGAGTCTTTGCCAATGGCAATCCCTCTCCCAGGCCACACCTGTAGATCTATCGAGCTAAACCCTGGCGTCTCCTGGTAGAAGAACCAGGGCGAAAGCTCGATGTCGCCTGAGTCGATCATCTGATTAAACATCTGATCGGCTCCACTTGAGTAGTGTCGTATCTTTTGTGGAATGCCGGTCCCGCAGGATTCATTGCTCTCCGAGAATATCTTGAATCTATGTACCGGCTTGCGCCCGTGAGGGAAGGCTTCGGACATCGGTTGGTTACGGATCTCCACCCAACCGGCATCAATGGCATAGGCCGTGATAATCCACTCGTTCTCCCACTTGAAGGCGCAGTTCAGGACCTTGATCTGTTTGGTGTGTTCAGAATGCCGAATACCCTGGTCCTGCTGGTGTTCGTCCTTGTGTTCATCGCCCAGCCTGGCCGGATCGATAACAAGGTCCATTGAGATGTTCTTGTAGGGGCCACCGTTCTCCTCGCTCATCTCTTCCAGGTCATACACGGTGGGGTATGTAAGCCACAGAAACGGCTGCTCGTCCCAGTCGTCAGCCACGTCCGGCCAGAACGACTCGTTGAGCGGAATGATGTCCAATTGCACCTTGAACTCAGTATACTCTTCTTCACGCTCGTCTTCTTCGAGAGCTGGCGTCAGTCCAAGCTGCTGGATGAGTTGGGGATGCTGGAGTTGTTCAGGCAGGCGAACCCTCGTGCCGTCCGGTGTTTGGAATACCGGGGAAAGCTGTCGGATCTTCTTGACTCTGGTATCCTCGGTATAAATCGGGATCACATCCACGGTCCCGTCAAGCAGGAGGTTGTGGGCCATCTCCCTTGTGGGCCTACCGATCTTGGCGTTGTTGGCCACCATCCAGTTAGCAGCCTGTTTTACCGAGTCAACATGCTGGGCATCCTCATCGCCTACCGGCTCCACATGGATAAAGTCATCCTCACCAATGAACTGGTGGAAGACCCTCGGCTCCAGGTTGTCGATGGCAATGGCATCAAGGCCGACAGAGAGGTTCGAGCAGTCCGGCCAGGGAAACTTCTTGGGGTCCCGCTGACCTTTATAGCGCTTCCGGCCCTCTGCTATCTCAGCCAGCTTCGCCACACGGTAGGAGCTGGCCTTGTACTCGTTGTACAAGTCTTGAGCGTAACCAGCCTCGCCAGTAAGGTCCTCGGTGTTGGACCCTGCCTCACGGTTATCCTCAAGCTGTATGACTTGTGCGTCTGGCATGAGGTGCCTCCTTAGTTATAGAGCATGCCGAACTCAAGCGCCAGTGGCGTGGTTGCCTGTTCCACATCACAGACCATCCTTAACGGAATGCCTTTCAACACACAAAGCAGATCGTTCTGCAATGGGGCTGCTGCCGGAGTGCTGCCGGTCTTGACGAAGATTAGATCATCGCCATCGAAGAAGTCCATCACTGGCATCCAGGCCGGAGGAACAACTCCACCAACCAGCGTGTCATAATTCGCTTTGGCCTGAGTAGCTCCGAGGATCTTGTTGTACATCCTCACAAAATAGATGGTCCCAGTATAACAATCACCAGCGGTACGAGCAGCGTCACCACCGATACACAAACGGCCAGTTGCGCCGGGCCAGATGGTTTTCTCGGCAATCGCAATGGAGGCAGCCGTGGAGACCGCAGCACCGTTGATGTAAGCCGTGCAGTTGGCGTCCCGGTCAAAGTCAACCAGGATATGTTGGATCGCGTCAGTGGCCACATCAGTAGTGGTGGACATGGCAACCTCTTGATCGGCATCCTCGATATGGACGTCAAGATGTTCATTAGTGTCCAACTGAAGCTGGATGCCCACACCGTCTGCACCATTACGGAAGGCAAAGAGAGTATCCCCAGCCCCACCAGCAGCGCTGGTACCTTTGTGGACGATCTCGACTGCAAAGTCTCCGGTTGTGGGGAAGATATCAGCAGGAAGAGCGGTAGCGATCTGATCAAAAGCATCAGCGGTCCCATCAAAGGTCAAACCCTTGCCGAGACCCTTAGTGGCAGCGCTCTGCTGGAAGGCGGGGTCTCCCTGCTCGGCCAGGACCACACCGTTGGCATTATCGGTGATGGTTGTGCCATCAGCATCGTCCATATCGAACTCAAGGATCACGCCATTGGCAGCATATCCACCAGGTGTGGCCGGGTAGTTGAATCGGTGTTTGTCTCCGTTAGTTGCCACTTCCAGCCTAATGTTGGCTGCATCATCGAGAGTTGGGGCAACGAGGATCACTCCCTTCGCGTTCTGGGGAATGATAAAGGATGGGGTAACAAAGCGGTCTTTAGCTACCGCCATGATTAGTGGTGTATACATGGTAAAACCTCCAGAGGTTACAGGTTGATGTTTATAAACGTGGACATCTTACCATAACTTCTGGAGGCCAGCGTCAATTGATGGCCCATGATGAGCTGTGAGGCGCTATGAGGCGATATTAGCCCTTGACAGGGGTCTGAGTACCACTCACACGAGTTCGTTGCTCCTGTAGCTCCCTATGGTGCATCTCGACTTGAATCCGGCTACACTGCCAACGACCATGCACAAAACAGACCGGATACCCATCCTCCTCTATCATTTTCTGGATCGTGGTCCAATGTCTGCCACCGAATAGCGCCTGGATGTTCTTCTGTCCCACGACTATGTCACTCGTCGGCTGCATATTACCTCCTGATCTTTGGTGGTTGCTGCTTACCCTCTTTGCGGTAAGGGTAAACAGACCACGATACCAATACGAAGTGCATAGCGTTGACAGACCAGAAACGCTCCTCCGGCCCCACGCGGTCCTTGGTATGGAGATCCACCGGCGTCAGCCTACCGCTCTGCTGACGGAGCCTTGACCCCTTCATGATGAACAATAGATCGTCCCTGATCATATCATCCACGATCGGCCTGGCCTCCTCGAAGCCGCCGATGCCGGACATATCAACGATGTCTATCTTGAAGTTCCTCTTGGCTACATGCCGCCCGAATGCGAACAGTTGGGTATCATATTTCTCGCTTCGATCACAGCACAGCCAGGTACAGTGGAACTTCCTCATGGCCTCGATAATGAGGTCGAAGAAGCGTTCCATATTGTCCTCCTCTCCCTCGCCCAGCATGTCGGTCTGCCGATACACAAAGCCGCTGACCTCATTGCGCTGGCCAAACACGACCACATAGCCAGGGTTCCTGGGTCCCGGCCAGGTTACCCCGCAGCGGCGCTCCCGATACTCATACTGTTGCTCCGGCTGCTTACTGCCGGGCTGACCGCATAAGGGACAGATGTTCTCATCAGTATCCGGCACGATGACGTTGACGTCCAGGGCCTTAAGCCGTGAAGCCCACGGATGACCACAGCCTTGACACACCCACTTGGGTGGGAAGACCATGACCATCCGGCCCTTGTCGCCATAGATCTTAGGGACTAACGCCTGATCACTCATTTGGCCTCCTACTGTAGAAACCGCCATTGTATCACCTCGCTTGTGCTTTCATGCGCCGTCGTCTGGCCAGCTTTCGCTCCAGGCGCTGGTTTATCTTAAGGTCTTGCTCCTACCAGTATAGCAAGTCACGCCAGGCCTTTGTAGAGCAGCTCAGGCTCATAGAATGTATGCCTCAGAGCGTCAGCCTTGTTGGGACTCCGGCCCAAATGTTCCTTGATCACGTCCTGGGCCATGACCTGGATCTTGCCGCTCTTTTTGTGATAGGTAAATGTCACGATGGTCAGCTCCTCGCACAGCTCTATGTCTGGAGGGAGCATCGCACCTGGGTCCAGCCGCAGCCATTCCCGCACCAGCCACCATAGTTCGTCTCGTAACAGCTCGAAGCTCCCAAGCTCTCCGGCATCTGAGGATGGCTTTGCGCCCGCCATCACGCGGTGTGCGGGGATTCCCAGCCTAACGAGCTTGCTTGATAGGCCGTCACCAACACCAGTAGAGTCAACGCCTACTCGGTACACGTCTCTTTGCTTGCACTCCCTGTGAGCATGTTCTCCCACGAGGTCTGGATCTGTTGTACGCCACTCCAGTAATGGCTCGACGTATCCTCCATATCGAAAGCAGAGATTGGAGGGGTCGTTACCGTATGATCCCACATCCAAACCAGCAGCAGCGCTTGTACCGGCTGGTGGTTTCTGTCCATTAGTAGAAACGTAAGCGTCCCACCGTGTTCTGGCTCTATTAACCCACTCTTCGCTAATAAGCTGTGAAGTCGCCTGCGGGGGATATTCTCCAAGGACCATATAGTAGAGACTGGATTCAATGACACGGCGATGCCCTTCCAGCAGGGGTCCGATCTCTTTGCCTCGCTGATCCTTTGCCGTAGCGCCAACAAGAAACGGAGGGACTTCAAAACATTCGTTGTCAGGCTTCTCGTTGGCTGGTATGGGCAAAGACCATTGTAAAAGTCTTCTGACAGTAGTGTTTCTGTTGACCGCACCTGGGATCACCTCCTTCCCCGTAATTACATTGGTGTGGTTAAAGGCAGAGAGCGTCACCTCGTGGCAGTGCTTGTCGCGTATCATGCGGTACACTGCGCCCAGCTTCTGCCTGGGGTTGAACATAACCAAGGTCCTGAACAAGCCGCCACTTGAACAGGACTCCTGGCCCTTATAACACGCATCCGGCACAGCATCCCCCTCATCGTAGATAAAGAGCATGTTGGGCGCGTGCTTACCTGAGAAGCTTGCCTCTCGGATCTTCTCATTACCACTGGAGGGGACCGTCAGCCCTCTGAGCAGCTTGAATCCCTCATCGTTATCCTCATCCATCACTTTGGAGGGATCGATAGACATGAGCTTCATGCTGAGATGGTAGTCCTCTTGAAAGGCTCCTCGGCCCTTCCGTAGGGCTTCGAGGATCTCTCCCCACAGAATGGTCTCCAGGTTGCTGAACGGAGGAGCAGCGGTACAGAAGACTTTACTCCCCTCGAAGCATTTGTAGAACCATAAGGCCACACGCGCAGCAGCATGGGTCTTGCCCGTTGCGTTGGCCGATGTGGCTACTGTGACCTCATGGTCCCGCACCGATTCCATCATTCTCTGGACGTCCTCGGTATACTCCTCTCCAAAGACCCGCTCACAGAAGCCAACCGGATCATCTCGATAGACAGAGAAGTCATCGATACCGGCAGCCCCTATGAGCTGGCCAGCAAAGTGTTCAAGGAGAGTGCTGGGTTGCCACTGCTGCATTAGTCAGTCAGCTCCCATTCGCAGTCCATGCCAGAATCAAATGGACATTCATCTGGAGGGGTAGGTTTCCCCTGGCCGTCATCATAGCTCGTGACGATGCACGGGCAACAGCAGTCGTGGCAGATCCACTTGGTAGCCCGGCAGTCCTTACAGCTAAAGCACTTGCAACCATCATGGGCTGTGTTGTGGTGGGGAGCCAGCCCTTGAGGGAAGCGGCCTGGCACCAGCTTATTGCCCTCGGTGAAGGCATCAGCCGGAGAGAAAGAGTTGTATCCATCCTTATACACCACCAGGTAGCCGCCCGGCTGCGGGTTGTGCTTCTTATCGTAGGCGTCATCCACAAGGTAATGGAATGGCGAACCTAACTGATTTTGAACCAGCAGCTTAACCGTCCCATCCGGCCTTCTAACTATTTCTCGGATAATAGCTGCTTTAACTTGCTTGTGGCTTTGATACTTGTCGAGTCGGCTCGACTGGAAGAGTGAAGCCGAACCCGGTGCTGGCCGATCTTCCTTGGAATCTCTTTCAGCTTTCCCGTCTGGCCGTCCCGCACCAAGACTCGCACCGTGCGCTTGTTCTTCTTTATCAACGGCAATCCTGATACTGACTGTCCCCCCACCAAGCAACTCACTGTGAAGTGCATTAGCTGCCTCCTTGATCGTCATGTCCGAATTGATTTTGTTTAGCATTAGTCCTCCTTGATGGTTAGGGAGATGTTGGTTGCAGCCGTGACCGTCCTACCTGTCTTCTGGTCATAGAATGTCACCTCCAATTCATAGCATGGAATATGGCTGGGCGCATACGCATGATCCTCGAATGCTTCATCAACCACGTTCACTTTCACATCTCTCGCCACTTGTCTCATAACCCCTCCCTTTCTAACAGCAGTTGTTTTAGGTACATGACCAGGTCTAATCCCTCCTGATATGCGTCCATCAGGGCGTCACGTCCGTTGTTGGTTTTAAGAAATGTGCCATACTTCAACTTGCCGAAGTCGGCACGCTCTGACAGGTCAGACAATACGTGGGCCAGGACGATATTGCCGTTGCCATGTGGCTGCGGCTGTACGTCTGTGGCCGGTCTCTTAAGACTCACGCACCATGGCATATGGTTAGACATCTTGCCGTTGCAGTGTCCGCACGTATACCCAGTCTCTGGCACTATCTGGCCAGTCTTCTCCAGCTCATGCTGCTCACCGATACCCACTACTTCACCTCCATTTTCAAGCTCTTCCGTTTAATGACTGCATCTGCAATCAGCTTCTGGATAGCTGGCTCCACATGCTCCTTGACGATACTGATGATATCATCGAGGATATCCTTTACCTCTTCAACATGATACATGGTCTTCTGGATATCGAGGGCCGTCTGCATCTGCATTCGGATCTCGCCCATCACCCTGATCATAAGCTCCCGTGGGTCCTTGACCGTGGCCATCTCCATCATCTGTGGCTCCTGCCTGGTCCCGATGTTCACCATCTTGGTCTGGCTTTCAAGGATACGGATAGCCTCCCCATCGCCATCACTCCAGCGCTCCAGCAGGTCCAGCAGCTTGTTGGCAGCCCGGTTGATATTGGTGAGCTGCTCGATAGCGTTGATCTTGTGCTTGATCACCGGCTTCAGGCCGTCCTCCACCATGTACCTGGCCGTGGCCTTCTGCTGGTTCTTGGCGTGCTTGCTGATAGCCTGGGGAGAGCAGTTGAACTGCTGGGCGATCCAGGTCTGACTCTTACCCCGCCCCAGCCATCTATTGACCAGTGCTGCATCAATCTTCGGTTTGCTTCCCATCAGCTTCCTCCTCTTCTGTCGCCAACATTACCCCGCACACCGGACACGGGTATTCGTTTAGGCTGGGAGGCCACAACAGGCGATACCCGCACTCCCCGCACGTTCTTACGTTTTCGCTCATTATCGATACCTCGCATATCCCCGCTCTCTGTGAGCTGCGAGATCCACCAGCAACCGATCGTCATGGGCGGCCCACTGGAGCAGCACCTTGATGGCAGCATCACTACCCTGACACAGAACAACAGCATGCCCAAGGGACGTCAGCGCCTTTGCACGGGCCAGTTGATCCTTGACCAGGGTCCAAGCACCGCCTCTCTTTTTCATCTCGATGTAGAGGCTAATTGGGCCATTGTGGCCCCATCTCACCGGGAGGTGTAGATCAGGCATTCCACCTTTGAGACCTTGAGCCTTCAGCTTGATGGCCTGGTTCCTTGCCTGGATGCGGTTGCCGCCCAGCCACGCACCGTTGGGAATGGCATGCAGATGCTTCATTGAATGAATCCCCTCCAGGTGCGCGTGATTCCAGGCCCAGTCGATAACGGCCTTCTGTTCCTCGGCCTCAGATCTCTCTAGTTTCATACCCGGCCCCCTCGCTCGATAACGTCAATGATGAACCGGAGGGCCATGGCCGCCACCTGGATGGCTTCACCCTTTAGCCGGTTGGGGTCTCGGATCTCCCGCCTCTTCTTGATCTCCTCCCAGAACTCCTCCACCTCTTCGAGGATCACGGCGTATCCCTCATGGGCGCTGTTAAAGCAGTTGTGCTTCCGAACAGCAGAGACAAGCTCATCAGTTAGCAAACCGGAAAGGCCCGGCAGGTAGGGCTTTATTGCGTCCACCCTGGCCCTGGCCGCTATTTCGGCGTTTATATCATCCATACTCATATCAGATCCTTTCTTGCCTTTGTCGTTTACGCTCTTCTCTCTGGGCTTTTGAAAAATTCTGCCCCAATGCTTGTGAGGCCTCGCTGGTGTACCATGCCCCCACACGAGGGCTATGCTTAAAACAAGCTGGTCCTGGGTTCCAATCAGCGATAGGGGTGCCGCATAAAGGACACCTGGGCTTCTGGTGGATAGATGTTGTATGCCGAGCTGGTTCCGGCGGTGGGGTCATATTGTTGTGATTGACGTCTTTGATGTATGGGTCTGACTGCGCTTTCCCTCTCATCCCGAATACCCTCCATGATATGTCCTGTATGTGCGCAAAAAGCTTCCGTATCTTGCACGAGGTGACCTGGTATCTCCAGAGTACATTCCACCGACGGTTTCAGGCTTGTCGGTGCCTTCGGTGTGGGCATAGCAGTTTGGACCCTTGTTCCTTGTGCTTAGTGGCCGTCCACACTCTTCACATCTTTTCTTTTTCATTAGAATATTCTCCCTGTATCTGGGTATTTTGTCCAGCAGCCTCTGGGACATCGAGCCAGGTCCACAACGCTGCATTCAGCCTTCAGACACCATAACTCCTGCCACCCCATGGGGACTCTCGCCATAATGCACTGTCTGTACTGACACGGGCCGTGGAGACACGGCTTCGGGTCACGCTTCAGGAGTTTCAAGGAAACCAGCGGCTTCGCATCTGGTGCATCTACACCCTGGTACGTGGTCTGTCTCTCGAAGTGATGCTGGAACGCCGAGGGGATAACAGTCGATACAGAAGCACCCATCGACACACCCTGTCCCTTCCTTCTCCCCATCTTCTCGGTCGCTGTTACACGGCTCGACCCACCGCCCTGACTCTTTGAGCTTTCTGGCATCATCAGAGGATCTGCGCTCTTCTGGGTATTGTAGATCTGGTCTTGACTTATGCCCGGCGTCGGGGATGTCCTTGATGTCAAGGAGGTGCTTGGCTGGGATGTGTCCTGGCACTTCGATGAACCGGCCTTCCTTAGTGATGACCCCTGCGAGGTTCCGGCTGTTCGTCTTCCATCCGCTGCCTTTATCTCCGTGACATACGGCCCGGCTGATATCAGCACTTCCTTCAGATCGGCCAGGGTCTTGTTCCCTTTCCTTATCTCCCTGGTCCAGATCTCCATTGATTTGGTGGGCGTCTCCCTCATTATCTCCTGGTAAAGCCGCTCCACCTCTGCTTTTATGGCCAATCGGTGCCTCCTCTCTGTAATGGCAGTGGTGGCGAAGAACTGACTCAACCACCAGGGTTAATCTGTTGTAAAGCCCCGTCCCTATTGGGATTAAGACATCGTCCAGGGCGTTCTCTATCTTGTCTCGATGCATACAAACTTGAAAATGGGTACATCCATAACATAGTTCACACATAATAACAACCTCCTTTCAACTCTTGTCTGGTATAAGGTGAGCAGCCAGCAGCCGCAGTGTATGAAGCGCCTCTTCCTTACTGTTACCCAGGATGATCTTAACCGGGACCGCAGTGTCGTTGGCCACGTACTCTCCTCCCACATGCTTCTGGGGGAAGGCCCACTCCTTGAACACCCTGCCGTAGTGATCGCTGTTAGGGTCCTTTACTTTTCGCCCGGCCACAAAAGACCACGTACCCTTGTAGTTATCCAAGATAATGCAGTCCCCATACTTGGAACCCGGTGTCTCAACATAGATAGTTTCGGCCATAGTTTATACTCCTTCCATTCTGCCTCTTCAGCGCATATATCTAATGAGCTGGGGCAGTGTTGTGGGTTATTGTTATCGTCCTGCTGTTGTAAAAGGCAGGGTCCTTTGGTACAGAGATCGCACTCGAAGTACCTCATCTCAGCCACCATTTTATCACGAAGCCAATGGCAGCACCAGCAGCGTAGCAACAGACAAAGACAAGAGCAACTATCAGAGGGGGATCGATCCAGTCGGCTATAAATCGTTTCATTTTCCAGTTCATTTCTCCTCCGTTATCGGGTAGCTCCAGGCAGGTTTAGACTTGATGACGTACCGATGGTTATCTTGCCACTGGTACACGCACTGGCGGCCTGTTATGCCGTGGCTATGATTCATAATCATCCAGTCCTTGTTGGGGATCTTCACCTTCTCCAGTTTAACTTTACCCAGGTCATCTCTATCGTTGTACTCCAGGCCCATCGCTATGTGTGGCTTCATCCGGTTGTAATGACCACCGATAGCATCGTCCTGACCTACCTTCTTCTGAGTAGCGACCACCATAACTCCTCCACCTCTGAGCTTGACGTGGAGCTGTTTGATTATCTCCCCGATCTGATGAAAGTCTTTTGTGATATCGAGGTAGTCTAAGATCCACAGCTCGCCTGGCTTATCGGTGATGTAGTCCTTCAACTCGTCTAATACCAGGTCCTCATAGAACCTGATGTTTTTGAAATGTTCCTGGTTCACTTGGGTATGATAATCGGTGAGATCCTTGAAGAGTGAGGCGCTGGTCTCAGTGGATAGGTAGTTGACTTTCCAGTTGTGACAGTTGTGAACAGCTAACCACGTACACAGGGACGTCTTACCAGAGTTGACTGACCCCATAATGTTGATCATAGATCCGGCAGCAACATGAGCCATCTCCATAAGACCCCACGGCATGGCCAGGTCACAGTAGGCTGTCACGCAGTTCTGCCAATCGACGCACCCCTGGAGATCGGTGAGAACCCTGTACTCCCCCACAATAGAGCCTGTGGGTTCGAGCAGTTGGAGAGGCCCTGGTGTAGCCAGCCGCTGTATCGCAGACCTCAGTGTGGATTTCTCAGCTCTTGAGACGCAATGCAACGCATTTCGCAATTCTGCAACACGTATGAGACCCTTCTGTGACTCCAAGTGACGCTTTAGCTCTGACATGATTCCCTCAGTTCTGGAGACAGATCTGTTCATAGCGCTCTCGATTTTGGTCTGGATTTGATCTGGGTCATATGGAGGGTCACATTTTTGTGCAAGGATTTCAAGGGCTTCGCGTACCTCATACGGTGGGAGGCCACCCTTGATCATGCCATTTGCGTAGTGAAATAGGGTCTCATCACGCTGTCCCTTCAACCACCTGTTGGGACGCTTTGAGACGCTTTGGGACGGATTGTGACTCTCTGGGACGCTTTGGGACACAGGAGGGTTTTCGCCGGGAGGTCCGTCCTCACGTTCATAATTACTTTTTCTATATAATAGGTATAGAACTTCGTAGGGAACATCTTTTCTTGCATTAAAAGATAAAAGCTGAGACCACTTGCTCCCATCCTCTTTGATGCTCCCAGCTCCGACAACGTACCCTCCCTGGCTGCGAAAATCACACCCATCGATGAATCTGGCTCCTATGGTGATCGAATCTCCTGGGGGGTGCCGGAAGTACCAGTGAACACCACCGGGTGTCTTCACGGTTGGATTTGACCCATTCAGCATAGCTTTTAGAGCCACCTCACCTTCCACTGTGTCAGCATCCAAGACCAATAGGTCCGAGATCTTCCCGGTCACGATAGCTATGTTCGCGTCCGGCCATTTTTGCCACCACTCACGCACAAGCTTCGGCGTTACCCGTTCGTCTTGGTAGACCTTCCATTTGACCAAGGGTCTTTTGTCCTTACCACAGGGGAATACGTTGAAGCCAAATTTTCTGAGATAATCAAGTGCGATCTTCTTCATATCGGTCATAGGTCCTCCTATGACAGTAACGTGTCAGGTTCATCGACGTTCATGGCATCTGCCATTGATAACAACTGATCAACCGAGGGATTTAACCATCCCCGAACTATCCGGCTGATATACCATTCCCCAATCCCGCTCTCTTTCGCCAGGAGCGCTTGACTACCAACGGTCTTCTTGATTGTGAGCATCAGATGATACCGTGGTTGTGGTCCGTTGTACGTGGTTGTTTTAGCCTTCTTATCCATTGAAAATCACCTCCTTCATGCGTTCTTTGGCTTCCGCTACAAGACCTTTACGTTGATTTAGTTGTTCCGCAACCAGGTCGGCTGTAGCCTTGGTAATATATCTGTCATAGAGGCAAGGCTTCCTGCCATCCACAGACACGGTGACCTCCCACCTCCAGTGGTTTGGATCTGATTTGTTTGGGTCCGGTTCTTTTGGGGATATAGGATTCATATCTTGGCCCTGCCTTTCACGGCCATGATCTGAGCCATGGCACCTGACATGAGTTCCTCCAAGGCAGTGGCTCGGCGGGAGGATGTTCCGAAGAGGCCCTGTTCTTTCTTGGTATGAAAATAACATAGGTCGGTTTTCTTGAGGGGATACATGGCAGTAGATCCGGTGTCTCCCTTAGTAAAGATGAGGTGGCCGGATCGGTCAGGGACCATGACGGCAGGCTGCACGCTGCACTTGTCGCAGGGTCTGGTGAGATGTTCAAACATTCCTAATGGATCGTACTTTTCGTATGGCATATGGCTCCTTTCTGTTAGGTAGGCCGGAGGTAGCTCCTGTCGACTGCCAGCAAGCGCCCCATTCCAGTAAGCGCTACACAGTCCGGTCTGCACGGTCACTCCGGCCACAGGGATTTGACCGTATGTGAGGGGAAATCCGCTTCCCGGCCTTCTCCGCTGGCGGCAAAGCCTCACTGGTCAAACATTTGTCACAATTGGTGCGCGGGTAACCGAAGGATGTGACCAACTTCAGTGATTGTCAGGGAAGGTGCCAGGCACGGCTCTTTTAAGGGGTCCCACCCCACCTGGCCAGCTTCCCACGTCTTTGGAGGTGGAGACGGCCCAAGGCCCGGTAAAGCCATTCCATCCCCACCTTATACTCGATTCGTAGCGTCCACGCCTGACAGCGTGCCTTTAACCAGCGAAATAGCCTGCTTGAACAGGCACCCACTTAACCGTGCTGGGCCGCCGTAGAACCGATATGTGAAAGAACAGGCTGCGTTATATCATAAGTAAAAAAGGTCTGTCAACTCCCTTTATAAAAAAAAGTTAAAAAAGATGATAAAAGGGGTTGACAGGATCTAAGCTTTCGTGGTACAAGATACCCTCTTCAACAATATCAGTCACTTAACACACCATCAACCAAGGAGAAAAAAATGAGAAACCAGACAATCACCCTGCCAAAAGAAACCGCAATCGCTTGGAATGGTCAGACTTTGGCCGACTGGGAAACCCGCTGGGGTTCACGCGACTCCAGCTCCCCGCTGTTCCCCAAGGAAGAACCGGCTGGCACCGCACGCCGGGAGATCAATGAGAGCCTGGATAACCTTAAGCGCCTCTTTCAGTGGGAGCTGGATCGATTATTAAACCGGCATGGCGTTAAGGAAATCAGGCGTCACGCCTATGTCTCCCGCAGCCTCAACTGCGGTTGTAACATCTGTTTTACTTGTTATTGCCTGGCCTGGATAAAAGACTTCGATCAGAAGACCCAGGAGCTTCAAGAAGAGATCCTTGATGAAATCAAAGAGGAAGAGCGTTTGGAAATGGCACGCCACTCCGTATCCCCTGAGACCAGGGAGACGGTTAATCAGAAGCTTTACAGACAAGGGAGGTTAGCTAATGGGAATGATGTCATTTGAGCCGGGCCTGACGCCCACAGAGAAGCTGCTTGAGCTTCACAACGAGCTGGTCGGAGGTGAGAATAGCCCAACTCCAACACAGGCGATCGTAGAGTGCCTGGACGAGTTGTGGGAAATGATCGAGAACTCCAAAGACCACATGCACACCATTCGTTAGGAGGCGCGATGAACACAAGACAATTCCACCACCTTAACCGCCCACAGCCTGGCCTACCGGCACGTAAGCCGGAGAAGTACACTCACCTTAAGGCCTGGGCTTTGGGCTTCACGATGGGCGCATTCTGCGCTGCCATGGGTATCTTCATGGCAATCGACTTCTTTACCGGAAAATATTAGGAGGAACCATGCCAGAAAAAAGCAAGATAGCGACATTCGATGAAGTAGCAGCCGTCCCTTGTCCCCCAGCCACCAAGACCTTCCGTCCAGTGTCTCACGGGGATTTGGTAAAGGTCCTGCGGTACGCCTGTAAAAGATCCGGCGTCGGCATCAAGGGAGAAGAGTACACCCTCACCAGGGATGGTCGCCGGGTATTCGGCTCCTTCGAGCTGGCTCCCTTTATGAGGGGCAACGGTAGGGTCTATCACCTCGGCTTCAGGCAGGGCATCGACAAGTCAATGTCAATAGGCATTTGCGCCGGTCTCCAGGTGGTCGTATGCTCCAACATGATGTTTGATGGGGAGTTTGTCGAGTTCCGCAAACACACGTCAGGCCTGGACATGCCGGAGCTGAACCGAATGGCCTTTGATGCAGTCACCTCAACCTTAACCAAAATGATGCTGCTGAAGAAGTGGCACGATAACCTGAAAACAGTCAAGGTCAACGAGTACAAGTTTAAATGCCTGACCTTCGACGCCATGACGCAGGGAGTCTTCGCGCCCGGTCAACTCAACAACTTTCTCAAGGCGTTTGACGAGGAGCGGGAAGTCCAGGGCAATGACCCTGAAGCCTTATACACCTGGCATGGGGCATGTACGCGCCTCATGCGTGGCAATAGCCTGTTCCAGCAGTCCGAGAGCAACCGGATCTTGCAGGGACTCTGCAACAATTACACGATAACCATAGAGGAGGGGTAGTTGAACAGGGGACTTAAAAGGCCACGCTATTGGGCCACCACAAAATCCAAGCACCTAACAGGCCAAAAGTTTGGTCGATTAACAGCTATTTGGCCTGTTAGGAAAAAGCTAAAGAGTGGGAAAGTAAAGCTCTATTGGATCTGTGGCTGTGACTGTGGAAACGTAAAAGAGATCCAGCCATACCTCTTGCGTAGCGGCGGCACAAAGTCATGCGGATGTCTACAAAAAGAATTAAAGGCTAAACATGCGCGCACCCTGGCCAAGGCTAAAAACTCCTTAAAGTACATGGCGACCCGGAAAAAAGAGGCCATGTCTTTAGAAGAAAGAAGAGCGGCCCAGCGTGAGAGAAACAAAAATAACGCGGCCAATCTAACAGACGTATACGTAAAAAACCGATTAACATCTGGGTCAAGTTTAAAATATTCGGACATTCCGAACACTCTCGTCGAAGCAAAACGAGAGCAACTCAAAATAAGAAGGGAGCTGTTAAAATGAGAGACATTGTTGAACTTAGAAGCGAATTGGCAGGGGTTTTCAACGGGTTAAAGGACGGCAGTTTAGGCGTCCAGGCAGCAAAAGAGATGAATAACGCTGCTGGTAAAATGATCAACTCGGCAAAGGCCCAGCTTGAGTACGCGGCGTTACGTAAAGAAAAGCCGACCATAAAATTCCTGTCGGAGAAGTAATGACGCTTGACATCAATACTCTTAGAGCGTGCAGGGAACGTGGGCGAAGAAGGTTCCTCGCCAACATCAGTACCGAGCCCGTACCAAGGGGGACTGGATGAAACGAAACAAGACTAACGGCAACGGAAAGAGGTACCGCTTCAAGGGCAAAGAGCATGTCCTGATACCCAGACTGGCCGCCTTCGGGGTTGTCCGCTCAGTGCGCCGGATTGACGGCCTGGGAGCGGTTCTGGTGGTTGACCTGGACAACGGCCTGTCGGTTGCTATGTCACCTCTTGATGTTGAGTGTAGGAGGTATCAAGGATGCTAAGACCCATAGATTACACAGTTGACCCATATATTCCATTGGCAGCACCCTTTACTTTTCCACCGACGCTCAAGCAAGGGTTATATCGGCTGTCATTTAAAGAGTATCTTAAAATCAAGCTTCCCCATTCAAGTTTCTGGAAGGCTTTTTCTGAGACCCCCAGTCACGGGTTGGCGTACCTGGAGCAATCTGGAGGGCCGATAAGCCCAATACAAAAATCGGCATTTGATTTTGGGACAGCAGTCCACACCGCTCTATTAGAACCAAGTAAATTTGACGGCCAGGTCGTGGTAGCCTCGACGCTGAATAAGAATTCCAATGCCTATAAAGAGTGGAAGGCCGCGATTCCTAATGAGAAACTTATTCTCGACCAAACAAAGATCGATGACATAAACCGGATAAGAGATAGGGTCTACAAGAAGACCTTTGTCAGGGAACTGCTCGAAGCTAAGGGGCATGTAGAGCTAACTGGTATTTTTGAAGATCAGTCTTATCCCGGTATATACCACAGGATTCGAGTAGACAAAGCTCTTGAGGAGGGCATCCTGATGGATATTAAAACAACAGCCAGCGCGAGTCCTGCCGGTTTTGATCGAGCTATTTGGAACTACAAATACAACTGGCAGGGAGCGCTTTATCTTACAGGGATGTCAGTTCTTACTGGATATAACCATAACAAATTTGTATGGCTCGTCATTGAAAAGGAGCCTCCGTTTGAGTGTCGCCTGGTTGGAGCTACAGCGCAAGATTTAACAGAGGCGAAAGACCGGTTGGATGTCCTTGTAGACAAATTGACTAAATGTATTAAAGATAACAGGTGGCCGGGTTATCCCGAGCAGAAAGGATGGGATCAAGTTTTTAACTCAGAAACCTGGGACCATGAAACCTATGAAGATATTGATAGTTTGCCCTGGTGACTTGTATAATATGGAACCTTCTGATACGATGTCTGACATTATGAAACCAACAACAACCCAAACCATTCAAGCCCCGGTGTTCTGTAGCGGCAACGCACAGACGGTTCTGTTGGACCGCATAAGCACCGGGGCTTTCGTATTGGAGGCCGCCATGTATTGTGAGTGTGGATGTGGGCAAAAGACAAAAATTGCAACATATTCGAGTAAAAAATACGGCTATGTAAAAGGCAGACATTTTAGATTTGTTACCGGCCACAACCCAAGGTCGGCTGGCAAGAAGGGTCCTTACAAAAAAATTTATCATAATGGAACATCTAATGGAGAGCATCGCGCGGTGGTTGAAAACGCCATGGGAAAAGTACTCCCACCCGGCGCTGTTGTACATCATCACGACGGCAACGGCAGAAAAAATAACAGCGACAATCTTGTAGCTTGCGAGGATCAGGCCTATCACCTTTTGTTGCACCTAAGAGAAAGGGCGCTCAAGGCTTGTGGCCATGCAACCTGGATGAAGTGTCGATATTGTAAAACTTTTGACAACCCTGTGGCCATGTACGTCGAACCTAACCAGCACCAAGCATATCATTATGCGTGCAAAAACAAGGCTCAAAGAGAGCAAAGGAGGACCAGATAATGGTAGACCAAAACAGTAACGCAGTGGCGGCCAAGACGAACCCGTTAGCGAAAATGCTGGCGCAATACAAAAAGGCAATCCAATCCGTTCTGCCAAAACATTTAACGCCCGAAAGGATTCTCCGTATCGCGCACATGACGATCACCTCAATGAAGGGATCATTCTGTTTGAGCAATTGGACCGTTTCTATCCCGGACAAACCGGGCATATTCAGGTCCACAATGGCCACCG
>JACKQG010002472.1_pt1 | contig 24101 bp, 12 predicted proteins | sample 8237621 | NCBI WGS metagenome assembly JACKQG01 (sample SAMN15677084, study PRJNA649215) | marine metagenome | biome: marine; feature: Black Sea; material: saline water; isolation source: suspended particulate matter (SPM) from the Black Sea western gyre | collected 2013-06-09/2013-06-10 | depth... | reverse complement strand
CCCATGGCCGTAGTCACCCACGTCCGGACATCGCGCTGAACCTGGCCTCCACCCCCGACGCAGTCAGTTTCTTGGAAGAATTTGGCGTCACCGTGCTCGGTCCGAACCAAGAGCCGCCAGACATCCTGCCTAAAGCAGTTTTGATTCTGTGCGGTGCGCGCGAAGGCCGCGGCCTGCCCAACATTCCAGGACCATGGTTGGAAGCGCTACACCATCAGCGCCCTGTGGTTTATGTCGCCGGTTCGCCCGACGCCGCCTACCTTGCTCCAGCCTCAGCCCGCGGTTGGTTCCTGCCAGGTTTGTCCCCGGCCCTGCTGACTTTGCTGCTCCACGAAGGCGAATAAAAGCCAAACCGTAAACCACTTGTTACATACATACGACTGGATCGCAATCATTGGCTATATCGTGCTGGCGCTCGGGGTCGGTACTTACATGGCAAAACGGGCGTCGGCGTCGACGCAGGACTTTTATCTCGCCGGGCGCAAATTGCCATGGTGGGTTGCGGGCACCTCGCTAGTTGCGACATCCTTCGCTGCCGACACCCCGCTAGTGGTTTCCGGCTGGGTGCGCAGTGCAGGCATTTCGCAAAACTGGCTGTGGTGGGGAATGGCGGTCGGTGGCTCACTCAGTTTTGTCATGATCGCCGCTTGGTGGCGACGCCTTGAAGTCACTACTGACGCCGAATTGATCGAGCACCGTTACGGCGGCACCCAAGCCAAGGTGCTGCGCGGATTCCTGGGCGCTTACCACGCCCTGATCACCAATACCATCGTGCTAGTTTGGGTGTTGGTGGCGATGAAAAAAATCGTCGTGGTGGTGCTAGATTTACCGGAGGATCAGAATTGGGATTATTGGATTCTGGGCTGCGGCGTCTTTTTGGCGCTGGTCTACTCCTTTATGTCCGGCCTGTGGGGAGTGGTCGTCACCGACTTTTTTCAGTTCTTCCTTGCCATGGGCGGCGCATTGCTGCTGGCGTGGAAGGCAAGCGAAGCGATGGGCGGATTGGATGCAGCACGCGATGCATTTGCGGCCATGGATGAAAGCACGACCGCGTTTTTGCCGAGCGCAAAAATCGATCCTGGCACTGGCGACCCCTACGCCTGGACTCACCCGATGGCATGGGCTTCCGGCGGCTTCGGCGCCTTCATGATCTTTTTTGGCGTGCAAGGATGGCTCAATAAAAACGCCGACGGCGGTGGCCAAGCGGTACAGCGCTTTTCGGCATGTAAAGACGAAAGCCACGCTCGCGGCACCGCGCTTTGGTTCCATATTGCGCACTACGCAGTCCGCCCATGGCCGTGGATTTTCGTCGCTTTGGCGTCGATCGTACTGATTCAGGATGACATGCTGCCGCAGATCATGAGTGGCGGTGAAATGGGTCCCGACCATGAAGCGGCTTATCCGCTAATGATGCGCAATTTGCTTGGACCTGGCCTTTTTGGCCTGATGTGCGCCAGCTTTTTTGCCGCCTTTATGAGCACGTTAGATACCCATTTCAACTTGGCGTCGGCGTATTTGGTGAACGATTGTTATCGCCGGTTTTTGGCCAAGGACAAAAACCCGCGCCACTATGTATGGGTGGGAAGGTTTCTGGAAATCTTCATCGGCATCGTTGCGGGGGTACTGGCATCGTTTGCCGACAGCATTAATGACCTATTCACCTTCCTGCTGACCCTGCTCGGCGGCCTCGGCCCTGCCATGTTGCTGCGCTGGTTCTGGTGGAGGGCAAATGCATGGACCGAAATCAGCGCCATGCTGACGTCTACCATTGGCAGTTTGATGATCAGCAATGCGACATTCCAAGCGTGGGCCGTCGAATCCCTCGGCGCCGAGCTGAAATATCCGCTGACCTATGTATTGGTAGTCGGACTTTCTACTATCGTCATGGTCAGCGTCACCCTATTGACGCAACCAGTCGCTTCCGAACGACTTACGGCCTTCACCAAAAAGGTACGCCCCATCGGTTTTTGGGGCCCATACAAAGATCGTAGCCAACCAAGCCGACGCATACCCGTAATGGCTGGGTGGTTAGGCGGCGTGACTTTGATTTACAGCCTGCTTTTCCTACCTGGAGCTTGGCTTTTGGATCGCGACATGTTGCCCTATGAGATAGGAGCCATAGTCGGCGCGACGATGTTGCGCTGGTCTTGGCGGCGCACCGTTACTTGATCTGAACCAGTTCCGCTCACCTTCCACGTCCTGATAGAATTCTGACATGGCTACTACACGTACCACCACTGGCAACCCGGTCTACCAAGGCCCTGCCGGCACTGTTTCCGCGGCCCGCGCAACCACGCCGGCCCGCATGGCGTTTCTACGCAAGACTTACACGCTGTTTAGCTTAGCGATGGTGCTCTGGATGGGCACAGCTGCAACGATCATTTCCAGTGAATCGTTGCTCAATAGCGTGATGGGCCTTTTCGGCGGTGGCTGGACTGGCATGCTGGTTTACCTAATCGGCGCCTTTGTGCTACTCCGGGTTACTGCGTCAAAATTCCCACTCAACCTGATCGGACTGAGCTTATTCGCGGTTTTTATGGGTGCGTTCACCGCGCCGATGGTCGCGAGGTACTTAGGCCTTGAAGGCGGCGTCGGAATTGTCCTGCAAGCATTCCTGCTTACTGCCTGTGTTTTCGGAGCAATCACGGCTTACGTGCTCACCACTAAAAAGGATTTCTCCTTTATGCGTGGCGCACTTGCCATCGGCATCGGTTTGGCTTTCGGCATGGCCCTTCTGGCAATGTTCGGTAATGGCTGGGCTGGTGGGATCGTGATGGGAACCGGTTGGTCGGTAGCCATGGTGCTGCTTTTCGGCGGCTTCATGCTTTACGACACTTCCAAAGTTCTGCATCGCTACCCAACCAATATGGCCGCTACTGCCGCAGCTATGTTGTTCTACGATTTCGTGATCATGTTCCTGCACATGCTTCGGCTCGTAGCGGCTAGCCGAGACTAACCCGACGTCCTCCTTAACCGCCAGCCACTAAGGCATAGGCTGGAATAGGAACACCAAAAAAGCCCCCGAGGATGCTCCTCGGGGGCTTCTGCGTTTTCGGGGGGGGAGTTAGGGAGAGAGTAGGAGACTACAAGTCGGGCTAACCAAACTCGATCCTCTTGAGTATCACGCAGGCTCGCCGATCACAATGAACCAGCGATTCCCTATTGGTAAAAACGCAGGAAACGAATTTCGCCGTTGGTCTTGAGACGCAGGACGGGTTGTTCTGGGATTAGTTCATCCAGTTCAATCGCGAAGTCATCCAGTTGGGAACCACGACGAGTTACGGTGGCACCAAAAACGGTGCGATCGGTGATGCGTCGTACGATCAAAACTTCGTGGCTGCTGCCCTGAGGTGAACCCGGGGCGTCGGCAATGAAGATTTGAGTACCTGGCTCGCCTATGAAATCCAGCAGGGAGTCACCTGCGGCGCTGAGAAAGTGGAGGCGGAAGTCGTTGTCGGTAGTTGCGACTCTAACATTGCTTAGGTAGTCGTATGGGCCGGAGAAACCGAGGTCGCCAGCACTGAAATTCAGCGTGCTCATGATGGTTTCTGGGCTGTGCAGCACGTAATCAATGGTGCGTGTTCCGGTAGCAACTACCTCTACTCCATCCACGACGTTGCCAGATGCCGCCATCGTGACTTGACGACGCAGACGTACGTCGGCATAAGCATCATCAGCGCTAGCCACAATGAATGAATTGTTGCCTTCCTCGGTGAAGTGTTCCAACTCGCCACTGCAAGCCTCTTGGCTTTGACCGTTGATTACCACGGTATTGTGCGCCAAGGAGGTGCGGTAGTAGTTGAAGGTCATCGGCACATCAACGCCGATGTCCCCCGCCTCGTTAAAGACCGGCGTATCGCCACGCCACAGGTTGATATGCCCAACTTGTCGTAGTGACCATGCACGCCGCCGTGGGGACCGTAATCCAGCACCAAGGTGGCGCGGTCTACGGTGTAATTGGATTTCAGTGCGGCCAAGCCAGAAACTTCGTTGTTGGCTAGTGGGTATTCCACCCAGTCTTGGTAAGGCAAGTTCGCCAAACCAAAGATCACCGACGCCAGCGAGGTGCCGCGTCCGTATTGCACCAAAGGACCGCAAAATTCCGACTGCGGGAAGAAGGCCAAACCTTGCTCGTAAACTTCGCGCAAGTTGGACTCAAAGCTTTGCGCTGGGCCATCGTTCAGCTGCGCCAAACGACCGTTCGGGAAGGCCATGCCCAAAGGCATCATCAGCATTTGCTTGATGTCGGTGATGCTGTAGTCAGGACGTATGCGTTGCAGGCCTTGCAGCATAGGCAGCATGGCGCGGAAGGCAAAGAAGTGGTAGCCGAAACTACCTTCCAGCCACATGCCGTCTTCATCGATGCCTAAATTAAACTGCTGGTAGAGTCCAGTCGGGCCATTGATGACCTCGTCGGCAATGGTGACTTCGCCCAATACCATCGCCGCCAGGAATACGCCGGTGTTTTGCCAGCACTGCGTATTGTGGATGCCGTTGTTATTGGTGAGAATCACCTCCATCGCAGGCCGGATCAAGTTTGCATTAACTAGCAACTCCTCCGCCTCATTCAGCAAGCCGGAGCCATGAATCAAGTCTGCGGCGCGCACCAACTCGGTCAGCCATTCGGCTTCATCCAGCGTTTGTCCAAAAGCCTTACCGCCATTTGCCGACGGCGCCCCAGAAACGTCGTGCTGCATGTAATTCGGGTATTTAGCCGCGTAGCCCAACAAGATGTCGGCAACCCGTTGCCCATAAACCGGATCACCCGTCACGGTATAGCTCACGGACATTTGCCAAGCCTCTAGGCTGATCTCCTTATGAATCAGAGTCGCCAAACCACGGTCGAAGGACTCTCCGGTCCAAATGTAATCGTCAACCGGGCAGCGGTGTTGATGCAAGGTGACCATCTGCAACGGAACTTCGTGATCCGGGCAGACATAGTCATTGATCCAAGTGCCTCCTACATCAGGAATTGCGACGGCATTCAGCAACGCAAGATCCATTTCGTCGACGATGCGCCCGATGATAGAACTTGCCCGCTGTTCCAATTTGTAGCGCTTGACTAGGGTGCGAATGTCGCTGGTAGTCAAGGCCAGGGCAGGCTCGTTGGGACGAATCCAGGGCTCAACGATCGTGGCCTCCAGGAAATCGATCTGAATTCCAGTAGAGGAATAATGCGCGAGTTCGACCGGATGGTGCGAAAGAGGCTGATCCTGGGTCAGGATGCGGTAGGTGTAGCGATTTTCGCCCGGAGACAAACGAATCGGACCGTCTACTACACCGAATTGGCGTATGTAGAGAGATCCAATTTGGTTCTCAGGGTTATCAACCAAAACCTCGAGCCGATCGGCGAATTGCTTCGTTTCGATGCGAGACTGGGGAGTGGCTGAGGCAGAGGCGGCAAATGCCGCAACTGAAAGGAACAACGCAACGGGGAGCAGGAAGGTCCGGAGGCCCATTCTGTGAATGACGGGGGATCTGATTCTGAGGAGAGAAAAAAGATCCGGGAGGTGGAGACTCCCGGACTCTACAACTCACAATGCCGATCCAGTGATTATGCCTCGCTCTTTTTGCCTAAAACCCAGTATTTTCGGGCCTTTTAGGTGGTTGCCATCCGAGTTTGCTTAGTTTTCCACCTCTGGAATGAAGGACAACGAACGTAAACCACTTTCCGAAGAGCGGGTTAGCAACAGCAGCGGCTCATCACCGTCGTCCACCAGCTGCAGCGAAAATCCTGGCACCATGGCGGGCCCTTCGGTCATCGCAGCGGCAAAAACAGTACGTGCACTGTTGCGGCGCACTACAACTACCGGGTGTTTGCTACCCATGGGATAACCCGGTGCTCTGGCCAAAAAGACCGTCGTACCCGGCTCCCCTAGCACCAACAAGGTGTTGATTTTGCCGTCATTTTCGAAGGTGATTTCAAACGCCCCGTCGACGTCGGCGCTCTCCACATCACACAAGAACGCATAGGAACCGCCATAGCCAAAGCTTGAAGGCAGCATAGCCAACGAGGTGCTGGCGACGCCCTGACCGTGAATCACGTAATCAATGGTATGGGCGACGTCGCTTTCGACTTCGAACATGTCTGCAAAGTGACCCTCTTCGGTGGTATGCAGCAAACGCCGTTGCTGTACGCCTAGGTAGGCGCCATCAACCGACGCGGTGACCGTCGACGCGCCCTCATCCATGCTGAAGTAGCCCAAATTGCCTTCGGCCTCTTCCTGGTTCAAGCCGTTGATGACCACCGTGCTGTGAGCCAACGTACTTGGGAAAAAGACCTCCGAGACTGCGTTGCCGTAGCCGTCGGAACCAGCTTCGCGGATCCCTTCAGCGCCCTGCATCCAAAGCGTTAAACCCAGCTTGTCATAGTGGCCGTGGCCGCCGCCGTGGGTTCCAAAATCCATCATCGCCATGGTGCGTTGCCAGTAGGGCCCAGAGCGCAAAACTGCCAAACCAGAATCGGGCAAGACCAAGCTAGTAATGTCGTTCCATCCTTCGCGACGGATGTCCGCCGGTCCGTAAAGCACCGCCGATAAGGACCGACCGCGACCGAAAATCGCGATCGGGTCATCCAAACGCGAGGAGTTCGGGAACAAGCCGACAACCTGCTCGTATTCGTCACGCAAACCAGATTGGAATCCTTCACGCGCGCCATCATTTAGCAGCGGCAAAGTATGGTCTGGCAACTTCAATTCGAAGGCAGTGACCAGCATGCGTTCAAGTGGTGAAATGTCGACTTGGATCGGCGTGCGCATGACGCCGTGGATCATTGGCAACATGCCGCGAATGGTGTTGAAATGGTACCCAGGGGAGTTTTCCCACCACATGCCGTCGGCGTTCACGCCTTGGGCTAGCTGAGTCTCCAGCCCACTCGGTCCGAGCAGTGCATTACGCGCCCTTGGGTAATCTTTGGCGTGCAGTCCGGCTAGGAAAAGCGCTGCGTTGTGCCAAACTTGGATGTTGTGTACTCCCAAGTCGTTCAATGCCACCACTTCGATGGCTGGCAATAACAGGCCGTTGGTGATTTGCTGCTGTTCGGCATCGGACAGCAATCCGGACCCTTGCAACAAGTCGTATGCGCTCGCCAAATCGACCAACCATTCGGCTTCGTCCAAACTGAGCGGGAATGCTTTACCCCCGCCTTTATTCGGCAGGTTGTTGCGGTCGTGATAATCGTAATGTTGGTAACGCTGGGCGTACTCCACCAAGATTTCGCGCGCGCGCTGCCCGTATTTGTCCTCTTCGGTTAAGACATAGGTCAGCGCCATTTCATAGGCTTGCTCGCCTATGTAACGGTGGCGATAAGTGGTAATGCATTGGTCATAGGGCTGGCCAGAATAGTGTTTGCCGGTCGCGGGTGAAACATGCAGGTTGAAGTTGATCATGTTCAAATAAACCTGCGTATCGGGACAGCGATAAAGCTGCGTCCAGGCGCCACCCTCGGCAGGGACGTCGACGGCTCGAAGCAGTCGGTTGTCCGCCCTAGTCTTTAGCTTGTCCAACTCATAACCGGTTCGCCGGTCCCGGGGCCAGCGCTTTTGCAGGTCTAAAATTTCAGCCGGAGTGAGGGTTAAACAGGGTTCGCCAGGCAAGGCCCACGGTTCTACGGCCGTCACAAAAGTCGAGGCCAATTCCACCTCGTTTTCATCCACCAGACTGATTTGCAATGGTCGTAGGCTCAGAGGCGCCCCCCGCTCTTCCAAGTAATATTTGTGGGTGTGCTCAGTTTGCGGCGGGACGCGAGAATCTTCGATCTCGGTACCGTCGGCGACACGCAGAGTGCACAGCTTGGACTCCTGACTCTGCACCACAATGACGACATAGTTTTCCTCTTGCCCTAATACGCGAATGGAGGAACTGCCGCCTTGCGCTGGGTTGAATGAGGCGTCAAAACCCGCACTCGGGATTGCCGATCCCGATGCGAAGCCTGACAGGGCAAAGGTCGCAGCGAACGCGACCAGAGAACAATTGAGGGAAGTATGCATGACCATGATGTCTAGGGCTAGGGGCGCCCGCCTCCCCTTCTCGGCCAATAGTCACCAATCAATTAGCCGATCCTTGAACTCTCCCACCGAAAAAAACAAAGCTAGGCGCATGATGAAACACGCCTAGCTCCAAGGGTCAAGCAGTCGCTATTCCAGACTCAAGGTCACTGCTGAACTTGCTTCCGGTTCCTCGAAGGTCAGAGCGCGGCCAGGAATATCCATGTTGACGCTCATGCCAGACGGCAAGTCGCTGCCTTCGGTGACCACGGAAGCGAAGATTGGATTTGCACCTACGCGGCGCACGATCAAAACCGGATGTTTGGTATTACTCGGGAAGCCTGGTGCTTCAGCCAAAATGACCACCGTGCCGGGTTCACCCAGAACTCGAACCGTATTGGTTGCGCCGCCCGACGTCGTGAATGTCACCACGATGTCGTTATTGGCATAACCGGCTTTTTTGTTTTTTAAGTAGTTGTAAGGTCCGCCAAAACCAATATTTCCGATGGTCTCTAGGGACACATTAATGGTCGCCGTTCCTTGGCCGTGCAAGACGTAATCCCAGGTATGGGATTCGTCGCTGGTGGCTCCAAACACGTCCATGAAGCGACCATTAGGGGTGGTGTGGAGCAAACGCTGCAGCGTGCTGCCAGGGTAAACGCCGTCGGTTTCTAAGGACAAGGTGGTCGCGCCGGCAGCTTTGCTGAAGGAACGCGCAGTTGCAGCGCCCTCAACCTCATCTTGGTCCAAACCGTCGCGAATTAAAGTGCTGTGCGCCAGGCTGCGCTTGTACCAACCGTGGTACCAAGGCTCGGAGTAACCGTTGTGGCCAGACTCGCGCAAGACTAGGTCGTCGCCCATCCAAAGTGAAAGGCTGAGTTTGTCGGGGTGGCCGTGCACACCGCCGTGCGGACCGTAATCCACGATGGCCAAGGTCTCGCCGGCGGTATTTGACGAGCGCAAAGTGCTGATGCCATTATTCTCCATGTTGACGGATTCCGGATCCTGCCAACCGCCTTCTTTAACGCTCTTCAAGCCGTAAATAATCGATTCCACCGTATTGCCGCGACCGAACACCTCGAGCGGAGCCGCCACTTCGGCGTCGTCGAATAAAGCGGCGGCTTGTTCGTAAAGCTCGCGCAAGTTGGTATGAAAGGACTGCAGTGAGCCATCGTTCACCAGCGGCAAAGTACCGTCGGGTTGGATGACGTTGATCGGTCCGAGGAACATGTCGCGGATTCTGGAGTCGTCAAGCAAGATGCCTGCACGACGCATGCCTTGCAATGCCGGCAGCAGGGCGCGCAAAGCAAAATAGTGATAACCGAACGAACCTTCGGTCCAAATGCCGTCGCTCAAAATGCCGTCTCTGAGTTGATCCACTACGCCTCCGCTAGCCCAAACAGCTTCGCGTGCCATGGTGAAGTCTTCTAACTGCAACGCCGACAGCAGCACCGCTGAATTGTGCCAGCACTGAATGTTGTGCACGCCAAATTCCTCGCGCTTGGCGGCCAACATTTCTGCCGACGGACGGATCAAATCGTCTTTGACCTGCTCGGCTTCAACGTCGGTCAATGCACCTGAACCGCGGATGAGGTCTAGCGACCGAGCGAGCGCAACCAACCAGCGCGCTTCGTCCAAAGATTGGGTAAGCACGCGCGCGGCACCTTTGCCTTCGGAATCGCCGTGGCGATCGTTGACCGGGTAGGTCAGATAAAGGTCGGCGTATTCGATCAAAATGTCGGCGGCACGTTCAGCAAAGCGCAGGTCGTCGGCGAGCTGATATGCCACGCCCATGTGGAATGCCTGCTCAGCCAATGTCTTGTGTTTGCCACTGTTGTACGCACCCATGATGTAGGCGTATTGTTCGGCTTCGGTATTTTCAGGGCCGTAAATGTGACCATCCACCGGGCATTGGTGGCGGGCTTCATCATTTGGCATGACCTGTAAGGCGTCGCCGTGATCAGGGCAACGATAGCCGCGAGGATCACCTCCTTTAGTGGTTGGAATGGTTAGGGTGGTCAGCAATGCAGCTTCGACTTCGCTCAGCATGCCGTTCATCACATTGCGTGCGCGACCCTTATTGGAGTAGCGGTTTTGCAACGTGGTTTGGTCGGCGGCGGTCATCGCCAATAAGGCTCGACCCGGCAGGTCCAATGGCTCCACCGCTTCAAATTCGCGCATAACAAGCAGCGCGCCTTGCTCGTCAAAAGCTTCCACCGTCATTTGGCGCAAAGTCAGTGGATCGCCCAAACGCGGGATGCGGAAACTGTGATTGCTTAATCCTTCCGTGTCGATCTCAATGGATTGCGACTGATTGCCAAGCGTAACGGCCAGAGTGACGATACCGATTCCTTCGACGTCCAAATCCAGCACCAGTTCCCCACCCTGTTGCTGTAAACCCGAAAGTTCTGCGGTCAAACTGACTGCCCCGGAATCATCATCGCTGTCTTCGCCGCCATCCTCGCCTCCTGATACTCCGCTATCCCCTCCGCCGCCACCAGGTGAATTACCAGCTTGTTCGTCCCCTCCAGATCCAGGACTATCCGTTCCACCTCCTCCGCAGGAGGCAATGAGCAGCAAAAATAGCGTTAGGACGAGGTTATGGGTGCGGAAACGGTTCATGGGTTCATGGGCGGAGGGAACGGACACCGCCATATCGGCACCATTTCCGCACTTAGATAGGAAAAATTAGCCCGTCGGATCCCAACCAAGGGGCTCAAAGCCGCAGGTAAAGTGACGCAGGGCAACTGGTTCGTCGACGATTTTCATACCGTGGTAGTTTTCACGTCGGTCGTAAACGTATTTGACCACTTCGATTACGTAATCCATATGAGACTGGGTGTAGACCCGCCGTGGGATCGCCAAACGCACCAAATCCATCGGTCCCGGCTGCTGGGTGCCGTCGGCCTTGGTATGCCCAAACATGACGGTGCCGATTTCGCAGCAGCGCACGCCGCCTTCCAGGAACAACGCCGTTGAAATGGTCTGGCCAGGTAATTCACTGGGCGGGACGTGGGGTAAAAAACCGCGCGCCTCTAGATAAACTGCGTGTCCCCCAGCCGGGCGCAGCAACGGCACACCAAGTTTGTCCAAGGCTTTCCACACATAACGGGTCGAGCGGATGCGGTAGTTGAGGTAATCCTCCTCCAAAACTTCATCCAAGCCTACAGTCAGCGCTTCCAAATCCCGTCCGGCCAAGCCGCCGTAGGTGGGGAATCCTTCGGTCAAAATAAGCAGGTTGCGGCATTGCACCGCGAGGTCGTCATTATTCAACGCCAAAAAGCCACCGATATTGCCGAATCCATCTTTTTTGGCGGACATCCATGCCCCATCGGTCAACCGGAACATCTCATGGGCGATCTCCTTCGGGGTGCGATCCTGCTGCCCTTCTTCGCGCAATTTGATGAACCACGCATTTTCCGCAAAACGAGCGCAATCCAATAGCAGCGGAATCTGATGGCGATGACAGACGTCGGCGGTTTGTTTGATATTTGCCAACGACACTGGCTGCCCACCACCGGAATTATTGGTGACGGTGAGCAGAACCATCGGCACGTCGCCTTCATGCTGGGACAAAAATTGATCCAACTTGGCTATATCGATATTGCCCTTAAAAGGGTGTTCACTTTCCGGTCGTAGCCCTTCCTCAATCACCAAATCGACGGCTACGGCCCCGGTATATTCGACGTTGGCACGGGTGGTATCAAAGTGCGTATTGGCGGCGATGTATTTACCCTTACCCCCCAGCGAACTAAACAAAATCTTCTCGGCAGCGCGGCCTTGGTGAGTCGGAATAATGTGTCGCATGCCGGTCAGTTCACGCACTTTGTCACGGAATCGATAAAACGAGCGTGCCCCGGCGTAGGACTCGTCGCCCCGCATAATCGCCGCCCATTGATCCTGGCTCATTGCCGACGTACCTGAGTCGGTCATCAGGTCGATCGTCACCGTTTCCGCTGGCACCGAAAACACATTGAACTTGGCGGCAATCAAATGCGCGGCACGTTCTTCGCGAGTCAGCTGTGGCAACGGCTCGACGACCTTCACCTTGAACGGTTCAATGATTGTTTGGGCTTGAAACATTGCCTGACCTTAAGCCCGCCCATAAAAAAAACGAGGCTAGGAAAATAAGCTTCCTAGCCTCGCCTTCTATCCCCGAATTTCTAATCCTTCTCGCTGTCCTGTCCACAACTTAAAGGCAACCGAAATTGGGAATACCCAACCGTGTCTCTTCAACTACACATTGCGTCTAGGAGGCGCGTACCTCGCAGTATTTTCATTTTTTTCTAAAGTTTCCGGAATTGCCGTCGTAATCTATTTACCGCAAATGGCTTACGAATTATCGACTTTTTCACAACTTCCACAGACTTCATCCAACTGAACCCAGCTGGCTAGATATCCTGTTCCTGAACCCGGTTCGTCATTCCAGTACGCCATGTTTACCTCACTCCTCCTTTGCTGCGCCCTTTCCCCTCAGGCCGCCGACGCCGTCAGCGTTGAAACCGCTGTAGCAGCCATTTACGAGCTCCAAGAGGCCAAAGCCGACGACTACGACATTGGTCGTGCGTTGATGAATTTGGCAAATATCAACGATCCGAAGGCCGCAGAAGCCTTGGCTGAGTTAGTGGAAGACCTTGAGGGTCAGTTGCGCCATTCCGCAATCATGGCTTTGGGCACCTGTAAGGCCGAAAACCGCGAAGAAGTCCTCGCCGACCTACTCCTCAAAAGCAAACACCAGCCCGACCGTATTTCAGCTGCGTCGGTCATGGTCAAAACCGAGGCTGGGCGAGATTGGATGATTAAAAAATTCTCCAAGCTCAAAGACGCCCCAGTCAAAGCTATTTTGATCCGCAGCTTGGACCGTGGTAAGGACCAAGACAAGCTGCTGATGAAAGCAATCAAGGACAAAAACCCTACGGTCCGCAGCAGCGCATTGCGAACCGCGGCGGAGCTGGGTTTAGAACAAGCGCGTAAAACTGCACTCAAAGCACTGGGCGACGCAAACCTCTCGGTGCGCACTGGGGCGGCCATCGCTTGCGGGACTTTCGGCGGCGCTGCTGCATTTACCGCAATGGCCGAGTTGGCGTTAGAAGCTCGCGGCCCAGAGTTGAGGTCGGGCTTGCGCCGTGGAATGAAGTTGGCGGATGAGCCGGAAGAGGTGGAAGTGCTGTGCAAGACCATGGGCAAAGCGCGCAAAAACGAGGGCAAGGCGCTGCTTGCTCAAGCATTGATCGTGGCCGGAGTAACCCATCCAGAAATAGCCGGCCCTGCATTTGGCAAGCTGCTCGAAGACAAAGACAGCGGCATTCGAAAGTACGCCTTGCGCGGCATTGAAGCAACGGCCCATGAATCCTCGCTGCCTTTGATCATTGAACTGTTGGATCATGAAGAGTTGTTGATCCGCAGTGATGCAGTGCGTGCGTTGAGTTCGTTCAAAACCGTCCCTACGGTGCACGCCAAACGCATCGCTGAAATGAGTCGCGATACCAGCCCGGTGGTTCGTTTGTCAGCAACCATGGCGTTGCACACCCTAGAGACCGACGTCAGCCTGCCGGCACTAGCAGATCGATTGGGCGACGACGCCTGGGCAGTGCGAGACGTTGCAGTCGAAGCTCTGGCTGCAATGCGCTCCATTCCGGCCACCCGTTTGTTGGCCGAGCACATGAAACGCGCCAAAGGATTGGTACGCGAAGAAACTTGGACTTATTTGAAGGCGCTAACCGGACAAGACTTCGGTCCGGCTGGGGAATCTTGGAGCAATTGGCTGAACGATCAACCCGATGACTACCAATTGCCGGATCCGGAACAAGCGCAAAAAATGTTGGTAGAGTTGGCCGCCAGTCGCTCGAAACATGATGCCGGTTACGGCACGGTTGAGTATCACGGCATCGCGGTTCGACCTGGCGGCGTAGTGTTCATTTTGGACCTGTCAGGGTCTATGGGTTTCAACTACACACCTGACGCGCAATTATTCCACGACTACTTCACTAAAGAATTGATGGCCACGATTGAACGTCTGCATGGCGAGCATCATTTCAACATCATTACTTTTAGTAGTAGCGCCGGAGTTTGGAGAACTGGACTGGTGCAAGCCGACGACGAATCGAAAAAGGCGGCGGTGGAATACATCTCAAAGAAAAAGCCCTGGGGTGGAACCAACTTGTACGCCGCCATTGAACTTGCCTTCAAGGAAAAAGAAGTGCAGCAGATTTATGTCATGACCGACGGCGACCCGACGGTGGGATTGACTCTGAAATCTCAGATCATTGACAATGTAGTTGAGCTCAACCGCAGCCGACGCATTCGCATCCACACCATCGTCGCAGGTGATGTGGACGGTAACTTTTTGAATGAACTCGCGGTCCTGAATGGCGGCACCAGCGTGGACTTGCGCAAGAGCTTCAAAGAGGAGTACACCGAAGAAGTTGAAGAAGACGAAGAGGAGTCCGAGGACTAGGATCTCTTTGATTGCTCAAGCAACAAAGCTTGGCTAGTGTTGAAAAATTTCCAATATTTTCCAACACCAGCCCATGGTTCTTTATATACCAGTATTGCGGAAAGAGTTTTACTCAACTCCTAAAAACTTCACCAAACCAAAGATGGTCGGCTGGATCTCCAGCGCCCTCCATCGCCTCCTTTCGTTTTCCGCGCTATGTTAACCATTTTCCTTTTTTGCTTTTCGAGCGCCCTGCAGACTCCAGACTCAACGAGTGTCGAAGCCGCAGTCACCGCGATTCATGAACTACAAGACGCAAATGCTCAAGATTACGAAATCGCACAGGCATTGGCGAAGTTGGCTGTCATCGACGATCCAGAGGCTGCCGAATCTTTATTTGCGATTGTCCAAAAACTAGACAGTACGTTACGCGTAACTGCGGTCAAGGCGATTGAGTTTTGCCCAAACGCAAACCGAGATCAAGTACTCCAGCGCTTACTCACTCATAGCAAGCACTGGGGAGATCGAATTGCCGCCGCGTCAGTGCTAGTGAAAACCGCTGAGGGACGGAATTGGATGATTCAAAAGTTCTCAAAGTTAAAAGATGCTCAGGTGAAAGCGACCTTATTTGGCAGTCTCGAACGCGGTAAATCCGAAGATCGAATTCTGCTGAAAGCAATCAAAGACAAGTCTCAAATCGTCCGAAGCGCTGCCATACTCGCGACGTCCAGACTCGGATTGGATGATGCCCGGACAGCGGCGCTCAAAGCCCTCAACGGCCGCAATCTGATTGAGCGCACCGAGGCTGTTTACGCCTGCGCAACGTTTGGAGGCGAAAAAGCCTTCATGGCGTTAGCGAAATTGGCCCTCGAACGACACGGCCCGGATTTCCACGCAGAACTTTGGCGTGGTCTGCGCATGGCCAAAGAGTTGGATGAAGTAGAAGTGCTATGCAATACGATGCTAAAAGCACGCGACGAAGAAACTCAGGTCTTTCTGGCGCAGTGCTTGATCAAAGCCGGAGTAAACCGGCCAGCTGTAGCTGGAGCCGCATTCGGTAGATTGCTGGAACGCAGAAATAATGATTTGCGAATACTGGCTTTGCGGGGAATCGAAGCAACGGCGTATGAGGAATCCTTACCCTTGATTATCGAACTATTGGACCACGAAGACCCCAGGATTCGCAGCGATGCGGTCCGAGCCCTAAGCTCATTCCACACTGTTCCCGAAACATACGCCGAACAAATTTCTGAAATGAGCCGTGACAAAAACCCGGCCGTAAGGGTATCCGCAACAATGGCCCTGAACAATGTTCCACGGGAAATAGCCCTTCCCGCACTTGCGGAACGATTGAAAGATGAAGTGTGGTCCGTGCAAGATGTGGCCGTCGGGTTGCTAGGAGGAATGCGTACCGTTTCAGCCACCCGCTTATTGGCCGAGCACATGAATCAGAGCTTCCTTAAAGGTATAGTCCGCGAATTAACCTACGAGCATTTGAAAGCCCATACAGGTCAAGACTTCGGCCCGACCTCGGCGTCCTGGAGCCGTTGGCTCAACAATCAATCCGACGACTACGAGTTACCGGAGATTGACAAAGCAAAGGCAATGCTAAAAACATTGGAAGCCAAACAGGTTGCGGACAATGACAAATATGGAGCGGTCACATATCACAACATTCCTGTTCAGTCCGGGGGCGTAATTTTCATTCTGGACCGGAGTAAATCCATGGGCGAAAAGTTCTCCTTCAACGCTCAGCTGCTCCACGAATATTTTTCCCAAGAACTGATCGCCACCATTAAATCGCTACGCGGTGATCATCATTTCAATCTAATTTTTTTTAGCGATCGAGCCACATCTTGGAAGCCAAACCTAGTTCAAGCGGACGAACAATCAAAGAAGGCGGCAGTGGAGTACGTCGCCCACCTGCGGCCGGGTGGGTCTACCCAACTTGCCAAGGCGATTGAGCTTGCTTTTCTTGATAAGGACGTTCAACAAATCTACATCATGACGGACGGTGACCCTTCAGGGGGCGAGATGATGAAGGCAACCATCATTGATCGTGTGATGGAGCTAAACCGCCACCGCCGGATTCGTATTCACACTATTGTTGCCGGAGATGTTCACGGAGAATTTTTAAAGGAGCTCGCTACGACGCATGGTGGAACCTGCGTGGATTTACGATAGCGAACTCATGTTGACCAACGCCGCACAGAGATCCGACTAAAGCCTGTCCACCACGATGCCCTGTTTTTGGCACAGCTCAAACAGCGTCGTACGCAAGGGCTCCAGCGCTAGCTTGGATTTGGCTTTGATCAAAATTTGACGGCGATAGCGACCGCGTATTTTTTCCACTGGCGGTGGCGCTGGCCCTAAAAATTCACAATGGGGAGCCGGTATCGCGCGCAGCGAAGTGCCTGCTTTTTGCGCCATTTGCTCAACCTTGGCCAACTCTGGCGCTTCAAAGGTAATGCGCAGTGCGTGGCTATAGGGCGGATAGCCGAACATCTTGCGCTCTGCCAATTCCTCGCGGGCAAAACTGCGGTAATCATGAGCCGCCGCGTGGCGCACCGCAGGATGCTCCGGCAAAAAAGTTTGCACGATGACTTTGCCGCCGCGTTCACTGCGCCCGGCACGGCCACTGACTTGGGCAATTAAATTAAAGCAACGCTCCGCGGCGCGAAAATCGGGTTGATGTAGGGCGGTATCGGCATTCAACACTCCGACCACAGTGACGGTCGGAAAATCCAATCCTTTGGCAACCATTTGCGTGCCCAGCAAGACGTCGAGTTTGTCGCCACCGAAGGCCTCTAGTACCTCTTCATAGGATTCACGCCGGATCATCGTGTCCCGATCCATGCGACCTAAGCGCGCTTGCGGCAACATACGTTGCACCGCTTCCTCAGCGCGCTCAGTGCCGACGCCAACCAACTGCACTTGGCTTGCTTTGCATTCCGGGCACAAGCCTGGCTCCGGGAACTCACCCATGCACATGTGGCAGACCGCGCGCCGTCGCCACTTATGAAAAGTAACCGGCACGTCGCAAGTTCCACATTGCACTACGGTGCCGCAAGAACGGCATTGCCAAGCTGGCGCATAGCCTCGTCGATTCAAAAACAAAATAGCCTTTTCACCGCGCAGCAAGGCTTGCTCCATCGCCGTTTTCAAAGGTGACGACAACACCATCCAATGCCCTTGCTCGGGCTTTTCTTGGCGCAAGTCCACCAATTGAATTGGCGGCAAACTGCCACCGGCGACGCGGTCGGGCAGTTCCAATAACTTCAATCCGCCATCCTGGTGAGCGGCATACCACGATTCCAACGACGGCGTCGCAGAACCCAAAACGGCAATAGCTCCTTCCAAACGCGCACGCTCCAGCGCCACCTCGCGCGCATGATAACGCGGCACAGATTCTTGCTTAAAAGAGGTTTCGTGTTCTTCGTCAACGATGATCAAACCCAAGCGTTGCACCGGCGCAAATAAAGCCGAACGCGCGCCAACCACAATTTGAATGCGGCCTTGATAAATCGCCGCCCATTGATCATGGCGTTCGGCGTCGGTCAAACCGCTATGCAGAACCGCAACTTCACCAAAACGTGCCCGAAAACGCGAAACCGTCTGGGGAGTTAATGAAATTTCAGGCACCAATACGATGGCTCCGCGCCCTTGGGCCACGCTTTCTTCAAGCGCGCGCAAATACACCTCGGTCTTGCCGGATCCAGTAATTCCAAAAAGTAAAAACCCCAACCCTGGTTGATACTTTTGCGCATGCACTAACTGATCCACGCAAAACTTTTGCTGCGCAGTTAATTCATGCGGCTTATCGCGAATCAATTCACTATCCGCAAACGGGTCCAAAACATCCTGCCTTCGGGTGAAGCGCACCAAGCCTTTTTTGGCCAAAGTTTCCAACGGCGATTTAGACAAGCCGGTTCGATTCAAAAACTGGCGCACATCGACCGGCCCACCGGCTTGAGCTAAATAAGCCAAGGCCTTTTCCTGTTTCGGGTAGCGCTTGGCCAAACCATCCATGGCTTCTTGATCTAGCGCCTTAGCCACCACTAACTCCACCACCAGAACAGTGCGACGAGGACGGTTTTTGCGTAACGCAGCCGGCAACATCGCAGCCAGCACATTCCCCCATGAGCAATAGGATTCGTCAGCTATAGTGCGTCCTAAGCGCAGCAACGCCGGGGTCAGTAAAGGTAGCTCGTCCAGCACCTCATAGACATCGCGAATGCGCTCAATTGGCACGTTTGCTGGTGGGTGCGGGTCGACGTGCACCACCACTCCAACCATGCTGCGCTGGCCAAACGGTACCTTGACGCGCATACCCTCCTCCACCGAGCCCATGGACGTTGGTAGTGAATAACTGAATTGGCGTCTGACCGGCGTATTCAGCGCAACCTGTAAATAGGTGCCTGCTGGCTCGCCAAACAGCAAGCCGTTTCCGGGGTACGCGCTCATGGCGGCATTGTAGGCTTCGCCCGATCACCGATAATGCCCCCTGCCATGACAATCCCAAACCAAGATGCGCGTACTCCAGTCACCCTGTTGACCGGTTGGTTGGGCGCGGGCAAAACCACATTGCTCAACCGTATTTTGGCCGATCCGCAGGGCCACAAGTTTGCCGTATTGGTCAATGAATTTGGTGACATTGGCGTGGATGATCGATTGGTTACGAAGTCCAAAGATGACGTGGTTGAGTTAAGCAACGGTTGTGTGTGCTGCACGGTGCGCGGCGACTTGGTCAAGACCCTAAAAAACCTACGCCGACGTCGTCCGCCACTGTTCCGTCGGCGTGAGTTTGATTGGGTGTTAATTGAAACCACTGGCATTGCCGAACCCGCCCCTCTGCTGCGCACCTTCTTGGTCGAATCAGACATTTCGGTTGCGTATCGCGTCGAATCCGTCATCGGAATGGTTGACGCACGCAACCTGGAAACCGCCTTGCAAGAAAGCAGCGCCATCGAACAACTCGCGCTGGCCGATCTACTAATCCTGAACAAAACCGATTTGGTCTCTACAGAGCAGACGGTTCAGACCCAGCAACGGTTACAGGGAATCAATGCCGCGGCGCCAATTCTCCGCGCCCAAAACGCCAACATCGACGTTGCCGAAATCCTCAAAGCCCGTACTCCACGTGGTTTGGAGGACTTACATGAGCATGAGAGTGAACACAACAATATGCAGTCCATCAGCCTGCGCAGCGAGCACCCACTCGACGAAATGAAAGTACAACTATGGCTCAGCGCCTGTGCCACCATGCTGCAAGGGAAATTGATCCGCTATAAAGGATTTATCAACCTCTACCAACGCCAAGAACGCGGCATCATGCAGGGCGTTTATGAGTTGTATACCGTAGACGCCGGCCAAAAATGGCACGAAGACGAACCCCGCGTTACGGAACTCGTCTTCATTGGTCGTGATCTCGATCGGGAATTTTTGGCGCGTGGTTTAAAGGCGTGTCAGGCCGATTGCTAAGGCATTTCGCCACCAGCCATTCCCTAAGAAAATTATTTCTTTTCGTCCATATAGTGAATCTGGTCGCCGCTGTCGTGATCTGAGCCTTTTTGGTGCGAACCGAGGCGGAAATGTTCCAGTCGCAGCTTGGCTCTTTGATCGGCGCCTTTTACTACAAAAACGCAACTAGGGGTAAATAGCAAGAGCAAAGCAGCAGCGGTGAGGAGTTTTTTCATCGTTCTATTTGGGATCTGGGAGTTTGGCCAGCAACTCGAGCAAGGAATCTTCCAAATTCTGCCGCTGCCAATCATTCAGGGAAACGGTACGCAGCAAATCCTCGCGTGTGCGTGGCAATTGTTTGGAAATTTGCTCCAGGTGGCGGCGGTGAATCAATCTTTCACTCGGCAAACCCAGTTCGTCGGCGGTATTTTTGCGCCAGGAACGCAGAGATTCGTAGTTCTCGCGCTGCTGTTTACGCTGACGTCGCTCGGTCGCATCCATTTTTGGCGCCAGCGGGCCATCAATGACCTTGCCGACGGCTTCCCCCAGCGCGGCCATGATTTCTTCACCCACTTTTTTGGCTTTGGGCCAGCCTATCCCGCGTCGGCCGGCCAGCTCGCGCATTTCAGCAGGAGGAGATGTCGCCAGATCGATCAGCGTTTCGTTGGACAAAATGCGAAATGCCGGCTTATCCACCCGCTCGGCAGTCAATTCACGCCATTGAAATAGCTCGCGCAGGCGTGCTTTGGCCTCAGGATTGAGCCCACGCGCCTGTTTCATACGTTTCCAGCCCTTTAAATTGATCTTGCGCGGCTCTAGGACTTCGACCTCAAGGCGGCGAAATTCGCCGTGCGCGACCTCCATCAAGTCGAGGCTTTGCAGCTCGTCGTTTAAGCGTTGGTAGAGATCCGGCAAAAAGTGCGTATCGGTGCGCGCATATTCAATCTGGGACGAACTTAACGGACGTCGTCCCCAGTCCGATCGCTGCTCCTTTTTGGACACTTTTAGGCCATAATTTTCCTCTAGCAGGTGGGCCAAACCGGTGCGCTGATAGTTCAGCAGCGTCATCGAAACCTGGGTATCGAACAAGCCTCGGACGTCAGCGCCGAGGTCCTGGCGCAGCAGCATTAAGTCGTACTCAGCGGCGTGGAAAATCTTGACGATATCCGGGTTGCCGAGCAGCGGATTAAGCGCTTTGAGTTCGTCGCCCAAGGGTAGTGGATCAACGATGTAATCCTTGCCGTCGGCAGTCACTTGCAGCAGGCACAGCCGGTCTCGATAGGCAAAAAAGGAGTTCGATTCAGAGTCCACGCCCAACACTTTCAAACCTTCCCACTGCTGAATGCAGCGGTGTAAAGCGTCGGGCGTGTCGATAAGTTCCGCTTGGGGCCAGCGTTTAAGATCGGCAAGATTCACAGACTGAAATCATAGGAGAACGCGCCCCCTATCTACAGCCGACCTTTGCGCTTATTTCAGGAAGATGTAGCACGGAGTGGCGTAGGCCGACTTCCACACGCTGTTGGCTTCCAGCTCGGTGCGATACCAGGAAGTTCCGTCCGTAGGCACAGTCGTCGCGGTATGAAGTACGCCCTGGCCAGAAATGTTGGTGTGTTCGGCCAGCAATTCCTCGGCTGCATCGCCGACAGTGCCCCGGTAAATGCGCACCGTACAAACGTCTGCTCCAGTGTTGTAGTAGGAGTCAATACTGACCGGGTAGTTCGGCGGAATCTGTGAAGCATTGACCTGAAAAATGTCGCCCATGATCAGTTCGCGGCCACCATTATCACTCAGGTTGTTGTACAAAAACGGACCGTTCGACAAGTAGGTTTTGCCGTTTTTCAGGGCAGTCAGTACGTTGGCATCGTTCAAAGCACCTTGCACGTAAGTGTGGTTGGCACCGAACTCAACAGCTTCGTCGTGGGTATCCGAACCAGAGAAAGGATAGGTGATTTTGCCTTCCAACAAACGCTTGGTCCACCATTGTTTGTGCGCTGGTGAAGCTTTCCCGCTAGTCACGTCATGGTTCCAAATTTCGGTGCCGGTGGTCATATTAACTTCCATGCCTTCGAACAAATCGACGGAGTTGAATGCAATCGTGTCTCCACCCGGATGATTGGCGATCGCGAAGCCACCTTCTGCAACCGTTTCACCCACGTTGACGTCTTGGTTTCGGATCGGGCCATCACATGCGCCGAGGAAATAATCTTGACCACCAGGCTTGTCAGACGTAATTCCGTGGCCGCCCATGTGAGCAATTCCGCGACTCCAGTGGCCACCCAAGAAGCAGGTGGTATCGAAAATGTCCGAGCCCCACTGTGGGCCGTGCTCTTTGTTGGTCATTTCCAGACCCAGCAACACCACAAAATCAGGCAGGTCCAAGCTGCTTGCCTCGGAATCCACTAAAGCGAACTCGTTATCGCCCTGAATACAGTAAGAGTGCGTGGAAGTACTGAAAAAGTCATAACCCAGTCCCAAAAATTGATTGCGCAACTGCTCATTGTTGAATGACCCAGTAACGTTGAAGCTTTCAGCCGCGCAGCTAGGGCAACCGGCAATGGCTTGGTCGCGGCAGTTATGCACGTGCAGGTCGCCAGCAACGAAGCCGCCTGCAGCTCTAGAACCGCCGTAGCGCTGCTGCCAAATGGCCGGCGGGCCCAAGTATGGCGCCAGTAATTCCACCGAATGACTGTGGGTGACGGTTTGCATCTTGCCAGAAGCGTCCGTGTAGTGGAGATTTACATCCATCACTGCTTCGTCGCCGGGTTGTGCATTAAGCGGGAATAGTTGGGCCAAATTGACGTCAAAAGTCAAGTTTCTAGCCTGCGGTAGACCGGCACGACGGATTTCCGAGATCTTGAGCTCGATCTGGTTGGCCAGCTCAGCCTCTTGCGAAGGGTCCAGGGCTTTGATTTCTTCGATCGGGAGGAACATGCGATCCGAGCGACGGTGGCTGATGTCTACCGGCAGTTTTTCCAGCATCATGTGCACGTCTAGCAGGTCGCCGGAGTCACCCAGCAAGCGCTCAGCACCGAGGCCGATTTGCGCCAGTATGGTTCCATCAACCGTGCGTACGTCTACTCCCTGCAAGTGGATAGCGCCGTCGCCAGCGTTGTAAGCCTGAACCTGCATAGGCACGACGTGCTCCAGTTCGCGCACGTGGCCCATCAGCCCAAAAGGCAGAATATGGACCGGGCCGTCGCCTAAGGCGGTTTGCGGGGAGCCGGCATCGAGCGGAGCCAGGGCCAATCCACCGGCCACGGCACCAATTCCTAGAAGAATGAGGGAGGGGAGTCGCATGCTTCTTTATTCTGCCATAGAAAATGAGTTCGCGTCTGCCCTTCTGGACCGCCTTGTTGGCGTCGTTGTTCATCCTGCAGGGAATGTGGTGGAGTTTGCTTTTGTGGCGTAACTCCGACACTGAGCGGGAGATCGAGTTGAAAGTGCTGCAGGAGCGGCTGCAGCGGGCAGAAATCCAGCTCGATTATTTCATGGAAGGCGCGCCAGTCGAAAGCGCCGACGACATCCGCCGCGAAGGCTGGGGCGCGATGCAGCCGCAATTCCCTGGCATAGTTTTGGTGCCGCCAGCGAAATTGCAGGTCAGCGCGAATGAGATTGAGAAGCTGAATTCCGAGCAATCTCGCCAGCACATGATGGTATTTGGCGAGGCGTCGGCGTTTTTGGTGGTGGTCGTGCTGGGCTTAGGCCTGTTAGTGCGGACTTACCGGCGCGAGGCGTTTTTGGCATTGCAGCAGAGCAATTTTTTGCACGCGGTCACCCACGAATTCCGCTCACCGTTGCAATCGCTGCAGTTGACGCTGGAAACCATGATCCGCCGTCCCAATCCGCAGCGCGCACGGCGTTATGCGGACAATATGTTGGAGGACATCGCGCGGCTGGAGAGTTTGGTCGACAACTTGCTCGCGGTCGGCAGATTGGAAGTGGAACCGTTTCGTGCACGTACTCAGATCGTGGAAATGAAGCCCGCAATTGAGGAGATTTTGCAGCGCTATGCCCTGTCCCACCCCGCCGAGGCCGAGCGCATCGAAATGGAACTCGCCGACGGGTTGGTGGCGGAAGCGGATTCAAGCACTTTTGAGCCAGTGGTGCGAAACCTGCTCGAAAACGCGCTGAAATATGGCGAGGGAAAGGCGGTTTCGGTGCGCATGGACCAGGAAGCTGGCTACGTGCGCTTGACCGTTTCGGATTCTGGCCGCGGTTTA
>JACKQG010002470.1_pt1 | contig 24109 bp, 18 predicted proteins | sample 8237621 | NCBI WGS metagenome assembly JACKQG01 (sample SAMN15677084, study PRJNA649215) | marine metagenome | biome: marine; feature: Black Sea; material: saline water; isolation source: suspended particulate matter (SPM) from the Black Sea western gyre | collected 2013-06-09/2013-06-10 | depth... | reverse complement strand
GTCCATGATTTGCTTAACACTGTCAGCTAAGCTTCTGCACACTTGCAAAATTTCTTGACAAAAACGGGCAGAGGGCTCGCCAAAACCATCGCGCGACTCGCATGACGGAACCGCAATGTCAGTTTGCAAGCCAACTTCATATCCGAGTTGACGCAACATACTGTCAATACCCGCAGCTCGAAGTGCACTAGGGCCAAGATCGGTACCGCGCCGTGATGCGCCTAAATCCATTGGCACACCAACAATTGTTACCGGGCGTTTATTTAAATCACTCATACTATTCAGGCTCGACACCGAGGATGGAAATTATTTTTGCCGTCATTTCTTCTTGCTTCTGCTTGTCATCAGATTCTAGATTCATGCGCAGCAAAGGCTCGGTGTTTGAGCAACGAACATTTACCCACCACCAACCAGGAGTGTCGACATTGCCATATGCAATTGTCACACCATCGAGGTCATCTATTGAATCGGCATCTGAAAATTCGTCACGCAATTTGGCAATTGCCTGATCTTTGTCGTCAATATGAAAATTCACTTCGCCTGTCGAATGGTAGCACATCAATTCATCTAGCATTTCAGAGAATTTCTTGTCGCTACGGGACAACAGATTAAGAACACTCAGCAGAATTATTTCGGAGTTGTCGGCATACCAGTTATCACGAAAGTAGTAGTGGCCTGACAGCTCGCCGCCAAATGGTGCGTCGTGTTCACGCATTGTCGCTTTCAGAAACGAATGACCTACTCGCTCTTTACGCGGCACGCCGCCTAGCTTGGTTATTGTCTGTGGCAGAATCCAGGAAGAACGCAAATCATAAACGATTGATGCGCCCTTCTCTTTTTTCAGAGCTTCGCGAGCAACCAAAGTAGTAACGACATCATTGCCAATCGCCCGTCCGCGATCGTCGACAAAGCAGCAACGATCGGAGTCGCCATCAAAGGCCGCGCCCAGTTCTGCACCAGTTTCGACAACGAACTTTTGCAAGTCAATAAGAGTGCTAAGTTTGAGAGGGTTGGCCTCGTGGTTAGGGAAAGTACCGTCGAGTTCGTAGTACAAGCCTTGGTGTTTAATCTGCGGAACAGCTGCGAGGACAGCAGGAAAACTATGAGCTGCCATGCCGTTGGCAGCATCGGATACTATGTTGACATCTCGAGCCAGGTCAGCCCATTGCGCGACGTGCTTGGCATAATCAGACAAAGTGTCAACATGCGAACGAGTACCGCGCACTGCAACAGCTGCAGGCATTTCGCCACTGGTTGCCATAACTTCTATTTCGCGAATACCATTATCAGCAGAAATAGGCTTAGCCTCAGAAGCACATAATTTAAAGCCGATATATTCTTTAGAATTATGGCTGGCTGTAACATTCATGCCGCCAAACGATTGCAAATGGCCAATTGCAAAATAACATTGCGGAGTGGACGACAGGCCGATATCAATCACATCAATACCACCATCAAGGATGCCTTCGATAACTTCGTCGTGAATTTCAGGCGCCATGGTGCGCATATCACGCCCCACAACCAAAGGTCCATTGCCCATAAAATCGGCAAATGCTCGGCCGATTCGTCGAGCTAGATTTGAGTCAATTTGATCAGGGTAAGTACCTCTGATATCGTAAGCTTTAAAGACAAACATTTTTTTACTAAGCGTTAAGTATTTGATTAAGTGCTGAGCCAGCGCGTTCAACGTCGCTGTCATTCAGATGACGGTGTGTTACGAATCGCAACAATCTATCGCCAAGAGCTAGAGCTAAAACTCCGTGGTCGGCAAGAGCGGCTTCGACCATCGGTGCATCTAGATTAGGTTGGGTGATTTCTAAAAAAAGAATATTAGTGTCTATTGTTTCTTGTGCCATGCGCGCACCTTGCAACCCGAGAACCATGCCGCCTAGCTGGCGACACATTGCATTGTCAGTAGCGATTCTTGCTGGCATCTGGTCGATGGCAACCAAACCGCAGGCCGCAATAATTCCAGCCTGATGCATACCCCCGCCCATCCATTTCCGCACACGGCGAGCGCGCTCAATAAAAGCGCCATCACCTAAAAGGATTGAACCAATGGGGCAGCTTAACCCTTTAGACAATGAAATCATAAGCGAATCACAAACATCACCATATTCAGAAAACGGTAACTCGGTCTCGACCTGCACGTTAAACAAACGCGCGCCATCGAGATGAACAGGAATTGCTCGATTTAAGCCAAAGGCATGCAGCTCTTGCAAATAATCAATTGGCAAAATAGAACCACCACTAAACAAATGTGACTGCTCTGTACAAATCAAACCCGTGCGCGGCATATGGACGCTTACTGGACGAACTGCATGCGCCAAGCGTCCGAAATCAAACTGTCCATTTCGAGTATTAAGCGTTCGAGTTTGGACGCCAGCAATGCGCGACAAGCCACCACCCTCAAACATGAAGATATGCGAACTGTCGTCAACAATTATTTCTTCGCCTGGAACAGTATGCGCAGCCACTGCAGCTTGATTAGCCATGGTGCCACTTGGGAAAAACAACGCCGATTCTTTACCGAAAAGATTTTGAAAGTGACGTTCTAACTCTTGAACAGTTGGGTCGTCGCCATGAGCATCGTCGCCGAGTCGCGCACTTTGCATGGCGTCAAACATACGCGCTGTCGGCTTAGTGACAGTGTCGGAACGAAAATCTGAATACTTAGACATTAAAGTGTTTCAAGAAAACTGCGGACACGGCCCACACCTTCTTCGATTTTTGCTATTGAATTTGCGTAAGAGAAGCGAATGTATCCCTCGCCCTCGGCACCAAAAGAAGTACCAGCCAAACAAGCAACCCCAGCCTCGTCAAGGATGCGATCTTGCATGTCGAGAGAACTTAATCCGAATTCTTTGATATTTGGAAACACGTAAAACGCGCCTACAGGCAAATGGCAATTAACTCCGGGAATATCGTTAAGCAGCTTAACCATGTGCTGGCGACGCACATCGAATTCGGCGAGCATTGCGTCAACTCCTGATTGGTCGCCGGCAAGCGCCTCCATTCCGGCGCGTTGACTGAACGATGCAGTACAAGAATTAGAGTTAACCATTAGTTTCGTAAATGACTGCGCCAAGTCTGGTCGCATTACTCCGAAACCCATTCTCCAGCCGGTCATGGCATAAGTCTTTGACCAACCATCAAGCATAATAACGCGATCACGTATTTCAGGATCTTGCATTGGGCTTACATGCTCGACTGAATCATAAAGCATGCGCGAGTAAATCTCATCAGACAAAATCCAGATATCTGGATACTCTTTTAAGGCCCTAAGGACTTCCTCGAGCTCGGCGCGTTCGGTCACGCCACCCGTAGGGTTTGCTGGAGAATTCAGAATAACCATTTTGGTTTTAGGGGTGATGCGCGAAATCAAATCTTGTGGGTCGAGTGCAAACCCGTTTGCTTCACGAAGTGGGCAAGGTACGGCCTTGCCATTAACGAAATTAATCATCGACTCGTAAATTGGAAAGCCCGGGTTTGGGTAAATGACTTCGTCGCCAGCGTCGACTAGCGCCAACATCGCGTAGAACATCGTCGGCTTACCACCAGGCACAATAGTGATTTCGTCGGCGCCACATTCAATGCCGCGATGACGTGAGACATAGTCAGCAACAACCTCGCGCGCATCAGGCATGCCATTTGCCGGGCCGTAGTGGGTGTAGCCATCACGCAGGGCTTGGATGCCAGCATCGACAATATTTTTGGGCGTATCGAAGTCGGGCTCGCCAATTTCGAGGTGCACAATTTCGCGACCTTGGGCCTCAAGAGCTTTTGCCCTGGCAAGGACTTCGAATGCTGTTTCAGTGCCAAGACGCCCCATGCGTTCGGCCAATTTAATTTCAGGTAAGGTTGATGTCATTAGGATGTTTAAGGTGCCATATTCTACTCTTGCCATCCACTAATTTTTGCGTTCCCACAGTGGAACATCAGCCCCCAAAACTGTATGTTAATCACTGGCACGGCGCTTGCATAAACTACCTACCATGAAATCCTTCGCCCTCGTAAGCTTACTAGCTTTTACTGCATGTTCAAAACCAGCCGAGCTTGTAATTTACTGCTCACTTGATCAAGACTTAAGCGAAGAAATAATTAACGACTTTGGCAAGCAGCATAATGTCAATATCAATGTTCAATTCGATGTCGAGCGCAACAAAACTGTAGGACTAGTCTCGCGCATAATTGCTGAAGCCGACAACCCACAGGCCGACGTATTCTGGAATAACGAAATTGCCCACACCATTCGTTTAAAAAATCTAGGCTTGACGACAGCCTACTCCCCAGCAAGTGCAGCGGGTATCCCGGCGATTTTTATTGACCCTGATGATCACTACACTGGTTTTGCGGCACGTGCGCGCGTGGTTATGTATCGTACAGATATCGCTGTCGACTACCCACGCCACCTTAACGATTTCTTAAATCCTAAATACGCCCAGAACGGAATCATGGCGCAACCCTTAACTGGCACCACTCTCTCGAATTTCGCATATCTTATTCAGCGCGATTCGAATGCAGCAGTAAGCAAGTGGTTCGAAGATGCGCGCAATGCCGGACTAAGCTTTGCTGCCGGCAACGCCGATGCAATGCGGCGTGTCTGTGCCAATGATTACCAATGGTGCTTCACCGACACCGACGATGCAGCCAAGGCCGCAATAAACGGCTACCCTGTTGCTGTCCACTATCTCGATCAAGGATTAGAAAAACCAGGCGCGATGCTGATCCCAAACAGTATCTGCTTGCTCAAGGGCGCCGAAAACAATTCACTGGCAAAGAAATTTATTGATTACGCCGTTTCTCTCGAAACAGAGTTAAAACTGGCAAAGTCGACCTCGCGGCAAATACCCTTGCATTCACAAGCTCCAGCGATTGACGGCATGCAACTGCCCGAAGTCGATTACCAAGTTCTAGATATTCCATGGCCTGCAGTAGCCACAAAAATAGATGACGCGGCTGGCACTTTTCAAAAATTATTTGTGCGCTAATGTCCATAAAATCACCATGGTTTGCCTTACTGTTCTTAGTCAGCCTCAGTTGCGCATGGTTACCACTTGCACCAAGCATCAGCGCATTCTTTGATTTTCCGCACTGGATCAGCACCCTCGACAATCGCGTACTTCTACTACTATGGCGCAGCATCTGGATGTCATCCGCAGCTGCGATTGGCTGCTTAGCAATTGGGTGGCCGCTCGGAATTTTTCTCGGACGCTTCCGCTTTGCTAGCAGTTCTTTTTGTTTATTGTTTTTACCCCTGTCATTGTTGTTACCGCCATTGATGGTGGCCCAAGCCTGGCATGGGTTGTTGGGCATCAGCGGGCCCTGGGCGGCTGTATTTTGCTTTGCCTGCTGCTATGCCCCATTGCCTGCGCTATTGGTCGCTCGAAGTCTCAGTCGACAGTCGGCTGCCAGCTACGACGCGGCACGCATGATTAGTGGCGCGCTTAGCTTTAGGCTAATGGTGTCTCACAGCCGCAGCGCTGCATTTGTAGGTGCCGCGCTGTGCTTTATTTTTAGCATCGGCGACTTTGCTGTTCCAGACTATTTCGCAACTGTTGGCGACTTGTTTCACGTTTACTCATCCGAAGTATTTGGCAACTCACGCAACTCTGATTTTCGTGCAGGCGCCGTTGCAAGTTTGCCATTAATTTTAATCAGCCTTGGCATTTTATTTAGCATATTGCCCTGGCTAAAAAACCAACAACAATATTCGGGCTTAGCTTGCGCCCAACCACACAGCGTCAAATCACCGTTGGGCATTAGTATTATTTGTTTGCTGCTTATTTCAATGCTAGTCTTCGCCGTGTTGGGGCGTATGTTATTTGAAAGCGGATTGCAAGGACCATTAGCTACTACAACCTGGCTCGAAACCTCGGCCAAGGCATTTGGCGAAGCATTCAGCCTAGGACGCAGCGACATGGTGCGCACTTTTCAGTTTTCTGCAATCGGCGCGATAATTTGCATGGTTTGCGCCCCGCTGTTTACTTTCGCTTTACACTACAGCACTGGCATTAAGCGCAACTTACTGCTAGTAATGTTGGTATTGCCAATGCTGGTGCCATCTTTGTGCTTGGGCTTTGGCAGTATCATTGTATTTAACCAGCCTTTCCTTAATGGCCTTTACAATTCACTGTTGCTGCCTGCGATGTTAATCGCTGGGCGCTTTATGCCTATCGCCGTATTAATTTGCGCCAACGCTTTCGGATCCCAGGCAAGCTCTATTGATGCTAGCGCGCGCGTTCATCGCTTGTCTATTAGGCAAAGAGTATATAGCTTATTTGCATTGAACAACTGGCAAGCGGTTTTACTCGGCGGGTCGTTGGTGTTTGTTTTTGCAATGCGCGAGCTTGATTTTGCAATTCTGCTTCCTGCCGCCAACCAATCCACAGCGGTACGTTATTACAACGCCTTGCACTTTTCACGAGACAATTTTGTAGCTGCCTTTGGCCTCAGCATTAGCCTTATACTTTTCATTCCTGTAATGTTACACTCATGGCTTGGCAGCAAGTCGCGCTAACAATGACAATCCAATCAATACTGAACATACAGCAGCTTAGTAAAAAGTATGCCGAGCATTCTGTGCTGCGCGATTTAAACCTAGAGCTCCACTCATCACAGCGCATTGCTATCCTCGGCGACTCTGGATGCGGAAAATCTACCTTGCTTAGAATTATTGCTGGCCTCGAATCTCCCGATAGCGGCAGTGTGGTTTTACAAGATCCGCAAAAATGCCAAATGGTTTTTCAAGACTTAGGCCTGTGGCCAAGTCACACTGCCAAGCAGCAGCTACTCATGGCTGCTAAGGCATCTAACTTTTCTGAAGCTACTGCAGCTGCCGACATGCTTTTACAGCAATTGGGCATCGAGCATTTAGCAGACTGCAAACCAGCGACAATGTCTGGTGGCGAGGCACGCCGACTTGCATTTGCAAGAGTATTGATTTGCCAACCTAAATTAATTTTACTTGACGAAGCCTTTTCATCGCTCGACGAAAATAACCGTGTGCGTGGCTTAGATTTATTGCAAGAGTTACTAAGCCATACCGATGCTGCTGTGATAATGGTCACTCACAACCTCGCTGATGCCCAGCACTTAAATCTCCCTGTCTTTGACCTGATTAAAGGGCAGCTTCACGCACGATGAGATACATTAGTGCCCTCCTTGCCGTTACCGGCATTGCCTTCTTTGCGCTAATGGTTGCGCCGCAGCAAGCTCCTGCTATTTCTCGATTACATTCATCGACACAATGCCTAGAATGCCACGCCGATGTGGCAAATGAGTGGCAAGATTCTCATCATGCCTTTGCTTACAAAAACCCAGAGGTGCGCAAGCTATCCAATGATTTTGCCAATCAAGAATGCATTGCATGTCATGCTCCACAACCAGTTCTAAAATTTGACGCCGGAGAGCGAGTGCTAGCGCGTCAATCGCAGCGCGGCTTAGGCGTCGACTGTCTTGCCTGCCACGCAATTGACAATGGCAGAGTTGCCACTGGCAATCGACAAACCAACTCAAATGCACCATGCCGTCCACAATATGTGGCGCGAATGGTAGATGTTGAACTGTGTGCTTCGTGTCACAACCAACATAAGACCGTTGACCAGTGGCGCGGCGCTCCTGACAACTTAAAGGGCAATAATTGTTTAGACTGCCACATGCCTGCAGAATTTAGGCAAGGTGGCCGCCGCGGACGCAACCATTCTTTTCCGGCTAGTCACAATTTAAAGGCCTTGCAAGCAGCTGTTAGTCTACAGCTTGACTGGCCGGTTGTTACTTTAAGTAATACTGGTTGTGGCCACAACTTTCCTACTGACGAGCGCTCGCGTGCTGCCGACTTGCAAGTGCGTTACCAGGTTGACGGGGCTTTTGGCGAGTGGCAACAACTATATCGTTACCGCGACCCTTACCGTGACGAAACTGATTTGACTAATACCCAGCTACCTTCCGGTGAAAGCCAGTCGTTTAGCTTAGATGGTTCGGCGCAAGTGATTCAGGTGCGGTTGTTGTACAAAACTAATCCCTTTATGTCAGACGACGAAGCGGTGCTAGTGCATTCTCAAAGCATGCAACAACCATGATTCGAGGCTCTATTATTTTTGGCTTGCTATCGGTTGTTGGCTGCTCGCCACCACCATCTGCTGATGCTGCTTTAGACAAGTATAGTTTCATTGATGTAGTTGATGCCAATCTGCAAAAGGCCAGCTCTTGGCCACCTCTTGACGACGCGCGGGCTAACGAAATTTTTGAAATGTTAGACCTAGCGCAACTTGGCGGAAAAGCTGCGGCTCGCGCAGAACGCAGGCTCACGCGACTTAGCATTGACGAGATACATAATGCCTTGTTGCTTATTGCTGAAAAATCAAAGCTTGATGTTGAACGTCGGCGCACTGCCTACTTGTTTCTGATAGATACCATTGACAATACCAGCGATCGGTTTATTCCACGATTGGTTTTGCGACTAAAGTACGAGAAAGATTGGTTGTCAAATGTTTACATCACCAAGGCTCTCTGTTCAAAGGGCAATATGGCTGGTCTTGATGTAATATTTAACATTTTGCAAACTGACGATTCTAGCGCAGTCCCCAATCTTAGAATGGCAAAAAATGCTGCAGCAACACTCCTTGAATATTTAAACTCAAACGAACAAGACTTTCAGGCCAACTGGAATAATGCCCAACAGCTGGCTGACGAATGGCGCAAACAACGTCATGTCAATCTTCATCACAGCGATAAAAGCCAAGCCTACTACGACGAGCTATGTTTTTGGATTGAGCGCTTCCGCTCACAACCATTGCGCCCAGTAGATGATGCGCGATTTGTGTTCACCAGATTGAGCAGAGATGCTCACATGGCTCTCGTCGAATCTACACTAGATAGCAATCGTTATGTTCGCGACCACTGCTTGCAAACCCTCAGCTGGCTCGAGGGTGCTAATTCTCAACAATTAAGCCAGCTTCTGGATGGCAACTTGTTGATCTTAGAAAACGATTATTACAGCAGCGTGCGCGCAATTGAATATCGTGGCACTCTAATGAAGAACACTCAGGCTGATATGCTGTGGCCATTTATCTATAGTGGCAACTACGAACAACGCACCGCTGCGGCTGATTCGTTGTTACGCTGTTCTGATATCAATGCCCAACGAATAAATGAATTGGTCGTTGACCAGCAGTTCAGCCCTGAGGCAAGGTTCTCTTTGGCTTTGTTAGGCGCCGAGTTGAACGGCAATGATCCGGCTCTAATAGATGCCTCCGAATTAGACAGCAACGAACAAACACGGCGCCGGCGCTGGCAACAACAAAGACTAAATCAGGCGCAATAAGTTTTAGCCAAGCATGGCCAATAGAGTCAAGGCCATAATTGCACTAAGCACCGCTGCCGCAACTTTATGACTTACTTGCATTTGCCCATACTGAACTTCACTGCCTAAACGTTTGTCCCATAGAGTGGTACCGGTTTGAGTTAATTCAACATATGACAGGGCATTAAAGATCGCGTTTAACGGAAACAGGCCAAGCCCCATGCCTCGAATCAAGACATAGAAGTAACGTTTTAACGCTTCGCTAAATGTCAGAAAGCGCTGCTCGCTATGCACCACCCGCACTCGCATAATCCATTTACCAGGAGTCATTCCGGTGCGTGAAAGGAAAAATGCTTCGATAACACCGAGCGCTAGCATTACTAACACATTGTAAACAGAGAATCCTGCGAGATTTTGGTACCAACCCTGCAACTGCTCTGGACTCAAACTAACAGCTAAAACGATGCCAGCAATTACCACGTACACAATGCCATCAAACATCCGCGCGACAAATCGCTGCCATGCATGGCGCGAGTTTTCTTGGGCATTGTTAGTTGACTGTTTGTCAAAAGGTGATACAGGCATAACATATTCATCGCCGACATCAACCTTGTTAATGTTAGGGTTTGCTGGAACCTGTGGTGGCTGCGGTTTGGCTGGAATAACGCGCATAATTTTAGGCAACACTTCGCCAATCGTTTTCCAGTCTTTCATGCCATCACACCAAACTAAATCTTGAGATTTAATTTGCTGCTGGTTGTAAAGCTCAAGCAACTGTTCTTCAGTCACAGGGCCCAACTGCTGGCCACTGACAGTGTAGAACCACTGCACTTCTTTCTGCACACCTGAGGATGTCATGCCAACATTGTAATTCATCAGCCCCTCTGCGTTAAGCTACTTGCATGCAAATTCATACTCTCGCTAGTGGCTCTACCGGAAACTGCGCCATTATCAGCACTGGCAACGGCAGCAATAGCACCACCATTTGCCTTGATGCTGGTATTGCTCTCCGCACAGCACGCGGGTTTGCTGAACAACTAGGCTTCAATTTATCCAATCTAGATGCCGTGCTTCTCAGCCACCGACACAGCGATCATTCTGCAAACATTATCGCAATGGCTGGCCGCGCCAGTGCTACCTTATTCATGCATCGCGACGTCATCGATAGCAATCAAAGACTAAGCCGCAGCGAGCTCAATCGCCGCAGCATCGACCAACGCAACATTAGCGATGGCAGTACATTCCATGTCAATGATATTGCAATTACTCCCATCCAACTACCTCACGATGCCGACCCCACCTTTGGATTCATTTTCGAGCACCACACCTGGCGCGCCGGTTTTTTCACTGACCTCGGTCATGCCGACAACTTGATTGAACGTGGTTTATTAGCTGACCTCGATGAACTGGTGTTTGAATCCAATTACGATGCTGAAATGCTAGCTAACGGACACTATCCTCGCCAGCTTAAGCAGCGGGTGTCGTCTGACCTCGGACACCTGTCAAATGTTCAGGCTGCATTGGCAATAAAACACGGTGCTTCAGCGCGTTTGCAGAAACTAACCTTGGCGCATTTATCGCAAAAAAACAACGCCCCAGTGATTGCGCGTGAATGCATGCAGCAAGCGCTAAACGAATCGGGCTTAGCTCATGTCGAGTTAGTAGTTGCACCAGCGCGTGGGCCGGTCACCGCTGCACTTTATTAGCCAAACAGATTGTACTTTACAATGTGCCACATTGCGGCGACGCCGTCTTTCCAGCCAATCTTTTTACCTTCTTCGTAATCACGTCCGTAATAAGAAATAGGAACTTCATAGACACGAACTCGTTTACCATTTAGGCGGACGCGAGCTATTTTGGCGGTAACTTCTGGTTCGAAACCGAATCGGTTTGACTTAAATTTAAGATCGCGAATTACCTCTGTTTTAAAAACCTTATAACATGTTTCCATGTCAGTTAAGTTTAGGTTTGTAAACATGTTTGACATTAAGGTCAAAAAGGTATTGGCCATTTGGTGCCAATACATATGCACACGCGACATGCGTGAGCCCTTAAAGCGCGAGCCGTAAACAACGTCTGCCAATCCTTTTTCGATTGGCTCAAGCAAAATTGGGTACTCTCCAGGGTCGTATTCGAGGTCGGCATCTTGAATAATTACCACGTCGCCGCTTATATGCTTAAAGCCAGTGCGCAGTGCAGCACCTTTGCCCTGATTCACTTCGTGATAGTGAATGGACAAATCTGCCTCGCCTTCGAGTTTACTTAGGATTGCGCGGGTGCCATCTTGTGAACAATCATCGACAAGAATCAACTCTTTTTCATAGCTGGTAGCAGCACGCACGCGCGAGATTATTTCCAACAAAGTTTTTTCTTCGTTGAAGATCGGAATTACGATGGAAAGTTTCATTACGGTTTCTTGGACCCTACTTTAAACAACAGCTGCACAACAAACAATATCGCTAGAGCTGTTAATGCTGGGCTGTAGGATCCTTGCCAATCAGGCAATTCTTGTTCGGCTGCCTTAGGTATCGCAATTAACACTCCGGCAATTGCTTCACCAGCTATCAGCCCTGACGACAAGAGTACACCCTGCTCGTGTCCAAAGTCGCTACTTTCTTTAGTTTTATGGCGACGAGCAGCTGCCCAGGCGATTAAGCCGCCGAGTAAAATTGCAGTTGAGAGGCCAAATGGCAGGTACATGCCAACTGCGACAGGCATTACAAAAAGTCTAAAACTTGAATTTTTTGGTTCGAGAAACAACTTATCTATCAGAATTATCGCCAGCCCAAGCCCCGCGCCTACGCCAATCAAATCCCATGGCAACTCTGAGTCGCCAAAGAAGCCTTGCATCAAACTAGCAAACAGTTGCGCCTGAGGTGCTTCAAGCGCGCCTTCAGCACCAGTACCAATTCCGTAGGCGTTATGCAGTAAGCTGAGGACGGGTGCCATCACGAAGGAAGCGGTGAGCACACCAATTATTTCAGCCCATTGCTGACGGTATGGAGTCGCGCCGACCAAATGGCCTGTCTTTAGGTCTTGGCAAACATCACCAGCTGTACAAGTTGCACAACATACTACGCCGGCAACACCCATGGTTGCCAAAATCGCGATTTCTGGCTCAAAGCCAAACATTGCAATTACTGCGGAAGTCAGCAGCACGGAACAGATGGTCATTCCACTTACCGGGCTGTTTGAGCTGCCGACTAGGCCCACGATATAAGACGCAACAGCTACGAAGAAAAACGAACACACTAGCATTAAAGGTGTTGCAATTGCCGAGACCATCCAGCTGTTTGAAACGTTGCTATACAAAAACAATACAATGATTGATGTTGCTAAGACAAGCAATAGCAACCAACGGCGATCGAGGTCACGTTCGGTGCGCGGAATTTCTTGTCGGCTAATTGATGCCGAATATGACCCAACAGTTTCGCGGATGCCTTGCGCGATGCCATCTCTGATTTGCAATATCGACCATAAGCCACCGACGATCATTGCGCCTACACCTAAATAACGAATGTCGGATTTAACTAAGTTATATAGTTCGGTAGACTCTAGCGCCACATCGTAATTACCAAGGGCTACTAGTATTGGCGCGGTAAGCATCCAGGCAAGCGCGCCACCTATAAACACCAGTGCCGAAATGTTGAAGCCGACGATGTACCCCACCGCAATCAATGCTGGTGATGCTGTTAGTCCTGTAAAGAATTTTGTGGGGCCTATAACCAAAGATGTTTTTAGGCCGCCGACCAACACTGCTACACCCTCGCCCAAAACTTTGATTAGTGTGCCTAGACCTAGCGCACCAAAAACTATCTTCATGCCGTTGCCGCCACTTTCGCCTGCGCGCAACACTTTGGCACAAGCTACACCTTCGGGGTATATCAACGACTTGTCTTCCACGATCATCGGACGACGCAGCGGAATCATAAACAACACACCTAACAGACCACCAGCCATTGCCACAATAGTGGTTGTCCAATAATCAAACTCACTCCAGACGCCTGAAATAATTAACGCCGGCATAGTAAAAATGATACCCGCAGCCAATGATTCTCCGGCACTAGCCATAGTTTGCACCATGTTATTTTCAAGAATTGTGCCGCGTTTTAGCACACCTTTAAGAATACCCATTGATATTACCGCAGCCGGAATTGAGGCACTGACGGTCATGCCAGCGAAAAGCCCGAGGTAAACATTGGCAATAGACATGGCTATTCCGACCAAAATGCCAAGCACCACTGCAAGTACAGTGAATTCGGGCACAGAGCGAGCAGCTGAAGAATGTTCAAAGTCTGGTGTTGACATGTATAGATTTTAGTCGCACGCGACTATGATGTCTTTAACAATGACTGCAATTCACCGCAAATTCTCTCTCAGCGCCATTTTGGGTGCGAGCCTTCTGCTTAGCTGCGCCACTGCCCCAAGTTGCAGCTCTCCTGAAAAACCCGTTGCTATAAACCCAGCGAGCATCAGCTTTGATGCCGAACGCGCATTCAGCGATTTAGAATATTTGTGCAATGAAATCGGAGCGCGACGCATTGGCACCACCGGTTCAACAAAAACTCAGCAGTGGCTTAAACAAAAAATTGCTACCATCGAAGGTTGGACGGCGTCCAGTGGTGAATTTACTGCAACAGCTCCAAAATTTGCGCGGCGTAAGGGCGAGATTACAGGAACAAATGTTTTTGCACGACGCGAAGGCACTAAGCCCGGAGAGATCTGGATTTGCTCTCACTACGACACCCTTGATAAGCCCGGATTCGTAGGTGCTAATGATGGCGGATCTTCTACTGTTTTATTACTTGAACTTGCACGTCAACTACAAGGATCAACCCCGCTGCCCGGAATGAGTATTGTGATGTGTTGGTTTGATGGCGAAGAATCATTCCCGCCGGTACCCTGGAATGACAACGTGAACTCAACTTTCGGTTCACGGCATGTCGCATACGCCAAAAAAGATGATGGCACTCTGAAAGACATACGCGCTTTCGTTTTACTTGACATGGTTGGCGACTCTCAACTCGGTTTAGTTAAAGACACTACTTCGCACAGCGGTTTAAAAAATATTTTTGAGCAAACCGCGCGGCAACTAGGCGATGCCAACATTTTTGTTGGGCAGAAAAAAGTAAGTGACGATCATATTCACTTTAGAAAACTCGGCGTGCCCACTATCGATATAATCGACTTCAATTTTGGCCCCGCAAATTCGTATTGGCACACAAACAAAGACGTACTAGAATACGTCAGCGCCGAATCGCTAGCTAGAGTCGGACGCTTAGTCTTAGCCGCCTTGCCCTCAATCAACCTCAAGTTTGGCGTTAGCAGCGAGTAAGCTTGGTCGCTTAATGTCTACATCGACACTAGCATCGACTGCTTTAGACGAACTTAGATCAAGCTCGCCTTCGCCTTGTAATTGTTCGAGATCGACACTAACAACCATAGACACACCGCGCTTACGCATGGTCACCCCAAACAGACGCTGACAACGCGACATTGTTATACGATTGTGAGTTACCACCAAAAACTGGGTGGTGCCCACGAAATCTTGTAGTACATTTGCAAATCGCTCGACGTTGGCGTCGTCTAATGCAGCATCAACTTCGTCAAGCAAGCAGAATGGTGATGGGCGCGATTGGAAGACAGCCAGCAGTAATGCCAATGCAGTTAAAGTGCGTTCGCCACCAGAAAGCAAATTGATTGAACGCAATTCTTTACCCGGTGGGCGCACAGAGATCTCGATACCGGCTTCGAGTGGATCGAGCCCTTCTTCGAGACCAATAGATGCTTTGCCACCTGAGAATAAACGGCGGAAGATAGATTCGAACTCGACTTTTACCTTATCGAATGTTTCAACGAAACGCTCGCGGCATTGCTCGTCGAGATCTTGAAGGGTGTTTTCAAGGTTATTCTTAGCGGCCAACAGGTCATCGCGTTCGGTGGTTAAAAATGATTCGCGTTCGGCGCGCTCTTCGAGCTCGTTTACGGCGTCGAGATTGACTGAGCCTATACGCTCGATGCGCTGCCGACTATCTGCCATTTGCTTACGCATATCATCAAGATTTGCATCAGCAGCAAACACCGATTCGCGCTCGATTCCGAGGCTATTCACCATTCCATCTAGAGACTGACCAAATTCTTCTTGAACGTGACGCATTAACTCTTGTGATTGCAATTCGAGTTTTTGCAATTCGAGGTCGGACTCATGACGCTCTGCCACCAAGGAGTCGTAGCGATGAGATTCGCCCGATGCCTGAGAGCGCGAATTATGCAATGCGAGTGTCGCACGCTCGACATGCGCCTCAGCTTGTTCACAGCGTTCAGTCAATTCGGAACGACGTCCTAGTAATTCACTGCGCTTAGCACGAGACTCTTCGGCGTTTTGCCGCAAATCATTGCCGCGCCCAGACAAGCTTGATAACTCTTCTTGCAAGGATTGGCGTTCACTAGCCTGACGCTCAGAACGAGCAGCCAACTCAGAGTGGCGCGCCGTCCATAAGCGCAAATCTTGCTCGCACTGTGACTTATCTAGACGCGATTCTTGTGTCTTAGCAGAGTTATGCTCGAAGGAATCGTCAAGGTTTTTCAAGTCGGACTCTTTGGTTTCAAGCTTGGCGATTAACTCGAGGCGCAAATTTTCGTAATGATCGCGCTTGGCCATTGCTTGACGCTCGACGTTAACCGCCGACTCTGACAATTCTGAAAGTTGGCTGCGCTCTGATTGCAAGGCAGCATGTTCTTCGGCCAGCAGAGTGTGGCGCTGCGACAATTGCTTGTCTTGTGCTAACGATTCGTGAAGACTGTCACGCGCTTCAGAAAATTGTTGACGAATACTTTCATGCGCTGCATTTGCTGACGCCAACTCAGACGCACAAGCCTGCTCGAGATTATGCGCAGACTCGTAGGCGGTAAGAGCCTCACTTAAGGTCGCTTCGGCACTTTGTTTACCGTTACGACGTGCAAGAACACCGGCGGCATCTTCGGAGTTAACACCGCGTCGCGCGTATCCATCGGCAATTAAATCGCCACCAGCAGCCATAAACATGGCATGAGGATGCTTTGCAGCAAGTTGCTGAGCTGTAGTTAAATCGTCAACACAGTAAATCACACCGAGGCGCGCACAAACGGCCTGCCTAACTTGCAAGTCGCCATCTAGTAACTCAAACAAAGACTTTGCGCCTTCTATTTTAGCTGGAGGCCTAAAGCCACTAACCGGAGCGAAAAAGTCAAACACACCGCTTGGCATATCGTCACCGGCTAAAATCGCATCGCTCCAGAACGAATGTTGCATACGCCCCATTAAATTTTCAAGGATGACATCCCATGGCGTGCTAATATTTATCTTATCAAGCACCCACTCGTTAACTTTATTGGATTCGTCTTCAATAAAAGAACGCAAATGCTCTGGCACGCCAGGCATTTCGTCATCGACAACACCATAGGCCTCGACGCGAGCAGCGGCAGACGCCTTTTGCTGGGCAGCTTCGTGAACTACTTTATTAAACCCTGCTTGCTTATCGCTTAGGTCTTCGACCTGTTGCTTGGCGGCGTTGACAGCGACTTGGCTGGTGTCGAATTCTTGCTGATCAATTGCTAGTTTCGCCTGCGCTGCAGAAATCGCAGCCTCGGAGGCACTAATCTCTTGTCGAATTTCTGAAAAGCGTCGATCAATTGAACCTAAGCCTCCTGCAGATTCGGAACGCTGCTTGGCAGCATCAGCAACTTTATTGTTATAAGCTGAGCGTTGCTGCAGGGCTTCAAGAATTTCTCCGCGAAGAGACTCTACTTGTTTCCGCGAACTGTTACGGATTTCACGCACCTCATCAAACTTTTCTTCAATTGCTGTCAATCGCGCTGAAGCATCGTTGATTCGTTGATCTAACTCGCTCTTTTCAGCAAGCAACTCGGAATTAGCCTCAGTGTCTTTATCTTGCTCAGCGACTAGTGTCTTCAAACGTAGGTTGTCTTTTAGAACCTGCGCATCTGACTCAGCCGCGCGCGTTTGCAATCCGGAGATGCGCTCTTCAAGTGTTGCCACCTGCTCTTTAATTTGCCCCGACTCGGTACGCAGCGATTGATGACGCTGACGCAAAGTAGTTAATTCACTTTCTAATTCTGCGAAGTGGCTTTCATTCTTATCGCGCTGCTCAGTTAGAGAATCAATCTCGGCAACTACCTCAGACAGCTTACTGCGAATTTCTGCAGCCATCGTTTTCCAGGATGTAGAGTCGGCTAGTGCAAATCGAACTCGGAGGTCGCGATAACCATCGCGCAATTCAAGAAAACGCTTAGCCTTGCCTGCCTGCATCCGCAGCGAGCGAACTGTACGCGAAACTTCGTCGAGGACAGTATCTACTTTCGATAAATCGCGTTCTACGCCCTTAAGCTTTAGTTTGGTCTCGTGCTTACGCGCCTTATAACGTGAAATACCTGCTGCTTCTTCAAAAACAGATCGGCGTTCATCAGGGTTGGCGGCAAGTACTGCATCAATTTTGCCCTGCGCTAAAACCATATATCCTTGTACACCTAGGCCTGTATCAAGCAAGACTTCGCGTACGTCTTTGCGACGAACTTTTCGACCATGCAACAGAAATTCGGATTCGCCAGAAGCAAACAGGCGGCGTCCGACAGCAACTTCGCCACCAGGCTCGACGACTACACCCTCGGGATCTCCGAGTACAACTTCAACCATTGCGTAAGGCGCAGCAGCACGACCTTCGGCGCCCTTAAATATCACGTCGTCCATTGAATCGGCGCGCAAGGCTTTGGCTGAGCGCTCGCCCATAACCCACAACAAGGCATCGACAACATTTGATTTACCGCAACCATTAGGTCCGACAATGCCAGTGAGGCCATTTTCAACTGGGATGACCGTGCGGTCAGCAAAGGATTTAAATCCTTCGAGTTCTATTCGTTTTAAGTGCATGCGTTGGAATCGTCGCTGGGGGAAGTTTGAGTAGATTTAATCTGCGGCTGGAGGCGCTGGCGCAGAGTACTATTGTGCAGTAGCGCAGCCGGCAATTCGAGCCATGGTGCAGAATCTAATGCAAGTTTAAGGGAAGCGTCGCTATCGACAGTCGCCCACGAAACATCGTAGGCATCACATAAGTTGAGGTTATCGCGCTCGGCTAGGCGAGCACCCATTGATTGTGAATGAGGTGGCAAAGTGTATTCAAATCGAACTTCGCTTTGGGTAGCAATAGACTCGAATCTCGAACGCAGTGACAACACTAGCTGAGAACACTTTACAACACGCAGACGTGAATCAGGGTACAGAATATCAAGGGCTTGTTCGAGGCCAGCAGGCACAATCGTAACTCGTGGGTGATCAATATGCTCAGCACGAAGGGCTAGAGTCGCGAATACATCGCAAATCAAACTAAGCGTTTTGGTTACACGTTCGAGGAAGGCATCGGTGTCAAAGGCATCGACTTGGGTAGCAAGCAATGCCAAATTGATAGCTGCGCCGCGATGGAGAGTACGGCAACGCCGATCTGACTCGTTGGGCATGGGCCGGGGTGGTTGCCATTGAACCGAAGTATGCCCAAGCTCGACCAAGCGCAGAGAGTCAGGCAGACTTAAGCGCATAAAACTAGATACTGGCATGCTATGCCAAATGCTATTGGTCGCCCACTTGTTGGCGAGCTCTGGACTAGATGTTGAGAACCGCAAACGACACGCAGAGCTTTGCAGCCACGTCGGCGCTTGGACAGCTAAGTCGCTGATGGCCAAAGAGCGCGGAACGAAAACTTGAACCTCGTGCGCCTGAGAGCGAGATGCGGCGACGCGCTTAAAAAAAAGTTCTTCGGTTTCGGTGCTTTCAGGATGCAACCACATGCGTGTTGGCCGCAGCCAATCACCAAGAGCGTACAAATCGAATTCGCCAGCCTTCCAAGAATTGACGTGAGCAGTGTTCAGGACATCTTCGAGGGCAAATCGCGACAAGACTTCTTCGCCAATCAGAGGGCGCAAATCTTGTGATTCGGGACCGAGTTGTGGCAAAGCACCACAACGCCCTTGACTAGGAATACACGCCCCGCCCAACCAAGCATTGAGGGAGCTGCGGTCGACGCCAAGCAATGATGATTTGCCAGAGATGCTGCGCATACCCAAGCTGTGGCTTTCGACATCGGACAAACTTGCAATCAAATTGCATGAAATTCGGACATAACCTAGAAAGCTTAATCTTCGTTCAACTCGTCGGGCAACTAATCGCGCAACACTCGAGTCAATGTACTGGTCGCGAACAAATGACAAAGCAAGGCGTGCGCGGTCGAAGTGAGTCAAACCCTCGTTGTCGTCGATAACGCGGATATCAGCAATCGCTTGAACTTCTTCTACTCGGCACTGCAGAAATGCGTCTGCTGCCTCGCACTGGTCATAAGCGCGAAGAACCTCACAGCAGCTAGCGGCTAACTCGACGGTTGTTACTACTTCGTCTTTTTCGGCAAGACGCACCTGAATGGTTTCAGAAAACTGGAGAGCTAGTTTGAAGTTGGCGCCAACACTAGCTAATGCCGCTGACACAGAATCAGCAAGTTTCATGATGTCGAAACTTTCGTTATTGCCATCACGCTTACGCACTCGGCGCAGACTACGACTTATGGCCACTTGTATTTAATAATAACGGCTTAAGCTCGTGAACGAATTGCTCTACGTCTTTAAACTCGCGATACACCGAAGCGAAACGCACATAGGCGACCTGGTCGAGTTTTTTCAGTTCATCCATTACCAGCTGGCCAATGTATTTACTACCGACTTCGCGATCGAACATTTCAGATAGGTTGCGCTCGATTCCGGCTGTGATGTTATCGAGGTCTTCCATTGACACTGGGCGTTTTTCACATGCCTTGAGCATACCGCGGTAAATTTGATTACGATCAAATGGCACTCGCGAGCCATCTTTTTTAACGACCCGCAGTGGAGTTTCTTCCATGCGCTCGTATGTAGTGAAGCGGCGCGAACACTGCTCGCACTCGCGGCGGCGGCGAATCGAATAACCATCAGCAGCAGCACGCGAATCGATTACGCGATCTTTATCGGATTTACAGTAAGGGCAACGCATTTGGAATTAATGAGGGAAAGGTGATAACCACCAATTGTTGTGGATAACTTTGCAATAAGCTCATTACACCACAAGACTTAGTGGTATTCTAAAGCAAACCAAGCCGTTTTCTATAGTTATTTGCTATTTACCGACGCAAAATGCGGAAAAAAGCCGGTCGAGGAGGTCATCTGGGGTCATTTCGCCAACTAATTCGGCCAAAATTGCCAAGGCATGATGCAATTCTGCTGCCACTAGGTCTTGTTGGCCTCCACTATCAAGCCACTCAATAGCAGCTGCAACCGCAGCCGAGGCATTTTCAAGTGCCAATTGGTATCTCTCGCTATTGCGTATTCTTTGTGCTATCACTTTTTCGGCATCATCGAAAAACGGCTGGATGGCATTTTCAAGACTAGCGCTAGTTGCAGCTGGGCTACACTCGGCAGCAATCGACACACACGGGTAATCACCAAAACGCTCACGTAAGCAGGCGGTCAATTCGGGGCAAGGCTGCAGCCGCAGATCTGCATGGGTGAATACCACCAGCAGCGGCACGTTAGGAATACGCTGCGGCAACGATTCTGGAGTAGTTAGCGGATGCAAACACAACAGCGCCATATCAAACTGATTGAAATCCTCTAGCAGTTCACGCGCAGCGGCATCTCGCTGATCGACTGCTAATCCTCCGGTGCCAGGAAAATCAATAACATCAGCGTCTATATCACCTTGCATATTAAGCCATTCAGCACGACGATAATCCCTGGTTGTACCAGCCTCAGACGACACCAAGCTTGGAGTGTTTGTTAACTGCTTAAACAGTGTTGACTTGCCAGCATTAGGTGGACCGACGAGCAAACAAGTAAATCGCGCATTGCTGTTAACAGATCGCTGTTGTTGCGCTGAAGATGCTGACGCCAAAATATTTTTAGCATTTTCTACATGGGTGATTACTTCGGCAGGCTTTAAATCTTGGGAATCACCCTCTTCAAAATCAAGACCTGCTTCCAGCTCAACTAATGATGCCATTAGCTCATTGCGCACTAATGTCATTTGCTGTGATAGTGCGCCGCTTAAAATTTGAGTGGCAGCACGCGCCGACTCTATTGAACGCGATTGAACGAGGTCGAGCACGGCCTCGGCTTGGCTTAAATCTAATTTGCCATTTATAAAAGCACGACGAGTAAATTCGCCTGGTTGCGCGGCTTGAAAATCAAATTCTGATAAACTTTGCTGCAAGCGCTGCAGCAAAACTGGATTTCCCGGCAAATGAAACTCGATTACGTTTTCGCCCGTAGCTGAGTGCGGTGCGCAAAAAACAAACGCCGTCACTTTGGTTTTTAGACCTGAAAATAATTCGCACTCAAAGTGCTGAATCGACCTGCTTTCGGTTAATTCGTAACCGAAAGCATACTTAGAAAACCACCGCCGAATATCGTCAAACAAGTGGTTGCCGCTGCAACGTAGCACCCCGCGCGCAGCGGGAATCATCGGTGTCGCTACGGCAAAAATTGAGTGCTTCACTTAATTCAGCAAATTACTTTGCTTTATTTATGTCATCTGCAGTTGGCACTGGCCAGCGCTTGCGAATAACTCGTTGCTCGAAAATACCAATCACTGATGACATTATCATATACAACGACAACCCAGCAGCATAGTTGTACAGAACAAATCCGAAAATAATTGGCATCATTGTCATCATTTTTTGCATCTGAGCTTGCTGTGGATCAGCAGGCTTCGGCATTGAACGTTGATGGTAAACCCACAACACCACCATGATAATTGGCAAAATATTGAGAGTTGTCATGCTGCTGAGCAATGGAAAGTCGGCTAGAGGTCCGCCAAAATCTAGGAAAGCATCTGGCTGCGACAAGTCTTTGATCCAGCCAAAAAATGGTTCGTGACGTAACAAGATTGAAGAACGCAGAGCTTGGAATAAGCCAATGAAAATAGGCATCTGCAAAAACATTGGTAGGCAGCCACCTATTGGTGGAGACAGACGATGTTTTTTATAAATTTCCATTGTCGCCTGATTCTTTTTTTGCGGATCGTTGGCATATTTTTTGTTGATAGCGTCAAGCTGCGGCTTTACTACCGCCATTTTTGCTTGATAGGTTGCCATTTTTATTTGCGAAGTTCGCATGATTGGGAACACAGCTGCCTTCACTAGAATTGTAAGTAAAATAATCGCAATGCCGTAGTTGCCAACTATTGAATAGAAGAACTGCAACAGCCATAAAATTGCCGGCGCGATTGATGAAGTAAAGAAAATACGGTAGAAAAAACTACGCTCGTAGTCAGCATGGTCAATCATCTCTGACATTTCACCATACTTAGATTCGGTCAACTGCTGACTGCTTTTGGGGCCTATATACCATTGAAAACTACGAGATACTGCTGAATCGAGAGTACTAAAATGCAGTGGGAACACGCCGTTTACCGAAGCGCGCAGCCAATAAGGAGATTCTATAGAAACAGTTACATTCTTAGCACTGTCGGCACTTAAATCTTCGGACATGGCGTAGTCATCAAACAAAGTTTCGTATTTTGCTCCTTGAAAACCCTTGCCATTTTGCGGACGAATTGCTGAAATAAAATACTTAGACCCCTCAACCACAAATGGGATATTGCTGTCTGCCCAGCGTCGAGTCACATCGCGCGTTTCAGGCTTATCTCCGTCGGGAGTTTCGAAATCGACACTTTCTAGCTTACCGTACTCTGTCAGTGCAACCCCAATATAAGGATTAGGGTAAAAGTCGTCGTCTTCGATATAAATACCGCCGCCAGTTCCTAGCTCGAGCTGCAGATCGCGACCTAGCAATTCTTTAGCGTGAGGCACCGCACTAATAACTGCGTCAAAGTGGTAACCATCGCCAAGGCTAATTTCTTTGACTATTTCTAGATTGTTGTCATTTAAAATTGTAAAGCGTAGACCGTTAGGGCTCTGTTCGACCTTCCAGGTTGCCGAATCGAGATTGGCTTTTGATTTATCGCTAGGGTTTGTTAGTGATAGAAAGTCATCTGACTCAATCAACCTAAAGGCATCGTGTCGCCGATAATGAAAGCTGGTGCCTTCCTCGCTGGCCTTTGGCTGTTTTGCGTCTACCCAAAGTGAGTTGTAAATAAGCATTCCGTGCTCAGTAGCATTAGGCGTATTTAACTCGCTATTGTATTGCTTGAGATATATCTTGCCGCAGCTAGCACCGATAGCACTCCATTCGCTATAGATTAAATCGTTTTCAAGGACTAGAGGGTAAGTTTCTGGAGCCGCAACGGCAAAAGACTCGACCCAAGCGCGCCCGGCCGAATCGGTAGTTTGTTTGTTGTCGTCAGGGAAGCACGTTTGCATTAATACAAGTGCTGCAAGTCCCCAAAGCAAAAGTGAGAAAATTCTCTTACCCATGGTATTGTTTATTGTTTGTTATCTGCCAACAGCCAAGCGCATACTTAGCTTTTCTGGCAATTCAGCGTCAAGAATGAGCTTCTGAGCGGCTTCGATTTGGTATTCGACACGACGCCAACGTAAGCGCCTGCCATCGAGCAACGCGTAACATAATTCGGGATTACGATCGCGTGGTTGACCGACTGAGCCAACGTTAATTAAGTATTTTTCTCCGTCTGCGATTTCGAGACTATCGTTCTCGACGGCAGGGACGAATTGTTTTCCGGGAGTAAAGTAACCTGGATGGTGAGTGTGGCCATAAAAGCACACGTCGTGCTGCAGGGCTGCAAAGTTTGCTTGCAGTGGTTCGCTATCTGGCTGA
>JACKQG010000283.1_pt2 | contig 24111 bp, 24 predicted proteins | sample 8237621 | NCBI WGS metagenome assembly JACKQG01 (sample SAMN15677084, study PRJNA649215) | marine metagenome | biome: marine; feature: Black Sea; material: saline water; isolation source: suspended particulate matter (SPM) from the Black Sea western gyre | collected 2013-06-09/2013-06-10 | depth... | reverse complement strand
TCTGGATTGATTTTTCTTGTTTACTTTTTTACATGGTTGTCGATGCATCAAGCTTATGAAAATGACGCCAGACTGGAACGCGGTGAGTCGATTGATGAACAATACGACGCTCCTAATGATAAAGTGCTTGTATGGCCAGATTTGGTATATATTGAATTTATTTCTCTTATTTTATGTTCTGCATTTTTACTGGTATGGTCCATAGGATTGCAAGCACCAATTGAAGAACCTGCAAACCCAACTGAATCTCCAAATCCAGCTAAAGCGCCATGGTACTTTTTAGGCTTACAAGAAATGCTGGTATATTTTGATCCATGGATGGCCGGGGTTGTTTTGCCAAGTTTAATTATTGTTGGATTGATTGCTATTCCGTATATAGACAATGAACCTGCCGGTTCAGGTTATTACAGCTTTAAAAATAGGAAGCTATCTATTGCTTTATTCATGTTCGGCTGGTTAGTCTTATGGGATATGCTCATTATTGTCGGAACAGTATTACGCGGTCCTAACTGGAACTTTTTTGGCCCTTTTGAATATTGGGATATTCATAAGCTGGAGGCGTTGACAAACATAAATTTATCTGAGTATATTTATATTAAATGGATGAATACCGGTCTTCCGGAAAATATTTTATTAAGAGAAATCGGGGGTATTTTTCTTTTATTGGGATACTTCCTGATTCTACCGCCATTATTGGCCAGGAAGATGTGTAAAAAAATCTACGAACGGTTGGGTTCTTTTAAGTATTCAATATTTATTGTTTTGATTTTGATAGCATTAACATTACCCATCAAAATGTATTTACGTTGGATGTTCAATATGAAATACATTATATCTATACCAGAATATTTTTTCAATTTTTAGCATTGATTAAATGATTGATCAACAAGAACGATATTATAATATACTAAAGCTGAATCGCTGGTTTGCAATATCCAGCATTATTTTTGCCGCTATTTGGTTGCTTGTATTTGCGGATGATTATAATCGACCGTGGAAAAAATTTCAAAAAGCTTTTCGCATACTTGAAACTGAACATATTAAAAGTGATGTTTCTCGATTGGAGAGTAATTTACAGAATAATTCTGAATATTTGAATTTAGTTGAATCACTAACTACTGCAGAAAAATTTCTCCAGCAAAAAACGGATGAAATTGATCAGTTAAAGCAAACAATCGATGATTATAAAGACCAAAATTATTCTATAAATCAAAAGTATCAATTTGCAAAAGCTGAATACGATGTTGCAAAATATGAAATGGATCAAGCAAATCATGGGCATGGTGATATTGAGGAAGCTTCAATAAAACTGAATGAACTGGATCAATTAACAAATGGTTATAAACTAGATCTTGAAGAAATGAGTAAAATAATAGATGGATTTAATGGTCAATTAAAATCATTAAACGCAGATAAGAAATCGATAAGTGATCAATTAAGTTTAATAACTCGTAAAAAAGATTTAAAATCCCGAAAATTATCTAAAGTGGATTCCGAATCCATGACATTCTCCAATAAAATTGCAAATGTAGTTAGAGATTTACCCATACTGGATTTTATTGATCCTTATTATGAAGTAAAACAAGTTGTTGTAAGTGATTTAGAAGAAGATTTGGTTTTTATGGGAATGCCCAAAGTGGACAGATGTATGACTTGTCATGTAAGTATTGATAAAAAAGGGTTTGAAGATGCTCCACAACCTTTTACAACTCACTCAAGGTTGGAATTGATGGTGGGAGCAAATTCAGATCATCCATTGAGTGAATATGGTTGTACAGCCTGTCATGGAGGACGAGGTAGAGGAACTGGTTTTATTACAGCAGCCCATTCACCCTCAAGCGATGTCCAGGCTAAAGATTGGGAAGAAAAATATGAATGGCATCTGTTACATCATTGGGATAATCCAATGTTACCTATGCAATATGTTGAAGCATCATGTTACAAATGCCATAGTGGCTCAATGCCGGTTAAAGAAGCTCCATCACTTAGCCTTGGTCTAGCAATTGTTGAAAAGGGCGGTTGTTTTGGCTGCCATCAAATTGACCGCTGGGAAGATACACCTAAACCTGGACCTGGTCTGAGAAAAATTGCTAATAAAACAACACAAGAATTCGTATATAAATGGATTAATACTCCACGAAATTTCCGTTACGATACATGGATGCCGCACTTTTTCAATCAGATTAATACAAATGATGAAGCTTCATTAAAACGTTCAAGTCAGGAAATCCATGCAATTGTTCATTATTTATTTGAAAATAGTGATTCATATGAAATGAAAAAAGTCCCCGTAAAGGGCGATCCGGACACTGGTGAAATGTTGGTTAAAAGTTTGGGGTGTATGGGATGCCATCGCTTGGAAGAAGATTCAAATGGAAACAGTAAACCAACATTTGATGAAATGCGAATCCAACAAGGACCAAATCTGATTTATTTAGGTTCTAAAACAAATCAGCAATGGATTTATAATTGGATTCGAAATCCACAAAGTTATCATCCAGATACAAAAATGCCTGACTTACGCATAACAAAACAGGAGGCTGCAGATATATCCTCCTTTCTTATTTCAAACGAAAATGATGAATTTGATTCACAATCAATTCCTGAATTAGATGTAAATGAACTAGATCAAATTGTTGTTTCCTTTTTAGAACAAACAAAACGGAAAACGGAAGTGGATGCTGAATTAGCTTCGTGGGATATAAACAAAAAATTAAACTTTGCTGGTTCAAAACTCATTCGTCATTATGGATGCTTTAGTTGTCATGATATAGGTGGATTTGAAGATGCTAAACCAATCGGTACACCTCTGACTTTTGAGGGAAGCAAACTCATTACAAAATTAGACTTTGGATTTATGCATGATGTAATCGATCACACAAAATGGGATTGGTTCAACTTGAAGTTAGATGATCCAAGAATCTATGATATGATTCCTCATGACGAGGGAGACTATTCGCTGAAGGTTAAGCGCCCATTAGAAAAATTGAGAATGCCGCACTTTGGTTTAAACGAAGACGAGTTAAATGCCATTGTAACTGTCATAATGGGTTTTGTAAAAGATGAAATTCCATCAACAAAATTACCGGAAAGAACGACTCGTAATATAATCGTTGAAGAAGGGGAAAGGCTTATCCAAACTTATAATTGCAAAGGATGCCATCTGATTGATGGTGATGGTGGCTCTATCAAACTGTCGGTTGCGAATTGGTTAAGTATAATTGCAGATCAGACTTCAGCAGAAGATGCAAGTCTTGTACAGTCATTTTCTCCGCCTATGCTAGATACACAAGGTCGAAAAATTCAACCTGATTGGTTGTTTAATTTCTTTAAAGATCCTAAAATGATACGGCCCAATTTGCAAGTCCGAATGCCAACTTTTTCAATGATATCAGATGAAGATTGGAATAAGCTTATTAAATATTTTCAGTATAAAGATGACCAAATGCTGGCATATGAAAACGAACTTCACGTTAGCAAAAATTCCAATTCATATAAAGCTGGGGAAGTTATTCAGGATTTAGGCGCCTGTACAAATTGCCATTTTTATGGTAGTCAGAAACCCAAGCAAGCTGCTTTAACTTGGGCTCCGAATCTAGTTTTAGCGAAGGAAAGGTTACGTGCTGATTGGTTATTGGAATTTTTCAGTAATCCTCAGGATGTTATGCCGGGAACTAAAATGCCTGCGCCTTATATACCGACTGAAGAACCTTCTGCAGATGTATTAGCAAATTGGGGTAAAGCGGTAGCTGGTATGGATGGCGATTCAACCAAACTATATCAAGGACTAATTGATTTTGTTTGGACTATAAATGGGAAGACTGATATATCGGAAATTGTGAAAAAGCATTTAGAAAATGAAGGGTATGGATTTATCCTCGAGGAAGAAGATGACTGGGGCGATGATTGGTAAATGTAAAAAATGAAACTAATACAACAAAAAAAGGAAAATAAAATGAAAAAGATAAAATCAATTATTATTGTAGGAATTATCAGCATTGGATTAGTCGCTGCTGTTTTTGCAAATAATGATAATAAAACTGCAGAAAATAATAGTGTAAAAAGTGAAAAAGTTTCTTGTACACATCAAACATCCTGTTCTGATCAAAAAAAAGAAACATGTTCCTATAAAGCATCTAATAAAAACTGTGATAAATCTTCAGATAAAGTTTCTTGCAAGAAGGCAGAATTAAAACAGGCTTGTTGTAGTAAGAAAAACGGTTAGTTTTAATTATTGAGTATATAAAAACCCCCGGTTTCCGGGGGTTTTTTGTTTATACAATACTTTAACGTGTACTTATTTCTTTTTTGGCCTTGAAAATGTAAAGTCCAATGTTTGTGAATCTTTGCCAACGGTGACTTGTTTCAACAATGTTCTTTTAGATCCAAATTTTTCCTGCCAAGCAACGACTTCATAATCACCAGGTGGAATATTATTAATTGTGAATTTCCCATCTATTCCTGTTACAGCAAAATAAGGGTGATCAAATACCTGAACATATGATTTCATCCAAGGATGAACATCACATTTTACCACAAATACATCTTCAACCTTATCAAAAGTAATAGATTTTTCTTTTACAGTTTTTGGCATACCAAAGTTGAATTCTCTGTTTACTTTTGGAAGTCCGTGTATGTTGTGCATTGTTGGGTCACTGTTAAGGATTTTGATTTCCTGTCCGGCTTGAACTCCCAAAACACGTGGATTGTACATACAGCCATTTTGATCTAAAACTGCTATTTCTGAAGGTGCAGTATCAGAACTGATATTTTTAATATATACAAGAACATTTGCTAAATTTCCATTTTCATCTACTAAAAAACTTTGTTTATAAACAGCTTCACTATGTGCTGCATTACAAACAGGATCTGAATCCATCCGCAACGTTTTTTTCTTTGGTATTTTACCATCATAATTAACGGTACCTGAAAGGTCCCCAGCAAAAGCAATTGTCAATAAACCCGCAAACAAAAGGGAAGAGATGATTTTTTTCATTTAATGTAACTCCTGATTTATTCAATAATAATTAGTCTAACTTATAAGGGCAGCAAATTTAGGTGATTCATATTAACCTAATCAAGACAAGTTGTGCTGATTAATAACTAAACTTAATTATTATAATTATAAGGTATCTTAAAAACTTGTTTAATGTATGTAGTTTATAATATATTAGGATAAGGTAATCTTAATAATTGTTTCAAAGTAGATATTCATTATTCTAACGAAACTATTATTGGTAACTATTTTAGTACCATAGGAATTGGCTATGACACTCGATAAAAAGGAAAATTGTTGATACATACTCTTTTCTATTTTGGCTTCCCTCCTTTTGGTTGCCTACCAGGAAACCAAGTACCAACGAGTAGATAAGAAAAAAATAGCAATTTTAACCACCATCTTAATAAGGTTGTAATATATGTTACTTTACAACACCACTGCTTCAGCCATGAAATGGGAAAAGTCCCATCATGTAAAAGTAAGTTAGAGATGGGTCGAGTGTCATCCAGCCAACTATTAATATATTTATCAAATCAAAAAAAACTAAATAACAACTTTGGAGATTAATCTTTTTATGGTAAAATCTAGATTCATGTTATATTCAAAATCAGCGGAATATGCCATTCAGGCAATGATTTATTTAGCCGAGCATAAACCTGAAAAACCAGTAATGATCAGGAAGATCGCAGAATCATATAATATCCCATATCAGTTTTTAGCAAAAATAATGCAGATTCTTGTCAAAAATCGATTAATTGTAGCTACTCGAGGAAGAACGGGTGGTGTGAAATTGGGAAAAGATCCCAAAAAGATTTATTTAAATCAGATTGTATATGCAATAGATGGATTACCTCCGGATCAGGAACAATGTGTTGTAGGATTAGATTTATGTACGGATGATGCACCGTGCCCCCTCCATGATGAATGGAAACCAATCCGACAGAGATTAAGAGACCTTCTTGCAGGAGAACCTTTAGATGATTTAGCTCAAAGGGTTATTGAAAAACGCAAGAAGATGGAAAAATAATAGTACTGAATTTTAATTTTATATATTTTCACTTTCTAATATAATTTTTAGATCATTCAATCGCGTTGATTGATCTGAATTGATCCTCTTTACACTTTTATAAGACTTGAGAATTAATATGATAATACTTATTATTGCCTCCTTAAATATTACTAATATGGTCTTATTGAGTATATTTTAAACCAATAAAAGGAAATTTATGAGCGGACATACTGATTCACACCAAGAAGAGTCTTTTTGGAGAAAATACATTTTCTCCATTGACCATAAGATAATTGGATTACAATACGGAATTACGGCATTGATATTCTTGTTTTTTGGATTTTGCCTTATGATGATGATGAGATGGCAGTTGGCATATCCTGAAGAAGCCATGCCATGGATTGGATGGCTTTTTGGTGATGACGGTATAATCCTACCTGAAATGTATAACTCATTAGGTGCCATGCATGGTACAATTATGATTTTCTTGGGTGTTGTTCCTTTAGCTGTTGGTGCTTTCGGCAACTATTTTGTACCACTACAAATTGGCGCTCCGGATATGGCTTTCCCCAAATTAAATATGGCAAGTTATTGGTGTTATTTTGTAGGTGGAGTTGTAATGATGATAGGATTTTTTGTGCCGGGTGGCGCAGCAAATTCAGGATGGACATCTTATCCACCATTAGCGGACATTGCAACGACAGGGCAAACAGTTTGGCTTTTTGGTATGGTTTTACTGATTACATCTTCTCTTTTAGGATCTGTAAATACAATAACTACCATTGTACAACTCAGGGCAAAAGGCCTTACATGGATGAGATTACCCTTTTTTGTTTGGGCACAGTTAGTTACGGGGTTTTTATTACTTTTAGCCTTTCCGCCTTTAGAAGCTGCAGGAGTACTTCAACTAATGGATAGACTTTTAGACACCAGCTTTTTTCTACCATCAGGATTGGTAGTTTCAGGTGAAATATTAAATGTAAGTGGTGGAGGAAGCCCTTTATTATGGCAACATATGTTTTGGTTTCTTGCTCATCCTGAAGTGTATGTTCTTATTTTACCAGCAATGGGAATTGTTGCAGAAGTAATAGCGAATAATACTCGCAAACCTCTATGGGGATATAAATCAATTGTTTATGCATCAGCCTTTTTAGGATTCATGTCATTTATTGTGTGGGCACACCATATGTTTATGACGGGAATGGGCGCTACCATCAGTGCCTTCTTTCAGACAACAACAATGATTATATCCGTTCCTTCTGTCGTTATTTTAACGGCAATGTTTATATCACTTTGGGGTGCATCCATACGATATAATTCAGCTATGCTTTTTGCATTGGGATTCCTACCCATGTTTGGCATTGGTGGTCTTACAGGTTTACCATTAGGAATCGCAGCATCCGATATTCATTTACATGATACATATTATGTTATAGGTCACTTTCATTATGTAGTGGCACCGGGAACAATTTTTGCTCTATTTGCAGGTGTGTATTATTGGTTTCCCAAAATGACAGGTAAAGTATTGAACGAAACTTTAGGTAAAGTACACTTTTGGCTTTCAATGCTTTTTATGAATGGTATTTTTATGCCCATGTTTGTTCAAGGATTGGCTGGTGTATCACGTAGGTTATGGGATGGTGGTGCCTCCTATGCCCATGCAACGGATACTCTATGGCTGAATGAAGTTATGTCTACATCTGCATGGTTGCTTGGGTTAGCTCAAATTCCGTTTATTTATAATTTAATTAAAAGTATGAAATCGGGAGAGAAAGCTGAAAGTAACCATTGGCAAGCTACAACACTGGAATGGACAGATGCACCATCACCGCCGTTACCTCATCGAAACTTTGAAGTTATTCCTGAAGTCCATCGTGGGCCATATGAATATAGCGTTCCAGGTGCTGACAAAGATTTTACCCCACAATCAGAAGCGTAAGAAAGGATTTTTATGGAAATTCCATATAATGTAGAAGAAAGACAAGATACGGGAATGTTTAATGGTAAACTGGGTATTTGGCTTTTTCTTGCATCAGAGGTTATGTTGTTTGGTGGCTTATTTTCTGCCTATGTCTTTTTGAGAATGGGAGATGTTACTGGAGCATTTAATAGTGGATCCAGCGAATTAAACGTCCCTTTGGCTACGTTTAATACACTTGTCTTGATTTCATCGAGTGTTACTATGATTATGTCATGGGTCTCACTGAAACTAGGTGAGCAGAAAAAGTTCAAACAGTATTTAGGAGCAACATTATTATTAGCTGCTGTTTTTTTGGTTGTTAAATATTTTGAATATACTGCGAAGTTTCATCATGGGATTTTTCCCGAAACATCAACTTTCTTTGCAATCTATTTCACTTTGACTGGGCTTCACATGATTCATATTCTAGGGGGAATGATTGTTATTTTCTATTTTTTAGTTCCCGGTTCTAAAATGATGAATATTGAGCCTGAACGATTTACCAATAGAATTGAAATTGTTGGACTATATTGGCATTTTGTTGATTTAGTCTGGATTTTTCTTTTTCCAGTACTTTACTTATTATAGGAGATAAATATGAGCAAACATAGTGTAGAAGACATTAAAAAAAGTGTTAAAGTTTATATTGGTGTATTTGCAGCCTTAGCTGTATTAACAGTTGTTACCGTCGCCGCATCTTATCTTGATTTAAGTTTCGGAGAATCCTTTTTCTTGGCATTAACAATTGCTTCGATAAAAGGAACGCTTGTTGCAGGATATTTTATGCATTTATTTACTGAAAGAACAGCAGTCTTGGCGGTGTTAGGATTGACTTTCTTCTTTTTAATAACAATAATGTTTTTGCCCTTTATGGCATTTACAGACCAGTCGGCGATTTAAAGATGTTAAGTATAAAATCATTCCATATATTTTTTATAACTATTTCGATTGCAGTCACAATAGGATATGGTATTTGGCAACTTCAGAACCCATCTATTTATGCAAGTTTCTCTACGTTTTTAGGTGTGCTTGGATTGTTGAGTGGCGCTGGGCTTGTTTTTTATCTTAAAAAAGTAATTAAAAAATTCAAAACCATTTAACGGTTTAGAAATGACTCGATTAATAATTATAACCGCCCTGTATATGATTCCAAATATTTCATATGCCTGCGCAACTTGTTATGGTGCTTCCGATGAACCAGCAACCATTGGAATGAATTGGGCAATTTTAACATTATTAGGTGTTACTGGAACGATGCTTGGAAGTGTTGCTACTGTCATAATTCGTTTGAAAAAAAGAGCAAAAAAATTTAATACCCAAACTAAAGATTTTTAGGAGGTAAACTTGTGCTAGATCTTTTAAGAAAATATGGATTGCCCTTAAATGCTTCATCACATGGCGGAGCTGTGGATGAAGTCATTGTTTTATTCCACTGGTTGATGTTATTCCTTTTTGTTGGGTGGGGGATATTTTTTATCTATACCTTATTTAGATTTAGAGAATCTAAAAATCCAAAAGCTGATTATGCTGGCGTGAAAAGTCATTTATCTTCTGGTTTAGAGGTGGCAGTAGCTGTTATCGAATTTGTCATATTAATAGGATTTGCAATTCCAATTTGGGCAACTCGAGTCAATGATGTTCCCAATAGCGCAACTGGGGCAGAAGAGATTAGAGTGATAGCCCAGCAGTTTGCATGGAATATTCATTATCCTGGTCCGGATGGTATATTTGGATCTCGTGATATTAATTTAGTTGATGAAGCGGAAAATCCAATTGGGCTAGATAGAAGAGACCCAAATGCAAGTGATGATTTTGTAACTATAAATCAACTTCATATTCCTGTCAACAAACCTATCCGTATAGACCTTTCATCTAAAGATGTGATTCATAGCTTTTTTCTTCCAGAATTTAGAGTTAAACAAGATGCGATTCCGGGGATGAGTATTCCTTTATGGTTTGAAGCTACAATGACAACAGAAGAATTTTTAAAAACGACAGTTGGTTCTGAACGTGAAGGTAAAGGATTTGAAATTGCCTGTGCACAACTCTGTGGACTCGGCCATTATCGTATGAAAGGATTTTTAACTGTTCACGATGATGAGGGATATGCAGATTGGTTAGCTGAACAGGCTAAATACCTGGAAGAAGAGGGAGATGACGATGATTGGGGTGATGATTGGTAAATCAAAACCAATACGAATAGAAAAAGTCCATATAAAGGTCAGATTAAAAAACCAAACTTTTGATTAATCTTGAAAACCAGCAATCATTGCCAGTTTTTCAGGAAAAGAAATATATATCTGACGTTTTTTAGTCACAATCAATTTATCGGAACGAAAATCACTTAAAGTTCTCACAAGTGTTTCCATAGATGTCCCTGCAAGATCAGCCATGTCTTCACGCGACAAACATATATCTAGTAATATTCCATTATCAGATGATTTACCATATTTTTCTTTAAGGAGGAGTAATAAACTTGCAACTCTTTCTCTAACGGACTTATTTGCCATATCCAAAGTTTTATTTTGCGTACTAATAAGTTCTTTGGTCAGTCTCTGAACTATACTCCAGGTAACATCTGCGTTTTCTGACAATAGTGGATAAATAAGATTGCGGTCGAAATAACAGACTAAAGTATCTTCAAGAGTTTCAGCTGTTGCAGAATATGGTTGGTTGGAAAATAACGCTAAATGTCCCATAGGATCTCCAGGGTTGGCTATTCTCATTATATGGCGTTTACCATCAGATGTGGTTTTGTACAATGAAGCTTTCCCTAAATTAATACAATAAAATACATGAGCCGGATGACCTTCATGAAAAATTATCTGCCCTTTTTTATAGACTTTACTCCGTTGGTTCTTTTTTAGCTGGAGAAATGATTTAGGTTCAAAATCTTTAAAGACACTCAAATGAAGTGTGGGGCACAATGAGCACTGTGGCGGTGTTTTATTCATTATAATATCCAATCCAGATAATAAATTACCAATTTATTCACTTAAAATTGATAAAAATCAATTTTATAAATGACACTAATCATTTATTCCTTTCACCATTAAATATATTTTTTGAGTATTAATATGATTAATAAACTCATATTTGTAACCATATCACTAACACACCTCAAAATACATATATAATATTATGAGACTTTCTATGACAGCTGAATATGCAATTCGGGCAATGGTCCAACTTGCATCAGAGAAATCTAACGAAAAAATGCATATATCAGACATATCTTCAAAACAAGGAATTCCGGAATCTTTATTAAGAAAAATAATGGGTAATTTGGTAAAGCTTGGTTTAGTCTATTCACTCCGTGGTAAAGGCGGTGGAGTACTTTTAGCTCGTCCTGGAAATGAAATTACACTATTAGATGTAATAGAGGGTATTGAAGGAAAAATTTATTTAAACCAGTGTTTGATAGGGCCTGATTTATGCGATCGAACACCATACTGTCCAGTACACCTTGTATGGAGAGAAGCCCAAGATACAATGCTGAATGTTTTAAGAAGAAAAACGATTAAACAATTGGCTACTGAAAATAAAAAAATGTATAAAAAGTATTTATCAGAAAACATTGGTGTCAGTTAAACCAAACTATTTTGTGAATAAATTACCAAACACGGAGAAGAAAAATGGTTATTAATAATATGAATTTTTGGCTGAAGAAAATAAAGTCTAAAGTGCAGAAAATTACATGGACAACTTGGGGTATATGGTACATTGATCCGCCTAAGGATGTGTCACTGGATGGTTATAGAATAGATAATGTTATTCAATATACAGATACACTCATTACAATATATTTCAGCATCGTAATCCTAGCTCTGATCTTCTTTGTTTTCAAATATCGCTCACGACCGGGGCATAAAGCAGTTTATGATAAAGGAGAATCCAAAAAACATGTTTTAGCTACAATAGCTATGGGATTATTGGTCTTCTTTTCAGTTGATATCGTAATAGAATCCATGGCATTTAAGGATTTAAAAGAAGCTTTCTGGAATTTTCCCAAAGGGAAAAACGTATTAAAAGTAGAAGTGATGCCTCAGCAGTATGCCTGGAATTTTCGCTATGCAGGACCCGACGGTGAGTTTGCCACGGATGATGATATTGTTCCTTCCCAGAATCAAATGCATATACCTGTGGATACACCTGTTATTATTCAGATTGCCCCTTTTGATGTTATCCATTCATTTTTCATACCCAATTTTCGAGTTAAACAAGATGCCACTCCGGGGATGATAAACGCAATGTGGTTCCAAGCGGTTGAAACGGGAAATTTTGAAATTGCATGTGCAGAGTTATGTGGTAACGGACATTATCGAATGAAAGGGTACTTAACTGTAGAAACCCAAGAAGAATTTGAGAAATGGTTGGTAGACAATGCACCTCAAGAAGACGAGGATGATTGGGACGATTGGGGAGCAGAAGAAGATGAGGATAATCGAGAAATCCCTGAACATTGGGGTTGGACATGGAAGGAGATAAAATAATGTCTGAAAATCATGAACAAACATTTTGGACTAAATATATTTTTTCGACAGATCATAAAGTCATAGCCAAGCAATTTCTTTGGCTGGGATTTTTTTTCCTGGCTTTTGGAGGTTTTCAGGCTCTGTTGATTCGATGGCAATTAGCCTATCCTGAACAACCAATACCTTGGTGGCTTCTGGGGAGTTTATTTTATGAAGGCGGATTTATGTCTCCAGATAATTATAATGCACTTTTTACTATGCATGGTACAATCATGATTTTCTGGGCCATTACCCCTATGATCATTGGTGCCTTCGGTAATTTTCTCATACCACTTCAGATTGGTGCCCCGGATATGGCTTTTCCTAAATTGAATATGATTTCATTCTGGACTATGTTTTTAGCAAGTGTTGTTTTATTAGCTTCATATTTTATTCCGGATGGACCTGCTTCCGGTGGTTGGACATCGTATCCGCCCCTTAGCACGCCTGTTGGCGGTATATCTGGTGAAGGCCAAACTCTGTGGGCTCTTGCATTAACACTAGGCGGAGTATCTACTTTGATGGGTGCAATAAATTACATTATTACAGTTGTAAGGATGCGAGCACCGGGAATGACCTATTTTAAAATGCCCTTATCTGTGTGGGGTCTGTGGCTCACATCTATTTTGAATGCAATTTTTGTACCAATTATTGCCGCTGGATTAATTCTATTATTATTAGATCGAACAATTGGTACTCAGTTTTTTGTTGCAGGTGGATTAGCAACAGTAGAAGGCGGCGATCCATTATTATTTCAGCATGTATTTTGGATTTTCGGTCATCCGGAAGTTTATATTTTGATCCTTCCGTCATGGGGAATTGTATCAGAACTGCTTGCAGTATTTTCTCGAAAACCGGCATTTGGTGCAAAAGTAACGGCAATCTGTATGTGTACAATCGTGGTATTAAGTTCTATTGTTTGGGGACACCATATGTACACCACCGGAATGAGTCCGCTATTAGGGAAAACATTTATGTTCCTTACACTTCTCATAAGCATTCCTTCCGCAATTTTCTTTTTGAACTGGCTGGGTACAATGTGGCGTGGAAATCTCCATTTTGATACACCCATGCTGTTTGCCATGTCAGTTCTTTGGGTATTTGGTTTGGGAGGATTGACGGGCCTTTACAACGCAACAGTCACAGCGGATATTTATTTTCATAGTACAATGTTCGTTGTAGGGCATTTCCATTACACTATGGCAGCGTCTGTATTATTTGGCGGTATGGCAGCCATATATTTCTGGTTTCCAAAAATGTTTGGGAAGAAAATGAATCCTCTGCTTGGAAAAATTCATTTCTGGGTTTCATTTATCTCTTTGAATTATGTGTTTTTCAACATGATGGTTCAGGGATATGCAGGACAACACCGAAGACTTTTTAATCCAAGTGAATATGAATTTTTGGCTCCTATAAACGATTTGAATATTAGCATTACTACTTTCGCAATGATTTTGGGTTTTAGTCAACTAATCTTTTTATTCAATTTTATTAATTCTATGATAAATGGTAAAAAAGCGGAAGCAAACCCTTGGAAAGCGAATACACTGGAATGGACGATAGAAACCCCAATACCTCATGGAAATTTTGCAACGACACCTACAGTGTATAATGGTCCCCATGAATATAGTAACCCAGCGGTAAAAGATCGGGATTGGATTTCTCAATCCGAGCCAATGCCAAATAGTTAGTTGGGAAACGGTTGATAAAATGAACACCCAAATTCTAAAACAGAATAAAATAAAAACAGACGAATTTACAGCTATGCTGGGTATGTTGGTTGTGTTAGGATCAATAACAATGTTATTTGTTGCGCTATTTGTCAGTTACTCCATTTTGCGAATACAGTTTGGTATGTGGAGTAAACCTGGAACTGGTTCCTTACCTTTTACTATGGGTGTAATCAATACAATCATACTTTTGGTAAGCAGTTGGACATATTACAAAGGGCAGCAATTCGCAAAATCAAACAGCAGTTACCAAGTAAAACGATGGTTAGGTTTAACATTAGGATTAGGCATTGTTTTTTTGTTAACCCAACTGAATCTTTGGCGAATTCTGATTGAGTCCGGAATGACAATTCAGTCGGATATTATAGGTTCGGTATTTTATATGCTAACCGGGATGCATGGACTACATATTGTTGTGGCAATAACTGCTTTAGGTTGGGCAATCATTAGATCAACCAGGGGTGTAGATATAGTAGAAGTACGACCCATTAAGCTAGTGGGCTTACTCTGGCATTTTCTGGATTTTCTATGGATATGCCTGTTTATTTCAATCTTTATCATTTAGAACAGCAATGAAGAGGAATCAAGAAAATGAATGAAACAATAGCAATTCAAGATCCATTTGGAAAAGCTACAACAGGCAAATTAGCAATGTGGCTATTTATTATTATGGATGGTTTATCCTTTGGGGGTTTATTGATTGGTGGGGCAGCATTGAGAATTGCAGCGCCATCTTGGCCGAATCCAGGAGAAATATTAAATATACCTTTAACTGGTTTTAATACATTCTTACTTATTTGTACTAGTTTTACTATGGTCATGGCTCTGAATTCTATTGAAAAGGGTAATCAGGATGGATTGAAAAAATTTCTAATGCTTACCATGGTTGGTGGAATCATATTTTTAGGAATTCAAATCTATGAGTATTCTCATTTTATTATGGGTAGTCCCGAATTGACGCATAACCTGGCAGGAGCCGGATTTGCAGGAGCGACTAATTTTATCCCAAGCACCGGAACGTATGCAGCTGTGTTTTTTGCTACAACGTGTTTTCATGGACTCCATGTCCTTTCTGGTGTTATCTACATTGGATGTATTCTCTACGCAGCAAATCTTGGACGTTATACTGCTAAAAATACAGATCGTGTAGAAATTTTGGGATTGTACTGGCATTTTGTTGATTTAATCTGGATTTTTGTTTTTACTGTAATCTACTTGATATAGGAGGAAGAAAATGGATAAGGATCATAAAAAAACATACATTTACAATGCTATTGCTTTGGCAGTCTTAACCATTTTGGAATTGGGTGTAATTCAGTTACCCTTGGCGAAAATGGGACAAATCGTATTATTACTTACATTTGCAGTTACCAAAATGGCGCTCGTAGCAATGATATTCATGCATCTACGTTATGAAACAAAAGTACTCAGGCGTATTTTATTCTTGCCAATCCCGGCAGCTATATATTTTGCATGGGGAATCATGTACGATATGTCGTATAGTTGGCTGCAATAATATCTGTTAATAAAAACGACAAGGTAGAATAGACATAATGCAATCTCTAAAAATGAAATTTCGTTGGATATGGATATGTATTATTTTAATTGTTATTTATCCTTCATTTATGAATGCGTGTCCAGTCTGCGCTGGGCAGGATAACACGTTATCAGATATCCTTGTTCCCATTACACTTTTACTTGGAACACCATTTGCAGTGGCAGGTATTTTTATTGCTGTTGTTTTAAAGCATAATAAAACAGAAAAGGAAAACGCTTGAGAAAAGAAGGGTATATAGCCGCGGGTTGGGTAGTACTGGCCTTTTGTATCGGTATTTTTTTGGTTGCTAGGGAAAGCGGATCAAATGTTCATTCAATATATTATGGTCGCTTGCCCGATTTTCAATTAACGGATTCGCAAGGGAAAGATTTTGAGTATAAGGATATTTCAGGACAAATTTGGGTTATCCAGTTCAGCAAGAGTGCAACCATTGATTTTCCGGATTTACCTTTAGAAGTCGGTACATTAACCATTTTAACAAATTCATATCAAAGTTCAATTAATGACTCAAAATCTAAAATTGTCTATAGTGATTTAGATAAAATAACTCATTTAGCAACTGATGGATTTCACTTTACAAAAGAGCTGCTAAATGGAGAATATACAATTCCACTTGTTTTGATAGATAAATTGGGTAATATCAGGGGTTATTATAACCCTGAGAGAGAAAAAGATATAAAAAAATTGGGTCGAGACATTGACTCATTATTACAATTTTCCTGACAGTAATATTGTCAGATATTTCGTATACTTTCCATCTTTTAAATAAACAAAATACCCCTTTTATGATATCAGACCATTCAAAAAATCTGCGTTGGTTTTCCAAGATAATTGTATTTGCTACTCTATTCTTGATTTTTGCCGGTGCACTGGTAAAAAGCTTTGAGGTTGGACTATCTGTACCGGATTGGCCTACAACCTATGGCTACCAGATGTTTGCTTATCCATTGGGTGATATGGTGGGGGGTATTTTTTATGAGCATGGACATAGAATGATAGCAACATTTGTTGGCGCATTAACATTAATTCTTGCGATTTGGTTAGGGTTTAAAGAATCAAGAAAACCCGTAAAAATACTTGGTTATACTGCATTGGCATTGGTTATTATTCAGGGGTTATTGGGAGGATTAACTGTCTTGTTTTTCTTACCAACTCCCATTTCACTACTTCATGGGGTTATGGCCCAGACGTTCTTTTTAGTTGTAATACTAATTGCATATTCATTGTCAAGTGAATTGGTTGAAACACACCATGTTCAAGATCAACATAAATCAATTATAATCGTGTTATTGGGTATGATATACATTCAGTTGATTTTAGGAGCGTGGATGCGTCACACTGAATCGGGGTTAGCTATTTATGATTTCCCGACCATGGCAGGATATTGGTACCCCACTTTAAATGAATCCATATTAACTATTATTAATAATTGGCGATTTGAAATGGATTTTGTTGATGTATCAATATATCAAGTTGCTATCCATTTATTTCATCGTTTGGGTGCATTAATTATTTTAATTTTGATGATATTTACTCATTATAAAATGCTACAGAAACCGGAATACTATTCTAAAACAATAAAAATGAATCTGTATATATTAGATGTTCTTATCTTAACGCAAATACTATTGGGAGCGATTACTATATGGACAGTCAGGGGGCCTTATATAACCAGTTTTCACGTTGTGAATGGGGCAGCTGTTTTGGGAGTTTGTTTTTTATTATTATTAAGAATATCGGATTTATCATTTTTAAAGAGGATATAAAGAAATGAAACGACTCAAACAACAGGCACAATCAATTTTAGCAGCGTATATTGAGTTGTTAAAGCCTAACATCATGTCCCTAGTAATGATTACGACAATACTGGGATATTATTTAGGCGGAAATGGTTCAATCTCATGGATCTCGCTTTTCTTTACATTGGTTGGTACTGCATTAACATCCGGTGGTGCTGGTGCCCTGAATCATTATCTGGAACGTGATGCGGATAGCTTAATGAAAAGGACTCAAAACAGGCCCATCCCTACAGGAATAATTTTACCCAGTAATGCCCTAATGTTCGGTATAGTACTTGTTTTAGCTGGATCTTCACTGCTCGTTTGGAAAGTAAATACACTCACAGGATTTCTATCATTATTGACAGCCTTTCTTTATGTATTGGTTTATACACCCATGAAAAAAATAACGTGGTTGAACACGTCCATTGGATCGATTCCGGGTGCATTACCTCCCATGGGCGGTTGGGCGGCAGCCACAGGCCATCTCGATGCAGGTGCATGGATTTTATTTGCAATAATGTTTTTATGGCAGCATCCTCATTTTTATGCCATTGCTTGGATGTGTAAAGATGATTATGCGAAAGCAAACTTTAAAATGCTGCCGGTGATTGAGCCCGATGGTAAACGCACTATACGACAGATTTTCTGGCATTTAACTTTATTAATTCCTGTTTCAGTTTTACTTTATGTAGAGGGCAGTTCGGGGGTGATTTATGCTGTAGGTGTTATTGTTTTATCAATCATGTTTCTTTTTTCAGCCCTACCGTTGGCCAAAGGGAAATCAGTTGATGGTGCAAAATTGTTACTTAAATCATCAGTAATATATTTACCAGTATTATTAATCCTAATTATTGTAGACAAAGTATTATGATTTCTCAACGGAACAGATTTATTATTTATATTATAGTTGGTATTGTTATCGGTATCATGTGGTGGGTTACAAAACCAACCCCTCTTCCAGTAATGGGAAGTATTCCCCAGTTTGAAATGATAAATTCTAAAGGTGAATCTTTCGGTACAAAAGATTTAACCGGAAATATTTGGGTAGCAGATTTTATTTTTACAACCTGTGCCGGCCCCTGTCCAATCATGAGCACTGAAATGGCTGATATTCATAAAACGTTTTTGGATGAATATGATATTCGAACTGTTTCCTATACAGTCAACCCGGATTATGACACACCGGAAATTTTAGCAGAATATTCAAAACGATATGACGCTGACAGGTCTCAATGGCATTTTTTAACTGCGCCTTATGAGGATATTCAATCCATTATAAAAAATGGTTTCAAAATGGGTGATATTGAAGAAATTGTTTTCCACAGTACTCGTTTTGCTCTTGTAGATAGAAACATGAATATTAGAGGATATTATACCGGAACAGAAGCAGAAGATGTAGAAAAATTAAAACGAGATATTTCCAGATTAAGTTCTGAAAAATTTTAATGTCTGCATCAGCTCAAGCTAACCGCTTTTGGCTGCGTATTATTTATATAGTCTCCTTTATTATATTTGGAGCAATCACCTTTCTGATTATCGGCCCACGACCAGAAGGTTTGAAAGGATCATTAGATGTGTCTGGTTTACCTAAAATAAACGCTACTCTCAATGGTCTTACTACAATTTTACTAATTATTGGTTTTGTATTTATAAAGCAAAAGAAGCGTATTGCCCATAAAAACACCATGCTGACAACATTCGGAACTTCAGCTGCATTTCTGACGACCTATGTTATTTATCATTGGTTTAAAAGCGGTCCAAAACTATATGCTGGAGATTATACGGGATTTTATTATTTTATACTAATAACACATATTATTCTTGCGGCCGCTATAATACCTATGGCATTGATAACATTATATCGTGGCTGGACGGATCAAATAACAAAACACCGAAAAATTGCTAAAATTACATTTCCGGTATGGCTTTATGTTTCAGTGACTGGCGTGGCAATATATTTAATGCTTTACTAGATTATAATTCTTTTACATACTCGGAAATTGATTCATCCTCTTTAAAGCCAAATCGCTGGATAAATTCAGTTTCCATTAAACCAACCGTTAAGTAAGTCATACCGGATTTTTTAACTCGATGTATCATTTCGTTCATTAACAAATCACCCAAACCGCTTTTTGCAAATTTTTTATGAATTGCGATCTTTTCAAGATGCGCTGTATTCTTATCTATCATTTTCCAAAATACACCACCGACCTGTGCTTTATTTGCTGAAAATACTATCAGAAAATCATGGTCTTCACCAAATTGAGTTGATAAATCATAAGAGAGAAGTAGATCATAAAAATTAGCAATTTCCTTGGGCTTAAATGGCGGCCTTATTGTAAAAATTCTGCCATCATCATTTTTCACATTGACTGCTAAATCTAACTTTTTTTGTCCGGTGGCTCTGGTGATCAATTCAGCATAATCTGCTGAATCCACATGCTCATAAATTAATCGTGTAAGGAAATATACATCTTCTTCTGAACAATTTGGTTCTTTTACCAATGCATGAATATTAATATCTAATTCGGAAGATTCAATCTCGTGATGATGCAGTTGTGATGAAAGTTCAAATAATCTCTGTGCAACAAACGTTTCATGGTCTGCAAAACACGTGAGTAAAAAATATCGGAGTCGAACTTCGGGATGGGAAGTATTAATGGTATTCAGTCTATAGTCATTATACATCTCTTGCAGGATATTACATTGCGATTCGATTGTGGCTTCGGGATTCAAGTCCATCCACCTTTGAAATCGAAGCGCAGCGAAAATAACAGATTTTGGGATATAGCCATATGCTTTTACTTCAGAAATGTATTCATTCAGGTGTGCGTGATTTAATTCATGAATATTTTTAGAGCCAACTTCATCCGCTATTTGATTCAAAATTACTAATCCCTTTTCTTTTCCCATTGCCTGCATAATACATGTAAATACAACGTCCCAATTGAGCACATGATTTAACCCCTTAAATCTTTTTTCAGTGTCAATGATTAATTTGCTGTATAGTTTTGTCATAAAATCCAAATTGGACTTAACAGGCTCTTGATAAAAAGAGTGAATGATACGAACATTCGTTACATAATCAAATTCCGATACAACTACATTTTTAATTGAAGGATCAATCAACGTGTATTGAAAATTTGTCATTGCCCAATGGTCGATATAACATTGTAAACCACTCCAACCAAAATGCAGCCAATGCATGTCCCACCGGTCACGGAGTTTTGGATTGTTCAATTCTTTTTCATGATGACGTAAATAAGCTGCAACATTCGCTTTTGTATCGTATTCAGAAATAATAATTCTCGATTTTGGATAGGAACAGAGATAATCATTCGTAACCTTCATCGACATTAATCCGGTACTTTTTACTATTTGCCAATCACCCATATTTTCTATTTCAATTTTTGAGGATTCTGGAAAATGATTTATAATAAAATTATATGAATTTCCATCCTTCAGTGTTGTAAGTATTCGATAATGCTGGATCGGTATATTGGAGATCATTGGAGTAATCCAGATTCCTTTTTTTGGAATATTTTCTAGATGGAGTAGTTTATATCCTGTGATGAGAAATATAGCTTCCCTGACTATGGGATGAGATTGGAATAATTTCAATAAGAATTCCTTTTCCTCATTTGGAATAACGTTATCAAACTCAAGTATATCCGACCAGGAATATTCAGAGCCAGTTTCAGGATCTACACTTTGGACATCGACTTCCCCGATCATTTCCTTAAAATGTTTTATTAATGTTGTTAAACAATTGGCAGCTGTTTTCCCTAATGCTTCCACCGATGAAAGTAATTTCCAGCAGGTAAGTTCATGTCTAATGTGCGTGTATTGCGCAGGATGAATATGGGCTAATTTTAATAATTCGCTCATGAGCATACGAACATATGCCTGCTCTGAACTGGATAAATCTTCTTGGGTCCTATGGGAGATTAATTCTTTTATGAGTGCATTAACATGTTTTACATCCAATTGGGTTATGTCAAAATTGAATGAGCGTAGTTTTTTCTCCTTTTGATGTCGTTTGAAAAGATTTTTTAATGGAGAAATAAATTGGTCTTTATATAAATGAGGAATTAAAGTATTGAAAATCAATCTGCTGATTTTCAGTTCTGAATCTTCCAACATACTTTTAAGTACTTGAACACCTAATTTTTTCAATTCGAGGTCTTTTTGTGCAAAGACATGATTAAAATAATCCAAACCATTCTGTTGGTTTTGAATAAGCAGCATTGTACCCATATGGATATCTTCTATTGTAGCTGATTCATCGAAATCGGTTTGGTTTACTTGGGATTGTGTAGGTTGAAATGATTTACGAGATAGTAACTGCACATCGCTCGAATTTTTATATGGAGATAATCGAAATAAGACATCTCCAAAAAAGTTTGTAAGATCGTTGTTGCCCAACCACAAAACGGGATCCATTAAAATTTTTCCGAGATCTACATTATTAGAAGATACTTGATATTTAAATTCTCCCAACACTAAGGTTTCATTCTGCCATTGACATTTACATTTAAGTCCGAGAGTATCATTCTTTAAATATCGTCCACTCCAGGAAATGTCTTGTGAAACAATATTCATTGTTTTCACCAACCAATTTGGAAAAGAAATCATTTTTCCTTTATATTTAATATTTGTCTGGTTTGGCGCATACATGGGTTTGATAATATCAGCCCAATTCTCTAAAATATTATTTCGTTTGAAAGTACCTTTTTGAGTGAGTTCATCTTTATCAGCACTGAAATCCCTGGGGATAACACCAAAATTGACAATTCGTTCAAATGGTGAAAGAAAACCATTTACAGATTGAATTAATGCACTAACGACTGCTCTAATCTTTGTCGGTTCTCGTGATGGAATATGCTTTTTCAAATATTCTTCATCGGGATAAATTAAAACTGTATTGAAATTCATTTGATCACCAACAAGAAAGGCTGATTGTATAGCATCAAATTCTGATAACATATTTTCTATCTTTTGGGGTGTTAGGGTTTGTCCTGCTGCATTTTTATAAATTTCTTTCTTGCGGTCTTTAATAAAATAATGACCGTCTTTTTCCATAAAAATATCCCCGGTATGAAACCATCCATCAACTGTACTGGAAATAAGGGGATCGTTATAATAATATGAAGATAAATATGGGCCTTTTAATAATAATTCACCATCATCGGAAATTCGTAAATCTATTCCCGGAAGTTGCTGACCTACAGAATCAACAGTATATTTATTGGGGTAAGTCATGGTAATTCCGCCCGTTGCTTCCGTCATTCCGTACCCGCTCAATAATTGTACTTCATTATTTTGAAAGAATTGGAAAATATCAGGATCCAGGTAACCAGCGGCAGATAATCCCCATTTTAAATTTCCCCCAGTAACCATTTTAATCGCTTTGCGCACAATCAGATTTTCATCTAAATGGTCTGCAGCTAAAGATTGAATAGCATCATACAACTGTGTCCAGCGTTTGGGTACACTTATGAAAATGGATGGTTTAATTTTTGAAAAGTTTTTTCGTAAAGCATCAAAAGATGAATTTTCAGCAAATGTATAAGAAGCTCCCCAAAAAATACTGCCTTGCAATTCGAGAAATCGTCCAAATGTATGATAGAGAGGAAGATAGGATAAAAATATGTCCTGTGGTCCCAACTTCGTTAGTGCCAAGGCACGAGCGAATCGTTTTGTAATCATATTTTTTTGAGTGAACGTAATACCCTTTGGTTCTCCGGTCGTTCCGGAAGTATACATAATAGTTGCGATATCTTCCATGTTAGCGCGTCCAATGCGTTTTAAAACATCTAAAGGATTAGATTTTTTGCCGTTTTCAATAAAAGAATGCCACTCTTTTTCATTTAAATTGACAATAGTTATCTTGTTGTGATTATAAATAAGTATGTCTTTTAATCCAGCATGGAGTTCTTCGTCGATAAACAAGTGTGTTATACCACTGTGTTTTATAATAAAATCGATATCATTTTTATTCGAATTTGCCGGAATAGGTATGACAGGAAAATGAAAAGATAAACAGGTTAAATCTATAACGGCACCACGCAGGCAGTTTGGTGTTAGAATTCCAATACGCATATTTCCTGAGTATGGTTTTTCAAATTGAATCAAAGCTCCAGCAGTTTTTATCAATTCTTCCCAGATTTCTTCATAAGTATGATTAACAACTTTGCCATTGTGAAATTCATGAAATAGGACTTTGTGTTTGTATTTATTTGAACGGTTATAAAAAAGATGCCCTAATGAATATCTAGATTTAACAATCAGTTTGATTAATAAATCTAACCAATCATTAACAAGATTATTTTCAGAAATGGTAGAATTGACAGAAGGAAGATGACCCAAATTCAGAAATGTATGAATTGTTTTTCGTTCAGTATTTTCCTGCAGAAGTTGCTGGGCAATCGAAATCAATTTGTTTACATCTACAACATTCTTTTCTGCCCCATCAATTAGATTTTGGATAGTTTGTCGACTCAAATCCATATTGAAAATTACGGTGTTTAGATTAAATCAGTTGGATAGAAATGAAATAA
>JACKQG010002469.1_pt1 | contig 24116 bp, 13 predicted proteins | sample 8237621 | NCBI WGS metagenome assembly JACKQG01 (sample SAMN15677084, study PRJNA649215) | marine metagenome | biome: marine; feature: Black Sea; material: saline water; isolation source: suspended particulate matter (SPM) from the Black Sea western gyre | collected 2013-06-09/2013-06-10 | depth... | reverse complement strand
ACGGTACAGAAGACGCGCGAGCGGGCGCTGCGTTTTGCAGGGCTTTACCTGAACGAGGACCCTGACGCACAAAACTACGACTTCACACACAAGCTGATGCGTTCGCCGATCAACGGCAGTCGCGGTCCTCGATTCGTGAATTCGGCCGAGGATTGGGTGACGCATCGGCCCATTCTGGCGGACTACCCTTTGCCCTATGACGACATTCCAAATGTGGCGGACAGCAGCGCCTGGATCGACGACGAGCGGTTTCCCTTCATCCTCCAAACGATGAACCGGCGAATGATGTCCGCCGACGTTCCCCTGAATCTGACCGCCACCAGTCTGATCCTGAATGCATACATGTACACGGGCGATGCGAAGTACAAGCAGTGGATCGAGGAATACGTCGGGGCGTGGATCGAGAGGACCCGTAAGAACGATGGCATCCTGCCTGACAACGTCGGACCTAGCGGCAAGATTGGCGAGACGATGGACGGCAACTGGTGGGGCGGCTATTACGGATGGAAATGGCCGCACGGGCTGTTCAACCAAGTCGAGGCCACGGTGATCGGCGCCTCTAACGCCTACCTGGTCAGCGGAGATGCGAAGTACCTGGAACTTCCGCGGTCCGTTTTGGAACTGGTCCTCAGCAAGGCCCGCGTCGAAAACGGGCGTGTCGAAGTGCCTCACCGCCACGGCCAGGACGGCTGGTACGACTACCGTCGAATCAATCCCACGCACTTGGTCTACCTGTGGCACGTTTCCCAGGACGCTCGCGACTATCGCCTGATGGAATCGCTGACCGAAGTCTCCGACTTTGACACGTTGCGGTACGAAAAGCATAAGGGCGATTGGGAAAATGCCGGTCCCTGGCTGGGATTCATCGAGGGAAGAAACCCCGACTATCCAGTCCAGATGCTCAAGGCCAACTACGCCGAGACGCTTCGGCGGCTAGAGAGGATTCGGAACGATCAGAGCGACCCGGCGGAACGAGGCGTGCATCACTGGCAGAAGGTCAATCCCGTGGTTCTCGAAGGGCTGGTGCAAACGATGTTGGGCGCCCCCAACCACATTTATCACGGTGGGTTGCTACACTGCCGGCTATTCTACTTCGACCCGGTGGGCAAGCGGCCGGGGCTGCCACAGGGCGTGGCTGCTCTGGTCGACAAGATTTCGCCCGACGGGGTGTCGGTCCACTTGGTCAACCTCGATCCCAGCCAGCCTCGCAACGTGATCGTCCGGGCCGGCGCGTTCGGCGAACACGAATTCACGTCCGTCCGTCACAAGAATCAAACGACTCCGATCTGCCGTAACTTCTTCCAGGTTCGTCTGCAGGCCGGAGCCGGCGCACGGTTGGACATCGGGATGAAGCGTTACGCCCATCGGCCCTCGTATCGTTTGCCCTGGCATGACGAGTAGGTCAGTAAGGTTTCGGGTGTCAGGTGTCGGGAAAGAGAGAGCCGTATGGAGAGCGGTGGCCATGCCGACACCCGATACTTCACTCAATGCAGTACAGATGCTTCTCGCCGCGGAGGTACATCCGGCCTTGGGAAATGGCCGGTGACGCCCGGCAGTCATCGCCCAGCTCGTTCTCTTCTACGACGTCCAGCGTCGGGCCGGGGCGGACGATCTTCATGACGCCATCGTCCGCCAGGAAGTACACCAAGCCTTCGGCCGTGAGAAGCGAAGCGCTGAAGTGTTTTCCCAGACGCTCCTTCCACAGTTGCCGGCCTGTGGCCGCTTCGTAGCAGTTGGCGGTCCCGCGATCATCGGCAATCAACAGATAGCCGTCGACAACGACGGGCGACGGTACGTAACATCTTGCATCGGTCACGTGCCAGGCGACGTGGGTATCAGTGACGTTTCCGGATCCATCCGGTCGAATCCCCATCACGTGATACGTGGGGAAGCCGGCTGTCATGTAGAGGAGCTTACCGTCGTAGACCATCGACGCAACGTACTGCTGGGTCGGACCGTCGATCTTCCAGTGGCGCGAACCGTCGTCCGGATCGTAGCTGGCCACACACAAGCTGCCCGATAGCACCATCTGCGAACGCCCGTCGATCTCGCGAATGATCGGCGGCACGTAACTCCGCGTTTTGTGTTCGCGAGGCGTCTTCCAGACGGTCTTGCCCGTCGCTTTCTTCAACGCCACGATGTACGAATCGCCGTCGTGATCACCGTTGACGATGATCAGATCTTTGTGCAGGATCGGGCTGCTGCAGTAGCCGTGTACGCTGACAAACCCGCCGGGTTTCGCCAGCCATTTTCGGTTGCCGTCAAAATCGTACGCCGCCACGACCATGCGGCCCGGTGTCACGGGCCGAGCCCGAGAGACATTGCGAGCCGTAACGGTGCCTCCGTCGACTTGCAGAAAGGTGACATAGACCAATTCGCCATCGGTAACCGGTGTGCTGGACGCAAAGCTGTTCAGCGAGTTCTTTGTTTCCAGCGGCGCACGACAAACGCTGCGCTGCCACAGCATCTTGCCGGTAAGTCGGTCGAAGCAGAGCACAATGCGATCCAGGCCATCTTCCAGGCATGACACAAGAAAGATGCGGTCATCCCAGACGATCGGTGACGCGTGTCCTACGCCAGGCACTTCGGTCTTCCAGAGGACGTTCTTGCCGGTCTGGCCATCCCATTGCGTTGGAACGTTTTTTTCCAGGCTCGTCCCGTCGCCGCGCGGTCCTCGCCAACCAGGCCAGTTTTCGCCGCACGCAGTGGCAGGAAACCAGAAGAGGGCAGTCAAAAGCAGACAGAAGATCGAAACGAGTCGGTACATAGTGATATTCCTTGACGTAGGCCCGTTTAACCCCGAGCCGGAGGCGACGGTCGTGGCGCATCACGCAGCCCACAACAACCGTCGCCTCCGGCTCGGGGTTAAACGAGGAAACTGTTTCATTCGCGACGTTACGCCTCTTCGATAATTTCCAGACCAAGCGCCTTGCCAAACTCACACAGCGGCTCCTTAACGTCGCCGTAGACGGTCACTCGGTGCCAGCCGAACTGATCCCACTGGTCGAACAGTTTACCAATGTCCCCACTGACCTCGGCCACCAGCTTAGTGCGGCAGCCTCGCTCAGTTTCTATCGTGCCTACGGACTTGGCTTGATGAATGATCATCTGCTTCCGTCCGAAACTGGTGCGGAACGTGGTTGTCATGTAGTCGGCAGGCAACAGCGATTCGGCACAGGCCCCCTTCGGGTCACGGTTGTGAAGCGTCCGGATGCGGAAGCCGTTCGACTTGCCTTCCGGGCCGAAGACCTTGGTCGTGGCCACGCAGTGGGCGTACACGATCTGGTTCTTGGACGTGTCCAGCGCGGGGTCCGAAACAAACCCGGGCCGACCGGTGAGAATCCGGGCCATCATCATGCTGAGCGTGTCGTCGGGCATGGCCTCGCAGACACCTTGCCCCCCATCGTTCAAAAGTTGCATGAAGCCCAGGCACGGATACGCAGGCAGATGGCCCGAGGCGAATCCGCCCAGGCAGTTCATCGTTACATTATCCGTGCCGTACTTCTTCAGCAATTCCAGCGTGGCTAGGTAGACGCCGCCTGCCTTCTTGATCGCATCGGGCGTCGGCTTTCGCGGCTCGACAAAATCCCCTTCCGGAAGGTCCGTGGCCTGCTGGTCCCATTTGTCGGCCCATTCAGCCGCTTGGTCTTGATCGACCTTTTCGTAAAGCTCTTTCAACTCGGCGAAGTCGATGTAGCGGCCTTTGACGCCGAGGAAGTCGTGCTGTTCGCCTGCTCGCCCGCGACCGACGATCAGAAACTGAGCCTCGCGAAACCGTTTGACGCACTCGCCGATATCGGTCAGCGTCATAGGATCGTCAGCGCACGGAATTCCGCTGGCAGCGGGGAAAGTCTTTCGGTAAACCCGTTCGCACCTCTGCGCGAACGACGCGGGGGTCGTGCCGGGCTTGCGAACATTGGCGAACTCGCGGGTCACAGTCACCAGGTCGCTCAGGCGAGTCGTGCTCACGCCGGCCGCTGCGATCCCGCGACTGCACAGCTCGCCAAAGCCGGTCAGAAACACGCCGGAACCGCCCAGAAACTCGTCGGCCACGATCATCGGCTTGCCCAACCGGCCGATATCGACGATCGACTTGCGGAAGCCCCAAATCAGCGTCATTGTGTAGACCAGATAGCCGTCAACCTCGTCCTTCAGGGCAATCGCCTTTTGCACGTCACGCGGGTCCACGACGGTTACCGGGACGAATTCGATATCCGGGCAACCTTCCTTCAGCAGGTTAAGCACCTCTTTCTGGCGGCCTTCGGTGTCAAACTGTGGATGGGGCCAAATCTCCCGAATGTTGATATTGGCCAAGAACACCGCCGCGACTCGAACCTTGCCACCTTTGTTTTCGGCGGCAGCGCCCGGCAGCATCGACAAGCGGCCTGCCGCCGCAGCGGCGATTGCACCGAAGCCCTTAACGAACCCGCGCCGGCTGATCCCGTGACAACAACCAGAACACGAACCTTCGACATGGCAGTGGCTCATCAGATTTCTCCTCGATTTCAACTATTGCGGAATTCGCGGTTGGCTCGCTAGATCCACTAGTGTACGCGAAAAACCACGGTCATGCACGCGGCAGCCTCTGACCGACACATACTGGTTTCTCAAAACTCGAACGGACGCCGTTTCGTCTTTCAAAATGAGAGAATACCGAGCGAGAAATATTCTCATTTTTCGCGACACATATCCAATCGTTTGCGCAAACAAGATTAGACTGGAGCGTTCTACTCGCAGAACGCTGATGGATATGCAGCAGCACGAGGAAAGCGATATCGCCCGCGGCTTATGCGAAGGCAACGTCGACGCATGGCAGCGGCTGTACGATGCACACGCCGAGAGGGTGTGGCGGCTCGTGTCGCGCGCCATGGAACGAGGCTCGCCGGACGTGGTCCAGGAAACGTTCTTGGCCGCGGCCCGATCGGCTCGCACCTACGACAAGGCTCGCGGTTCGTTCACATCGTGGCTGAACGGCATCGTGCGGCGTCAAGTTGCACTCTACTATCGTCGGCAAGAGCGACATCGTAGGGCGGGCGGCACCGGGGCATCGTTCGAGGGTGCTCAGCCCATAACGGCAGGCGCCGTCGCCCACGGCAACACCAACCCAGCCACGGCGTTGGACGTTGCCGAACAGGCGTTGCAGGTTCGTGTGACGCTGAACAAGCTGCCAGCCGACTACGAGGTTCTGTTGACATCCAAGTACATCGACGGCGCCACCGTCGAGCAGATAGCGACCGCGGAGAGGGCGACTCAAGAGGCCATCCGCTCGAAACTGGCCCGCGCCCGACGAGCGTTTCGACGAGCATTTAGAGGAGATTCTCCGGAGACGAAATAGCATCGCCAAGTAGGTCCCGTCTGCCGGACGGGACCTGGAAACAACCTGATCTTGATTTCAGCCAGAGGTCCCGTCCGGCAGACGGGACCTACCCGAGGGGATCATGAATCCTGACCATAACAGTTGGGACGACGAAAAAATGGCAGCCCTGTTTGGCTCGGCCGAGCGCGAGGGTGCGCCACCGGACCGCGAGTTCCTCGCGCGTCTGCGCGAGCAGTCCGCCGAGGCTTTCGCCAATCAATCCCCAAATCAGCCCGAACCATCCCGAAGGAGATCACCGATGATTGTCTATACCCTACGAATTCTGGCGACGGCCGCGGCGGCTGCGGCTGTTGTGGCGGCGCTCACTGTGACAAGAAACGGGACGGACCAAGATGTCGTCGCCTTCGACCAAGTACTGCGCCAGGTGGCCACGGCCCAGACACTGCATCTGGAGGTCACGCGGGATGGGCAGTCCGGCAAGGCATGGGTTCGCCGGCCGGGCCAAATGCGAATGGATTTCCCGGACGGCACCTACGAGATCGTTCGCGGTTCGCGCGCCTGGCTGGTGGACGAACGGGCCAACCGGGCCACGTTTCGGTCGGCGGTCTACTTTCGCGACGACACGAAGGAGTTCGATGCTCTTCGCCTGCTGAGAATTCCGAAGAGCGCCGATCTGGCGAAGGCCCTGAAAGAAGCCTCGTCACAAGAAGTTCGTCGCGACGGACGCGTTGCCAGTCTATACAGCGTGGACGTTCCCGCCGGTGAAGGCCGAATTCGCATCGAAGCTGTAGTCGATGCCGAGACCCAAGTCCTACGTTCCATCGCGTCGACGGCCATCCGCGGCACGCGTCGCGAACCTATCGTCGAAGTGAACGTCCTGGCCGTGGATAAGCCCGTCGACGAAGAACTGTTTGTCGTAGGCGATACACTGACCGAAGACGGCCGCATTGGCAAGGTGACGGACGCCCAAGGAATCGTTTCGATCAAACCCGTGATGAATCGCCGGTGGACGCCCGTCTCGGGTCCGGTGATCCTCAAGCCGGGCGACTGGTTGCGGACTGACGTGCGCGGCGCCAACGCGGTTAGTCTTCGCTTGGTCAAAGACACCAATATCACGCTCGGACCGGCATCTCTTGTAGAGCTGCCGTCGCCCAAGCGAATCAAGCTGTCGTCCGGGACAATCAAGATCGTGGCGGAGAAGAAGGCACCGGTCGAGCTGGTCGGGCCGGATGGCAAGGTCATTCAGGTAAACGGGACGGCCATCTACCACGTGGACCGACGTTCGCACGAGTTGGCAGAAATGGCAAAGCCGCCGCTGTGGCTCAAAGGATTCGAAGACACCACGGCCCACGATTCGATCGGTTCGCTCGTGGCCAACGTCGACGGCCGCAACGTGCCACTGACCGTGGGCTACCACAAGGTATCGGTCGGCATCCGCGACCAGATCTCGCGCACGGTGATCGAAGAGTCGTTTGTGAACCGGACCGATGGACGGCTGGAGGGCATTTTCTATTTCCCCTTGCCGCAGGATGCGTCGATCTCCGGATTTGGAATGTGGATCGCGGGTGAATTGGTCGAAGCCGACGTGGTCGAAAAGCAACGCGCACGCGAAATCTACGAAGAGATCCTCCGCGCAAAACGTGATCCTGGGCTGCTGGAATGGACGGGCGGCAATCTGTTCAAAGCACGAGTCTTTCCGATCGAACCGCATTCAGAGAAGCGTATCAAGATCACCTACACGCAGGTTCTGCCGCTGAAGAATAATCGTTTTCGCTACAGCTACGCCTTGCAGAGCGAGATGCTGAAGCTGCACCCGTTGCGCGAACTGGCCATCGACGTGCGGCTCCATTCCGTGCAGCCGCTGGCCGATGTGACTTCGCCCACGCACATGGCTCGCATCGACAAGACGGCACATTCGGCACACGTCGAATTCACGGGGCAGGAGTATGTGCCGGAACGGGACTTTGAAGTGGTGTTCGAACTGGACAAACGACAAGAAGACGTGGTCCTAATCCCGCATCTGCGCGGCAACGGCGGCTACTTCATGCTCCTTCTGACTCCACCCGTTTCGGACGGAAGCTGGCAGCGCGAGACGTTGGCCGACGGCGAGCCGATGGAATTGCTCGTACTGGCCGACACCTCCGGGTCGATGGACGTCGCAAGTCGCGAGAACCAGGCGCAATTCATCGCTTCGCTGTTCGGTTCGCTCACACCGGAGGATCGAATCAACCTGGCAGTGTGCGACGTCGACTGCGAGTGGGTGTCCCAACAGCCCCGGCCAGCAACGGCCGACAACATCACGGCGGCTCGGGAGCATCTCGACCGACGCATCTCGCTGGGCTGGACGGATCTGGATAAGGCGTTTGTTTTCGCGCCCTTTTTCGCGCCACGTGATCTACGTGGGCGACGGCGTGGTTACGACGGGCGACGCCGATCCGGTTGCCTTCAGCAAGCGTCTGCGTCGCCTGTGTGAAGACAAAGAGTGTTCGTTCCACGGCGTTACGGTTAGCAGCAGCTATGAATCCATTGTACTGAAGACGATCGCCTCGCTGGGCGGTGGTTCGGTCCGACAGATCTCCGGTGAGCGAACGCCGCAGACGGTTGCCGTCGAGCTATTGGCCGAAATGACACAGCCGGTGATCCGTGATTTGAGAGTATCGTTCGAAGGCTTGCGCGTGGCACGCGTCTACCCGGAGGAATTGCCGAACCTGGCCGCCGGCACGCAGCAGATCCTGCTGGGCCGCTATCTGCCGGAGGGCGAGGACCAGCACGGCGAAGTGGTCGTAACGGGCCAGTACGGCGAAAAGCCCGTCCGCTTCAGTACCAAGGTCTCGCTGAAGGACGCCGAGACGGGCAACTCGTTTATTCCCAGACTGTGGGCTCGCATGCACCTGGATGTCTTGCTCGATCAAGGTGCCTCGTCAGCGATCAAAGACGAAATCATCGCCCTGTCCGAGGAATATCACATCATCACGCCGTACACATCGTTGTTGGTGTTGGAAAGTGACAAAGACCGCGAGCGATTCAAGGTGAAACGTCGTTTCCAGATGCGCGGCGGCGAGAAGTTTTTCGCCGAGGGCCGCGACCAAGCGGACTTCGAACTGCTACAAAAACAAATGCGTCTGGCCGGCAATTGGCGCCTGGGACTGCGGCGGCAGGTGTTACACGAGCTGATCGGGTTGGGTCGCGATGCAAACATTTTTCAACAACTGTCTCAGTATCCCGAACACGTGTTCACCGCTGCTTCGAGCACCGTTAGCGTGCCCGACGGAGGGACGATGCTCATGGGTGGAATCATGCGCGCCACCATGGCATCGCCTGTTTCGGCGATGACTGGCGGTGGAATGCATGGCTTTGGCGACTATCGGGGAAGCTACAAGGAAGCGGAAGTCGAGACGGCGTCGGCAAGTCGAGCGTGGGCCGGCGACCGAAACGGCGACCTCGTCCTCTTCGACGCAGAGGACGAAACCGGCGGGTTTGCTGGCGACGGCGATGACGGCGCGGAATTCGGCGAATCGGCGGACATGGAACTGAAGCAACTCGAAGAGCTTTCGTCAGCGGAGTTGGATGAAGACTTTGACTTGGAGCCGGCAGGAGGCCCGGAAATGGCAGGTGAACGATTGGCAGCGCGCGAATCCAATGCGTTATATTCACGTGACCGAGCCATCGGTTGGAACGGACATGCGAAAAAGCCTCAATCACTTGGCCCCTACCGCGCAGTAAACAAGCGTCTGGATGGATACGGTTACTTCGGCCTGGAACAGGACAAACGGAAAAAGTACGCGCCACAGCCGAACGTGTCATGGCTTACCGGTCTGTTCAGGCACCTGCCGTCTGCGCCCGTCGAACCATCCGAGCCGCCCAAGCCCGGCTGGCCAGCCGAGGCGCGTGCACTGGCGGAGAGCCTCTTGCGAAGCGGCGAACTTGCTAGTCTTCCCGGCGGTTTGGCCATCCAGCGTGGAATGGAATCATTCGATACGCGGTGGGACGAATTGACGGGGCGTTCCGAGACATTGGCTCTCGTTTCGCCGGATGCCTGGCTGGTTCGTGCCGGCACGATTGGATCGGAGACTTCGGTCCAGTGGTGCGATCAGGACGAGCGGGGCGTCTTCTCCGCGGATCTGCTTTTTGGACGCCTCCGCGAGGCCACACCCGCAGACCTTCGCCATCCGCCCGCCGGACTGAGCGGCCACTTGACGCAATCGTTCGAGCGCTCGTATCCGGCTCACGCGGTCAGCCTGAAACGGCAAAGCGATACACGCACGCTCCTCGTGCTGAAACACCCCACTTCGCCCGCCAACGAGACGCACATCCTGGTAGACACCGAACGCCATGTCGTTCTGCGTTTCGAGAATCGCCAGCACGACAAGACGACCTCGTCTACACGGTACGACGATTTCGTTCAGGTTGCCGGCGCGTGGTGGGCCACGCGGATCGAAGCGTTCAATAAGGACGGCGAACGAACTTCTCGGCAAACACTGAAGTTCGCCGAATTGGACAAGGACACCTTCAACGACCGCATAGCCAGACAATTGCGCGACCGCGAGCGCGTTCAATTGCTCCGCGAGCCTGTGCCCGAGGTGGAAGATGCGAAACAAGCGATTGCTGATGAAAAAGCATCGTTCGATCACCGAATGGCATTGGCCGTTCACTTTGCCCGCATCCAGAATTGGGAGCGAGTTTTCGAACACCTTGATGCGGCTGAAACGCTGGCCGAAGGCAAACGCGGCATGCGTTGGGTTCGCAACGCCGTGCTGAACCAGAGCCGGCGCCGCGAGGAGTTGCGAGGACGAATTCTGGACGAGGCAGCCAGCTTGGCCAAGTCGCGTATGCCGAACTACTTCTTGGCGGCCCGCCTCCTCAGCCAGGCGTCCAGCGTTTTCGAGGCCAACGAGACGCTCGAATTGCTCGACTTGGTGAAGCCGGTCTACGAGCAGCAGCCTGACTACGTGAAAGCCATGAAGAACTGGATGCAGCAGCGTGCGAACTACCTGCAGCAAACCGGCCAGTCCGACGAAGTGCTCAAACTCCGACAACAATTGGCCGAACAGTATCCGCACGACTACAACGTCCATCAGCAATACGCTCAGGCTCTATCTGGGGCCGGCGAGTACGACGCTGCCTACGCCTGGCTGGATGGCGTGATCACGCCCGAGGGGCGCTGGCGAACGTACGAGGAGGAATCGCTCCGCAACACGTACACCAATCTGCTCCGGCAGCAGGGCCGCTTCCCGCGATTGGTCGAGTATCTGTCTGGCTGGGTCGATCAGAATCCGGAGAACGAATCGGCATACTCGCAGTACCTGAGTGCGTTGGTCCGGACCGACCAAGAGAAAAAGGCCAACCGACTGGTGGCCAAGTGGATCAAGGAAGGCCAACGGCCGGCCTCGATCGAACCGGCAGTCGCCTCGCGTCTGAGCGCGGCCGTCTCGCTGGCGTTGGGCCAAGGATACAACTTGCACACGAATCGGATCGAAGAGCGATGGTTCGATCCATTGGCCGAAACGGCACTGTTCTTCGCCACGCATGAATCTCACTCGCATATAGCCGACCGGATCATGAGCCAATGGCGGTTCGGCCAGAGCGATGCGTGCCGTGAGGTTCGCCGCAAGATCGTCAAGGTGTTGACCGACCAGATCAACACGCTGCCCGCCGGACGCATCCAATCGCTGGTTGGCTGGGCCATGGCGAACGATCCGGCAGTGGAAGCGCAAGTCTGGCGACGGCTGGCCAAGGTACTCGAACAGCGATGGGCAGCCGAGGACGATCACAGCATCAAAGGCCAACTAGCCAGTCCGTTGATCCGCATTCTGTCTTCGCGTCTAACTGCCGAAGAACATTTGACATTCTTGCGGAGACAGCTCAACGAAGGTCCCGAACCCAACCGGGCTGCCTACGCCGAGCAGTTGTTCGCTGCCTTGCTCGCTCAGCCGTGGTCCGCCAAGCATGAGAACGAGGCATTCGCTCTGCTTCCACGGCTATCCACGTCAGAAGAGCCTGCCGAGCGGTTGCGCGTGCAGGTTGCGGCGTTGTACCGGCTGACCGATCGTATGGTTCAGGCTCGCTACGACGCACGAATGGCCGAAGTCGAGCATCCGGAGGATCTCAGTCGGATCGAACTTCGCGAGAAGCAGAAGGAGAACCTCCGGCTGGCTCGTGAGGGATTTGCCAAGCGACTGCGTGCGGCCCGTCGTGACCACGATGCGGCACTGGCTCGATGGATGAACGTCGAGCGTCTCTACCTTGACCTACGACTGGGCCGTGATCTGGACAAGGTTCGCGAAGCGTGTTGGGAAGTGCTTGGTCCGGAACCGCGTGTCGACGCCGGCGACAATCCAACTCAGGTGATCTTGGAAGGCATCTTCCTGCACCGGCACCTGATGATGCTGGCCAACCTGACGGCTCGTCGCGATACGAAACCGGCTGAGGTAAATCGTCTGCTCGCCTATCTGGATCGCGGTATTGCCAAGGCTGGCGAGGATGAAGCGGTCGTCTTTGTGTGGAAGCACTTCAAGTACAGGCTCTTGGTTGCCCTGGATCGGCCGAAGGATCTGGAGACGGCTCTCGATTCGTGGATTCGACCCGACGACGCCGACAACTACTGGCGGCGAGCGCTCGGCTATCTGGCAGCAGAGCAAGGCCGCATCAAGGAGGCAATCGCGCTGTTCGAGAAGATCGAGGCGGCGGACGAACTGGGGCCGAACGAATACCGCGCGTTGGCCGGCTGGTACATGGTCGCCGACGACCAACGCAACCACGAGCGGGCATTGATCGAAACGTTCAAGTGGACCGAAGAGTGGCGGTTGAGCAACTGGCTTTCGCAGCGATTGCAGCCGTGGCAGAGAAGCGACGGAACGCTACCGAGCGAACTGGACAAAGACGTGCTGCGCGTGTTTGGCGCGCTGTTCCAGAAGTCCGCTCATCCGCAGAGCTACCAATGGCAACTTCGCGAGTTCTATCGCGCGACAAAGGATTTTCGTCTGCTGGCCGGTCTGGCCGATGGCGTTGTGGGCCACACGGCCGGCAAGGTCTACCCGTTCCTCGAAGGAATGCAGACGGTTTTGGGCGAAATCCGCGACGAAGCCACGGCAGATTCGATCATTGAACATCTGGCCAAAGTCCGCGATCGTGCAGTGACCGCCGTCGACCATCGGGCGCTGGACATGCTGGAGCTGATGATCGAACGGCGCGCCAGCGAAGTGCTGAACCAGCCGGGGCCGCACGTTGACAAAGCGCTGGCGGCTCTCGAGCGTGCCTTCAAGCGTGAATGGTCGTCAGGCGAACCTCGATTGATGGCCGACCTGCTGGCCAGCTTGGGACGCATCACACAACAGCCGCTCGCCGAAGAACAAGTACGTCAGTTGGAGACTCTATACCGCGAGGCGAAAAAGGGGACAGGTCCCTTTTCCGCGACGGATCCTCCGGGAGAACAAACGCGAGGTGCGGAAAATGGACCTGTCCCCTTTTTCGCCGCCGACCGGCTGCACATCGGTCATGCGTTGGCGCGTGCGTACTGGAGCTATTCGCGGCATGACGAGGCGATCGACTTGCTGGAAGCGGCGCTGGCGGAATACGAAACGGCGCGAGATGGCGTGCTGCCAACGGATGCCAATGGTCCGTTGGACACGTTCATTGGCTACCTGGAAAGCCGCGGCTATTTCGCCCGCGGCGATATGGTCCTGACGTTGCTGTTGCAGCATCCGGTGAATCGCCAGCAGATGCACTGGCTCAAGCAACGGCGGTACCAGCTCTACAACGGCGCGTTGCGAAACAATGGCGATACGTCGTTGGGCTCGGGCCAAACGCTCTATCGCGCGGCTACCAGTCGGCTTATCGACGACCTGGATACCGACGACCACAACCACCGGTACAACCTGGTCAATCAGTTGTGCGACATCTATCGCACAGCGAAAGACAAGCAAATGACCGGCGTGTTCGACGACCTTCGGCGATTTGCCTTCAAACGGCTGCCCGACGTACTTGGGATGCAGACCAACAACTACCAGGCGATCGTCAACCAGGTGGCCCGCACGCTGCACGACTTGGTTGGCCCGCGGGACGGGCTGGAACTGCTGGTCGAACGGATCGAAAACGAACCGTCCTGGTTCCGGCTGAATGGCGAGGACGGTTGGAGCCAGCACGGCTACCAACTCGCCCGTTGGCGTAGCGATGTTGGCGACAAACTCGGCGATCTGGAACCACGCTTGCTGAAGATCGTCATACGAGAGTTGAAGTGGGACCTCCGTTCGCAGCAGTCGCGAAACCGCAATATGTATCACAAACACAACGGCAGCTATTACTGGTCGGAAAAGACGGGTGATTTTGCACGGGCCGCCGAAGAGGTATACGAGGAGCGTAAAGGCTCGGGCGCGGCCGTGAAGTACATTGCCGAGTACTTCTACTGGGGCGTGGCTCGGCACGCGCGGGCCATCGAGATCCTGTTGGCCGCCCACGAACAGAAGATACTGGATGAAAGCGGCCAATCGACGCTGGTGGACTTCCTGCGGCGGCAGAATCGTTTTGCCGAGACGATTCCGATTCTCCAGCCGCTGGTAGAATTGCGGCCGGAGAATATGCAGTACCGTGTTTGGCTGATGAACGGCTACTTTCACGTCGGCCGGCAGAAGGACTTGCTGGCATTGCTGAAACAGACGGACGAGTTCTTCCACCAGGAAGGCCGCTGGCAAGAATCGCCCATGGCATCGCTGGCGCACAGTTGTCTGGAGAACCAGTTGTACGACCAGTCGGTGGCCTACTACGAGGAGGTGATCAACCTGCACCAGCGGACGCAGCCGCGACGCGGCATCGGCAACGGCACGCTTTCGTCGTACTACTGGAATCTATCGCAGGCGTATTCGGGCCTGAACAAGACGCCCGAAGCCGTCGATGCGGCATGCGGCGCGATTGTCAGTTGGGGACCACGACACGACCAGCGAGCGCACGCCCTGTCGTCGCTGGAAAGCGTCCTTCGCAATGCACCCGACCTGGAACAGTACGTGGCCCACCTGGACAAGCAAGCGGCCGAGACGGGAGCCGAGAATCCGATTGTCCGAAAGGCGCTCGGCAAGGTCTACTTCGATAAGCAGGAATTCGCCAAAGCCATCCCACAGTTGAAACTGGCCTGCGAATTGCAGCCGAATGATACCGAAACGCACCAGAAGCTCGTCGCCTGCTACGACCGCCTGGATGACAAGGAGGCAGCGATCAATCAGTTGCTCGATTCGATACGCCTGTCACGGCGCGACATCGCGTTGTACAAGGGCCTGACGCAGCGCTACGACAGACTCGGACGACCGCAGGACGCGGAACGAGCCCGGACGTCGATCGTCGAGGCCCTACCGAACGAATCGGAGGGCCACGTCGCCCTGGCCGAGATTCGTCAACAGCAGGACCGCTGGTTCGACGCCATTCCACACTGGCAGCAAGTCGCCCAGATTCGTTCGCTGGAGCCGACAGGCCTCTTGAAGCTGGCCGAAGCCCAAATCCACGAAAAGCAATGGGACGAAGCGGTCCAAACCGTACGAAAACTCCGCAGCCGCACATGGCCCCAACGCTTCGGCGACGTGGACGGCAAGGCCCGTGAGTTCGAGCGTCAAATCGAACGCGGACGCGACAAATAGTCGGTTGACCCTGGAAACGTGGCTTCTCCTGCAGGTACCCGACAGGCTATCTTGTGTGCGACGGATACCGCCTTCAATGCTGGGAGACCACACGATGGAGGTTCAAGAACGCAACGACATCGATCCGATTTGCCCGCACTGCCAAAAGGAATTGGACGTTGTCTGCGTGAACAGCAAAGTCAAGGTACCGGGATTCTTTGGACGGGACTGGGGCCAAGTCTACTTCTGTCCCTACTGTCGCAAGGTCCTTGGGTTTGCAGACTACTCGAGCAGTTGACGAATCATCCTCGCGCGGTTCGAAGACGGCAACAGTCGCAGCAGCGATCACTGAGGTGGTGAGCGGCCTGCTTGTTCGCTCGCCCGTCGGCCGCTGATGATTTACCTTGAGCTATTCCTCGGTGGTTGCTTTCTTCTCGTACATGCGCGGATGCCGGTAGTATACCTCCAATATCATGGTCGCCAGCGACGTGTTGTAGATGCGGCCACCTCTCGCGGCACCGTGTCCGCCCGCGAAGTGCCAGCTTCCTTGTGCCGGACCTGCCTTGTCTTGCTTGTTGACCAGGAGATCTCGCAATTTCGCATTCCACTTGTCCCAGTGCTCGCCGCCATACTGAAACATGACTTGCGTGGCATAGTAGTTGTAGTACATGTCCGTTTTCGACGGTCCTTGAGCACTCAGGTACTCGACGCCCTCCTTCAGTGCCGTGCGGTCGCTCGGCCAGCCCAGATACATCCGGCACAGCAACCCTACCGCCGAAGTGGTCCAACGTTTTCCCGGAGTGGTGTAGCCGTAATAGGCACCATTGCCGGCTTGTACCGAATCCAGGAACTTGATGGCACCGCGAATGGTCAGCGGCGAAACTTGCAGATACGCCATATGTCCGCTCTTCAGGGCCATCAACTGCCAGCCGAGTACTGAAGTGTCTCCGGGCTGGCGTGGTTGATAGCGCCAACCTCCGCCGACGGGGTCCTGAGCAAACGCGATGAAGTTCAGGGAGGCCTGGGCAGGGGACAATAGCTTCTTGTCGTGCGTCAGGGTGTACGCTTCGCACAGCGCGATCGACGCCAAGCCGTGCGAGTACATATATCCGCCGCTCTCATGCATACTGCCGTCGTCCTTCATGTGTGTCGTCAGATAGCTCAAGCCGCCCGTGACGGTTGCCTTGTAGTCACCTTCGTTGTGCGTGTGGCCGGCTCCCAGAAACGGCAAGACCGCCATAGCCGTTGCGGCGTTCCGCGCCGATGTCAAACTGCCGTGGTGGTCCGCCATTTGGATGCCTGGATCCTGAGCGAGGCGGTGGTCGAAGTTCCAGCCTCCATCGGGCGTCTGGGCCGCGGCCAGCCACTTCAGAGCAGCAGCTACGGCCGCCTCACTGGCTGCTGTGCCGCCGTATTTCTTCACACAGGCAGCCCGCGCGGCCGCTGTGGCCCGAGTTTCCAGCCCCGAGGCCGTAGAGCTATCATTTTCCTCCGGCGGCTCGCTTGGTTGTGCGGTAGAATTAACCTGCCCACTTGTCTCCTTCTCGGCCCCCTCGTCCGCCGAAAGAACTCCACATGCCCAAAGAAAACACGCAACAGCCGCGACGAACACATGAGAGCCAAACCTGAACATGGCACTACTCCTTCGAGAATGAAGCCAAAGCTCCGTGATACGCACCCCTGCTTACCAGCGCCGTCGGCATGAACAGTCGACGTTCCGGCAATATCTCAGTATAGCCCCTGCCAAGTCGGCGCGCCGACCGTTGGCCCGTCACTTTCCCAAGGTCGCGCTTGCTCCTTTTCGTGAATGGACTAAATTGACGGCAAACACCGCTCACACACGGAGTCAGCCAATGGGCATCCTGCGAAACGCACTTCTTGTGGTTTGCGCATTTGCTGTGCTGGTTCTTGCCACCTGTTTGCGATGCGAGGCTCAGGACCTCGGTTGGCATCCCGTTCCGCATGAAGATCAGGACATGCAGGCACCGGACGCAGGCGCGTGGCGTCCGTATCGCGGAGCGGAGGTATCCAAGGTCGAGCAGCCGGATACCGGCCGGCGAGTGCTGCGCGTGTCTGTCATGGGCAACGACTTTGGCGGCCTCATGATCCAGGCAACACCGCGAGGCGGATTCGGTAAGCGCGTGCGCGCGACTTTGCGATACCGTGTCGTGCAGGGCGGGCCTGTGACAATCCACGCCGGTCCGAATACTTGGAACCAAGTGGCCGCTGTGTTGACCAGCCGTGATTGGGAAACCGCTGTGGTGGAAGTCGGATTGCTCAGCGATTTCCATTTGGTGCTGCATGTTGTCCAGGCAGCGCCGGGCGGTGTATTCGAGATATCGAACTTGCAGGTTGCTGCATACGCGCCGGAACAAGGAGTGCGCGAAGGACTCGGGCCAGTTGACGTAGCGGTTTGCGCGAATGTGCCGTCGAATCCGTCCGCGGTGTTTCGTCTCCGAGGGAGTCCAGTTCCCACATTGACTTCGGAGGTCGCCAGCGACGCCATTTTCCCGGAGATACGAATGACAACCGCCGGGGACGCCGATGCAAATGCTTGTCGGGTGGGTCAACTCTTGGGCGCTCTGCCGGCCGGCTCGGACGTCACGATCACGTGTCGGTGTCGCGTAGCCCCAGGCAAACGCGGCGTGTTGGGGCTCAGCCTCGGGAATAACACGTTGGCCCGCGCAGAGACCGCTGCCGAACAGTGGACCGATCTGGCCGTGCACACCGTGCTTCCCCAGGACGGTACCCCTGAATGGTACGTGGGGAGCGCGGGTTCCGAACCAACGGACATGTGGATCTGCGAACCGCGCGCGTGGGTCACACTTCCCGATCCTATCAACGCTGGTGTGGCGAAGCTCGGCTCCAAACGTAGCTCAATTCACTTCGAGACAGGCGATGCAAAGACGATCTACATTCATCCGCCGTGGACGGAGATCCCGCGAATCAAGTGCCATCTTGAATACACCAGCCGCTGGAGTTTCCGCTTCCCGTCTACGCATGAAACGAAGCTCTCCGACTCGGGGGACAAGCTCGACTTGAAGTGGCGATTCCAGGATGATCCGGTCAGCTACTCGGTTCACATGCACGCGGATCGACCGGACGCGGTGTTGGTCGAGGTGGCATTGACGAACGACGGACAGGATCCGGTTGAGGATTTCCGGCCGGGTTTCTGCCTGCAGATCGGTGGTGCGTCTTCACCGAAGACGTTTGCTTATACGATCATCCCGCAGATCGGCAAACCGTTCCCGCTTTCGGGCGGGCATCCGTTCGTTGCGCGCCCGGAGCTCTGGCCGGGCATCGGATGGGTGCGAGCACATTATCGGGATTCCGCCGCCTATTCCGAGCGGAAGAAGCTGGGGGCCGCTTACGAACCGCATCGGAGCTTGATCGCCGAGACGGGCGACTTCCCCCTCCTGGCTCGACGCATGCCCGGGCGCGACGCATGGATAGCATGGCTCTGGCCCAACGCGATTGAGTACTTTGGCAACACACAGACTCCCTGCATGCACATGGATCCCGTGCTGCCGGAGTGTCCGGCCGGCGAAACGCGACGCATCTTCGGACGCATGGTATTCTTCGAAGGGACTTGGGACGAGTTGTCGCGGTATGCGAAACGTGAACGTGAGGAACTGGCTCGCCGGAGTGGGCTTGAATAATCCGGACTGACCGCTATCCCTGGCACGGTCGAACTTCGATGTCGACCCCGAGGTCCTCGGCGATGCGATCCAGATTCGCGTTCAGTTCGGAAAGCGTCAGTCCGGCTGGCACCTTAATCTGAGCCACCATGTGGAACAGGGGCGTAGCACTGATGGGCGCGCGAGCCACTTCCGTATCCATCGTTTCGACGTTGACGCCCTGGCCGGCAAGATAGTGGGATACCGTGTGTACGATTCCCTCGTGGTCGGCTCCTTCCAACCGCAACTCGTACAGGCCATGTTCACCCGGCGATTCCGACGCAACGGACTTGGTGAACTTGACGGCCACCGTCATTTCGTCATCGGCCATCCCCCAGAGCGCGGCGGCCACGGCCTCGGCTTCTTCCTGCGGCACGCTGATTTTCACGATCCCCGCGAATTCGCCACCCAGGTGCGCCATGCGACTCTCTTCCCAGTTAGCCGAATAGCCGGAGATCGCTTCCGTGACCCGATCCACGATTCCCGGTCGATCCGGACAAGTGAGGGTGACCACGAGATAGGTCTTCATGAAAAGCTCCTCGAATCGTTCAGCACGCTAGGCTACTCCGCCAACATCTCTCTCAACTCTTCGCCCCAGCGCCGGGCTTCGGGCAGGTCCAAGAGATCGAAACCCTTCAGTTCGCCGTGCATTAGGAAGCGATAGAACCAGTTGAGTGTCTTGTAGTCGCGTTCGTCGAGTTGATCGGGAACCAGTCGACCGCCGAAACCGCGAGCGGCCAGAAGCCTGCCGCCCGTCATGTCGGCCAGACCGTCGGCGTAATCTTGTTGGTTGTAGAGTTCTTCGTCCTCGTCGCCCGTCAGGCCCGGATCGAGTTCTCTGTCCGCCGCTGCCGTGATGAACGCCGCGATTCTGCGCCCCTCGAACGAGCTTTTGTTGTCCCGGATGAAGCGGATCACCGAGGGCAAGTAGTCTCCGGCGTAGATGGGCGACCCGACCACGATTACATCATACTCCGTTACGTCAGGTTGGCTGACGGCGTCCGCCACTTCCGCACCCAGTCCCTCGGCGATCGCTCGTGCCACTTCGGCGGTTGATCCGTACTTGCTGCCGTATACGACCAAGCATTTGGTCATTGTTCTCCTCCTCCGAGCTCGAGGGCGGCTATGCTGGAGCGAATCAGAGCCGCGGACTTCTCCAGCGCCTCGCGCTCGTCCTCGTTCAATTCGATCTCGATGATCTGCTCGACGCCCGCGCTGCCCAGCTTGACCGGCACGCCAAAGCAAATGTCCTCCAACCCGTACTCGCCTTCCAGATAAACGGAGCAGGGCAGGATCTGTTTGCGGTCCTTCAGAATCGCTTCGACCATTTGCATGGTGGCTGCGCTCGGGGCGAAGAAGGCACTGCCCTTCTTGAGCAAAGAAACAATCTCGCCGCCGCCCTTTCGGGTGCGCTCGACGATGGCCTCGATGCGATCGGCCGGCAGCAATTCCGTGATTGGGATGCCGGCGACCGTCGAATAGCGTGGCAGTGGCACCATTTCGTCGCCGTGACCGCCTAGAACGAAGGCGTGCGTGTTCTCGACGCTCACGTTCAATTCCATGGCGATGAACGCCCGCATGCGAGCGCTGTCCAGGATACCAGCCTGTCCAATCATGCGTTCGCGCGGCAGACCGCTGACCTTCTTGGCCAGGTAGACCATCGTATCCAGCGGGTTGGTGACCAGGATGAAGATGGCGTCGGGCGATTGACTCACCACGTTCTCGACCACCTCGCGGATTATGTTGCCGTTGACATTCACCAGGTCCTCGCGAGTCATGCCGGGCTTTCGTGGCAGCCCTGCCGTGACCACGACGATGTTCGAGTTGGCGGTGTCTTTGTAGTCGTTGGTGCCGACGATGTTCAGGTCGTAGTTCTCGACCGGCCCCGCTTCCAGCAAGTCCAGCGCCTTGCCCTGGGGCATGCCTTCGACGATGTCGGCCAGCACTACGTCGCCCAGCTCTTTGACCGCACACCAGTGAGCGGCCGTTGCACCCACGAAACCGGCCCCGACAATGGAAATCTTGTTGCGCATAGTAATCATCCTGCTGTGAAACGGATGCCAGATCCTGCATGCGTTGATGTGAGGCGTGGATTATGACCGCGCCAAAAGCAGGCGTCAACTGCTCGCAATCGTGGGGAGAGCCGGCGATTTGCCGCATTCGGTCGGAGTTGCCACGGTTTGAGTAAGATTATCTATCCCGTACACTACCGTTTTCAGCACATGAAAATCCGTTAGGCGTTCTTCCCGGAAAGCTGACTGACCGACCCTTTGCTTCGGAATCGACAACGGAATCGCGGACAATGATCAAGCTCGAACGACTGACCACTATCTTAGAAGCCTTTCCCCGTCTGACGATCGGTCTCGTGGGCGATTTGTTTCTGGATCGCTACCTGGAGATCGAACCGGGCGTGGAAGAGTATTCGATCGAGACCGGCCTGGAGGCATATCAGGTTGCCTGCGTTAGGAACAGCCCCGGAGCACTGGGGACCGTGATGAGCAATCTGGCGGCCCTCGGCGTCGGCCAGATGAAGCCGGTAACCGTCGTTGGGGATGACGGCCACGGATACGACTTGGTGCGCGAATTCGAGTCACTGCCGGTCGACACCGCCCACATCCTCCGCGCGCGCGACCGTCTAACGCCCACTTACACCAAACCGCTGAAACAAGACGCCGACGGCCAGTGGCGCGAACTGAACCGGCTGGACGTGCGAACCCGATCGCCGCTGTCCGACGAAATGCGCGCCGCAGTGTGCGAACATTTGCAGGATGTATTGCAGAATTCCGACGGGCTGATCGTGTTGGATCAGATTGCCGAAGAGAATCAGGGAGTCGTGGGCGATCAGGTGCGGGCGGCATTGGAGCAACTCGCCAGCGAACGCTCCGACAAGCTTATCTTCGTGGACAGCCGCCAGTACCTCGGCCGGTTCCACTTTGGCGTCTTGAAGGGCAACCAATCGGAGATTATCGAGGCCAGTGGTGGTGAGACGATCGTCGAGGCGGCCGCGGCAAGACTGACAGAACGAACGGGCCGCCCGGTGTTCTGCACGCTGGGCGAAAGCGGCCTGTTGGTGGCAACGCTCGATGGCAACGTTTCTCGCGTCCCAGGTTACCCGGTCACCGGCCCCATCGACATCGTCGGCGCCGGCGACAGTGCAACGGCTGCGATCGTCATGAGCCTACTGGCCGGCGCGAACGAGATCGAAGCCGCGGCCATCGGCAACCTGGTAGCCTCGATCACCGTCCAGCAATTGGGGACCACAGGCACAGCAACGCCACAACAAGTCATCGCCCGCTGGCACGAGACAATCGCATGACGGAAGAATAGCCCACGGATGGCATGGCGGACCCACGGATAAGAATCACTCTTTCATCCGTGGGTCCGCCATGCCATCCGTGGGCCATTTATCTTTGGTCGTGGAACTGTCGCGCGAGTGCACAGTCGTCGGCGAGCAACTCGTCGAGCTTGCCTTTGATGTCGCTATTGTCACCCGGCGTGTAGTCCAGAAGCCGCTGTTTGAAGTCGGGTAGGCGATAGAGAAAGTCTCCAATGATTTCGGACGTTGGCTCGGACGCGCATTTTCCGTAGCCGAGATTCTGCAGTTGAAAGGCGTTCAGTTCCTGTTCGAATTGCCCCTTCATCGGCAAAGCCAGATAGGGTTTCCGCAAGCATAGGGCCTCGCTGATCAGCGTGAAGCCGGCCGTGGCTATTACGGCCTTGGCCGATGCCAGGTCCTGAAGAAAACCGTCCTTGCTGAACGGCCGGTACGTTAGTACGCCTTCCTGATCGCTGCGGTCGTAGCCGTAGACAAGGAACGTCTCGCGCCCAAAACCCCTCAACTCGTCCAACAGGGATTCAAAACCGCTGGTTACATAGACCAGGATGTGATCCCCGGTTTGTGGCTCCAATTCAAGGACTCTTCGCCGCAGAATCGGTGGGAACAGGAAGGTGCGTTCGTTTCGGACCTCACCAAAGAAGAAGGTCGTTACCAGCGAGACGTCCGGACGAGGTACCATCGCTCGGATGATGGTCTTCGTCACACGACGGTCCAACTTCTTCCCCTTCGGACAGTCGTACTTCATGTACCGCATGCGGTGTTGGTTGTCGATCGTCACCAACGGCAGGTCATAATGCTTGGTCAAGTACGCGGTCATGGGTTCGAAGTCGGTGATCACGCAATCCGGCTGGAATTCCTTGAATAGCTTGCGACGCAAGTCCTGCAGACGCTTGTGACCTTCGGGCAGGCGTTTCAGATTCTCGGTGAACGTCTTCACCACCGAGACCTTGTTGTCCACGGCGGCGATACAGAGGCCTTCGATCTCAAGAACATTGAAATCGTCTTTCAGGTTGCGGTAGCCCCGGTCGTAACTGACCAGCCGCACGTCATGCCCCTGCTCCAGAAGATGCGTGGCCATCTCGCGAGCCCGCGACGAATGGCCCGATCCTTCGCCGGAAACGCCGTAGATGATTCTTGCCACTTCATCCTCCCTTTGGACGAATGAGGTCACTTGACTTCGTACTCGACTATCAATTCGGCTGGTTTGCCGGCTTCACGGGACAAGTAATCGACGCCGTCGCAGCCGGTGGGGTCGATGGCCAGACTGAATTCGCCCTTTTGCGGCACTGTGACGTCCAACGGACGCTCGACGGTCTGGTGTTCAACAACCCGGCCAAGCTGAGCGACCTCTCGTCCCAACTGCGGACGAGACTTGTAGGTCACTTTTCCTTCCTCCCACGGCCCAGTGACCACGCAGATGCGGCCCGAATTGCCGCTCGGACCGCCAGCGTTGAAAAGGCGCAAGCGTGCGCTGACTGGTTGGCCCGGCAGGTCGAGTTGGAATCGCATCAAGCCCACGGCATGATCGCGATCGTTCATCGTCTGACTTCCGCCATCGATCAACAGCACATTGCGCGTTCCCCAGTTGCGATCCGGATATCGCTGGATTACGTATGAGTCTTCGACAGCGTGCAACACGACGCGAGCCCGCGTACCGAGATGCTCGATGCCAATGCGACGCTCCAACTCGACCGAACCGTCCGACTGGAGCAGCTTGAAAGGAATCTCGTATTCTCCGGCGGCAATATCTCCGGCCGCGACGGTAACCGAGACCTCGGTCCTCTCGCCCGTGTTCAGGCGAATGGGATCCGAAGGTGCCGAAACACGAAATCCTTCGACTTCGTCAAACTGGAGCGTTCCGGCGAACGGTTCTTCGCACAGGTTGACGATTCTGATTTGACCCGTCTTCTTCGGCTCGAACTTGTTGATCACAAACTCGGGCGGGGTACATCCCAAGCCGACAAATCGTTCCCGCTCGACTTCTACGGCTTGGAGTATGGGTGCCACCTCCAATGACGCAGGGCGGCCGCCGGTCGCCAAATCGATCGTCAGGTTGTCCGATACCTCGACACTGGCGAACTCCTCGACCACGGCCCGATTCGCACCGCCGGCTGCGCGTACGATGTCGAAATCCTCGGATACGACCGCATTCTGAAGCTTGACGTCGAATACGCGCTGGCCCGGCT
>JACKQG010002468.1_pt1 | contig 24119 bp, 25 predicted proteins | sample 8237621 | NCBI WGS metagenome assembly JACKQG01 (sample SAMN15677084, study PRJNA649215) | marine metagenome | biome: marine; feature: Black Sea; material: saline water; isolation source: suspended particulate matter (SPM) from the Black Sea western gyre | collected 2013-06-09/2013-06-10 | depth... | reverse complement strand
CAACCAGGAGCGCCATGCCTATCCACTTCAAACCCGAGGAGATGCAGGACCGAAAGAACCGGGCCGCGGCGGCGATCGCCGGCGCTGGTCTCGACGCCCTGCTGGTCTTCAAACAGGAGTCGATGTACTGGCTGACCGGGTACGACACCTTCGGCTTCTCAATGTTCCAGTGCATGGTGGTAACAGCCGACGGCCACATAGCCCTGCTCACCCGTGCACCCGACCGGGGCACCGCTCTCTACACGTCCGACGTCGAGGACCTGCGCATCTGGGTCGACGTCGAGGGCATGAACCCGGCCACGGACCTGAAGGTAATGCTCCACGACCTGGGCCTTGCCGGCTCCAGAGTCGGCATCGAGCTGGACTCCTACGGCCTCAAGGCCTCCAACTGGCGCCTCATCGAGGCCGAGCTGGATGGCTTCCTGACATGGACCGACGCCTCCACCCTCATCCAGGAACTTCGCCGCACCAAAAGCCCGGCCGAATTGGCTTACGTGCGCCGTGCCGCCGAACTCGCTGACGACGCATGGGACGAAGCGGTCCGATTGACGGCCGCCGGAGTCAGCGAGGCGGAGATCCTGGCCGCCATGCAGGGGGCAGTGTTCCTGGGTGGTGGCGACTACGCCGGCAACGAGCTCATCATCGGCTCAGGACCCGGGGCGCTCATGGTGCGCTACACCTCGGGTCGCCGAACCCTCGACCCAAACGACCAGCTCACGCTGGAGTGGTGCGGGGTGCAGCGCCGCTACCACGCAGCCATGATGCGCACGATCCTCGTGGGCCGCCCCGACCCGGTGCAGGTCGAAATGCACAGGGCCTGCGAGGAGGCCCTTCTCGCATGTGAGGCCGCCATCGCCCCCGGCAACACCATGGGTAGCGTCTTCACAGCCCACGCTGACGTGCTCGACGCCGCCGGCTACCGCAAACACCGCCTCAACGCCTGTGGCTACGGCATGGGTGCCGTGTACGCACCAGTCTGGACCGACTGGCCGATGATCTACGAGGGCAACCCACTGGCCTTCGAGGCCGACCAGACCTACTTCCTCCACATGATCCTCCTGGACCTTGACGACCAGCGGGCAATGACGCTCGGCCACACCGTCGTGGTAACTGAGACCGGCTGCGAACGCCTCAGCCGGTCACCCCTGGATCTGGTGCTGGCCTAGCCGTGCTGCCCGACATCGTGTTCGACGGTGGCCGACACCACCGGGCCAAGTGAGGTGAACCGCATAGACGACCGACTCGAGGGCCTGGGCCACCTCTTGAGAGATTGCTGAGAGAAGCTCAGCGCGACCGGTAGACGTCACGTCGGTGCTGGATCCGGTGGATCACGACCACCTCTTGGTCCTCAAGGATCTCGTAGACGACTCTGTAGTCACCACGCCGAGCCGAGTGCAGGCCGGCAAGTTCGCCCAAAAGGGGCTTGCCGACCCGTTGGGGATTGTGGGCAATCACAGCGTGGACCGTCTCGAGTGCTGCGCCACGGACCTTGTCAGGCAGCTGGTCAAGGTGCCGACGTGCGACCCTTGTGACCCGGATTACGTACATGCCGGGACCTCAGCGGTCGTTGATCAAGGGTTCCAGGTGTCCTTCGGCGGCTTCCTGCCGCGACTGGCGAATCGACTCCATCAGGTCACCGTCACGCATGATGTCGAGGGTTTCCTCAAGGGACTCGAGATCATCGGGACTCACCATCACAAATGACGGGCGTCCGTTCCGTGTGACCAGAACACGGTCATGTTGAACCTCAATGCGGTCGGCCAACTCCGACAGACGTGCCTTGACCTCGGAAAACGGCAGCGTGTCAGTCATTGGTCAATATTATGACCTAAACCATCCGAGAGGACAACGCCAGCCTCAGAGGTCTCGGCCGGGGGCCTCGAGACGCTCAAGCAGGGACCTGAAGCGTTCCAACGAGGGAACCCCTACGCCGGCCTGCTTGCCGTGGTCGTCCTCCAGAATGCGCAGACGAACCGCTTCATCGGAATAGGGATTCGCCTCGAACTTCGCTGCCTCGACCTCTGACATCGGCCCGCCCTGCATTGAGAGCGTGTACTGCGATGCCGGCGACAGGCGATCGTGGTAGCCGGGGTCACGGGCACACAGAAAGCGTTTTGCTGCCACGTGCAGGCGAACCGGTTCGGACACGGCCGGATCGAAGCGCTCGGCCACCCAGGCTCCACCGCTGTCAGCGTGGGAGTGGATGCCGAAGTCGTCGTCGGGTTCGCCCAACCAATGGCCGACGTCGTGCATGAGGCAGGCAGCCACGAGGGAGTCAGGTTCACCCTGATGTTGAGCCGCTGCCGCCGTCAGAAGGCAGTGCTCGGCAATGGTGACGTTCTCGCCGTAGTGGCGCCGGCCGGGACCGTCCATAAGCACCGACAGTTCGTCAAATGCCCCCGTCACACGGCATCCAGAACGCGTATCCGGGAATGCAACGCGTCCTTGTCGGCATAGCAGCCCTGCAGGTGGCGCTCGCCGTGTTCGTAGGCGGACCTGCCGTGCAGCACCCTCTGGTTGTCGAAGACCATGAGTTGTCCCGGGTCGAGGCGAAAGCCAATCCGTGCGAGCGGATCATGCAGCATCTCCCCGAACACCCGGTACGCCCGGTAGTACTCAGCCATCACATCGGGCGGCATCTCAAACGCCTGGATCGACCTGCTGTTGTACCTGATGCCGGCCACCCGACCGTTGGTGTCAAGTTGAATCAGCGGCACGCTGGCCTGAAGGTCGGTCGAACCCTCGTCGAGGAACCTGAAGTTGACAGCTTGAGATGACAGGAGTTCAAACGCCGCCGGATCCTCGACGCGAAGACGCTCGACTACCGCAAAGCCGTCACAGAGTTGGCTGTCACCACCATCGGACTCGTTGACGAGGCAGTGGAGGAACTGGAGGCCCGGTACGGGATCGCGGTACGGGTTGTCGGTGTGCATCCCGATTCCGAGCCTGGTGTTTGCAAGGTTCGCCGGGTCGGGTTCGTCACGAACCTCAAAGAGGTCTCCGTAGTTGGTCTGGCGCAGGTAGCCGAACAGGTCAACGACCTTGGTGATCGACCCTGGAGCGGTCGGCACCTTCTCCACCAGGCCGAACCCGTAGTCACGCAGGTGAACCAGCCAGTCATGCAACTGACCGGGGTCGGTGGCGAGGGCCTCGTAGTCCGCAAACTCCAGTGACCCCTGGATATCAGATGCCCACAGGGTCGGCGGCGGGCTTGTACCCGAGGCCATGCTTCCGGCCAGGTCGTGTTGTCGCAGCCACGCCGCGTCAAACTCACCATCAAGACCCTCAGGGCCGAACGAGACGGTCACTGTTTCACTGTCGTGGCAGGCTCCCGTAAGGGTCACCTCAGGCATGGAGTTGATGTCGAAGGTCCGCTGGCCACCGCCGCGGTGACGACCTGCAGGGATGTTGTCCCTCAGCCAGGAGCCAAGGAAGCGAGCGACCGAGCCGTCGCCAAAGTTGACATTGAGCCACTTCTGGTCGTGATAGACCTCGACGATTCCCATGCCGACCTCATCTCTGGTCACTCCACGGCCAGACGGTAGCAACCTGACAAACCCAGATCGGGTTTCAGTTCTGACGAGTGGAGAACGCCAGCGACAGGCCCAGGCCGACCATCACCAGGCCGCCGGCCCCGCCGATCTTCTCGAGCCTCTGCGGCGAACCTAAAAACCAGGTTCTGGCTGTACCCGCCACCAGACCCCAGGCACTGTCCAGAACCAGGGCGATCACCACGAACACGAGGCCCAGAACCGCCATCTGGGATGCGGCAGGTGCCCCTCCGGCCTCAACAAACTGAGGCAGGATCGCCGTGAAGAAGAGCACGGTCTTGGGGTTGGTGACACCCACCACGATGCCGTCCTGCACCAGGGACCTGCGACGCCGGACAGTGCCAGCGGCGTCAAGGACCTGCGCCAATTCCTTCCGATGTGCAATGGCTTGGACACCAAGCCAGACCAGGTACCCGGCACCTACCAACTTGACGCTCGTGAAGACGACGGCCGATTTCTCCACCACGACACCCAGGCCGGCCGCCACCAGGAGAACCTGCAGGTAGAGGCCAACAGCGTTGCCGACAACCGTCAACAGGGCGGCTCGACGACCCAGCGACACGGCACGGCTGACAACGAACATGACGCTCGGCCCGGGAATAGGAACCAGGACTGCTGACAGCGCTCCAAAGGCAACAAGGGATGTGACCGGGGGCATCTGTCCAGCATTGCACGCCCGGGTGCATCAGCGCCTGCCGAACCTGCCCGCGTACCTGTTCAGAAGTGACGCCCCAACCTCGGCATCATCGACCGTGACAACAAGGTCTGGTCCCCGATGCCGTGTCACCTTGATGGACGATCCGGCCCTGATGACCACGGCCCGCACACCCGGACGGGCCCGGTAGCCCCAGCCGCCGTACCGCATCGGCCGGACGTCGATCACCTCAGCACCGGCCACCTCTTCGATCGGCACCTTCCAGCGCGGCCACCCGACGGGACCCACACCGACTCTCAGACCGTGTTCATCCACGCGAACCACAACTGACCAGAACGACAACACGATCAGCCCAATGAGCGCCTCCAGCAACCGGGCCCACAGCACCAGCCCGGGCATGAACAATGCACTGGCTGCAACGCCAACCACAACCAGCAGCAACCCCCAGGAAGATGCCCGGCCGGTCCATTCGCCAGCTCCTGATTCAGCCATGACTGATCAACTCCCTCCTTGCCCCGGACATCAGAGTACGAGCAGCACGACCGGCAGGGTCAGTGCCGACATGAGGGTTGTAAGAACCACAGCGGCAGTCACCCTCTCAGGCGCCAGGTCGCTCTCGATGGCGATCACCGCAGCAAACACCGCCGGCGGCATCGCCGACTGGATCACAACGGCATCCAGGAAGTCGCCCTCCAGCGCCAGAGCGGAAGCCGCCAACCCTGCGACCAGTGGCGCCAGTGCCAACTTGGCAACCAGCACCACGCCCAGGTCCTTTGACCATGTCGGCCGTCCGCTCTTGACCAGCTGCATGCCGAGCGTGAGGAGCATCACCGGTATCAGGGCATCGGCCAGCAGCCCGATCGAACGGTCCACGACCACCGGCAGATCCGCACCTGAGAGGTTGACCAGCAGGGAAACGGCGCCCGCTACAGACATTGGTGTGGCAAGTGCCTTCCCGAGAGCGGGAAGCGGAGACCTGGACCGCGCCTCAGCGAGGCCCACGCTCAAAACAAGGCCGGTCAGGTTGATGGTGAGCATCAACACACCCGCTATCGGCAGGGCCTGATCCCCGAGGGAGAAGGCCACAATGGCGAGGCCGGCGTTGCCGACGTTTCCGTAGGAACTCGTGATGGCCGCCGCCGCCGTCAACTCGAAGTTTGCACCAGTGATCCGTGACCAGATGACCGCCAGTGCCACGGCTGCGGCCATTCCAGCCAGGCCCGCAAGCACGAGCCGTACGACCACACCTCGCTCCAGATCGGCCCCTGCCAATACGGCGAAGATGAACGCCGGTCCGAACACGTTGTAGGCCAGTCGGGACAGGCCGCCGATGTCGACCTTCAGCCTCGGGCCGAGCGCAGCACCAAGCCCGACGAGAATGGCAACGGGCGCCAGTACGTCGAAGATCACGTTTGCAACTGACATAGGCAGCGCCCGTTCAGGTACCCATGCGGGTTCGTACCGACCACAACTCGGGGAAGTAGCGGAAGTCGGTGGTGTGCTTCAGCCACTCCACGCCGGCCGACCCACCGGTACCCGGCTTGTAGCCGATGATGCGCGACACGAGCACGAAGTGGCGCCAGCGGTACTGGGCCATCTGGTCGTCGAGGGCAACGAGCACCTCACCGAGGCGGTAGAGGCCGTTGCCGGTGCCGGCATCGCCGATGATGTCGAACCAGGCCTGCTCGACGCTTTCATGGGGGGTGTACTGGTCAGCCCAGTCGCGCTCCAGCATCTCCGGTGCAATCTGGAATCCCTGCCGATCCAGTAGTCGCAGAACCTCGTCATAGAGGCTGGGGCTCTCCAGGGCCTCTTCCATGTAGGGCCACACATGGGGAACGTTTCGGTGGGCACTCGCCAAACGTCGATCCTTGTTGCCCAGGATGAACTCGACGTGACGGAACATGAACGAAAGTTGCCCCGATGCTTCGTCCAGGTGGTTGCGGAACTGGTTGAAACCCTCAGCCGACACCGTTGCGACGACATCCCATGCGTTGGTGAGGAACTTGGTGATCTCCAGGGCACGATCGGCGATGAACAGCGCATCGTCGAGTTGATCCTCGGTCACCAGGTGCCTGGCATTGTGTAGCTCGAAGTGCAGCGACTTGAACAACAGTTCTTTGACCTGACCCATGATGTAGAAACACATCTCGTCGTAGGCATCGCTGCGGGGGTGCTGGAGCGTCAACAACAGATCGATGCTCTGATAGTCGATGTAGGGGTTTGACGTATCAGCGAAGTCGACGCGCGGCGCGCCACCGGTCTTATCGGCCATTTCGGCCCGGCTGGTGTCGGTGGTCTGACCCATGGGCCGGACCGCATTGCTGGCATTCACACCAGCAGGATCGACGATGGTCGGGATCTGGGGCTTGAACGTGGGCACTAGGCCTCCTCTAGCTGACCGAGGATCGAGGCTAACGCCCGCCCTGTCCGTGACCCGGTGTCGGCCAGTTCAAACACAACGTCGAAGTGGTTGCGGTCCGGCACCTCGAAGGAGCTGACCTCAGTTCCTGCCGCAGCCAGTAGCCCGTCAAACATCCCGCTCTGAGCCTTGAACTCGTCGGTCTCCACCTCTCCCCAGCAGATGACACTCGGAGGAAATCCGTCGAGTGGGAGCCTCGCTGGGCTCAGGCCTGTGACATCCAAATCGGTGAGGCACAACGGTTCGGCTATCAACGTTCCGACAAGTGGCTCCAGGTCGAAGATCCCCGACATCAGGACCGTGGCCGCGACGAGGTTCCCTGGTATGCCCACACCCTGCTGCCACCCGGGCACGGCGACCATCGCGGCGAGATGCGCTCCAGCCGAACTGCCGGCAACCACGATTCGTCGCGGGTCGACCCCAAGGTCGCCCGCGTTCTCATACAGCCATAACACCGCCCTGCGGCACTCGGCCACGATCTCAGCGAGCGACGCCTCCGGGGCCAACGTGTGGTCGATTGCGGCGAACGCCATACCCCGGTCGACCCATGCGGGTGCCGGAAACGACGAGTCCTCCTTGGAGAGTTCCTGCCAGTAGCCGCCATGGATGAACACGATCAGCGGCGCAGGCCCACCATCGCCAGCCGTCGGGAAGAAGTCGAGGCGCTCCGAAGGCGCTGGCCCGTACCGGTATTCGCACCATCCGGCTACGCACGCCCGCGCCTCGGCGCTGCGGTCCCTGTAGGCGGCAACGAACTGCGAATAGTCGCGCCCGATGCAGGAACTCGGGGAGTAGGCCTCCTCCCGTTCCTCGGGGCTCATCTCCCGCCACCGAGCCGCCAGTTCCTCAGCCTCCATGCCCTACTTGCTAGCAAGAGGCTGACGCCACCGCCATCCGCAGTCTCCAAGATGCCTCGGATGTGGCACTCGCCTTCCGTTTGCGGGACGCTCTGGTTGTGAGCGGTTCCGAGGCAGAACACTTCAACGTGCTGATCGTGGGTGCGGGCATCTCTGGCGTGGGCGGCGCCTACCACCTCAGCCAGCAGTGCCCTGACAAGAGCTTCGTGATGATCGAGACCATGGACAGCTTCGGCGGCACATGGAAGACCCACACCTACCCGGGCATCCGATCAGACAGCGACCTCTACACGTTCGGCTACCGGTTCAAGCCGTGGACAGGTCCACCCATCGCCACAGCCGACGAGATCCTCACCTACATGGGTGAGGTCATCGACGACAACGACCTGGACCGCCACATCCGCTACAACCACACCATCACCGCCGCCACATGGTCGACCGAAGACAGGCGCTGGACGCTTGACGTGACCCGCAGCGACACCGGTGAGCAGGTCAGCTTTACCGGCGACTTCCTGTGGATGTGCCAGGGGTACTACCGCCACTCCAGGGGCTACACACCTGAATGGGAGGGCATGGACAGTTTCAGAGGCGAGATCGTGCACCCCCAGACATGGCCAGAGGACCTGGACTACGAGGACAAACAGGTCGTGGTCATCGGCTCCGGCGCGACAGCAGCGACCCTCATCCCGGCAATGGCCGACGAGTGCGGCCACGTCACGATGCTGCAGCGATCGCCCACGTTTTTCGTAGCCCGGCCCAACAGCAACGAGATGGCCGACACCCTCAGGGAACTGGACATCCCGGAGGAGTGGACCCATGAGATCGTTCGACGAAAGATCCTCCACGATCAGGCAGCCGTGATCGAGCTGTCCTTCGAGCACCCCGACCTGGTGCGCGAAGAGCTCTACAACGGCATCCGCGAGATCCTGGGCGAGGACTTCGACGTCAGCCCCCACTTCACGCCGGCATACCGGCCGTGGCAGCAGCGCCTGGCCCTGATCCCCGACGGCGACCTGTTCCACACCATCGCCGCCGGCGACGCCTCGGTGGTCACCGACGAGATAGTCGAGTTCACCGAGACCGGCATCCAGCTCAAGTCGGGTGACCACCTCGACGCCGACATCATCATCACCGCCACCGGCTTCGAGCTGAGCGTCCTCGGCGACATCGACTTCAGCATCGACGGCGAGCCGCTCGTGTTCTCAGACACGGTCGGCTACCGCGGAATGATGTTCACCGGTGTCCCCAACATGGTCTGGATCTTCGGCTACTTCAGAGCCAGCTGGACCCTTCGTGCCGACCTCATAGCCGACTTCGTCTGCCGGCTCCTACAGCACATGGATGACCTTGATGTCTCGGTCGCCACACCGGTTCTCCGCGATGACGACGCCGACATGGAGTTCCTGCCCTGGCTGGACTCAGAGAACTTCAACCCCGGCTACCTGACGCGTGCAATGCACCTGCTTCCCCGCCAGGGGTCCAACCAGCCGTGGCGCCACACCCAGGACTACTGGGAGGACAGCGAAGAACTACCGGTCGCAGATCTGGACGACGGAGCCCTCGTCTACGACTGAACCTGACCCGTCCTGCCTCCAGAATCCTTCATGTGGTTCCAAGGGTCCTGACAATGTCCTTCATCAGCAAAACGAGGTGCAGGGCGTCTGTCGGCGACTGCTCGAACTCGGGCACCAGGTGCTGGTAGAAGGAGCGGGCCTCTTGGGACTCACAGTGGACGAGGAGACCTCGGCATCCGATCTCTCCGCCCAGGGCGAGGGTCCGAAGCATTACGTCCTGGAGCAAAGCCGCACCCAGTCCCTTCCCCTCGTGGCGTGTATCAACACCGAGACGTGCCAGCAGTGCAACCGGTTGGTCATACCTACCCGCCCCACGCCTCAGCCGCTTGGGAACATCGGGGGGTCCGATATCTGCCATTGCCCATCCGTAGTAGGCGACGACATCAGGAGAACTGACGGCGGTCACCACGAAGACCTTGGCGGTGCCGGCCGACGACGCCTGTCTGGCATGTCGACGCAGCCACGCGGTCTGCTCAGATGATCGGCACTCGAACGTATCGAGGCTGTGATCAGGCCCCAGTGCGACGGGTTCGCTGTACCGCCAGGTCACGAAGCCGTGAACGGCGACGGTCGCAACATCAGGCCACGCAGGCCAGGGAGATCCCTTGCGGGGCGACTGTTCACTGCTTCCCATGCCTCAGCGGCGGAGTCGTCGAGGGTGAAATCGGTACGGTCGGCAAGAACCCGCCGTGAGGCCTCAAGCAGGCTTGCAACTGCGAACTCGGTGAGGTCTGTTCCGTTGGCCTCGACTGCCATGGCGATAAGGGCCCGGTCCTCAGGCGTTGTCCTGAACTCGAGACGAGCAGATCGCTGCCTCTTTTCCGTGGTTGTCATCAGGAGGCTCCTCCATCGGCGTACGGCCAGTGTACGGCCATCGGAGAACAGCACTACAACACTTCACGAAGTGGTTGCGTCTACCTCACCCGCTGACCCCGAGAGCACCCTCGCTGAGAACCGTGCCGACGATGGCCTCGATCAGCTCGAAGCTGGACTCGGCGCTGACATCTTCGAAGTAGACGGTGCCCGGCCAGGGAGGAACCCGCTTTACGTACCCGTTACCCGAGATCGACCGGGCCACCGTCCCTATCGCATCCACGTAGCCCCTTGTCATCTCCCTGATCTCAGACACGGCTGCGTCCAGGTCCGCCACGCTGTTGCGATCGATCTGGGTCGCACCGATGCCCGTGAACAGCGGGATCCTGTTCTCGATCGCCTTCTCCACGTAGAAGTCCACGGGAATGCGGTCATCGGCCAGGCGGATCACGTAGTCGCGACAGATGCTGTTCTTGAGGTCGAACAGTTCCTCAAGGGTCACAGACTCGGATCTCCCCCCACTCGGGTTTCTGCGCCGCGACGAACCGCCTCTCTTCTTGGCCCGGGTCACGTAGTCGCCCCTGTAGTTGGCTATGTAGACCCGATCGCCCCAGGGGTTCTCGTCCACGATGCGCTGAATGGACCTGATGGCAACGTCCCTGCAGTTCCCGGGCCCGATGAAGAACGGCGACCCGGATGCATCGGAGAACTCGACCCAGCCGTCAGGGTGCTGGGAGAAGAAGTGGTCCATCCAGGGCCTGTGCACCGTGTCGGCCAGATGGTCGAGGAACCGGTTGACGAAACCGGGGTCAGTGGTGAGGGCGTTGATCAGGTGTTCCTGCCCGTAGATGTCGGCTGCAAGGCTGTAGGGGGCCGACAGGTGAAGCACCGGCCTGAAGCCGGACAGTCGGCGGTAACACGCCAGCGTCTCATCCAACAGCACCGGAATATGTCCATCAAGGTCCAGCAGTGCCATGTCCCGCCAGTTGTCCGAATTGACGAGGGTGTCCTCAGGGTCGGTTCCGGGTGAGAAGCGGTCCGAGTAGATCATCGGCTGACCGAGGGCCTCTGCTGTGAATCCGTAGACGGGCCAACTCAGGTAGGTCTTGGGCATACCGAGCAGCCTCAGGGTCAGGAACACCGAGCGCACGTACCGGTCGGGATCCCCCTTGTAGAACTCCTCGGCCGTGACCCCGAACAGGTCGAAGATGATCCCGAGGCTCAACAGGTCGATGGACCCGCAGACATGAACCTCGTCCTGTGGCGCCGGCTCGGCCAGAACGTCGTCGTAGCCGCCACCCAGTCCGGTGTCGAAGACAAGCCGAAGCCGCTCTTTCGCCTCTGGGTCACCTGACTGCCAGTCGGCCAGCAGGCGGAGCCCGTTGGGAAACGTCAGGTCCTCCACCGGCATGCCTCCCCCCTGCTGCACTACCCAACCGAATACGTCGATCCGGGAAGGCCCCCCGTAGATGACCCCGCTGTATACAACACCTAACTTGAGGCCATGGCAACCGACCAAATCAGCGAGAACACCGTCGCCACACTGGCCGCTGACGGGGCGGCCTTCCTCCAGGGCCTGTTCGGCGACTGGGTTGACGTGCTTGCAGCCGGCATCGACCGCAACGAGGATGAGCCCAGCGAGTTCTTCAACGAGAACGGGACGGCCGCAGACCCGGGGCGGTTCTGGGACGACTACTGCAACTGGGCCCGCATACCCGAGTTCGAGCGCTTCGCCTTCGAGTCCGACGTGGGTGCGGTTGCTGCGGAGCTGATGGGGTCTGAGACAGTCCAGCTGTTCCACGACCACGTCCTTGTCAAGGAGCCGGGAGCACGACTCCACACTCCATGGCACGCCGATGGCCCCTACTACTTCGTGGAGGGTCGCCAGACGATCAGCCTCTGGATCCCGCTGGACCCGGTGCCAGTGGAGTCGACTCTGCGCTTCATCCGCGGCTCGCACAAGTGGGACACCGCCGTAATGCCGGTCAACTGGACTACGGGCTATGGCTTCTACGGCGGCGGGGCGACCGGTGATGAGGGTTTCCAGCCGCTTCCGGACCCGGACGCGGAACCCGATCGCTACGAGGTCCTGGAGTGGGCGATGGAGCCGGGCGACGCCGTGGCCTTTCACTTTGACACGGTGCACGGAGCGCGGGGTTCAAGCGACATGCGGCGAGCGTTCTCGCTCCGCTTGGTGGGCGACGACGCCCGCTATGTGCAGCGTCAGGGCCGCACCTCACCACCGTTCGACGGCCACGAAATGACTGCCGGCCAACGCCTGCGGGAAGACTGGTTCCCCCTGCTGCTGGTCAGAGCCGACTAGGCCTTCAGCTCGGCTAGGCGACCGTCGCCTCGAAGACGCCCATCATGCCCTGGTCCTCATGGTCGAGGATGTGGCAGTGGTAGACGGCCCGTCCAGGGATGTCGGTGATGTTGAGGACAAACTTCACCCAACCACCAGCTGGGACCACGACCGTGTCCTTCAAGCCGGGAGACACGAGCCTTCTGTCGCTGGCGTCGGTCACCTGAAACTGCCAGACGTGGATGTGGAATGGGTGATCCATCATCGACGTGTTGGTGATGGTCCACTCCTCAACGTCTCCCAGCACCAGATGCTGGTCAATGCGTGCAGGATCGAAGGTCTTTCCATCAAACCTGAACGACATGCCCGACATGGACATCTCAACCGATCTCCTGCCAGTTATGGCTGGCGGCGGTGAAATCTCTGCTCCCTTGATCCGGGTCGGCACAGCTGCCTGGGCTGGCGCACCAACGGCTTCAAGGGTCACCAGGTCAGTTGTTCCGGCGCTACCCGAACCACCCATGCCCCCGCGGTTGTAGTAGTGGGAGTGAAGGTTTATGGAACCGGAATCAGTTACCGGCACAAGGAGTTCGGCCCTCTCGCCGGGCGCAAGAAGAAGGGAGTCGATCTCCTGCGGCGTCCCCATGAGGCCACCGTCGTTTCCCGCCAGCATCATCGGTGCGCCGGCCAGAGACAGATCGTAGAAACGCGACGAGCTGGCATTCACCAGCCGCCACCGTTCAAGCGAACCGGTCGACACCGACAACCTGGGATGGTGAACCCCGTTGACCGTGACGAGGTCACCTTCACGCCCCATCATCCGATCCATCATCGAAGTAGGAAAAGCGCTGGAATCAGATGCGATCTTCGGGTCATTCAGAACCATGACACGCTCGGTCGCCGCAGCCAGAACCGGATCACTGTCGTAGTCATCCTCAACGAGGATCATTCCGGCCATTCCGCCGGCCACCTGCTCGGCTACGTAGCCGTGCCTGTGCGGGTGGTACCAGTAGGTCCCGCCCCGGTGGTTCTCCGGCAGCCGAATCTCAAAGAGAAACTCCTCGCCGGGACCGATGCTTACGAACACGTTGTCACTGTTGCCCTCCGGTGAGACATGGAGGCCGTGTGTGTGGAGGTTGGTCGGATTGTCGAGTTTGTTCCTGACCAGAATGCGCATCAGGTCTCCCGGCTTCACACGCAGCGTCGGTCCTGGCGAAGAGCCGTCATAGGAGTAGGCCCAGCGCTCGCTGTCGCCGAAGGGCACCATGCCTGACACAGCGGTAAGGGTCGTCTCAAGCAACCCATCAACTGAGGAGATCTCAGACGGGGAACGGAAGGTTGTCAACGAACCACCTGTGGTGGTTGGCGAGACCGTTAGTGGATCGCTACCGCAGCCAAGCAGGGGCAGTGCACCCGCTCCGACAACCACACCGGCACCCAGAACAAGAAACCTACGTCGATCGATCTGTGACATTTCCTCTACCTCCAGGTGGCCAGACTGCTGCCGCCGATTGAGCACCCTGTTAGCTGACGATGAGGAACACGTGATGAGCGTGTCCCATCAGACCCCCATGGCGGTTCAGCGGCAACCGGCGCCCCAGCGAAAGACGGTGGCCACGGTCACCAGCCCAGGGCTGCAGGCGCTTCAGACGGAACGGTCGGCGAATGGGGTGACGTCGGCTGGACCAGCTCATAGGGCGCCCCCAGAGGCGGTCTGGGATCCACCTCGCCCCGGTTTGGCCACAGCGCCATCGCCCGTTCCGCCTGTGCGGTAATCGTCAGCGACGGGTTCACACCAAGGTTTGCGCTGATGGTCGAACCATCTGCGACGTGCAGGCCAGGGTGGCCGAACACGCGGTGGTAGGCGTCAATCACGCCGTGGTCGGCATCGCTGCCGATCACGCAGCCGCCCAGAATATGTGCTGTGACCGGCACATCAAGGAGTGCCTCGTTGAGCGAACCGAATGCGTCACCGCCCATGATGTCGGCTGCCTGCCTGGCAGCTTCGGACGCCTCGGGAATGAAGGTGGGGTTCGGCTGGCCGGTGCCCTGCTCCGACCGCAGCCTGACCCCCCTCCTCTTGCGCCGCCAGCGCAGGTTGATGCTGTTGTCGTGGCTCTGCATCACCAGCAGGATCACGGTGCGCTCTGACCAGCGGCGCACCGAGAGGCTCCGAAGGAAGCGGACCGGGTGGCGCAGGACCTGACCCAGGAAGCGGACCTGGCGTGGCACCCTGCCGCCACCGTCGACCAGGACGGTCGCCAGCAAACCCATTGCGTTAGACCCCGCCGGATAGCGGACACCCTCGATGTGGGTGTGGTCGTCCGGGTAGATGGACGAGCTGATGGCGATGCCGGTCGAGTAGTCCACCTCCGAGCCCGGCGCAGAGCTGGCTCCGGGAATGGATTCGGAGTTGGTCCTCGTCAACTCACCCAACCGCGAAGACAGGTTTGGCAGGCTGCCCCGCTCTTTCATGTCTGCGAGCAGGCGAACGGTGCCCAACACACCGGCCGAGAACACGACCTGCTCTACACGGTGGTACCTGACGGCGCGGCCCCTCACCGGACCAGGTCTCTCAGACACGACCTCGTAGCCACCCTCCGGCAGGGGCCTCACCCCGGTCACCTGCCGTCCGGGAAGCACCTCTGCACCGGCCTGCTCGGCCAGGTACAGGTAGTTGCGATCCAGGCTGTTCTTGGAGTCGTGGCGACAACCGACCATGCATCCTCCACAGCCGATGCAACCGGTTCGGTCGGGACCGACGCCTCCGAAAAAGGGATCGTCGCTGACCTCGCCAGCCTGACCGAAGAAGACGCCTACCTCCGCCTGTCTGAACGAGTCGGGCACCCCCATGCGTTCACCCAACTGGCGCATCACATCGTCGTTCGGGGAACCACCCGGGGCCGTGCACACCCCGAGCATCCGGCTGGCCTGGTCGTAGAACGGCTCCAGCTCTGCACGCCAGTCGGTGATGCCCACCCACTGAGGGTCGGCGTAAAAGGCATCAAGGGGCCGGTAGAGGGTGTTGGCGTACACGAGCGACCCGCCACCCACCCCCGCTCCGGACAGGACAAGGGCGTCGCTCAGCAGGTCGATGCGCTGGATGCCATGCATGCCGAGGCGGGGAAAGTAGAGGAACTTCCGCAGGTTCCAGTTGGTCTTCGGGAAGTTCGCAGAGGCGAACCGCCTACCGGCCTCGAGCACCCCGACCCTGTACCCCTTCTCGGTCAACCGAAGTGCACTGACGCTTCCACCAAAGCCACTACCCACCACCAGGACGTCGAAGTCGAACCTGTTGGTGTCAGAGGTCATGGGTGTGCTCTTCATCATGCGTCAGATCACGGGTCGCCGGCCACCCCGTAGCTGGGGGCAGCGGCAGGGTCGACCGCTCGCAGCAGGTAGGGCCCGACCTGGGGTTCGTAGTCGGTCCAGAGTCGACGCAGCACGGCAATGGGGTTCTCGTCATCCCAGTCGACCCGAAGGTCAACGAGGGCGAAGGGCTGCTCGTGGTGAACCAGGAGTGCTGCAGAGTGGACAGGCCCCTCCTCGCCTCCGGCAGCCAGACCGGCCTCGAGCCCCCGCAGGAGGCGCTCGGCCAGGTGCTCGTCGGGGCTGGTATCGAAGGCGTCGCTCATCGCCTGGGCTACATCGGGTGAGCTGAGCAGGTTGCCGGCAGCAACACAGTGGTCGCCCTCGCTGATCCGGTTGAGGCTCAACACGTTGGCACCGGTGAAGTGCCCGACGCGTCCCTCTAGGTCCACGGCTGCGAGCTGGCGGTAGTCGATGTTCTCACGCCCCGTGATTACCGCTGCAACCGCCGCCTGCGCAGAGTCGCCCGCTGCAAGACGCTCGAAAACAAGTTCAGCCAGATTCGGGTCGGTCACGTTCTGGCTGGCGACGGCACCGACGCCGGCCCGGGCATGAGGACACCTCGAGCCGACACAGATGGACGAGGTAGTGATGGCCACACCCACCATGTCGGTACGGGCACAGTGCCCGGTGATCGAGAAGGTCATGGGCGCACGCTACGTCAGCCGGCTGACCAGGTACCCCATCAGGTCCTGGAGTTCGTGCTCCAGCCAGCTCAGCGGTCCCGGCTCCGCCAGCGGTGAACCCGAGCCCCGCTGAATGCCCTCTACGACGAGGCGGTCCTCCTCGCACACGTCGCCGAAGAAGGCCACCAACTCTTCCACCCACGCACCGGGGTCCTCAAGCGAGGCGTACTGCTCCGGAGCCACTGCTATGCCGAACCGAAGGTCGACCTGAGATGTGCCTCTGGGCCGCAGCGACAGGTACCAGAGGTGGTCGGGCGCCAGGATGTACATGTGCGACGGGAACACCGTCGGCATGACGGTCGTGTTGCGCCATCGGTCCTCAAGGCTGGTGTTGTCGGGGTGAGCGCGGCCGTACCTGGAACGCTCGTCCTTTTCGAACAACTGGTAGGTGAACGCCTGGTGGCGTCGGTCGGGAAAGACCACCGAATCCATGGGCATCCAGGTGCCGAGCGTCGACCAGTGGGTGACGGGCAGGTGGTAGCCCTCCATGAAGTTCTCGGTAAGGAACTTCCAGTTGGTGTCCCACACGGTGTCTGCCCGGTGGACCGGTACATAATCGGCGATTCCATACCGACCTACCAGCTCCTCGAGAGGCTGGAGGAGTTCCGCCACCGGGGGCGCCTCAGGGTTGAGCGTGACGTAGATCCAGCCGTTCCAGACCTCGGTACGGATCCCGGGGAGGCAGTGGTCGGCCTTGTCGAACCCGTCGGTCTCCTCCATGTGGTTGGCGGCGGCAAGGCGCCCGTCGAGGTCGTAGGACCATGCGTGGTAGGGGCAGATGATCCGCTTGGAGTTTCCGCTCCCCTCCAGCAACTGCATCATCCGGTGCCGGCAGACGTTTGACAGGGTGCGAACCTGGTTGTCCCTGCCACGAATACAGAAAACGGGCTGGTTTGCGATCGACCAGGTCAGGTAGTCGCCAGGCTCGGGGATCTCGGCTGCCAACCCTGGCGACACCCAGTCTCGGGAGAACAGGCGCTGCTGTTCAAGTTCCAATATCTCGACGCTGTGGTACATCTCTGGCGGCATCGCAGAGGCCGCCGACAAAGGACCGTCGGCGATTTCGGCCAGTCTTGCGAGCACCACTTCCCCCTCAGGGCTGAGCGCGGACATGGCTGCCAGATCAGTCCGGGATCACAGCGGTTACCTCGACCTCGACCACCCACTCCGGTCGTGCGAGTTCCGACACGACGATGCCGGTCGAACAGGGATGGACCCCCTTGAGCCACCGTCCCATCTCCAGGTAGACGTCCTCGCGGTGGCAGATGTCGGTGAGATAGACGACCGTTCGACAGATGTGGCTGAGCTGGGATCCGGCCTCGGCTAGAAGCATCGAGATGTTCTCCATGGCCTTGCGGGTCTGCAGGGTGGCATCGCCAGCGTGGAGCGACTCGCGGGTGTCGAGATCCTGTGAGACCTGCCCGCGGAGAAACACAGTCGTTCCACGAGCCACGACACCCTGGCTGAGGTCGTTGTCGAGGTTCTGTTCGGGATAGGTCTCCTTCGTGTTGAAGGGCCTGATCCGCTGATGGCTGGCCATGGTCGCTGCGTTCCTCCTCAGGCTCCGGCGTGGGCCTGTCCGGCGTCGATTGGGTCCACCTCAAACGGGGTGGAGCCGCCCCGACCACCCTTGGCGGAAAAGCCCTGACCAAGCGCCATCTTGGCGAGGCGCTCAAGGTAAAGATCGTCCCGAAAGTGCAGGGTGAAGGTGCGGGCATCGCGCATCATCTGCCCGAGGGGGTAGCGCTCATGGCAGGCCCTGGCACCTACGAGGTCGAAGCCCTCGTAGGGGATGGCCAGCACCACCTCCTTGGCCAGGTGCATGGTGCGCACCGCGTCGGCCTCACACTCATCAGGGTCGTCACCACGGTCGAGGCGGGCACCGGTGGAACGCAGGGCCGTCCGTGCGGCAAAGAGGTCGGCGTCCATCTTTCCCAACTTCACCCGGACCGCTTCGGAGCCGGCCAGGTCCTCGCGTTGGCCTATGTACTCGGCGATGAAGTCGAAGGCCGCCTGCGCCGAACCCAGATGGTTGGCCGCGTACGCACACGAAAAGGTCCGCGGGTCGCTGGTTACCCACCCGCCGGGCTCACCCACGACGTGGTCGTCGGGGATGAACACGTCGGTGAACTTCACCCCGCACGAGATCGTGGAGCGCATCCCGAGCATCTGCCAGTCGTCGAGCAACTCGACCCCCTCGGACTCCGTGTCAACCACGGCGAAGACGAGGCGGTGAGCGTAGGCCGTGTCGCCCTCGACAGCTGCCCAGACCATCAGGTACCTAGCTACCGCTGCAACAGACGCGAAACCCTTGCGCGCCGTGAGCCGGTAACCGCCTTCTACCTTCGTGAGCTCAGCAGCCAGCTTTTCGGCGCCGTTCTCGAAGATGTGGGCCTCTGAACCCAGCGATGCACAAAACGCTCCGTCCAGAATCCTCGGCAGGAAGTGGTCTCTCTGTTCGGGGGTGCTGTGCCAGGCGATGATGCCGGCAGCGTGGTTATGGACCTGCAGAAGCTGGGCGGTGTTGGACTCCCACCAGGCGAGGCGTTCGAGGATCTCGTACCAGGCGCCGTAATTGCCGGGAAGCCAAAGACCGGCGCCTCCGTATTCCGTCGGCAGGCAGAGGGCGTGGAGACCGGCGGCCTTCGCCTCTGCAAAGTTCTCCTCCGGGAACTGGACGGCCTCGTCGAGGCCCCGCATTCGTTCCCGAAAGCGAGGTCCCAACTCGTCGATCCTCGCAATAATCTCATCGAGACCGGGTGCCTTCGAGTTCTGGTCAACTGTCACGTGCTCACTCCTGGGAATCGGCATCCAGGCAGAACGCCCGGATTGTGTGGTGCAGGACCTCTACACACCGGTCCAGCTGTTCTGGTTCAACAAACTCATCGGGTCTGTGGGCATCAGCGATGTCGCCGGGGCCAACTATGACAGCCGGAGAGGCGAGGCGCTCGGCATAGAGCCCGGCCTCGCAGCCGAACTCGACGGGACCGGGAGGCCCTGTTCCGACAAGGCGCTCAAGGGCGGCCACGCCTTTGCTACCCGGATCCGCCGCAAGGGCTGGGTACCCCATGACCTGCTCCGACGCCACCTTCCCACCGACGGCTGTCAGCTGTTCGTCGTGGTCGTCTGCTGCTTTCCAGAATCCGGCCAACACCTCGGTGGGATCGACTCCGGCTTCGAAGCGGAGCTCGAAGTCGAAGCTGCATTCGGGGGCCAACACGTTGACGGCGACACCGCCGTGGATGGTGCCCACGTTGGCGCTGATGCCGGCACCAGACGAGTTGAGAGCACCAATACAGGCCACCAGTTGGGCTGCAACCAGGACGGCGCTCGGCTCAGCTCCCACACGGCTGGAGTGGCCAGCGCGGGCTGACACGTCCACGCGGTGGGCAACCTTGCCGGTGTGGGTGTTGCAGAGACGCATGCCCGTGGGCTCTCCCACCACAACGATCGCCGGAGCACAGGATTCATCGGCAGCCAGGCGGTCGAGCAGGCTGTGAACACCGACGCAGCCGACCTCCTCGTCATAGCTCAACCCGAAATGCACCGGCGCAACAAAACCCGTGTGGTCGAACGACTCCAGAACGACCAGGGCGGCGGCCAGGAACCCCTTCATGTCGGCGCTGCCGCGGGCGCGGAGTTGACCGTCAACCTCGGTCAACTCATAGGGGTCGGTTGCCCAACCGGAACCGGCGGGGACAACGTCGGTGTGGCCCGAGAGCAGAATGCCGCCGGGCGCATCTGGTCCGAAACGCACATGTAGGTTCGACCGGCCCGCCTCTCCCGGAACGACATCGATGGCCGCACCGGCCCGGGCCGCCCGATCGGCGTACAGGTCGATGAGACCCAGGTTCGTGGACAGGCTCTCGGTGGGGAATGCAACGAGGCCCGCCAGAAGGTCAACCACCGCTGACCGTCCACCCTGAATCCCCGAGTTCATGGCGGGAATCATCGGCCCCACCGCCACCCCCGTCAAGTAGCACCACGCCTGCCGGAAAGCGGGCGCCACCTGCCTGCCGGTAGGATGGCTCCCCTACCTCTGGGCCATCCGTACCGGCTGTTCGCAGATGGCCACCGAACCCGAGAGGCGACCAGCCACCCATGACCAGCTACCCGGAGTTGAAGCTCTACATCGACGGGGCCTGGCACGCGGCCGACGACGACATGCCCGTCGTCAACCCGTCTACCGAAGAGGTCATCGGCAGGGTCCCCGTCGCCGACCGGGACACCCTCGATGCAGCCCTGGCCGCAGCGGCTGATGGATTCGAGACCTGGCGCCGAACCTCCCCCAGGGACCGTGCCGACCTCATCAGGTCAGCAGCCGCCCTCATGCGCTCCCGTCAGGACGAGATCGCCCACTCGATCACCCTTGAGCACGGCAAGCCGCTCGCTGAGGCACAGGCCGAGGTGATCCGGGGCGCAGAGTTCTTCGAATGGGACGCCGGTGAGGCGATGAGGACCTATGGGCGTGTCATACCGAGCGGTCCCGGCGTGAAGCACACTGTCAACCACCAGCCGATCGGTCCCGTCGCAGCGTTCTCGCCCTGGAACTTCCCAATGAGCCAGCCGGCACGAAAGATCGCCGGTGCCCTGGCATCGGGGTGTTCGATCATCATCAAGGCCGCCGAGGAGACCCCAGCGGGTGCCATGCACATCGCCGAGGCATTCCACGACGCCGGACTCCCACCGGGTGTGCTCAACCTCGTCTTCGGGATACCGGCCGACATCTCGCAGCACCTCATTGCCAGTGACGTGATCCGGATGGTTGCCTTCACCGGCTCAACCGCTGTGGGGCGCCACCTCACAGGGCTCGCATCGGACCACATGACGCCGGTCCTGATGGAGCTCGGTGGTCACGCCCCGGTGATCGTGTGCGAGGACACCGACGTCGATGCAGCAGCGGAGACCTCGGCGATCAGGGCGATGCGAAACGCCGGCCAGGTGTGCACCTCGCCGACCCGTTTCTTTGTCCACGAGGCTGTATTCGAACAGTTCCTCGACGGCATGACCCGGCGAACCGCTGCCACGATCGTGGGTGATGGAATGGAGCCCGGCACTGAGATGGGGCCGCTCGCCAACGACCGTCGCCTGGCCGACGTGGTAGCGCTTGTCACAGATGCGTGCGAGGCAGGAGGCGAGGCGACCACCGGCGGCAGGCGCATCGGCACGACCGGTTTCTTCCACGAACCAACGGTCCTCGCCAACGTCCCCGATCAGGCCCGGATCATGCAAGAGGAGCCGTTCGGGCCGGTAGCCATCGTGAACCCGGTCGACTCGCTCGACACGGCAATCGAACGTGCCAACTCGCTTCCGTTCGGGCTGGCCGCCTACGGCTTCACCAACCGGGCCGACTACGTGGACCGCATGGTCAACCGGGTCGAGGCCGGCAACCTCTCGATCAACACGCTCGAGGCATCGCTTCCCGAAACCCCCTTTGGCGGAATGAAGTCCAGCGGGTATGGCCGAGAGGGTGGCACCGAGGGTCTCCACCACTACATGGTGGTGAAGAGCGTCTCCCACAGCATCTCCATTGTGTGACCCCGGATCGGACCACAGGACATGAACTACACCAGAAGCGACGCCAAGGCCTACGCACGCCAGAACATGAGCGGCATCTGGGCCGCTGCCCTGATGCCGTTCACCGAGGACCTTCGGATCGACGAGGACGGCTTTGGCCGCAACGTCCGCCACTGGATCGACGACCTCGGGATCGAAGGCCTCTTCATCTCCGGCAAACAGGGTGAGTTCTTCTCGATGACGCTCGACGAGCGGAAGCGGTCGTTCGAGTTGGCTGTCGAAGCGACCCGGGGGCGGGGCCAGACGATCATGTCGTGCTCGGACCAGAACCTGGACGTTGTAATGGAACTGGCACACCATGCCGAGGACATAGGTGCCGACTACATAGTCGTCCACGCACCGGCGCTGCACTTCACCACGGCCCAGGACGAAACCCTCATGGGCTACTACCGGTCGATCTCAGACAACGTCGACATCGGCATCGCCCTTTGGAGCCACCCGGACAGCGGCTACCTGATGTCGCCGGAACTGTGCAACCGCCTCGCCGACCTTGAGAACGTGGTCGCCATCAAGTACAGCGTGCCGCGCCCGATGTACTCGGAACTCTCGGCGCTGGCCTCTGACCGCATCCAGGTGAGCACCGCATCTGAGGATGAGTGGCTCGACAACGTCATCGAACTGGACTGGTCGCTCTACCTGTGCTCCTCGCCTCCGTTCCTCCTGCAGACGGCGAACGACCGTCGTATGCACGAGTACACACAGGCTGCCTTCGAGGGGCGAATCGACGACGCCCGGCGGATCAGCGCCAGCCTCGACCCGGTCCGTGCAGCCCTCAAGGGCACGCGTCCTCCCGAAAAGCCCCACGCCCACCAGAAGTACTGGCAGGAACTTCTTGGACAGGTCGGCGGTCGTGTCCGGGCTCCGCTACTGGAGCTGACCGACGACGAAAAGCGGGTCACCCGCGAGGCGTTCGAGCAGTGCGGCCTCGAGCTCTGAACGGAGCGGACATGTCCACGGGGTCCCAACTGCGCATCGCCTTCGTGGGTTGGGGTGCCATGGCCCGAACCGCTTGTCGCCTGCTCGAAGGCTCACCGGTCGAGATCGTGGCTGTCGCCGTACGGGCCGGGTCGGAGCCACCGAAGGATCTGCCACCTGGTGCGAGCCTTCTCACCAGCCCTGACGAGCTGGCATCGACCCACCCCGACGTGGTCGCCGAGACCGCCGGGCGAGATGCCGTCGGCCCTTGGGGCCGAGCCACCCTCGAGGCGGGGGCAGATTTCATCGTGTCATCAGCGTCCGCCTTCGCCGACACCACCCTGCTTGAGGAACTGACCGGCATTGCCGCCGCCCACGATGCACAGCTGCACGTCCAGCCAGGCGCACTGGGTGCCGTCGATGCGATCGCCGCGGCAAGCCTCCTTGGACTCGATTCGGTCGAGCACCGGATCATCAAGCCACCAAGCGCGTGGAAGGGAACACCGGCAGAGGAACGATGCGCCCTCGACGCCCTTGTGGAGCCAGCGGCCTTCTTCAGCGGAGCGGCCACCGAGGCAGCGTCACAGTTCTCGAAGAACGCAAACGTGGCCATCACAACCGCCCTCGCAGGGGTCGGCCCCGAAGACACACAGATCACGCTCGTCGCAGATCCCGCAGCGACCGAAAACCGGCACGAGATCACCGTCGTTGGAGATTTCGGCCAACTCGACGTCTCGATCAGCAGTCGCCCGCTGCCCGACAACCCGAAGACCTCGACAATGGCGGCGCTCAACCTGGTCCGCTGCATCAAGAACCGGGTGACGCCGCTCATCGTCTGATCGTCGAGTACCAGCCAGATGCTCGGTCGGGGCGTCAGTCGAACAGTGACTCGAGCAGAAATGTCCGACAGTGGCTGGTCACCCGCTTCACAGCCTCCCGTTGCCCATAGAAGCCGAGAGCCTCGAAGTCATCCTCGCTGAACTCCTCCACCAGGTTCTCGATCAGACAGCGACATGCATCAGGGGCGCTGAGTCCGGTCTCCTGCATGGCTCGCCTGAACTGCCAGTCTGCGTCCATTTCGTTCTGAATGGAAGTGACGCATTCGTTCACAAGGACGTCCTTGGCGCTCTCAGACCATTCTTCGGAAGCACACCCAGACGCCAACAGACCAAGAGCCAGCAGCACCTTCCCAGCCTTCATTCCTTGACCCTAGGGGAGGCCGTTGTGGCCATGGTCCCCCTCAGGTTGCGTGAGCGGCCAGAGCGTGCATTCCCGGTGCAACACCACCCGGTATATGCAGAGGGCCGGTCCCGAGAGACCGACCCATGCAGACGAATTCACTTGGTAGCGGGGGCAGGATTTGAACCTGCGACCTTCGGGTTATGAGCCCGACGAGCT
>JACKQG010002466.1_pt1 | contig 24141 bp, 13 predicted proteins | sample 8237621 | NCBI WGS metagenome assembly JACKQG01 (sample SAMN15677084, study PRJNA649215) | marine metagenome | biome: marine; feature: Black Sea; material: saline water; isolation source: suspended particulate matter (SPM) from the Black Sea western gyre | collected 2013-06-09/2013-06-10 | depth... | reverse complement strand
ATTTAGATGTACCGCTAACTTTATTAAAATTCAAAACCCTGCCAGTAACCCAACCATTTTCTCTTCCATCATCATTGGAACCCTGCACAAAATGCAACTTGACTGAGCCTGCAGGACCTGACGGACCTTGTGGGCCCGGATCACCCTGTGGCCCGGGGGGACCCGCAACTATACTGTCTGCTCCATCTTGTCCATTAACACCATCTATACCATTGGTTCCATTTGTACCATTTGTGCCATTTATGCCGTTCGTGCCGTCTATTCCATTGGTGCCATCAATACCGGCAAGACCATCTATACCGTTCGCACCATCTTGTCCATCAACACCATTCGTGCCGTTCGTGCCGTCTACTCCATCAGTACCAGCAGCACCCGGTGCGCCATCAATACCATTAGTTCCTGCCGAGCCCTGGGAACCGACAGGACCAGGAACGCCTTGCGGCCCCTGTGGGCCTATTGGTCCCGGCGTTAATTCAATCGTGTCGATCTGGTTTTGCAGATCGGCGGATTGTGTTTCCAAAGCATCAACGCGATGCTTAATCCCTTTCTTCTTTCCTTTATCACTATCTTTATCCTTGTCTTTATCCCCCTTCTTTGCAAATGCCACACTGGTGAAAGTCGGGTCGTTCAACACCAGCCCTGCCCCCAGTTGCACAAACAGAAATAGAAAAGTGATTCCAAAAATTAAAACTGATCGTCTAAGAACAGGTAACATGATTTTTCTCCCCTAAAGTTTATGCAAATCTCAATAAATATATTTATGTGATTTAATTGTTCCCTCAATCTAATTGCTGGTTTAGAAGTGCAACCAGTTTGGCACGGGTGTTAACTTCTAATTTTTTATATATTTGTTTTAAATGATTCTTGGCAGTGTGTGGGCTGATCTCCAGATACATAGCGATCTCCAGATCTGCAAAGCCCTGTTTTGCCAAATTGGCAACTTCATTTTCTCGGCGAGTGAGTAAGCCATTTTTCATTTCTATTTAGTTCTTGGTTAGTTAGCTCTTCCAAATTATGCAGACTGCCCACCCTGTCCCAACTTAACTGAAATAGATAATCAACTATTATCTACTTCAAGTAAATGACCCAATCAGGTCATTTTTGGCAAATCATATGGATTAAATCCCAAGAAGGAAAGTGTTGTAGCTAAAATCAAGATACTATCGTGGTTATATTTCAGAGGGTTTCTGGTTAAGAAGAGCAACAAGGTGAGGGCGGGTATTCACTTCCAGCTTTTTGTGGATACTTTTAATGTGATTTTTCACCGTATGCGGGCTAATGAAAAGGCGAGAGGAAATCTCCTGGTCGGCGATGCCATCTCTAACAAGAATACAAACCTCTATTTCTCTTGCGGTCAAACTTGCCTGTTGCAACAGTAGGTTCAATATTAAATAAGGTTCCTTGATTGGCTTTAAACGTAACAACCAGCATGGGAATTCAAGATCATCTGGAAGGTGGGTAAAGCTCAAACTATAATCACCATCGGGCAGATTAAAAAAAGGAATCTCAATTTTTGAAATATCCAGATCAAGAGGTTTAGAGTATTGCTCTATTTCCTTCTCCATTAGACCGCATATATTCGCCGGTAGAACTTGACCCGCCTGTAAATGGAGCAAATCATCAAAAGCCTGGTTGCGATATAAAATTCTAGCGTCTGACCGCACCATTGCCATGGGAATGGGAACGTTATTTAAACCCTCTGTCGCAAGCGATTTAAACTGAGACAGTTCTATCGATAATGCAATACTCTTTATGGTCTGCTGGATGTGAGGCATGAGTAGTTCCATCATCCGGATTTCGCACAGGGTAAACGGCTTGTCGTAGGGAATTTGCCTGTGAATACTCAAACCTATTGACAATTCTGGATGATTCATGGAAAGGATCGCCGTTTTGGTTCGATCAAAAAATGGATAGTCACACCGCTTATAGTTTGGATGGTCCTTAAAAAAACGTTGCACCTCCGCTTCCTCTTCATCCCGGCTCACGTCCACATCATTGGCCCAAACCGGTCTACTGCTGGTCACAATATTTTTGCATAAGGGCTCGTAGGGAATCCATTCAGGGAAAAGCCTTAGTTCTGTTTCACTGAAACCAACCCCATCTATAATTTGTGCTTTAGAAAGATCAGAGTCCATCCAACCCAGGACTCCGGCCTGACCTTCAAATAAGCTCATGAGGTGGGATTCAAATGCATCCCGCAGGTTTTTCCGGGTTCTGCACTTTTGGAAGTGTTGGATAGTATCCAGGATAGAGAGGTAGTCTTCCTCGGCAAGAGAAACAGGGTGTCCACTTTCCATAAACTTAAACTTCTCCCTTTATCAGTTAATTTTTTATATGAAAAAAAATCTTAACTTGCAGAAGCAAGATAATTTTAGAAGTATGGAAGGCGTAAACAGGGAAATATTAATGACTTTACTGATTATTGGCAATACCTAAAAATAGGTAGAGCAAAAAACTGAAGTGGTAATCCTGGGTAGAAAATAAAAAACGGGAGCAGCCTGACCGCTACTCCCGTTTCGGGTTGGAGCACCTGAGTCTGTATTCCCAAGCACCCGTTTCGTTAGAGTGTCACCACTCTGGTAATAGGCTAAGACTCCTCAAACCGAGACAAGTCTTTGCTAGTGGATGTGATATTTAATCTTCGTAGTGGGCATAGTGAGTCTGGAGATCCCTCCGCCATTTTAAGAAAGGGGGGAGGAGGTAACAGCAGAGGGACATCCATCCATCCTGATTATGACAAGCCTTTATTGCAATTTCGTTTCAACAATGTTTCAGACCTGTCACAAAAATCAATGAGTTAGAACCTAGTTTTCGGTCTTTTTAGTTTTACAAACCTCACATTCACAAAGTTGGCGCAAAAGTTCATGCGTGTAGAACCCGGTACTGTGCCCGTCACTCCAGTCAAACTGAATGGCATAAAGCCCCACAGCTTTAAGGTTTCGCGGGCGGATTTCCTGCGGGATGGAACCCGGAGCGATCAACTTATCTCCGCTCCATTCATCAATGCAATTGGCGCACGGACAACTTTCCCGTAAATGTTTAACCGAATATACCGAGTCGTGCCCATCGTTCCAGGCAATTGCCAGAGTGGACTCATCCACCTGTTTGATATTCTTGGGTGCAGGGGGAGTCATAATCGTAGTTCCTTTCTAACTTTTCCAATCCAATTCAAAAGACGCGGATACTTTTTCACCGCTGTTAGCCTGATTGATACTGAGTTGCGCCGCCACCTTCCCGGCTAAAGCTTTGTAGGCCAAGCTCGCCGGAGATTCCGGGTTGGACATGACAATAGGAATTCCAGAGTCCCCACCTTCTGCGATGGCTTCGATAATCGGCACTTCACCAAGAAGCGGAATCTTGAAGGTATCAGCCAGAGTTTTCCCACCGCCCTGGCGGAAAATATAATGTTTCTTGTCGCAACCATCGCAGACGAAATAGCTCATGTTTTCAACGATACCGAGAAGAGGCACTTTGACCTGCTGGAACATTTTCACACCCTTGTCGGCATCGATCAGGCTGACCTCCTGCGGGGTGGTCACGACCACTGCACCGGAAATGGGTGCCTTCTGCGTCAGGGTTAACTGCACATCGCCTGTACCCGGTGGCAAATCAATCACCAGATAATCCAGCTCGCCCCACTCCACATTTTGCAGAAATTGCTGGATGATGCCGCCCAGCATAGGTCCGCGAAGCATTAAAGGTTGCCCCTGTTTGGTCAAGAAAGCTGCGGAAACAACTTTCAATCCATATTTTTCATGCGGGAAAAACTTGTTCTCCTCCCCGACTCTTGGCGATGAAATGGGAATGCCCATCATCTGCGGTATGCTCGGGCCATAAATATCCGCATCCATCAAACCGACTTTGGCACCGGTCAGGGACAATGCAATAGCCAGATTCGTGCTGACTGTCGATTTCCCCACGCCACCCTTGCCGCTCGCCACTGCGATAATATTTTTCACTCCGGTCAAAACCGGCTGGGCATGTTCAGTAGGTCGAACAACAGCGGTCATGTTCACATCAACCTTCTCAACGCCTTCAATGGCTTGGACTTTCGTTTCACATTCGCTACGCAACTGTTCTTTCACCGGACAGGCGGGTGTGGTCAATTCAACATCGAATTTAACGTTCCCCCCCTCAATACTCAAATTCTTAACAAATCCAAGGCTGACAATGTCTTTATGCAGGTCAGGATCTTGAACCGTCTTCAGGGCATCAATTATTTTCTCTTGCAGCTTGGGGTCAGACATGAGTCACTCCTTAAACTAAAATATTTTTCCATCGGCAATGACACCGAATCTTTATAATTATGAGGCAAAAACAAAAATCCTTTTTAACACTCCACCAGACTCTTTAAGATGGGTTTCTTTTAAAAAAGATTTCAACCCTCTGAAATGATCATTTTGGGAATTGACAAGAGAGGTCTTTGTTAATCCTTGATTCCACTTGCTTTATAATTCCCTATATTGTATACAACCAATTCAGGCCTACAATATATGGACATTTGATGATCAATGAAAACAACAGGTTAAACAATAAAAATGGCCTAACTTATTGTAATTATTATGTATAATTAAGACCTCCCGACCAGGCGCAAAAAATTCTGGCCTGGCAACTTATAAGACCGCAAATCATAAACGTCAAGCTGAGCCACTCATCTTTTCTTAAACTTCAATAACGGATCATTTCATGGGGCAGGAAAAAACTTCCGACTTACAAGACGAGCTTGAAACCAGATTTCTGACCTACGCGCTTTCAACGATCGTCTCTCGATCTCTTCCTGATGTGCGGGATGGTTTGAAACCCATACATCGCAGAATCCTGTTTGCAATGGAAAGTATGGGAATGAATTCCGCAAGCAAGCATGTCAAGTCTGCCAAGATCATTGGTGAGGTTCTCGGTAAATACCATCCGCATGGAGACGCATCCACCTATGAATCGATGGTGCGGATGGCTCAGGATTTTTCCATGCGTTATCCCCTGGTAGACGGAAAAGGAAATTTCGGTTCCATGGATGGCGATTCTCCAGCCGCTTATCGTTATACTGAAGGCCGTTTGACCCCGATTACTTCGTATTTACTACAGGACATCAAAAAGGATACTGTCGATTTCCGCTCTAATTATGACAACACCCTGAAAGAGCCTGTCGTACTGCCGTCCCGTATCCCCAATTTGCTGATCAACGGCTCTTCAGGCATTGCTGTAGGAATGGCCTGCTCTTTTCCCAGCCATAACCTGAATGAAGTCATGTCGGCTTTAATTTCATTGATCGACTCCCCGGAACAATCCGTGGCCAACCTGATGAAACACATAAAAGGCCCTGATTTTCCCACCGGGGGTATCATTCTCAACAGCAAGACTGAATTGCAAATGGCTTATGAGTCTGGTTCGGGAGCGATAAAAATTCGCGGACGTTGGAAGATCGAGTCCCTGCCCCGTGGTAAAAAGCAGATCATTCTCACGGCAATTCCATATAGCGTCAACAAAGCCCGACTGATCGAAAAGATTGCAGAAATTATCATCGCCAAAAAGTTGCCTGCCCTGACCGATGTAAGGGACGAGAGCGATGCAGAGGTTCGGGTGGTTCTTGAGATTAAAAGCACGTCCGATGAGAAAAAATTGATGAGCTACCTTTTCAAACACACCGAACTGGAAAATAATTTTCAAGTCAACTTCAACTGCCTCAAACCAAACGGAGAACCGGAACGCCTGTCCCTTCTGGAAATTTGCCAGGAGTTTCTGAAATTTCGCAAACAGGTGATCACCCGCAGATTGAATTATGAGCTGACACTTATCGAAAAGCGCCTGCACCTTCTTACGGGCTTCGCGATAATTTTTAACGATCTGGACAAAGCCTTAAAGTTGATACGATCCTCCAAATCTCGCAAGGAAGCTCACGACAAACTACAAAATTATTTCAAGCTCGATGATGAGCAAACCAGTTCCATTTTGGAGATTCCCCTTTATCGACTGGTTGGAATGGAAATGGAGAAAATTCTCCAGGAGCAAAAGGAAAAACTCAAGGAACAAAAAAGAATCAAGTCTATCCTGGCGTCATCCAAAAAAATCTGGGCAGAAGTAAGAGAAGAACTCGAAGAGATTAAGAAGAAACACGGAGACAAACGTCTCACCCAGATTAAGACTGTCGAAAACATTGAATACAACGCCGAAGACTTTATCGAACATGAGGATGTATATATCATCCTCAGCCAAAACGGGTGGATCCGAAAATTAAAAAACCTGAGCGATCCCTCTGGGCTCAAATTTAAAGAGAACGACCAGTTGCTCAGTTCTCTGCAAACCAACACACAAAACCTGATTGCAATGTTCACCTCCTTTGGAACCGTTTATGTGTCCAAGGTTTATAATTTGCCTTATACAAGAAGCGGGTTTGGCGAGCCAGTGCAAAGCCTGTTTAAGTTTGGTGACGGCGAAAAGGTGATCGGCATGATGACACTTTCAACCTCAGGTGAGAGAACAGATATGCCCGTTGTTTCAGGCCAGGCCTCGCTGGACTTCATCAAGAAAAGCAAACCGAGAAAAGAGGGTTCCGAGTTCATGGTTATCAGTGCCAATGGGTTTGGTTTCCGATTTCCAACATCCAACTTGACCGAGACCACACGTTCGGGAAGAAAGATCATGAGCCTGAAAGAGGATGACAGCATGATCGGTTTCGCCCCGGTAACGCACGATCACGTTTTTCTAGCGACGGCCAAGGGAAAAGCCGTGGTCATCGCTACAGAGCAAGTGGCACAACTGACAGGATCGGGCAAAGGGGTCACCCTTATGAAAACAGGAGAAAGCAGTTTGATTGGTTTCAAATTCGTGAATTTGAAGGATAAAGTCACACTTGAATTCGGTTCTGGCGATGACAAAACAATCACTGTAAAAAGCGTCCGCCTCTGCAACCGCGGTAGCCAGGGTGTGATAATTTCCAAACGCAAAGCCATTACAAAAATTAAATAAACGCCATGACAAAATATAGATCTGAAGACATCCAGGTTCTGGAAGGCCTTGAGCCGGTTCGCAAACGCCCAGGAATGTATATTGGCTCCACATCATCAACGGGCCTGCACCACCTACTTTGGGAAATCCTGGACAACTCCGTGGATGAAGCACTCAACGGACATTGCGACACAATCGAAGTGACTTTGGAGAAGGACCATAGCGTCACCATCAAGGATAATGGACGAGGAATCCCGGTGGACTCTTATCGCGACACAAAAAAAAGTGCGATGGAAATCCTCTTCACCACCCTCCACTCAGGGGGAAAGTTTGGTCAGGGCAACTACAAAGTTTCTGGTGGGCTTCATGGAGTCGGGATGGCTGTTGTGTGCGCCCTGTCGGAAGACCTTGTTGCAACTTCCCGCCGGGACGGATTTGAATGGAGCCAGTCTTATTCCAGAGGCAAGCCTACCGGGAAAATTAAAAAGGGGAAACCGGCACGCAACTATGGCACCACAGTTTATTTTAAACCTGACGGTCAAATTTTTCCAAAAACGGAATTCAACCCAAAACTTATTTTGGAGCGAGCAGAATCAAAAGCCTTCCTCAATAAAGGGCTTAGAATAATCGTCAATGAAAACAAACACACACACTTGTTTCACTATCCTGATGGAATCCAGGATTACATCAAAAAGATTGTTGGTCAGAAAGCCACTTTGATGGACAAGCCATTTTACGTAGAAAAAGAGGACAAGGACTTAAGGTTAGAAACAGCATTTCTCTGGACCCCAAACACCGATACCCAGATTCTTTCCTTCGCCAACTCCATCAGGACCATTGATGGGGGCACACACGAGAACGGCTTCCGCAATGGAATCACCAAGGCAATTCGGGCCTATATCGACAGACGCAAACTCCTGCCAAAAGATATAACGGGAATTACAGGCGATGACGTCCGAGAGGGACTGGTTGCCATTATCAATGTTTATCTGCAGGGAGAGGTCGAGTTTCAGGGCCAAACCAAAGGACGCTTGAATTCGGAAATCACCTCTCAGGTGGAAGCAGTGGTCAACCACACCCTCGAACATTACTTAAATGAAAATCAGAGTTTGGGAAACATCCTTGCCAGCCGCATCATCCTTTCCGCGCAAGCCCGCATCGCATCCCGCCAGGCTAAGGAAGCAGTTCAACGAAAAACCAATATTTCACATCGACTCAATTTGCCAGGAAAACTTTCCGACTGCGCCACAACAGATAAAGATCAAGCAGAACTCTTTATTTGTGAGGGTGACTCCGCAGGCGGTTCCAGCAAACAGGCCCGGGATCGAAAAACCCAGGCTATCCTTCCCATTCGCGGAAAAATACTGAATGTTGAAACTGCAACCATGGCAAAAACTCTGCTCAACACGGAGATTCAAAATCTCATCTCTGCCTGTGGAACTGGAATTGGTAATAAATTCGATTACAGTAAACTTCGCTACGGAAAAGTCATCATTATGACCGATGCAGATGTTGACGGAGCGCACATTTGTACACTGCTTCTCACCTTTTTCTATCGATGTCTTCCAGAAATTATTGAAAAAGGACATCTATTCATAGCCCAACCGCCTTTGTATCGTATTGATGCCGGCAAAAAACTGTTTTATGCCTTAACCGACGAGGAAAAAGATAAAATCATCACAGACTTAAATGGCAGTTCTTACGAAATAGGCCGTTTTAAAGGACTGGGAGAAATGCCTGCTTCTGACTTGAGAGAAACCACCATGAGCAAAAAATCACGCTCCCTGATTCGGGTGGCCTTGGGGTCTGCCGAGCAGGCCAGCAAGACAGTTAGCGAGCTAATGGGGAAAAACCCCGAATCACGATTCAAATTCATTAAAGAGAAAGCGGAGTTTGTTCAGAATCTTGACGTCTAGGCACTTTTTTTGATCAATTTGCAATCCCTTATTTCCATCCTATCCCTGCGCATTTGATTCTTCTCCCTTGCAACACACATCTACGCCGCCACAATTATAACTGGAATGTTTTCAATGCTTTTAAAGCCGTTCATGGACTGATTCAGCTTGAGTTTTGCTCGGCTTGGTAGTAAAATATCCTGCATATCAATAAAACTTATCGCTCTGGAAGACGGCAACGTGTCCATTTTTTCCAAACTGAAAAAACAAGGCGAGCCTGAAGAAACGACTCCCCAACCTGAATTCGAGCTGGATTCAAATGAGCCCGAATTTTCTGAAGACCCATCGCAAAACCTCTCAAATGACGGTTTGACTGATGCCCGTTCGCCTACCCCTAACCGCCGTTCAACCTCCAGAGACATTGACAATGATGCAGAACGGGGAAGAAGATCCAGCGACCGAACCCGTCCTCTCATTAATAAAATTTTATCTGGCGAGAGCATGGCGCAGATCCTGTTTTCTCTTACGGATGAACTCAAAAATATTTTTGACTGCGAGGCAGTTTCTATCTATGCCATCGACAGAGAAAAAAGGCAAATCTACTCAAAAAATTTCAAAGCCGGTCATGTCGAAGAAATTCGGCTGGACATATCCAGCAAAAGCCTGGCTGGGTTTGTTGCCGCAACAGGTAAGACGCTTAACATAACAGACGCCTATGACCAGAAAGAGTTAAAAAAATATCATCCCGATTTAAAGTTGGATAAATTTTGGGATAAAGAAATTAACTTTAGAACCAAATCAGCTCTGGTGGTGGCCCTTCCCTACAACAAAAGATTGATGGGAGTACTGGAATGTCTGAATCACGAATCCGGCGAGAGATTTGGTGATGGTTATGCCCGACAAGCTAAAGAATTGTCAACAACTCTTGGACATGCTCTGGTCAAGTTGGAAGTGGAGGAGATTGAGTCCAAAATACGAGACACCGAGCATGCGATTCATTCCGCCGGAACCATTGATGAGATTCTTCTTAAGCTTCAACAACCCATCCTGCAACTATTTGATTCTGGATTAATCACTATTTACGCGGTTGATGAAATTCGTAATGAAATTTACTCGAAAATCAAGTCCGGTGAGCAGATCAATAAAATCAGAGTGCCCATCTCTTCAAAAAGCATTTCAGGATGTGTTGCCCTGACCAAAAAGCCGGTGAACATCAGCGATGTATACAACACCGAAGAACTCAAAAGCTATCATCCCGACCTCCATTTTGACAGTTCATGGGATAAGAAAACAGGTCTGCGCACCAAATCTATGCTGGTATACCCGTTATTACAAGGCGAAAACCTGATGGGCGTCATGCAATTGGTGAACAAAAAACGAGGGGATCGATTTACTGATTGTGATGAACGTAACGCGAAAGTTATTGCTCAGACCCTGTCTCTGGCCTTCTACAATCAGCAAAAAATTGCTCGCCAAAAACGCACGAAATTCGGTTTTTTAGTCGAAAGCGGAATCATTTCCCAGGATGAGTTGAATGAGTCCATTTCCAAGGCACGCAAAAATCGAATTGATGTTGAAGTGGTTCTTCTCAGCGATTTAAAGCTGCAACGAAAAGAGCTTGGAAAATCCCTTGAACTTTATTACAGCATTCCCTATCAAGGCTTCAATGATTCCATTGTTCTTCCCCAATCCAACTTTTCAGGACTCAACAAAAACTATCTGGCAAAAAATAATTGGGTTCCTTTGCAAAACGATGAGGTCAATGCAGTCATTTTGACAGACGACCCGACTGATAAAGACCGAATCCAGAATATACAAATGATCTTCCCTAAAAAGAAGTTGGACATAAAAGTCGGACTGAAGGTGGATATTCGGGAGTTTCTACTATCGGCTATGACCGAAGATGAGGCCAGATCGGGAACAGCAGATGAAATTCGCACTGAAGAAATGTCCAGCCTTTTAACTGCGTTAGAGGATGAAAACTCAGAAGTTGTTGACACCTCGCAGGAAGACGATGAAGCCAACGCCATCAGTGAAACAGACAGTACCATTGTTCGTCTGGTCAATAAAATATTGACGGATGCCTACGATCAGGGGATTTCTGATATTCACCTGGAACCGGGGACGGGGAAAAAACCAATAAAAGTACGATTTCGCAAGGACGGTACTTGCCGTATTTACCAGGAAATCCCCCACTTATATAAACAGGCTATGATTTCCCGCATCAAAATCATGTCCAAACTGGATATCGCGGAAAGACGCTTGCCTCAGGATGGCAAAATAAAAATGAAGTACGGCCACAAGGATATTGAGTATCGTGTAGCGACTTGTCCAACTGTTGGCGGGAACGAAGATGCGGTTCTACGTATTCTGGCCGCTAGCAAGCCCATCCCTCTGGATAAAATGAATTTCTCTCAGAGAAACCTTGAGATCATTAAAGATAAATGCAGCAAGCCTTATGGCTTGATTTTAGTAGTGGGCCCCACAGGTTCAGGTAAAACTACAACGCTGCATTCATGCCTGGGTCACATCAATACTCCTGAAAGAAAAATCTGGACGGCAGAAGACCCCGTGGAAATCACTCAGGAAGGGCTTCGTCAGGTGCAAATGTTAAATAAAATAGGCCTCGACTTTGCTCGTGCTATGAAATCGTTTTTACGTGGTGACCCCGATGTCATCATGGTCGGTGAAATGCGCGATGCAGAAACCTGTGCGATAGGGCTCGAAGCTTCTCTCACCGGTCACTTGGTTTTCAGCACCCTGCACACCAACTCTGCACCCGAAACCATTACCCGGCTTGTCGATATGGGAATGAATCCACTCAACTTTGCCGATGCTCTGCTCCTCATCGTTGCGCAAAGACTTGTTCGCACCCTTTGCAAAGAGTGCAAGGAAGACTACCATCCCACCCGGGATGAGTTTGATACCTTGGTTCAACAGTATGGAGAAAGAGATTTTCCAAAATTAGGAGTAGAATATACCGATGAATTGACTCTTAAAAAACCCGTGGGTTGTGCGGCCTGCAATGAAACAGGTTATGCCGGACGAACCGGATTACATGAATGCCTGGGCGGAACAGATGATATCAAACGCATGATCATGCAAAAAATAATGGTTGAGGATTTACGCAACCAAGCCATTGAAGATGGCATGACAACCTTGAAACAAGATGGTATCTACAAAATATTTAAAGGTGACTGTGACTTAAAACAAGTTCTTTCAGTATGCATAGTTTAATTGTGTGAAGACAACAACTTCAATCCTTTTCAGCAAATAATCAATGAATAGCTCTCAACATACTCTGGATAATCCCGTTTCGGAAAACAATACCAAGCTAAAGTCAATTCTGGCTCAGGCTCAAACGACCCAAAATATCGCCACAATAATCCCAGAACTTGTCGATGAATTGAAGAAGGTTTGGCGTTGTCAATCCATTACTCTTTTTGCCCTCGACAGAGAAAAACGACAACTTTTCTCCCGCAACGAAATAGAAAACCTGGAGTCAGAAGTCAGAGTAGATATTTCGACAAGTAGCCTTGCAGGCTATGTTGCCGGAGTTGGAAAACCTGTAAACCTGGCTGACGCTTATTCGGAGCAAGACCTGTCTCAAATACATCCTCATCTATCAAAGGGCTCCACCTTGGATGTACCATTGAGCATCAAAACCCAAGCTATTATGGTCCTCCCTATCCCTCACAATAAAAAATTGATTGGCGTGATGGAAGTGATCAACAAAAGAAGAGGTGGGGAAGCTTTTTCCGATGCTGATTTCAAATTGGCTCGTGAGATTTCGCCTGTACTCGGAAACATTTTTTCGCAATTAGAAGAAGCGTATGGCATGGGACCTCTCCCCAAAACCAAGGTCCTTTCGCCAGAAGAAAATCTTCATCGCATTTCCCAGGCCATCCACTCGGCAAAAAATATAGATGAAATCCTGATCGAGTTCAAAGAATCCATTTTGAACCTGTTTGAGGCACAGGCCATCACCATCTATGCTGTTGACGGGCAGAAAAATGAAATTTTTTCCAAGGTCAAGTCTGGCGAACAAATAAACGAAATCCGGGTTCCAATTTCCCCAGTGAGTATTGCCGGGTGGGTCGGTAGTCATCAAACGAGTGTGAATATTTCTGACGTTTATAACGAGCAGGAACTCCAGGGCTACCATGCCGATTTAAAATTTGACAGTTCGTGGGATCAGAAATCAGGAAACGTTACTAAATCTGTTCTGGTGTACCCCATGATTCACGCAGGAAAACTTATGGGAGTTATCCAACTGGTTAACAAATTAGATGGGGGAAACTTCACAGAACAAGATGAAAAGAGCGCCGCTATTATTGCAGAAACACTGGCCTTGGCTTTTCATAATCAGGCTAAATACGTTCCGTCCAGGCCCACCAAGTTTAGCTTTTTAATACAAAATGGGATTATCACTGACGAAGAATTGACCCAGGCCACGGCCAAAGCAAGGAAAAATCAGATTGACGCGGAAACAGTATTGCTACTCGATTTCAAACTACAAAGAAATGATCTGGGGAAATCTTTTGAAGCTTTTTACAGTCTGCCCTATTTCGGCTACAGCGATACAGTTATTCTGCCTGCAGAAATTCTAACAGGATTAAACCGTAATTTTTTAACAAAAAATTACTGGATTCCTATTCAAAAGGAGGGGGACAAGGTAACCATACTGATCAACGATCCCCTCAACCCGGACAGGAATCAGAACATCCGTCAAATTTTTCCAAAGAAAGAGATTGAATATAAGATCGGATTAAAAATCGATATCATAGATTTTTTAAACTCCTCTCTGGGCATGGATTATTCTTCTGCGGACGGAGAGCAGCCTCAAATTGAGGAAATGTCTGGCCTATTAAGTGCCCTTCGAGACGAACAAGGCGATGTGGATACTGATCAAGATGAAGATGATGGCTCTAATGCCATCAGCGAAACGGACAGCACCATAGTGAGGTTGGTCAACAAAGTATTGATTGATGCTTATGACCAAGGCGTTTCAGATATTCATATTGAACCGGGTATCGGCAAAGAAACTGTAAGGGTCCGTTACCGAAAAGATGGCACCTGTACCATTTATGAAGAAATTCCCTCCATTTACAAGCAGGCCATGATTTCCCGCATCAAAATTATGTCCAAGCTGGATATTGCCGAAAGGCGCTTGCCCCAGGATGGAAAAATTAAAATGAAATATGGAAAGAAAGAAATTGAATACCGGGTCGCGACCTGTCCAACGGTTGGGGGAAATGAAGATGCGGTTCTGCGTATTCTTGCGGCGAGTAAACCCATCCCTCTGAAAAACATGAATTTTAATGAACACAATTTAGAATTGACCCAGAATTGCGCAGCCAAACCCTATGGTTTGATTCTGGTTGTGGGGCCTACCGGATCAGGAAAAACGACCACCCTTCATTCCGTTCTGGGTTATATCAACAAACCGGACAAAAAGATCTGGACCGCTGAAGATCCCGTGGAAATAACCCAGAAAGGTCTGCGTCAAGTTCAAATGCTCAACAAAATTGGACTCGATTTTGCCCGCGCTATGAAATCTTTCCTGCGTGGCGATCCTGATGTCATCATGGTTGGTGAAATGCGCGATGCCGAAACCTGTGCCATTGGACTGGAAGCCTCACTCACCGGTCATCTGGTTTTCAGTACCCTGCACACCAACTCCGCCCCCGAAACCATTACACGACTCATCGATATGGGAATGAATCCGCTCAACTTTGCCGATGCGCTACTCCTCATTATCGCGCAAAGACTGGTGCGCACTCTTTGTAAGAAATGCAAGGAGGATTACCATCCGGACCGGGAAGAATACGATTCTCTCGTCAAAGAATATGGCAACGGCTTTGAAAAACTAGATATCGAATATTCTGATGACTTGATGCTTAAAAAACCTGTGGGATGTCAAAACTGCAATGATACAGGTTATGCGGGCCGTACGGGATTACATGAGTGCCTTGAGGGCACCGACGAGATTAAAAGAATGATCATGAAAAAATCCCTGGTCGAGGAGTTGCGCGCACAGGCTCTTTCGGATGGAATGACGACCCTGAAGCAGGATGGAATCTATAAAGTCTTCAAAGGGGATTGTGACCTAAAGCAGGTCATGGCCGTTTGTATTGTCTAGAAAAATTCCTGAAGGTTTTTCTTAAAAGTGGGTGGGAACAGAATATTCATCCTTCCATTGTTTGATTTTTTCCAGCGCGTTCATTGCAATTTTTTGATTCCTCATTTTTTTATCGCGAATCTTCATGTCTTGAACCCAGAACAAACCAAAGTTGATATTCATGGGTTGGAATCCTTTACTCCTGGATGAAGTCAAATAGTTGATCAGCGCACCTAATGCCGTGTCGGCAGGAGGTGGCGTATAAGGCTGTCCCTTGATTTTCGCCACTGCACTCAAACTAGCTAATAGCCCCATGGCAGACGATTCAACATACCCTTCCACTCCGGTAATCTGGCCCGCAAAATAACTTTCAGGGCGACTCTTCAATTCCAGTTCACTGTTCAAAAGGCTGGGAGAATTGATAAAGGTGTTTCGATGAATAGCACCCAAGCGGAAAAACTCAGCATTCTCCAAACCAGGAATCATCGAAAAAATTCTTTTCTGTTCTGGATAAGTGAGTTTGGTTTGGAACCCAACCAGGTTGTAGGCAGAGCTATCCCGATTTTCCCGACGCAATTGCACTACCGCGTAAGCTATTTTACCAGTTTTAGGATCGGGCAACCCAACGGGTTTTAACGGACCAAATGCTAAAGTGCGGTCTCCTCTATCAGCCAGAACTTCAATAGGCATACACCCCTCAAAATAAACTGGTTTTTCAAAAGAGGCAAATTGAACCTTTTCAGCAGTTTTCAATTCCCGGACAAACGCATAATACTGTTCTGCATTCATGGGGCAATTCAGGTAATCCGCATCCCCCTTATCGTAACGCGAAGCAAAAAATGCTTTATCATAATCGATTGAGTCCGCATTAACGATTGGGGATAACGCATCATAGAAATACAGATATTCCTGGCCAATTAGTTTTGAAATTTGTTCCGACAGTTTGGGTGATGTTAAAGGACCTGTGGCGATAATGACCGGCCCTTCCTGAGGAATTTCTATAACCTCTTCACGCTTGAGAGTGATATTGGGATGGTCCGATAATTTTCTGGTTATTTCCTGAGAGAACAAATCCCGGTCAACCGCCAGAGCAGAACCAGCGGGAACCGAGGTTTTATCGCCGGAGGCAATAATGAGGGAATTAAAACTTCGTAGCTCTTCTTTAAGAATAAACGGAGCTGAATGAGCCTGATTATTCCCCAAAGAGTTACTACAAACCAGTTCGGCACAATTTTCGGTTTTATGAACAGGGTTACAGACTACCGGCCGCATTTCATACAATACAACCTGAACACCCCGTTCTGCCGCCTGCCAAGCCGCCTCAGACCCGGCAAGCCCTGCACCGATAACTGTTAAAAAATCCTTCACAATCGATCAAGCCGCAGCATCAGTTTTTTTGAAACCGCAACTGGGACAAAGCACAGAAGGATCTTCGTTCTTTTTCCATTCCTCGATCAGAAATGGATTTTTGCATTCTGGACAGGCTTCCCCAATCGGCTTGTCCCAAGAGGTGAATTTGCAGTCAGGATATTTCGTGCAGCCATAAAAAGTTCGGCCTTTTTTAGACCGACGTGCGGCAATCTCACCTTTGCAAGCTTCCTCAGGACAGGGAATACCCAGGCCAATCGCTTTGGTGAATTTACACTCTGGATAATTGGAGCATGCAATGAACTTCCCAAAACGCCCTCTTTTCATAATCAGAGGCGAATCGCACTTGTCACAATTGCCTTCCACCTCATCGGTCTTGGCCCCGTCCTCAGATTCGCCTTTTTCTCCAAGGTCGCGTGTATTTTTACACTCAGGATAACCCGTACAGGCCATAAACTTTCCAAAACGCCCCCATTTAATAATCATGGGTTCGTTACATTTTTCACAGACCTCATCAGTTTCTTCAACCTGAGCTTTGAAGTCCTTCATCTTTTCTTCAGCCTTTTCCAAATCAGCTTTGAAAGGAATATAAAAGGAATTGAGGGCATCTACCCACCCCAGCTTGCCTGCTTCAATATCGTCTAGCTGCTCCTCCATTTTTGCCGTAAACTCGGTGGTCATGATATCTGGAAAGTTTTCAACCAAAAGATCATTGATCATGAACCCAAGCTCAACAGGCTGCAAACGTCGATCTATATTTTGAATATAGTCTCTGTCCTTAATCACACTGATGGTCGCTGCATAAGTACTGGGTCGCCCAACCCCTTTATCTTCCAACTCTTTAACCAGCATCGCCTCAGAAAAACGCGCGGGAGGCTGGGTAAAATGTTGCTCAGGAAGTACTTCGTGGACTTTTAATACCTCACCTTTTTCCAATGGAGGAAGCAGGCGATCGTCTGCTTTCCCATCCGGTTTCGATTCATCGTTCTGTTCATCATCCTGGCTTTCAACGTAGACCTTCATGAAGCCCGCAAATTTTAATATTGAACCGTTACTGCGAAATAAAAATTTCCCCGTTTGAATATCAAATTGGGTGGTATCCAAAACTGCCGGAACCATCTGGCAGGAGACAAAACGCGACCAGATTAACTGGTAAAGTCGGAACATATCCTTTTCCAGGCTCTCCTTGATAGCATTCGGCTCCAGTTGAACATCGGTGGGGCGGATTGCCTCATGCGCCTCTTGAGCTGACTTTTTACTTTTATATAAATTGGGTTTTTCGGGCAGGAACTCCTTACCATATTTTTCAGGAATGAATGCACGAACTTCTTCGAGAGCCTGATCCGACAGTTTCACCGAATCGGTACGCATATACGTGATGAGTCCCACGGTGCCCTTTCTGCCCATGGCAATTCCCTCATACAATCGCTGGGCAAGCATCATGGTTTTTTTGGGAGAAAAATTAAGTTTTCGAGATGCTTCCTGCTGAAGTGTACTGGTGATGAATGGGGCACTTGGGTTTCTTTTTCGTTCCTTCTTAACGATGGCTTCGAGAACGGGTTTGGCCCCCTCTAAACCTTTGAGGATTTCATCTGCTTCGGCTTTATTGGCAATTTCAGCTTTATCACCATCAATTTTAAATAGTTTGGCCTGAAATTGAGGTTTCTTGCTCCCCTCCAGCTCTAATGAGATCGACCAATACTCCCGGGGCTTAAAAGCCAGGATTTCACGCTCTCTTTCACAAACGATTCGTAAAGCAACGGATTGCACACGCCCTGCACTTAGCCCGCGATGAACTTTTTTCCATAAAATGGGACTGATCTTATACCCCACCAGCCGATCGAGAATTCTACGGGCCTGTTGCGCATTGACACGATTATTATTGAGTTCGGTCGGATTTTTAATCGCATCCAAAACCGCCTTTTTAGTGATTTCGTTAAACGTCACTCGGTAAATTTTACCCTTGGTAAACCTTGCAACCTCGTTACCAATATGGTGGGCAATCGCTTCTCCCTCCCGATCCGGGTCCGGCGCCAGATAAATCGTGTCACATTTCTTGGCGGCGGTTTTCAATTCCTGGAGAATTTTTCCTTTTCCACGGATAGTTATGTATTCCGGAGCAAAGTTATTATCAACATCCACACCAAGTTTTTTCTTGGGAAGATCCTTAAGATGCCCCACCGAGGCTTTAATAATAAAATCTTTGCCAACGATTTTTTTCAGCGTGTTGACTTTGGTAGGTGACTCAACGATCAGTAACGATTTACCCATATTTCCTCACTAGTTTTATGCATCGCCGTAATTAGAAATATACATTTTCCCGCTCAGTTGTCGAACCAAGCCTCGCAATTCCAGTTGCAACAGTGTAGCCGATACTTGCGCAGGAGACAAATTGCTGTTTTCAATCAAATTATCTATATGCCTGCTTTCCAAAGATAATAAAGAAAAAATCCTCTTCTCCTGATCATTATCAAGCTTCGGGTCAACAGTTTCTTTTTCAGCCTTTAAGCTTTCACCAAACGCTGGCAAAAGTTCTTCAAGGATGGCTTCAGGGCTATCGACCAACTTTGCGCCTGCCTTGATCAAGCTATTGGTGCCCCTGCTTTTAAGAGACGTAATATTGCCCGGAACCGCAAAAACCTCTCTCCCCTGCTCCAGAGCAAAATCGGCAGTGATTAAGGCTCCACTTTTTTCAGCTGCCTCGACCACCACTGTCCCCAAAGACAGACCGCTTAATATCCTGTTTCTTGCCGGAAAGTTATTCCGGTCCGGCCGCATGAAAATTGGGAACTCAGACAATACAGCCCCCTGCTCAATAATTTGTTGTCTTAACTTAATATTCTCTGGTGGGTAAGTATGCCCTAATCCACAACCAAAAACAGCAATAGTATCCGTTCCGGCGGTGAGTGCCGCCTTGTGAGCTAAAGTATCAATCCCCCTGGCCAAGCCGCTAACTATACTAAATCCAGCAGATGCCAGTTTCAGGCAAAGTCTTTCCGCGATCAACTTTCCATATTCAGAAGGTGTGCGCGTTCCCACCACCGCCAAAGGCAGAGAAATGGTGTTTAAAGCCTTACCTTGCACATACAAAATTGGAGGTGGATCATAAATGGCTTTCAGCAAAGGCGGATACTCTGAGCTTTCCAGCGTCAAAACCCGCACACCTTCTTTTTCAGCCAGCCTTAATTCGCGTTCGGCATCAGAATCAACGTCAAAGCACTTTATCTCTCCCACAACTTTCTCGCCAATACCCTGAATTCGCAGCAATTCACTTCTCGATGCTGAGAATACTTCACGCGGTGAGCCCAGCCCTAGGACCAAACGGTGAAACAGGGTCCGGCCTACCCCTACAACCATATTTAAAGCCAGCCAATATTTCAGGGTTTCCCTGTCCATGGGGCTTTTACCCGATTTAGTTCCGCAACAGCAAGATTAAAGTTATAAACCGAATCATAATAGCCGCTCAATACCCGAGTATATATAATGAGCGCTTCGAACAAATCTCCCGGATCACCAATTCCAAAATCATAGTTAGCCGCCTCACTCACCAACAAAGCCCGCGTGATTTTGCGATTTTTTCGGGCAAGATGCAGTTTCCCCCTGTTTTCCACAACTTTCAGGTAACCGGTCTTGAGCCCTAACTCAAAATTTGAAAAGTGTAATTCCTTTGAGCCCGTAACGGTAGTGAGACCCGACTCCTTAAACCAGGTTTCATAATCGTTAAATTTGAAATCAACCGGCTCTATCTCGGAGTCGCGCATTTCCGCATCGGCAGAATAGTCCTCTTTGAACATTCCAGCCAGTAATAATCGCGCCACCTTTATATCACTATCCAACTCGATGATATCATTTAAAGTCCCGGCAAGCCCCAGTTTAAGCTTTGTAATGGCGGATTGACTGACACCCTCTTCACCCGAATCAAATTTTTCTTCAGATTTTGTAACAGCCTTTTCAAAATGCTCTTTGACTTCTTCTAATATCTCCAGCTTCTGCGTTTTACTTTGAATCTCATAATAATATTTTTGAACCTGATATTCTTTCTCGGCTAAAAAAGACACATCTTTACCCTTATGAAGAGACCTTATGTCTTCAATCGCTTTTTGCAACCCAGGTAATGACTTCACTCCACCGGCAAGAGAACTGGAAAGAAAAAGCGTTGAAATCAGCAATAATATTGACAAGTTTACAATTAAAGCCTTCATGACACCCCACAACGTATTTTTATGCATTAAAACACGATCCTATAAATTTTATTTCAATTAAGAACAGGAATGAGATTAAAGGAAAGAAAAAAGAGGCACTGAACTTCTAAAAGAAACCTTGATGGCAACCAAGAATATTCTTTTATTGAAAAATGTCCCGCTGAAGGACAGAAGCTCAGCACCTCTAGATAGGGAAAATGTAGCATAGCCCTCCACCTCATGTCAATATTATCATAGATTGAGCGCGCAATTATAACAAATTATTGACAAAATTATCCTTTACTTACAAGTAGTTACATCTATAGCGCCATTTCTGCTGGATATTTGGGCGATTTAAGACCTTATTTTTCAAGGTGTTAATGTTAATGGTATCGCCGATATTTCGACTCGCCCAAAAGCCTCGAAAAATCACTTCTGACTATGCAGACTACCCAATTAATCAGTATCTTAGGATCATAGCAGGGAGAAGGGAATGGGTATGAATGTCACCAGAAAAATGGCTATGGATACCACTCCCAGCACTCTGTGCGATGTGCCCAACTCTTCCGTTTCATCTAACAGAGGGGCAGTTTTAAAACCCACCAACACTATCATCACGGCCCAGAAAAACCAACCTGTCCAAAAATAGCCCAATGGAAATAATGCTGCGAAAAAAAGGTGCCCCATCCATTTATGTTGCTTCGGGGACAACGCGAACACGATATGCCCGCCATCCAATTGACCTATGGGTATCAGGTTTAAAGCAGTCACCAACATTCCTATCCACCCCGCAAACGCAATCGGGTGCAGGTGAATATTTAACCCTGGCGACTGCGGATCCACTCCCAACATCCATTTCGCGCAAATATTTAATATCAGAGAGCTGCCAAAATTCACCCCCTCAATACCCAGCACCGGAGATACATATGAAAGGGACAGCCCAAATATCAATATTGGTAACGCCATCACAAAACCAGCGATGGGGCCTGCGCTACCAATCTCCATCAGCACTCTACGATTAGGAATGACCTGTTTAATCTGAATGAAAGCACCAAAGGTTCCGGCAATGAAGACAGGTGGAGCGGGGATGAAATAAGGCAGCGTCGAACGAACCCCATTGCGTTTGCTGGCCCAGTAATGACCGAACTCGTGCGCACCTAAAATCAGGATCAGACTAATTGAAAACAAGAAACCACCCGACAAATAAGTTGTTGCCAGAGTTCCCAACAATAACAAAGAAAACAACCACCAGTTTTCTGTCGGAGAGTCCACGCTGTCCAACGTGATACCGGACTCAATGGATGATGGTTTCATTCGAAAAATAAACCAGAAAATGATTGGGTAAGAGCCCGCGAGATAAATATTGCTCGCTAAACAGAGCCATTGCTATCCGGCCTCACGCCTAGTGATTTGTGAGTGAATTCGCGCGCATTGGCACCGGAATAATCGCCAGCGACCTGACCGTCCCCATAAAGTTTGTATTTATATATTATCAGCCCTTCCAGTCCAACCGGCCCTCTGGCATGAGTTCTATTTGTGCTGATACCAATTTCAGCCCCCAGCCCATATCTAAAACCATCGGCAAAGCGTGTTGATGCATTCCACATGACACTGGATGAACTGACCTCATTAAGAAACCGCTCTGCCCGTTCCCGGTTTTCTGTAATGATCACATCAGTATGCCCAGAACCATGCTTATTGATGAACTTCACCGCATCAGATAAACCCTCTACAATTTTGATAGAAAGTTTAAGGTCGTTATACTCCATATCCCAATCCGACTCTGAGGCCGGGGTCACTTCCGGAACTACTTTACAAGTTGCAACACAACCCACTAATTCCACATGGTTTTCCTTAAACTTTATTAACAGATCAGGTAAAACCTGTGCAGCAAAGTCCTTGTGCACCAGCAGCGTCTCCATGGCATTGCAAGCCGCGGGATACTGCAACTTCGAGTCCAGACATATGCGGAGAGATTTGTCCAAATCCGCGTACTTATCAACATAGCCGTGGCAAACTCCTTCGGAGTGACCCAGAACCGGGATTCTTGTATTCTCCTGAATGTATTTCACAAAAGCGTTACTGCCTCGTGGAACGATTAAGTGGATGTACTTATCTTCCTTCAACATATCTGCCACTTCCGAGCGCGTCTCAATCATCTGCACCGCCGATGCAGGAACACCGGGCACCTTGCCTATCGCTTCCACCAAAAGTTTAACAATCACTTTATTGGAATTCTGCGCTTCCGTTCCTCCTTTTAAAATGACAGCATTACCCGATTTCAGGCACAGTGAAGAAATTTGCGGCACGGCATCGGGTCGGGACTCAAAAATAGCTCCGATCACACCAATAGGGCAAGTGACCTGCTTAACCACCAGGTCTTGATCCATCTCCATTACACTATTCACCCGGCCTACCGGGTCCGGCAATGCCACCACACTGCGAATCCCCTTAGCCATTCCACGAACTTTATCTTCATTCAAGGCTAACCGGGCAATCAATGCGCTGGCGATGCCCTCTTTCTTGGCAAACTCCAGATCCTTTTCGTTCGCCGCTAAAATGGCAGCACAATTTTCTTCCAGGGCATCGGCCATCGCCTGCAAAGCCTGATTCTTTAAATCGGTGGAAAGATGCGCCAGAATCAACGCCGAAGCATTGGCATTTTTTGCTATTTCAGTAATTTTCATGTCTGATCAAAAACCCCATTTTCGATTACTTATAAACTTGAGCTTTCATGGCAGAATTATAACACCCCTATCGCCTTTCACTTACGAAAACAAGGGAGCCAGATAACAATGGCATATAAAGGGGTATCGTTTGCATCACCGCCGCATTACCACCGGCGGCCACGCCGGGGCTAGCGGTAGATAATTTGCAGTTTTCCTTTGCGATTGACCTTGAAGGCCGCCATCATCGTTGGTTCACCCAGCGGGTTCATCGCCAAATCCAAAACCTTTAAATCAGGGAAGTATTGCGACTCGATCAAGGCAACAGCCCCCTGATCGGTAATTTTATTCTCTCCCAGATACAACAATTGCAGCTTTGAATAGTTCTGGGAACTAGCAAAAGCCAGCGCCCCTCCGTCACCCACATCGTTACGGAACAAATTTAACGTCAGTAATTGCGGAAACACCGAAGTGGAAGCAAGCATTTCCGCACCGACCGGGGTGATCAAATTATCATTCAACATGAGGGTTTTCAGGTGAGTGTAATTATCGGAAACCACCATCAGTTCGATGCTGTCATCACTGATTTCATTTTTCCACAGCTTCAAGGTTTCCAGTTGATTCAGGTACGGTGACTCCGAAATGGCTTTCAAGCCTAAGTCACCGAGCAGGTTGCCCCAGAGATCGAGGTGCTTCAATCCAGCCAGATGTGGAGACTTCGCCAATGCCTTCATGCCCCGAGCTTTAATATTGTTGCCCTGTAGATGAAGGGTAGTGATTCCTTTGAGGGCTTCCATCCCCGCCAATTGCTTCGCCCCCGCTGTGCCGATATGCAAACCACTGAGGTCAAGTGTCTTGCCGTCATGGCTGATGCGCTTGACAACCAGGGCAGAAATATCTGCCGCCCAGGTAGAGGATGCCAAAAAGAAAAATAGTAGGCAAGTGGCAGTGAAAGATAGTTTTATTTG
>JACKQG010002465.1_pt1 | contig 24155 bp, 18 predicted proteins | sample 8237621 | NCBI WGS metagenome assembly JACKQG01 (sample SAMN15677084, study PRJNA649215) | marine metagenome | biome: marine; feature: Black Sea; material: saline water; isolation source: suspended particulate matter (SPM) from the Black Sea western gyre | collected 2013-06-09/2013-06-10 | depth... | reverse complement strand
TAATTTTTAACCGTATCTTCATGCCTGATGTTTATCAAAGTCGATAATCTTCTGTATGAAAACAGCTTGCCTGGGTTTACAGCGAGATAGCGGGCAAGGGTTTCCAATGAGAGTGTATTTTTAACACCAAACCTGGGAATAATATCCCTGAAAAGAATGGAATTAAAAGTTGATTTGATCAGTTCGGTGTTTTTTTCTAATGAAGCCTGTGGAAACCCTCCATAATCAATATAATTATTCAACAAAGCTGATAATTTCGCTCTTTGTTCGGTAACCAAGTTGTTTAGGGTATGGTTGCCGGTGGCTTTTAAATATTCGCGAAACGACAGGGGATAAATCAAAAAGGGAATGTGACGGCCTGTGAGTGCTGTTGCATATTCCGAACTCAATAAAGTTGCATTGGAGCCTGAAATAACAAATTTCACCTTGGTATAAAGGCGTGAAACAAATTTTTCCCATCCCTCAACATTTTGTACTTCATCAAGGAACATCAGCGGTTTCTTCGGGGATTTAATACCTATGTAAACCGTATAAATTTCTTCAAGATCCGTTGCTGTTAAACCCATCAATCTTTCATCTTCAAAATTTATGTAACAACCTTCCTCAAATTCCTTAAACAGCATATACATCAGGTATGTTTTCCCGGAGCGCCTGACACCATGAAGGACAACAGGCAATTGATTCGTAAAACTATCTTTTAATAATGGAAAAATTTCCCTCGGAAAGGTGCTGGTGTTTATTATATCATTTTCCCAGGTCGTAAGTATCTCTTTTATTTTTTCAGGAACTACCATAACAATAACTTTTCAAATTAACTAAAGTATTGGGCAAAAATATAAAAAATTGCCCAATTGAATGGGCAATTTCTAAATCTATTTATAAAACTTAACCTGCATAAATCAAATGGTATAAAAAATTTTTCTGAAAAATTCTTTTAAAAAGTGTTTACGATAACGGGGTGAAGATAATTATAGAGTAAAGTTTTAAATTCTCAGGAATTACCCGGAAGCCGAAAAGGGGGAAATAGAGTATGCAACAAATAAAAAACTACATTATGAAAAAAATAGGTTATTTATCACGGATTTTTCTTTCTGCCTTTTGTGTTTTTTCCATATCTCCGATTTTATGTCAAAATGTAACATCCATAACCGGTAGCAATAATCAGGTTTTGATTCAATTTGATACTGACATAAATCCTACAACGGTCAATTCTACATCATTGCAGATACAGGGAAACTTCAGGGGGTTCAGGAATGGAAGTTATGAGACAACAGACGATCAGATTGTGTTTATTCCTGCATATCCTTTTCTTCCTAACGAAAGAGTATCCATTTCGGTGAAATCGAGCATCAGCACATTGGGAGGTGACCCCCATTGTGCCTTATGTTTATTTATATTACGGTAGCCCAACACGACAGGGCGATCCGGTATTTGATACAATCTATACCGGTCATTCATTTAATTCATCAAATGCAACACGTGATGTAAATGCTGCTGATTTGAATGCGGACGGACTACTGGACCTTATCGTTCTATCTTACTCATCAAATCCAGCAAAATATTACGTACTTATTCAAAAACCAGATGGTTCTTTTGGCGATCACACTACTTATAGCACAAATAATTATAGTGGTTCAAAATATTTTTTAGATGATGTTAACAATGACGGGGCTCCGGATTTAATCACACGCTATAATTATCCATCCAGGGTTGGAGTACAAATAAATTATGGTTTAGGAAATTTCCCTAATCCTACCTATTATTCGGTGACCAATTACAACAATAGAATTGCTACTGGTGATGTGGACTCTGATGGGGATATTGATATAGTTGCCACTTCAGGAAATTCAAGCCTGTCGGCAAATAGAATAAGTATCTTGAAGAACAATGGAAATGGAACCTTTGCAAGTCAAATTACAATGACACAGTCTAACATGCCGGGTTCATATATACATCTTAACGATATTGACAAGGATGGTGACTTGGATATGGTATTACAGGGGAATAGTTCTTTCGGAGGGTCACCTAAGATAATAGTCTATAAAAACGATAGTTTTGGAGCATTTACAGAATTTACATCTTATGTTAACGATAGTCGTTATGGGGTAAATCGTGACTTTGACGGGGATAATTTTAATGATTTAATAACTTTTGATAATTATAACAACAATCCTAACTATGCAAAATTCTGGAAGGGATCAGGAGATGGCAATTTTAACTCAGGTATAACGATTGATACTATGTTTTACGGTCCGGTAGGAGATATTGATGGTGATAATGACTTTGATGTTTTTGGATATTGCAGAAAAGAATCAGATAATTATGTTGCAAATCTTTACTTCAATGATGGAAATGCACAGTTCAGCCGGTCTCCAGTTGGTAGAGTTACCGGCTCCAGTTTAATATTGTGCGACATTGATAATGACGGCGATCTCGATCTGCCTTATATCACAGTTGACAATAAAGTCTGCATTGCCCTGAACAAACCTGAAAAACTGTACCTCATTTCACCGAGAGGAACGGACGAATGGATCAAGTGACAGGTATATGATATCACCTGGGAATGTGATGCTTCCATAAACCTAATAAAAATTGAGTTGACCACAGACAATGGAATAACTTGGCAAACCATTGCTTCGGATATACCTGCAAATCTTAAGCAATATTCCTGGCATATAACCTCACCAAAATCTATGCTTTGCAAGATCAGAATAACCGACCAGGACGACCCTGAACTTTATGATATAAACTTCCCCTGTTTTCATATCGTAAATTCAAGCCTGGAGATTGGACTAATTACCTATTACCCATTTAATGGTAATGCTGATGATGAAAGCGGTAACGGATATCATGGAACCATAATAGGTGCAACATTAACTTCCAATAGGTTCGGAGAACAAAGTAAGGCTTATATTTTCGATGGAATTAATGATTATATCAAAGTACCAATCAATTTGCCCGAAACACAATACACTTATTCCTTATGGTTTAAAACAAATAATCCCAATACTGGAATTTCCTCTGTAAGAGATACTGATCTTGGTCCAAGTAATGATAGGAATATTTGGCTTAACAGTGGAGATGTTAATCATAGGCTTTGGAACAATCAAACTATAACAACCTCAGGTACAAATTATGCAGATAATTTATGGCATCATTTGGTTATTGTTGTTCATTGGAAATTTGGTCAAATAATTTATATAGACGGAGAACAAAAAGCTATAGGTAATAAAAACAGGTCAGATTTTGATACTGATGCATATTTCGATATTGGATATGCTGGCTACGCCGGTTTCAATTATTTTGACGGAAGTTTAGACGATATACGAATTTATGGGAGGATTTTACCTACACAAGAAATATTTAAGTTGTTTAAAGAAGGATCATTACTTTCGCTTTGCAGTCCAAATGGGAAAGAAAAATGGCTTAAAGAATCAACACAAAAAATTACCTGGATTTGTGATACAGCAATATCTACAATTAATCTTGATTATTCAACCGATAATGGACAAACCTGGAAAAATATAGCTGATAATGTGTATGCTAATGCAAGCTTTTATAACTGGATATTGCCAAATACTTCTTCATCACAATGTAAGATAAAAATATCCAATACTAATGATCCATCAATTTTTGATATGAGTGATGAATTGTTCTATATAGTGAGCTCAAGTTTAGATGTCGGGCTTGTCGCTTATTATCCTTTTGATGGGAATAGTGATGACTACAGTGGTTATGGAAACAATGCCGATGAGTTGTGGGGTGGAGTATCATTTGTTGAAGGTCAAAATGGTCAAGCAGTTAATTTTGGAGGATATTATAATAAGGGGCATGTAAGGATCCCAAATTCACCCTCTTTGCAATTTGCATCAAAATTTTCATTTAGTGAATGGGTAAAACTAAACTCAATGGGGGGTATGAATCATTATGGAGGTTATACTAATTATGGCAATCATAAAATATTTGCAAAGGAACATGATAATCCTGGTGGATTTAGTGCAGGTATAGGAGCTATCAACAGTAATACAATTGAATTTGGATTTAGCAATTCTATCGCTTACCATGTTTATGATTTATCATTGAAAACTAATCCAGTACAATATAATATCGGAGAATGGTTATATGTTACATATATAGTTTCTACGAATGAGGCATAAATATTCCTTAATGGTCAACAGGATTCTTCAGTTTTATTACAGGATAGTTGTAATTTGTCTATTGCTAATACTAAACGATTATTTTTTGGCAAGTTTTCTGATTCATGGTATCCTATGAATGGAGCTATTGATGAGGCAAGAGTATATAATCGCCCTCTTGATGATACAGAAGTATTAAAACTGTATAAAAACAGTCTTATTAAGGTTGTAACACCAAATGGAGGGGAAAATTGGCTGGCCGGGACCCAACACGATATTCCCTGGCAAGTTAACAGTACTATTGATTCCATAAGAATTGAATATTCAAATGATAATGGAGATAACTGGTTTTTAGTGGTTGATAGCATCCCAGCAATAGGATATTCTTTTGCATGGATATTACCAAATGACATTTCGGAAAATTGTAAAGTCAGGATTTCTTTCATAGCAGACCCTGAAGTATCAGATGAAAGTGATTTTTGTTTTAAGATATCATCAGCGTTTAATCTGAAAGTTTTTCTCGAGGGTCCTTTTTTCGGCACCCAAATGACCCCATTCTTAAATATTTTCGGTTATTTGCCTTTATCACAGCCTTACAATAAACCACCCTGGAATTACAATGGGACAGAAAGTGTAACATCCATTCCCAATTCTGATGTTATTGATTGGGCCCTCGTTGAACTTAGGGAAACTACTGGAGATGCATCAACAGCAACTTCCGACTCGGTTGTTGCACGGCAGGCAGCATTTCTTTTAAAAGATGGTACCATTTTAGCAGGGATGGTGTTAGTCCTTTGTGGTTTTCTCTGGATGTAACGGATAGTTTGTACGTGGTTATTTGGCACAGGAATCATCTAACTGTTATGTCAGCCACCCCTCTTATTGCTTCCGGTGCAACTTATAGCTACGATTTTACAACCGGTGCAGAGCAAGCTTATGGAGGTATATTCTCCCAAAAAGAAATTGCTCCGGGTGTCTGGGGAATGAAAGCCGGAAATGGTATAGTTGATAGCCAGATAAACAATTCGGATAAAAATGAATCCTGGTATGTGGATGAGGGAAGTACAGGTTACTTTGATGGTGATTTTAACATGGATTCGCAGGTGAATGCAAACGATAAAAATACAAGCTGGGCACCAAACAGCGGAGAAGGCTCGAAAATTCCAGAATAATGAAATAGTGCCCTACTTTTAAAATGAAAGGAGGTTATTATTTAATCACTTAAAATAAGCCAATTCAGAGGATCACCTTACAAACATCTTCCAAAATAAATCCAAACTGAAAATCCCGGTCAATAGCCGGAATTTTTACTTGATATAACCAAATGAATTACTTAAAATTTAAGATTTATAAATTTTCGAAAATAGAATAACAAACTAACAAGTATTATAACAATAACCGAAACACCAAGTATTATATAAATACGAATGTTTGGTTTAATAATAGCCGAACTATCCCCTAACATCACATACCCTGCCCAGTAATGCGGATGAGCCAGCCTGGCAGGTGCATTTGCAAGGTAATTCAGCCGTGCTTTCCGCAAGGCTTCATCAAGCTGGTCGCCATTTTTGATGTTTTTCATAAAAGTCGGCATCAGCTCCTTTGCCACAACATCGTTTACCCGCCACTGGTTTACAACAAGGCTGGGAACACCGGCACAGATAAATGCCCGCGCCATGCTCATCAGTCCTTCCCCCTGCTTTAAAGCGCCCATCCCGGTATTGCATGCACTCAAAACAGCCAGCCTGGCATGAATATCTGAATTATAAAGTTCATAGGCATACATCAATCCGTTGTCGTTTTTCACGGTATCGGCTGTAAAAGCAAGGGTTGAAAACATAGGTTCACTATTATCCATTAAGGCATGCATGGCAAGAAATATTATTCCGGCATCCCTGGCATTTTTAACAAAGTAATACTTCGATGCATCAAATCCCGTAAAACTTTTTCCTCCGAAAATATTCACCACCTGGTTTACTTCCTCCAGTGCACCGGGGATAGGCACGAGAAAATCGCGGTAGGGTTCCAGTGCAATTAGTTGGTCGGTTGCCAGATTTTGGATGTGGCCGTAAGTAGGAGCAAATGCTACCATATTTTTTTTGTTTCCTTCATTCTTCAGATAATTACCAAAAAGCAGATTGGCTGAATAGGAATATGATATATTATTACTCTTCAATAAATAAGGGAGCCTCGCGTAATCAGGCTCTGTGTTTGAAACCTTTTCTGTCAGCAAAACCTCATAAGGAATAAGCAGTAATACATTATCAGGTATAATTATCAATTGTTTATCTTTTATTTCTTCTTCAAAAGGATTGAGAAGCCTTTCATACAGACCATAAGAAATTTCGGTGAAAGCAATAAAATTTGAAAAATCCCCGCTATTTGGATTTTCTTTTTCCAATAGGGAGCGCAATGCCAGAACATCTTCTATTAAAGTGCTGTCGGGAGTATCTGCATGTAATTTAATTTTATCTTTCGAGACAAAAAAAGTAAATAATGTAATTATGTGGGGATTACAGGCATAAAGATCGGAAACATGTAAAAAGTATTCGATTACAGCTTCATCTTTTCTTAGTTTTAATTAGATGTCTTTTAAATTAACAGTACTGATGTTATGTTTATGATCGTAATAAAGTGGCCAGTTGTTTTCAATTTTTTTGATAAATTGCTCCCTTTCTTTTTTCTTTTGAAATAATTCCTCTTCATATTTTTTTAAGGAATGGATATCTGAAGTAATAGAAATGTTTCTCTCCAAGTTCGCAATTTCTTTATTCAATTGTTTTTCTTCGCCGGTTATTTCCGCCGGTATTCCACTTATTTCTTTAAGATGTTCATCCTTTAAAAGCATAGTAAGCAAATACCCCTTATTCATCTCCGAACGTTCAAATGCTTTTTCAAGACATATTACATCCCCGGTACTTTTGTAAAGTTCATTATAAAGGTTTATCAGTCTCCAATCGTAACTAACCTTGTTTCGCACATTGTATTCTTTTGTTTCCGGATTAGCTGAATATGCAATGTTTTTTTCATTAACTGCTGCACCCAATTCATAATTATCCTTTGCTAATTTGAGGTAATTTATATTATTAAAATCCAAATACTTTGAAAAGAATATATCACCTTTAGAAATTAAAGTTGTGTGTAAATAACTATTTATCATCATTTGACCGATAGCCGGATTTTTTGTGTAATCCATATTATCAAATCCGACAGAACCGTTGATTATTGCTTTCTGAAAATAATACAGCGCACTATCATTTACTTTTTTATGTAAAAAGTAACATGCCAATCCGGTGTAAGTGATAAAAAGGTCAGGATGATATTTAAGCAGCTTTTGCCTAATATAAAGTGATTTTTTATGATAGAACCATGCGCTGTCAATATAAATTTCATTCCCACTATATCCAAGGCTTTCAGAACAGGCTGCAAAACTATTATAGGTTTGCGCTAATTTCAATAAATTTTTTCTGCTTTTATGTAGCTTACTTCTAATGAAGAGTGCTTTGCGATGGTAGAAAAAAGCACTATCATAATCCGGTTTAAAAAGGTAGTACCATCCTAAGCTATTATAAATTTTATCCAGAAACTTATTGTCATTTTCATTACTCAATCGAATAGCCACGCGATAACTTGACCAGGCAGCCCCGAATTTTTTAAGATATCTGTTGGAATTTCCAAGATACAGATGTGCCAATATTACTGTTTTGTCGGCAGAATCACTGGTCTTATCATATATTCTTATTGCCTTTTTAAAATACCCGGTTGCTTCGGCATATTGCCAGTTCAAATAAAGTGCAAATGCTTTGTTATAGTATGCCCGGGCAGTATATTTATGATGTTCACTAAAAAAATTTTGTGCATAGGTAATAGATGTCTCAGCTATGATAAGTGCACTGTCAACCCACTCGACTTCATTCAGGAATTCACAAAGGGTCAAATAGTATTTTACCAATTCATCAGGTGTTCCTTCTTCATATATTTTTCGCCCTAATTTTTTGAAATAAAAATTAGTACTGTCGTAATTGGCCTCCTTTGTAAGCAATTCTGCTTTTTCAATAAGCACATTTAACTCATTATTCCCCTCATATATGTTTTGTGCGGAAAGTATGTTTCCCTTTGTTATCAATAAAGTATTGATAAAAAGTATAAATATATTTATAATTGCTATTTTTAAAAGCTTAATTTTTGTAAGTGAACAACAGGCGGCAATTTCATATTTAATATACATTTGTACAATATTCTTCCGTCGGGAAGGTTTAATATATTATTGAAAATTATTATACAAATTTAAGCATGAATAGATTTTTTTCCTTCGTATTATTAATCAGTTTTCCTTTTGCCCTTTTTACTCAGGAAACAGCGCAATGGCGTGGTAAAAACCGGGACGGAAAATACCAGGAAAACGGCCTTTTAAAATCCTGGCCGGAAAACGGTCCAACAATGTTATGGCACTTTGATGAACTCGGCGACGGACATGCTTCCGTGGCGGTAACTTCCGAAATAATTTATACAACCGGTGCGCTGGATGACAAAGGTTATGTGTTTGCGTTCAGCCATGAGGGCAATTTGATCTGGAAATCAGAGATCGGAAAAGCGTGGATGGAAAGCTGGAATGGAGTACGAACCACACCACTTGTTATCGGAGAGAAACTATACATCATGAGCGCCTATGGGAAACTGGTATGCATGAATTCCAAAAGCGGGGAAATCATCTGGACCGTTGACCTTTTCAAAGAGTACAATGGAAGGAATATACGTTGGGGCGTAACTGAAAACCTGCTTGTGGATGGTGACACGTTATTTGTTATCACTGGAGGTGTACAATACAATGTTATCGCTCTGGACCGGAATACCGGTAACCTGATCTGGGTGTGCGCCGGCAACGGAGAAAAAAGTGCGTACAACTCTCCGGCTCTGATCGAACACAACAACCGGAAGCTGGTAGTTACCATGACCGAAAACTCGGTGCTTTGTATTGATGCATCGAACGGAAAACTCTTGTGGAGGCATGAACACACAAATGAGTGGTCTGTCCACCCGAATACACCCCTATACCACAATGGCTTTATCTATTACGTGAGCGGTTATGGCAGTGGAGGAGGATTGCTGAAACTCTCAGATGATGGAAACAGCGTGTCGAAAGTGTGGACAAACAGAAGTCTTGACAACCAGATGGGTGGAGTTATTTATTTGGATGGCAGGCTATATGGTGCAGGACATAAAAGCCGGAAGTTGATCTGTCTGGATTTTGAAACAGGAGAGGAGTTATTCTTTACTAAAACCATTCAGAGAGGTAATACCATTTATGCTGATGGCCTGTTATATTGTTATGACGAAAGGGGAAATGTAGGACTGGTCAAACCGGAAGAGAACAGTTTTAATGTGATTAGTGAATTTAAAGTACCTTACGGTGCCAACCAGCATTGGGCTCACCTGGTGATCCATAACAAACGATTGTATGTACGGCACGGAACTTCTTTGATGGTGTATGACATCACAGAATAATTCAATGTATTGTTATCTTAAAATGCCTATGCTTAATGCAATATGTAATGATTCTACCTGATTTATTGGTCAGCTTTGTTTTGTAAAACTCGTAATCAACGATATGCAAATATGAAACAGTTTCTTATCCTTTACCTTGCTTTAATATTTGCCTTCCAATTTGTAATCAGTCAGGAAATTGCTGAATGGCGAGGCCCTGGCAGGACAGGTGTTTATAACGAGACCGGATTGCTAAAAAAATGGCCGACAGATGGCCCGGAACTCCTCTGGTCGGTCGATAGTCTGCCCATCGGTTATTCATCCGTATCAATAGCCAATAACCTGATTTATTTTACCGGGATTGAAGATACACTGGATGTAGTTATTGCTGTGGATGTTGACGGGATTATACAGTGGCAAACACCTTATGGAAGGGCATGGAATAATTCTTTTAACCACAGCCGCTGCACTCCAACTGTAGAAAGTAACCGCGTCTATGTTTCGAGCGGGCTTGGAGATGTCGCCTGTCTGAATGCAATCAATGGGGTGTTGATCTGGACAGTAAACGCCAGTGAAAAATTTGAAGGAACCTATGGAAGGTGGGGGATTGCAGAATCACTCCTGCTTGTAGATGATAAAGTGATCTATACTCCGGGTGGCGAGTTTACTACTATGGTTGCATTTAATAAGGAGAACGGAGAGTTGATATGGAAATCAGAAAGCCTGAATGACAGGCCTTCCTATACATCCCCGATGATCACCGAATGGGGTGGTAAAAGGATGATCATAACTGCGACACAATCCTACCTCTTTGGTGTTGAACCCAACAGTGGTACAATTTTATGGAAATTCAATATAGGTGTATTTGCCAGAGGTGAATGGCGGGCAAACAATCAGACCAATACACCTTTGTTTCATGAAGGAAAGATATTCCATACAAGCGGGTATGATCACCGATGTGTTATGGTTGAACTTTCGGAAAAAGGAGATGCCGCTTATTTTGTCTGGGTCAGTGATATGTTGGATGTCCACCATGGAGGTGTTGTAAGGCTGGGAAACTATATTTACGGAGCCAACTGGGAAAACAATCGTATGGGTAGTTGGGTCTGCCTCGACTGGAATAACGGAGAAGTAAAATACGAAACGGAATGGGAGAATAAAGGATCAATCATTTCTGCCGATAGCATGCTGTATTGTTATGAAGAGAAAAACGGCCATATTGCACTGGTTAAAGCCACTCCGGAAAAATTCGAGGTGACCTGTTCTTTTAAAGTCCCGCTTGGTGAAGGACCGCACTGGTCGCATTTGGTTATTCACGAAGGAATAATCTATGTGAGGCATGGAGGTGCCTTAATGGCCTATTCAATCGCCGATAACAATTAATAATTTATAATAACAAAAACCACAATGAAAACTTTAAAATCAATTTTAGCCATTTTATTTATTAGTCTTTTTTTAGTTCAATGTAGTTATTTTCAAAACACAGAAACAGAAATTTCTGAAGAAATAAGTCCGGATGAAATATGTCAATGGAGAGGACCCAATCGCAATGGTATTTATCCTGAAACCAACCTTTTAACTCAATGGCCCGAAAAAGGGCCGGAAGTGATTTGGGAGTTTAATGAATTGGGAATGGGTTATTCATCGGCAGCCGTTACAAAAAATGGAGTTTTTACTGCGGGTACCATCGACAGCATCAGCTATATTTACCGGTTTGATCACGAAGGAAACCTTGTATGGAAAACTCAACTTGGCCCGGAATGGACAAAAACATTTCCAGGAATGCGATCAACGCCATTGATCTATGGCGATAAAGGTTATATCATTAACGGACTGGGAAAGCTGTTTTGTTTTGAAACCAAAACCGGAAACATTTCCTGGCAAAAAGATATACTTAAAGAATGTAATGCTTCCAATATTCAGCATGGAATTAATGAGAACCTCCTGATCGATGGAGATAAAATTTATTGTACACCGGGTGGGCCCGATACCAACATCGTTGCACTTAACCGTAAAACAGGTGATTTGAGATGGGCCAGTAAAGGCTCAGGTGAAAAAAGTGCCTATTGCTCACCCTTACTTATTGAAGTTGGAGGAACAAAATTCCTGATCACTATGACCTTCAAATCGCTGGTTTCAGTTAATGCCAAAAACGGCGAAGTGGCCTGGACAAAAACCCTTGAAGGGGATGAATACGGCATCCATGCGCAAACACCTTATTACCGCGATGGTTACCTTTTTGTTCAGGATGGATATGAAATTGGCTGTTTTATGTTGAAATTATCGGAAGACGGTTATTCGTATGAAGAAATATGGAAAAATAAAATCCTTGACGAAACCAATGGACATTCTGTTGTAATTGGTGATAATATTTTCGGTGCAGCCGAAACAAAAAAACAATTTGTTTGTCTTGATTGGAACACTGGCGAAATAAAGTATAACACCAGGGAAATTTCTGAAGGGACAGTCATTGCCGCTGACGGAATGCTTTATTGTTGTACGTACCCAGGCCAGCTTAGCCTTGTAAAACCTACGGAAAAAAATTTTGATATTGTAAGCTCAATAAAACTCCCCGGAGAAGGCAATGAACACATTGCCCATCCGGTAATTAAAGATGGCCGGCTTTACATCAGGCATATTAACTCATTGCGTGTTTATTCCATTACGCGGTCGTAAGGTCAACTAACATATACTGAACAATTCAAAATGAATGATTAAACATTTCATTGAAAAATATGTATTTCTTTTGCTGATCCTTATCGGAATCGCAGTATTTGCTTACTGGCAAATATATGATCCGGTAAAAGGGTTTACAGTCAATATTCCCGGACTTGATAACCGGCCAGAAGTTGACTTAAATGCCATTGAAAATGTTGCTATCGGTGAAAAGTTCACAGCATACAATGAATCATCCTCCGAACTTTCAGGCAAATGGACAGGATTCCGCGGTGCTGATCGTGATAACATCAATAAAGAAAATATCCGCCTGATAGATTCCTGGGGACCTGGCGGCCCTAAAATAGAATGGGTTGTAGACCTTGGAGAAGGTCATGCAGCTCCTGTGATTTACAATGGGAAAGTTTACATTCTCGATTACCATGAAATTAAAAAAGCAGATGCATTACGCTGTTTTTCACTGGAAACCGGGGAAGAAATATGGAGGCGATGGTATAACATTCGTATAAAGCGTAATCATGGAATGTCGCGTACAGTGCCGGCAATAACCGATAAATATATAGTTACGATTGGCCCAAAGGGACATGTGATGTGTGTCAACCCTGAAAACGGAGATTTTTTGTGGGGTATTGACCTGGTGAAAAATTATAGTACGGAGATCCCTTTCTGGTACACGGGACAGTGTCCTTTGATTGATAATGATGTCGCTGTTATTGCGCCTGGCGGCAGTTCCCTGTTGATGGGAGTGGATTGTGCCTCCGGCGAAGTAATATGGCAAACACCCAATCCCGATAATTGGAAAATGTCGCACTCATCCATTATGCCAATGACTTTAAGTGGAAAGAAAATGTACGTTTATGCTGCTATTGGTGGCATCGTTGGTGTGTCGGCTGGGGGAAGTGATCCGGGAAAAGTGCTCTGGAAAACAAATACGTTTGCACCTTCAGTGGTTGCACCTTCTCCGGTTATTCTTGATGATGGAAAAATATTTATTACTGCCGGTTATGGAGCTGGTTCCATACTTTTCCAGGTGGTAAAATCAGGAAATTCATTTGAAGTAAATGTTTTGCAAAAATATAAACCCAAAGACGGGCTGGCAGCAGAACAGCAAACACCTTTGTTCTACGATGGATTTTTGTTTTCCATTTTACCAAAAGATGCTGGTAACAGGCGTAACCAGTTTGTTTGTTGTGACCCGAACGATTGCCAGTCGATTTTGTGGACCAGCGGGAAAACAAAACGATTCGGACTGGGCCCCTATATCGTAGCTGATAACAAATTTTTTATCTTGAATGATGATGGAACCCTGACCATTGCAAAAGCGAACACCTCAAGATTTGAGTTTCTTGACAAAGCAAAGATCATGGAAGGCCAGGATGCCTGGGGACCCATTGCCATTGCCGATGGACGATTACTTATGCGGGATTCAAAGAAACTGGTTTGCGTGAATATTAAAGCGAAATGAAAGGATACATGTTAAAATGACTGAAATGACTAAATTTACAATCAATAACTACATTTGATAATCACGGCAGGAAGCAAATAACATATAACAATTTATTTTGAAACAAAAACTAATCATCGGATTGTTATTATTACTCCTCCTGGCGGTTGTGTTTTTTATGGGGAAGGATTTTTTCTACGGTAGTAAAAAGGATAAGAATGTCTATGAATATGAAATTAACCGGTTAAGGGAAGTTGATAAAAGTCAGGTTTGTTACTCAGAAATTAAACAAATCAATCCTGAAATTGAAAAGTTGAAAGGAATCGCTGTTGACAATAAAGATCGTATTTATGTATCAGGCTCTGATAAGGTTTTGATATTTGATAAAACAGGTGAGCCTGTACAGGATTTCTCTATTGGAAAGGAAAGCAATTGTATTGCAATAAGTGAAAATGGGGAAATATATTTGGGGATTTCCGATCACATTGAAATTTATGACTTTTCGGGTAACCTGATAAAAAGCTGGGAAAGTCCTAAGGAAAAGACTTTGATAACTTCTATTGCAATTGGAGAATCTTCGGTTTTTGTTGCAGATGCAGGAAATAAGTACGTACATCGTTACAATACCGAAGGTGAGTATCAAAACTACATTGATCGAAAGAACACAGAGAAAGGAGTGAAAGGGTTCTTTATCCCAAGTCCCTATTTCGATTTGTTGATCGGTCGCGATGGTGAACTCTGGGTGGTGGATCCGGGGCGGCATACATTGATGAATTTTACAGACAATGGAGAAGTGGTCTCTATCTGGTCAAAAACTTCCATGCAGGTTGATGGATTCAGTGGTTGCTGTAATCCATCGCACATTGCCATGTTATCCAATGGTTCATTTGTAACCAGTGAAAAAGGAATTGAGCGTGTGAAAATCCATAAACCATCCGGTGAGTTTGATTGTGTGGTAGCAGGTCCTGAATTGTTTGAAAAGGGAACACGTGGACTTGATCTTGCGGTCGATTCTGAGGATAGAATCATCGTGCTTGATCCTAAGAAAAAACTGGTAAGGATTTTTGAGCCAACTGGTGAAAATAATTAGAATAATGCTGGATAGAAGAAAATTTATAAAATCGGTTTCGCAGGGTTTCATCCTTTCTGCTTTGTTAGGAATGAGCGGGATGTTGATTTTTAGAAAAAGTCGCAAAGGAGAAGAATGTAATTTTGAATTTGTTTGTAAGAATTGCAAAACCCTGTCTTCCTGTAAACTACCTGAGGCAAATGATTTTAAAGAAAAGAATAAACAAGCATAGAAAATTTCTAAATGAGTAAAGCTGGCGAAAATAACAGACTGGATCGACGGAAGTTTATCAATAAAACGGTAAGGTATTCTCTCGCTATTGGTGTTTGTGGGGTGGGAGCAGTTTTAGCCGGTAAAGCCTCCAAAGGTGAACTTGTCTGGCAGCTCGATCCGGCAAAGTGCGTACAGTGCGGAAGATGTGCCACCAATTGTGTCCTAACCCCTTCCGCAGTGAAATGCATCCATGTGTATGATATGTGCGGCTATTGCGATTTGTGCAGCGGTTATTTCAGGGTGAATACCAAAGACCTGACAACGGGTGCAGAAAACCAGCTTTGCCCCACCAGTGCCATTGAACGGAAATTTATTGAAGATCCATATTTTGAGTACCACATCGACGAGGATCTATGTATTGGTTGTGGGAAATGTGTAAAAGGATGCGCGTCCTTTGGTAACGGATCTCTTCAATTGCAGGTTAACCACAGCCTTTGTGTAAATTGCAACCAGTGTTCCATAGCACGTGATTGCCCTGCAGAAGCTTTCAGCAGAGTTCCGGCAGATAAGGCATATTCGTTTAAAGGATTTAATAGGGATGAGTTGATATGAAGTTGAAATTAGTTGACATATCATATAAACGGATTTTATACTTTGCTCTGTTAATTTTATTAACACTGAATGTTTTCGATTCAGCAGCCCAACAACGTTTCCCAAAACCTGAGTTTGAGACTGGCCATACCCAACCTCCAACTCTTACACCGGAACCACGAGCTGAATTACTGGAAATTATTGATGTAGGCGTACTTATCTTAAGCCTTTCACTTATTACATGGTTTATATTAAAAAAGCGCTCTCGTAAAGGAGTTTTCTGGATGTCGATCTTTTCCATCGTGTATTTTGGATTTTATCGTGAAGGTTGTGTATGTTCTGTTGGATCCTTGCAAAACATTACACTTGCGCTGTTCCTCCCTGAATATAAGATTCCGGTAACAGTCATCGCATTTTTTGTGATTCCGCTTATTTACACTTTGTTTTTTGGACGGACATTTTGTGCAGGTATTTGCCCACTTGGAGCTATCCAGGATATTTTTGTGATTAAGCCATATAGTTTGAAATCATGGGCAAATTCACTTTTGGGGCTATTCCCGTACATTTATCTCGGGCTGGCAGTATTATATGCAGCCACAGCTACCGATTTTATCGTTTGCCGGTACGATCCTTTTATTGGAATATTTCGTTTTAACGGAACTTTTTTTATGCTAGTAATCGGTGGTATATTTCTGTTGACCAGCATTTTTATTGCCCGGCCATATTGTCGCTTTTTTTGTCCGTATGGCGTTTTGCTAAATATAGTAAGCCGGTTCTCAGGAAAACACATGACGATAACACCAACTGAGTGTATTCAATGCAAATTGTGTGAAAATTCATGTCCGTTTGATGCTATACAAAAACCTGTATTGGTAAATGTATTGGATAACCGCCGGACAACAGTAAAAAGATTTATACAGTTAAGCCTAATAATTCCGTTATTAATATTTCTTGGAGGCTGGACAGGTTCAAGGTTTCATGAAAACCTGGCGAGTGTAAATCCAAAAGTCCGCCTGGCGAATGTTTTACTTGAGGAAAATAATGAAATAAATGAAGATACACAGGTTGAAATTGATGCCTTTAAATCTTCAGGAAATACAGAGGGCAAACTCTATTCCGAAGCGGCTTCAATTGTAAAGGACTTTTATACCGGAGGATGGATATTAGGAGGATTTTTGGGGTTGGTCTTTGGATTAACTTTAGCAGGATTGTCGCGTTTTCAATACAGGACAGATTATACGCCCAATAAAGGTACCTGTTTGAGTTGCGCAAGGTGTATGGATTATTGTCCTGTACGGCCAGGCAAAGAAACAGAATTTACAATAGATTAAATGGAAAACAACGAAAAATATCTTAGTAAAAATGAACAGTTCTGGCAGCGAATCGTTTGGATTGCCGGAGCGTTTTCTTTTATTATTTGTGTTCTTATTATTGTTAACTATGCTCAGATTAACCGCCTTGATCCGATCAATACAGAAGTGATTAATAAACTTGTTGAACGCTTAAATCAAAATCCGGAAGATAATGAACTACGGGAAGAAATCCGTGAGATGGACTTGTTAGTGCGCAAAGCCTATTTCACCAACCAATGGCAAATCCGAACAGGAGGATATATGCTATTAATTGGTGTTGCCATAGCAATTATCGGTTTACAGGTAATTATCACCAACAGAAAAAAGAACCCACAAATTTCAGATACCAGGGATCAGGACCTTTTACAAAAACAAAAAATAACACGAAGGTGGGTTTCATTAGGAGGAACTTTAGTAGTTACTACGGCACTTGCTTTTGCATACCTTTCTCATCAAAGCCTGGAAAACCGGTTTGAAATCGCTGCAGAAGGTGAACCTCAGGAGATTGAGCAACAGAATATTTCAACTGAAGAAACTGTTTCGGAATCAATAGATGAAGATGTGGCAGATGATCTTCCACCAGAACAAACACAGGTGGTTGCTGATAATCAAAATGACTCTGTAACCGAATCAACAATTCTTAAAGAAGAAGAATTAGAATCCTCTGTTGTAACAACCTCAAGCGAGCCGGCAACAACTTCCGGCGAAGATAGTTTTACAAACTTTAGGGGGCCTGGCGGAAACGGCATATCTACACAGAAAAACATACCTGAAAACTGGAATGGCGAAACCGGTGAAAACATTGCGTGGAAAGTTGCTATTCCGCTTCGGGGATTTAACTCCCCAATCATTTGGGGGAATAAGGTTTTTCTTTCCGGGGCTGAAGAATTGCGAAGGGAAGTATATTGTCTTAATAGAAATTCAGGTGAGTTTATTTGGACTGCAAAAGTCGAAAACGTCCCGGGATCACCTGTAAAAGGACCGGAAGTGGCAAATTATACAGGCTATGCTGCACCAACGATGGCAACCGATGGGAAACGAGTGTTTGCCATTTTCTCCAATGGGGATATTACCGCCCTGGATATGGATGGTAATCAAATTTGGGCAAGAAACCTTGGTGCGCCGGTCAATCATTATGGTCATTCGTCTTCTCTTATGGTTTATAATGATAAAGTAATTGTTCAATACGACCAGAAAAACCTGGCGCAAATTCTGGCTTTATCAGTGAATAACGGTGAAACGGTTTGGAGCAAAACAAGAGATGTGAAAATTTCATGGGCTTCACCGGTGATTGTGAATACCGGTAATCGAATGGGGATTATTCTTGCTGCCGAACCATTTGTAATTTCTTACGATCCGGATACAGGAAATGAATTATGGCGTTTAGACTGCATTTACGGCGAGGTGGGTCCTTCTGTAGCGTATGCAGATGGTATAGTTTTTTCGGTAAACGATTATTCAAAATTAGCTGCAATTAAAATTGGAGATACACCGGAAATTTTGTGGGAAAGCGAAGAATACCTCTCGGATATTCCAAGTCCGGTTGCAACTGACAAATATTTATTTCTTGCGACAAGTTACGGAGTAATTGTTTGTTATGATGCAAAAAAAGGAACAATACTCTGGGAGCACGAAATTGATAATACGATTTATGCATCGCCGATGATAGTGGAGGATAAAGTTTACCTTGTTGATAAGCAGGGCATCATGTATATTTTTAGGGTTGATAAAGAATATATTCCTGTAGCACAGCCAGAGTTGGGTGAAAAAATAGTATGTACCCCAGCATTCGCAGAAGGTAAAATTTATTTAAGAGGCTACGATCATTTGTATTGTATTGGAAAATAATGAATGAAGAGATTATAAATATCGTTGACAAAATAATTGCGGAGAAAGGCAAAAATCCGGATGCTGTAATCCCTGTATTGCAGGAGATTCAGAATGCATTCAACTATTTGCCGGAAGATGCACTGAAAAGACTTTGTGATAACACCGAGATAACACCATCCCAGGTTTATGGCATTTCGACTTTTTATACTCAATTCAGGCATAAACCGGTTGGGCAACATATTATTAAAGTTTGTGTCGGGACAGCTTGTCATGTAAAAGGGGCTATGCAGGTTTTTGATGCTTTTACCAGGGAATTGAATCTTAAAGAGGGTGAAGACACAGATGCTGAGGGCAGGTTCACCCTGGATAAGATTGCCTGCCTCGGTTGTTGTACCATCGCCCCGGTGGTTCAGATCGATGATGTTACATATGGTCATGTAAATACTGAAAAAGTTACTGAGATATTAGAGGATTTTCTTCAAGGTTCTAACAAACACAGACATCGCAGAAATCTTCGCATTTCAAAAAGTAAAATCCAGGGAGAGATAAGAATAGGCTTGGGTTCCTGCTGTATTGCCAGTGGAAGTTCTGAGGTTAAAGAGGAATTAGAGAATACACTCAATAGTCAGAATATACATGTGGATATAAAACATGTGGGTTGTGTCGGGATTTGTAACCAGGTACCTTTAATGGAAATTCATAAACCCGGTGAAACACCTTCTTTTTATGCTAAAATTAAACCTGAAGAAGTCAAAGGGATCATCACTAACCATTTTAAATCTGCCAGTCCGGTTGACCGTTTGATAAACAGTTTTTACAACTTCTTTGAAAACATAGTCCTTGAAAATACTCCCATAACATTAAGACGTTATGAAGCAGATAAACGTGATACACCCGTATCCGAATTCCTGAAAGGACAAATTAACATTGCAACCGAATACAGGGGCGAAATAAAACCCTCTGACCTGGAAGAATACAAACGACTTGGTGGATTTTTGGCATTGCAAAAATGTTTATCTAAACTTTCCGCAGAACAAACCATAAAAACAATAATACAAGCCGGTTTAAGAGGACGAGGAGGTGCCGGATTTCCGACCGGTATAAAATGGGAAATCGTTTACAAAACAAAATCCGTCCGGAAATTTGTTATCTGCAATGGCGATGAAGGTGATCCCGGTGCTTTTATGGACAGGATGCTCCTGGAGTCGTATCCTTATCGCATCATCGAAGGAGTTATCATAGCAGCTTATGCGGTAGGTGCATCAGAAGGATTATTTTATATCCGGGCAGAGTATCCGTTGGCTGTCGCCAGAATAAAAGAAGCTATCCGGGTTTGCCGGGAAGAAAATATCTTAGGGGAGAATATTTTAAATTCGGGATTTTCTTTTCACCTAAAAGTCTTTGAAGGAGCAGGTGCTTTTGTTTGTGGAGAAGAAACAGCTTTGATCGCCTCGGTGGAAGGTAAAAGGGGAATGCCATCCATAAGGCCGCCATATCCTGCAATCAGGGGCTTATGGGGGAAACCTACATTAATTAACAATACGGAGACGTTTTCGTTAATTCCATGGATCATCCGTAATGGAGCAGATGCATTTAATAAAACAGGCTCAGAGGATAGTAAAGGAACCAAAGTTTTTGCACTTGCCGGTAAAATCAACAGAGGTGGTCTAATTGAAGTTCCTATGGGTATCAGTATCCGAACGATTGTCGAAGAGATCGGTGGCGGAATTCCAAATGGTAAAAAATTCAAGGCTGTGCAAATCGGAGGGCCTTCCGGTGGATGTATCCCTGCTTCAATGGCTGATACGCCCATCGACTTTGAATCTTTGAAAGAAGCAGGAGCCATGATGGGTTCAGGAGGATTGGTCGTTCTGGATGAAACCGATTGTATGATAGATATAGCCCGGTATTTTCTCTCGTTCACACAGGACCAGTCATGCGGCAAATGTACGTTTTGCAGGATCGGTACACGAAAGATGCTTGAAAGACTAAATAAAATTACAAGCGGAAACGGAACCGAAAAGGACCTGGTCCAATTGGAGCAACTGGCACAATCAACAAAAAAGGGAAGTTTATGCGGATTAGGAAAAACAGCGCCAAATCCGGTACTTTCTACGCTTTTTCATTTTCGTGAGGAATATGAAGAACACATTAAAGGACATTGCCCCACAGGAAAATGCACGGATATGATCGTATATGATATCACCAAAGATTGTAACGGATGTACTAAGTGCGCACAGCGATGCCCGACTGAAGCCATTGTTGCCAGGCCTTACGAAATTCATACTATCGATACTGAGAAGTGTATTAAATGTGATATTTGCAGACAGGTATGTCCGGTTGATGCGGTAAGAACCGTTTCTTCCAGACAATAAGTAAATAGAAATAGTCGTATTTTAAGAAATTCAGATATAACGATTTAATTTGATAAAACTCAAAATAGATAATAAAGATGTTAAGGTGCCGGTAGGAACATCGGTGTTGAAAGCTGCTGAATCTGTTGGAACAGTAATTCCTGCTATGTGTTTTATGGAGGGTTTTACAAATAATCCATCCTGTATGGTTTGCCTCGTGAAGGATAAAAACAGTGGAGAACTATTTCCTTCCTGTGCAATGAAGGTAGCCGAAGGAATGGAGATTTTATCGGAGGATGTTGAGGTAAAAGAGGCACGTAAAGAAGCGTTGGAGTTGTTGCTGAGTGATCATGTTGGCGATTGTGAAGCTCCTTGCCGCATTGGTTGTCCGGCATATATGGATATTCCTCAAATGAACCGCCTTATAGCTGCAGGGAAATTTAAGGAAGCCCTGATAAAAGTGAAGGAAGAAATTGCTTTGCCTCTAATTTTAGGTTATATCTGCCAGGCTCCCTGCGAAAAAGTCTGCAAAAGAGCTCCAATCGATCAGGCTGTAAGTATTTGTCAGCTTAAAAAGTTTGTTGCTGCAATTGATGCAAAAGCCAATAACTCATATTTTCCTGCTAAAGCAGAAAGTTCAGGAAAGAAAATTGCTATTGTTGGGGCGGGGCCTGCCGGACTGGCTTGTGCATTCTATTTAACAAAAGAAGGCCATGATTGTGTGATTTTTGATAGAAACACAAATGCCGGAGGAAGCCTCAGAAATATACCTGAAACTGAATTAACAAATCAGGCATTAATTGAGGAGATAGATGTTATTCTAAAATATGGAGTTAAATTCAAATTAAATCAAAACGTTTCTCAGGATTACTTTGAGAAGAAAATAAAGAAAGAATTTGATGCTGTTGTATTGGCTGTAGGAGATAAAAAAGGGCTGTCAGAAACTGACCTTGAAAAGGATATTGTATTGGATAATCTGCAAGTGGATAAAAACACATTTGAAACAGACCTGAAAGGTGTATTTGCTTGCGGTAGTTTTATTCGTAAACAAGATATGGCAGTTAAAGCTGTTGCCCAGGGAAAGGCGGCAGCCAGATCCGTCAATAAATTTTTATCTAATGAAGAGCCGGAGAAAATACATCGGATGTTTGACTCCAAATTCGGTAAGCTTAAGCCGGAAGAATTTGATGAATACCTGAAAGAAGCTACAAAAGACGAAAGGTTTACTCCACAAAACGGTAATCTGGATGGCTATACACCCGAAGAGGCAATTAATGAGGCTAAACGTTGTATGCATTGTGATTGCAGGAAACTCGACAATTGCATGTTAAGGATTTATGCTGATGAATACCAGGCGGACAGAAGAAAATATTTAACCGGAGAAAGAAAAAGTATAAAAAAATATAACAACCATGACTCTATCGTTTATGAACCTGAAAAATGTATCAAATGTGGATTATGTATTGAGATAACCGTTAATGAAAAAGAACTGACAGGGTTTGCATTTGTTGGGCGTGGATTTAATGTTCGGGTGGATGTCCCATTCACCAGATCAATTGATGAAGCCTTAACAAAAACCGCAGTAAAATGTGCCGATGCCTGCCCGACAGGGGCAATTTCGTTAAAGGAAAATTTATAATACCAACTAATTTATGGATATTAAAATAGTAATTCTTATATGTGGTCTCTTTTTTTCATTATTTATGGGTAAAACCCAGGATGATAACTGCTGGCCCGGATTTAGGGGTAACCAGAAACTTACCGGATTTACGAATGTTCAGCTTCCGGAATCGTTCAAACTATTATGGACATTCAAAACCGAAGATAAAATTAAATCCTCACCGGTTGTTTGTGACGGATACATCTATATCGGGTCCAATGATGGCAAAATCTATTCAATTTCAGAAAAAGGCGATTTAAACTGGAGTTATTTGGCCGAAACTTCAGTTGAAGCACCTCCAATGCTACTTGACGGAAAAGTATATGCAGGATCACTTGAAGGGAAACTTTTTGCCCTGGACGCAAAATCGGGTGAACTGTTATGGACCTACACTACAGAAGGGCAAATTTCCGGTTCATCAGGCTGGATTGACTCTCCTGATAAAAAATCAAAATGGATCATTACCGGAAGCTATGACTTTTTTCTTCACTGTGTGGATGCAAGAACAGGAGAGGTAATCTGGAAATACGAAGCTGACAATTACATAAATGGTGCGCCGGCAACAAATGGTGAACTTGCAGTCTTTGGAGGTTGTGATGGGTATTTACATATGGTAAGCGTGGCAGATGGTGAACTTAATGACAAAATAGAAATAGGAACTTACATTGCTGCCTCTGCTGCCATTGATGGGAATTTTGCATTTTTCGGTAATTACGATGGGGTCTTTTATTGTGTTGACATTAAAACCAAAAAGATACTTTGGGAATATTCCGGTGGAGGGGAAATTATAGGTTCACCGGCTGTGTCGAAGGATAAGGTTATTATAGGAGCCAGGGATAAAAATGTGTACTGTTTCAACAGAGTGGATGGAAGCATTGCCTGGAAATTCAAAACCCTGGGGAAAGTGGAAAGCTCACCGGTTATTACTAAAGATAAAGTGGTAATAGCTTCCTGTGATGGAAGAATTTACATTTTGGATTTGAAAACCGGTGAAAAGATATGGTCGTATGAAATAGGCAGTCCGATAAGCGGAACACCAGCAATAGTAAAGGATAGGATTATTGTAGGAGCAGAAGACGGAAGGGTGTATTGCTTTGGGCAATGGTAAATGGCTCAGGGCTGTTCAATTCTAAAGGAATAAAACCCATCTATAAATGTAAAACGATGAAATTTAGTGCTTTATACAAAATCAAATATAATCTTAGTGAAACTCTGTGGAAACTTTGTGTAATAGCTATAACACAGAGCTACAAGAAGAAGCACAAAGATACACAGAGAAAATATATAGAAATTTGGCATTGTTAATTTAATATAGTTTTATATATTTGTGCAGTTTTATTAACTTA
>JACKQG010002464.1_pt1 | contig 24157 bp, 21 predicted proteins | sample 8237621 | NCBI WGS metagenome assembly JACKQG01 (sample SAMN15677084, study PRJNA649215) | marine metagenome | biome: marine; feature: Black Sea; material: saline water; isolation source: suspended particulate matter (SPM) from the Black Sea western gyre | collected 2013-06-09/2013-06-10 | depth... | reverse complement strand
TTCAACATTGTCAAAAAAACCTGACGATTCCACTAAAGCAGGCAATTTATTTTTAAACTGATCCTTACCTCCTACTTTCCGAATTTCTATGTCAGAAATACCTAAATATTTTAATAAAGAATCAAAAAAATTAATTTCATCATCACCTTCCACTGCTAATACTTTTTTCTTTCGAATTACATTTAACATTAACGAACCTCCCAACCGCTTTCAAGAGAAGCTTTGAGTTTTTCATCTTTGTATGTAATTACTTTGAAGGTATCTTTTTTTCTTTCAATTCTGTATAACCTGATATCATCATTTTTGGTCTGAATTTGCGAATAGGATTTTTCATAAGCCATTACGCATTCAAGAGAATGTGTCGTTGCAAACACCTGGACATTGAATTCTTTTGCAGCGCTAAATACGGCATCCCACATAATTTCTTGTGATGAAAAATGCAATCCATTCTCAATTTCATCAATAAAAATAATCCCATTTTGAGTATCTGAAATTGACAAAATAATCGCTAATATCCTTATAATTCCATCACCCATAATATTTATTGGAAGCATTCTATCAAGCCCAATATCACAATAAATGATACCATCTTTGCCCAATATTAAATTAATTAAATCCGGTTCTATGCGCTGTAATATTTTTATTATTTTGTCGGCCTGTTTTCTGATTTGAATGTTACTAAATCTTGAGCTTATATCTCTACTCATAGTATTAACGTTTAGAAAAACGCCTTGGAGAACTTCTTTGTAATCTTTTGGCTTTAGGAATTCTAGTTCTGATCCTTTTAGTGAAATATTGGACTTAATTTTCTCAAAATCCTGTTCCCCAATTTTTTTTAAAAAATATTCCAAAGTTAAACCTTCAATTTTTGGGATTGATTCTGAATAACTATCCTTTATCTCAATTAAACCATTATCAATTGATGTCTTTGATAATTTTTCGTGTGTTAAAGATTTAGTACTCGGCTTTATAATTAATTTTCGTTCTTGATCCGGATTTTTTAATTCCCCGGAAATTTTGATTGAAGAATTAACGTTTAAGTTATTAAAAATTAATCGCCAAACATTTTCATCAATAAATTTAAATCCTCGAAAATTATTGATTTTAAGGGGCAAATGAGCATTTGTCGGTCCAGTCAACAGGAATAATCCTTCAAGCAATGTTGTTTTGCTGGAATTATTGCCACCGACCAATAAATTGAATTGCTGAAAATCTTCTAATTCAATTTTTTGTATTGCTCTCAAACCTTCAATTCTAATGTTTTTAAACATTTTAGAATTCCTATTTTTTAAATAGAATTGGGTTATGTCTTGATTTCATTTTTTTAAATTTGTAGTTGATAATCAAAATATCGTTTAAAATATCATCCCCTATTTCAAAACATCATCATAAATTTTCACACCCTCGGCGCGCATTAATTTCTGGGCTAAATCGTCATAAATTTGCTGTTGTTTTTGAATTGCATAATCTTGTGCCGCCTGTTGCTGAACTTCCTGAAAAGATTTTTCGCGGGTAACATTTCCTTCTTTATCTTTTTCCACATATTTATCTTTATTGGCATTATAGTACAACTCAACATCTTCCGGGGTGATACTCACTTTGCTTTGAATTTCGTCCTGCAGGTATTTCCGAACCATGATACCTTTTTTTGCCTGGAAAGCCGCTTCAATCACTTCGTTGTCCTTTTCGATACCTTTCCTTTTTGCAGAATCATATAATAACTCTGTCAAAATATATTGTCTTAAGAACTGTATTTTCATCTCTTTTTGCTGGTATTGCGATTGAATTTCCGGTGGCAACTGGCTCAACTCAAAATCAATATCGCCTTGTGTAACCTGCCGTGTGCCAATAAGCGCGACAACTTTACCAGGTCGTTTTTTCTGAACCTTTTCCGGCTCCAAACTGGTTGATTCAGTTAACGTTTGTTTCGCATCTTCCGGGCGCTCTAATCGTTCCAGACAGGCAACTATCTTCTTATTAATGGATTTTTTCAAATCATCTTTGGGATTAAAATATTTCGCCCGGATATAAAACGCAAGCGCATTCTCATAATCTTTCATCCGTTCAAAGTAAATATCACCTACTGTATAGCTGATATTTGCCTGTTCTTTGTCATTCAATTTGTAGAGTTGCAGATATCGCGCGTATTCTTCTGCGGATTGTTTGAACAATTGCCGGTTATAAAGTTCGTTTGCAAAATTCCGAGCTTTTTCCTTGCTAATATTTGGTTGACTATTCTGGTTGCATCCAATCATTAATAGCATTAAAGAAGCAATTAAAAGAGCTATTAATTTTTTCATTTTTGAATTTCCTCCAATTTGGAAAATTTATGTATCATTATACAAAGATTTGTACCGCTAATTTCGCGAATTAGAATCTACTTTGTCAGATTAGAAAAACTACCCAAGAGTTGTCATTCCGGCACGTTTTTTTGCCGGAATCTCCTGCAAAATTCATCAGAGATTCCGGTATTCCGCTTCGCTTCAACCGGAATGACAAACGAATAATGGAAATGTGACAAAGCAGAAAGAATTACTCTAACTTAAATAAATTCAATTAGCTCAATTCGCGTAATTAGCGGTATAAAATGATCTCATTTATCGAAACCGTTTTGCTCGCATCCTAAAAAACCGCATCAATGGTTCGATATAATCTTTATCAGTCTGAACGTCGATATGATCCACGTTAATTGACCTGAACAATTTATCCCGATTTACCTTATCATCATTCGATTGATTTGCAAATTGTCCCCGAAATTCATCGTACGACGTGTCAACAAGGATAACCTCGCCTGTTTCAGCATCTTCCAGTTCGATGAATCCAACATCAGGCATTTTCATTTCCCTGGGATCAGTAACCGTGATTGCAACAATGTCATGTCTGCGGTTAGCTATCTGAAGCGCTTTTTCATAACCGGTATTAATGAAATCCGAAACGAGAAAAACCACACTGCGGCGTTTTGTAACCTTATTCAAATATTCTAATGTTTTTCCGATATCTGTACCAGTCCCTTTGGGCTCGTGATAAAGCAATTCACGCAACACTCGTAAAACATGAGATTTCCCTTTTTTGGGCGGAATGAATTTTTCAATTCCATCCGTAAAAATAATTAATCCAACTTTGTCATTATTTTTGATTGCTGAAAACGCCAATAACGCACAAATCTCGATTGCGATCTCACCTTTCATTCTTTCATAAGTACCGAAGTTCCCGGAAGAGCTCACATCAACAAGCAGCATGACTGTCAGCTCGCGCTCTTCCTCGAAAATCTTCACATAAGGATGTCCCATACGCGCGGTTACGTTCCAATCAATCGTTCGTATGTCATCACCGAGTTGGTATTCCCGTACTTCGGAAAACTCCATTCCCCTGCCTTTGAAAACAGAATGGTATTCACCGGAAAATATATCGTTAACCAACCCGCGCGTTGTAATTTCTATTCGCTTAACTTTTTTTAATATCTCTTTTGGGATCATATTTTTCTCTAAAATAGCACAACCACTAAAAAGTGTCTAAATTCTAAAGTGCCTAAAGTGAACTAAAATTATATTTTAGGCACTTTTAACTTTTTAAGGCACTTCAATCTTATTTAAAATTTTCCTGACAACATCTTCGGCTGTTACTTCTTCTGCTTCTGCCTCATAAGTTACAATCAGCCGATGCCGCAAAACATCCATTCCGATCGAGCGGACATCCTCAGGCGTAACATAACCGCGATGCCGCAAAAATGCGTGGGCTTTTGCTGCCATTTTCAGATAAATCGAAGCACGCGGTGATGCGCCATACTGAATAAGATCTACGAGATCAGGCAAATCATATTCCGCGGGATTTCTCGTTGCAAAAACGATATCAATAATGTAACGTTCAATTTTTTCGTCCATATAAATATCATTCACAACTTCCCTGGCTTTGATGATCTCTTTTGGCTTGACCACAGGTTTTGCTGATGGAATTTTCTTTTGCGTCATGCGGCGCATTATTTCCAATTCTTCTTCTTTATTTGGATAACCAATGGAAAGTTTCAACATGAAACGATCAATCTGTGCTTCAGGCAACGGATAGGTTCCTTCTTGCTCGATGGGATTTTGCGTTGCCAAAACTAAAAAGGGATCGTCCAGTTTAAAGGTCTTATCGCCAATGGTTACCTGCCTTTCCTGCATTGCCTCCAGCAACGCTGATTGAACTTTTGCTGGTGACCGGTTAATTTCATCGGCTAAAACAAGGTTTGAAAAAATCGGCCCTTTTTTTGTGGTGAATTTGCCGTCACTTTGATCATAAATTAAAGTCCCGATAATATCGGCTGGTAAAAGGTCAGGTGTGAATTGAATACGCTGGAACTTCGTTTGAATGGTGCCGGAAAGTGTATTGACAGCCATTGTTTTTGCTAACCCGGGTACACCCTCCAAATGGACATGTCCATTGCATAAAAGTCCAATTAACAATCGCTCAATCATGTATTTTTGTCCGACAATCACCTTTCCAACTTCTTCTGTAATTTTGTCAACAAAAGCGCTTTCTTTTTGTATCTTTTCATTCAACGCTTGAATATCGACGTTCATCTTACCTCCTAAACAAATTATTTTATTCTTAAAACTTTACGAGAGCTTTTCATAGTTGCAACGAAAATAGAACCGCAACAAAAAAAAGATTAAAAACCTTTTAGTTGTTGTTCCTTTTTCGTTGCAAACTATTTAATTTAATTATTCTCTAACTTAACCAACTTGATTTTTTTCAATTTTACCTTTTGCTAAATTTTTTTCCAAAATCGTTTCAACCAAAGTATAAACCCGATCCAAATCCTTTCGTTCTCCCCCGCTGCCGGCAAATTTCGCCAAATCACAAATGCGCAAAATTTCTTCTATATTATTGACGATGCCTTCATCCAGTTGATTCTCTTTCAAATCATGGAATAATTGATCACTGGTTAATTCCATCGCTGAAATCTGATACCTCTGCGTTAGATATTTGCGCAACGTTTTTGAGAGCGAAACAAAACTTACCTTAAAATCCAATTCAGGTGAATTCAGATCGATTGATTCATGCAGCAAAGTTAAGTATTCTTCTTCGAGTGATACCACATCCACTATCTCTGCTTCTTTCTCTCTCTTCGCTTTCCTTCTCCACCACAAAATTCCTATTATTAAAAATATTAGTAAAGCGAACCCGGATAAATAAAGCAGTAAATTTTTCAATGCATCGGGATTGGGCTCGGGTACTGATTCAATGACTTCAATATCTAATCTATTCGTAACCAGGTGATGCCCCTCGCCGGTTTCGGTATCAATATATTTTACAACGACACTTTCAACATATCCCATGCCCAGTGATCGGGGCGTTAAAATAAATTCGTAAACTTTGCATGCTTTATCAATTCCGCGTTCACTCATCCGGCGGTCAGCGCTGGAGGTTGAATAAATATCAAAATTCTCGATCAATGGATTCTCTAATTCGCTGATTTTATAGCGACCGAGATCCCCCATCCACTCGACACGAACTATAAACTTCAGGTTCCGGTTCAAAGGAACCTGTTTGTGTTCTATTTCAGCATATACTTTGATTGTTGATTCAAGGGCAACCTGTGATGTATCCTGTGCGAATAGATCACAAAAAGAAATAAAAATTATTAAACAGATCAGAAAACCTTTTAAATTTCGCATAATTCCCTCAAACTTTAATTTATAATAGACTGTGCTATTAACAAAAAAGTTTTATCCCGCATTAGTCATCCCGACAGGTCGGGATATTTCCTTATATTTCAAAGGTAACTGTACAGGCGACCAAAGGAAGTGCCTGTGGTACACAGTCCGTACTTCCTTATTATTTTTCAAGGTAACTGTACGGGCATCATATTTTCAAAGCATCGTCTGTATTTTCCATATTTATATAATGTGACGATACAGGGTGGCGGGATAAAGATTATTCAATAGAAAATTATTCATTACCCACACGGATAAATACTTCTCAATCTTTGTTTTCGGCAATTGAGAAGTAAATATCGTTTTAACAAAACGTATTTTGTGGGCTGAAGGCCGGTTTGTGGAATTACTTATTCAGGGGATTCAGTCTGTAAAAAATCTATTTCGTTGATATCCTGACCCAAATGCTCCAGTTCCCATTTAACAGAGTTTACTAATTCATTGTCCGGATATAAATCGACAAATTTTTGATAATAGACTTTAGCGCTGTCCAAATCACTAATACTATTTGCATAATGATAACCGATCATAAAAAGTGACTGCGCCGCTAATTTACTTTCCGGGCATTGTTTAACAAGACGTGCATGAGTCTTAACGGAACTGTTAAAGTCTGTCAAGTTATTGGATTGGATTTGTCCGATCCAAAATAATACGGAATCAACGTTTGATGCTTCAGGATAGTCTTTTACTAACTTTTCAAAGGTTTTAATTGCATCTTCGAATTGTTCGTCTCGTTCAAAACGTTTTGCTTCTGCGTAAAGCTGTTCTTTGGTTTTTTTCTGACCACAACTGATTACAAACAACGATATAAGAAAAAAAGTAATAATAATAGAAGCAATGCGATTCATACTTCTACCTCCTAAAATGAAGTTAACAAAATTTACCAATATTTAGAATTAATTTTATGAATTTTTTTAATTAATAGGTGGAGCTAATTTCAAATTTTTGAAAATCATAACTAATGTCATATTTAGCTTATCAAAATTTCAACTTCTTTTTATCTAAAAAGTTCCGATGTCGAACATAAAAATTTTCCAACCTGAAATATGCCCGACACAGCAGAGCCGCAACTAAAGTTGAACATAAGTTAAAACAATTATTTCCGTTTCACATTTGACGTTTCACTTCAATTATCTTTATTTTCCAATTGTTTATAGTATTACCAGTTGAATCTTTGTTTTTTCTGCAAAAGTTTTCAAATAATCTTATCGAGTGGCTGAGTGGTGAACTTTAAGTACTTCAAACTTTAGCTCACTTTAGACACTTCGCTTTAGCGCGCTGAGTATCAACATCATTCTTATTTATCTGCACTTTTTTTTAATATCAATTTCACACGAATCACTCGCTTCCGACTTGCTTTTTCAATAACTATTTTACAAATTTCAAATTCAATAGTCTCACCTGTTTTGGGAATACGTTCTAAATGCTCAATGATAAATCCGCCAATTGTAGAATAAGATTCCTTTTCAGGAATCGCCAATTTAAACTTTTCATTTATCTCATCCACCTCCGCCTTTGCATCAATACTAAAAGTAAACGCATTCAACTTTTTGTACATGTGCTTATTGTCAATGTCAAATTCATCGTAGATTTCGCCCACTAATTCTTCTAATAGATCTTCTAATGTAATGAGACCGGCAGTACCGCCGTATTCATCCAGTACAATGGCAATGCTGATATTTTTTTGGCGAAATTCCATCAATAATTTATAGGCAAATTTTGTTTGAGGTACGAAGAGGATTTCCTGTAAAATATCCTGCAGTTTAACCGGTTTAGTGAACAGGTCTTTTACATGGACAACACCAATAATATCGTCGATATTTTTATCGAAAACTGGGATACGTGAGAAACCCGATTCTGTGAACACCTTTAATAGCCGCTGGATAGAAGTATTTTTCTTAACAGCCATAATATCAGTTCGGGGAACCATAGGATCCTTCAAACGTGTTTGGCGCATATCAAAAACGCGCTCGATAATTTTCCCTTCATCAGATTTAATGACACCATCTTTTTCGCTTGCGCGGATAACCTTTTGAATATTTTCACGGCTTAGAATATGTTCAACTTTCTGTTTTTCACCTAAGTCGAATTTCCTTATGAAAAAATTTGAAATGGAATTTAATAGAATATTTATTGGATGAAATAGCAGTTTGAAGATTTTTAACAAGCAGGCGACAGGGATTATTAACTGGTTTGAGTATTCTCTGCCCACTGATTTTGGGATTATCTCGGCAAAAATTAAAATGAAGAGCGATGATAATAAAATGATGAAAAATTCGTTTACCGTGTCCTTTAAAATCAAAACTACCGATGAAGAAAAAATAACATTGGCAAAATTATTACCAACTAATGTGGTAACAATAAAGCTCTCCGGTTCTTTAATAAAACCATAAACGCTTTTTATCTTTTTCACATTTCTACGAAACAGAATTTCGATCCTGATTTTGCTGGCAGTTAAATATATCGTTTCTGCTGCGGAAAAAAAAACAGATGAAATAATTGCAAATATTATTAAAACTATTTCCATTTTATTTTACACGCTTCCCGGTTTGATGGAGATTTTTCCTGAAGTCAAGTCAATTAAATTTCGCTCGAAATCCCGAATTTTACTTTTGCGAATGGAAAGCTTTAGCCTTGTTTTTTGATCATAATCTGTTTTAATTATTTTAATTTCATGTTGATTTATGATACGCATCACCGCGCCTGTTTCATTATAATCAAAATCCAAATCCAAAAATTCTTTTAGGTATTTTTTTAACACAGCACATTTATTTAACACTTCTGACGTACAATCAGAATAAGCCCGCACCAAACCTCCTTTTCCTAATTTAGTGCCGCCAAAATAGCGCGTTACCACAACAGCAACATCGGTTAATTCTTTTCCAAGAATTGTGCTCAATATTGGCTGCCCTGCAGTTCCCGATGGTTCGCCGGCATCATTAAATCGAGAAATTTGCGACTGACCGAATCCAACATTATAGGCGTAACAATTATGGCTGGCATCAAAATATTTTTTTGAGATATTGTTTATGAATTCTTTGGCTTGAGTTTCTGCGGTGACTGGTTGGGCAGTTCCAATAAACCGGGAACCTTTGATTTTGATCTCTGCCTGCTGCCGGTCTTTTATTGTTCGATATTCATCTTCGTCCATATCTGAACTGGTATTTTATTCAACATACAACAAAGGGCTATCTCATTCGATAGCCCTTTGTTTTTAGCGGGGCCGACGGGACTCGAACCCGCGACCTTCGGCTTGACAGGCCGATGTGCTAACCAAGCTGCACCACGACCCCGTTTGGTAATTTTTGTGATTGGTGAGTTGTTAGTGGTATTTGAATAAATATTACATGGTTATTACTAATTACCTCTCAACAAATAACCACTCACCAAATAGTGGGCGATACTGGACTCGAACCAGTGACACCCTGCTTGTAAGGCAGGTACTCTAAACCAACTGAGCTAATCGCCCGGAAATATTAATAAAAAAATCCGGTTTTTATTTTCTTCGCTAATTAGTAACACTCCCGACATGAAATGTCGGGATACTCTAAACCAACTGAGCTAATCGCCCGGTAAAATAATATTCCTTTGTAGTTCCTGGCGATTAATTTGAACCAGCAACACCGTCTTTCTCTTTTTCACTCTGTCTCCGATACAAAATCGAAATAGGAATAATGATGCAATAACTCAACACCAATAAAATTGGCGCTAAGGTTAAAGACCAAAAGCTGTCTGCGGGTCCTTGAGCCATAAATATATAGCCGAGAACAATCACTAAAATTCCGATCATAAAGATAATATAATTTTCCCTGCTGAACGGAATAGTGGATTTTGCTTTTTTCCTATCCCTATGTCGTATCTTCTTTGCTTTCATAGCGGGCTAATATAATTAATTAGATTGTAATTGTCAAGTAAAATTATTTTAAAATTAAAAAAATCTCACTATCGTTTCTCCTCTAACAAATCTAAATTTCGTAGAAAATATATATCACCAAAGAAACACTTGATTTTATAACTTTATTTTTGTATTTTCTGTCCCAATAATTTTGGCGTGTAACGATGTCAGAAAAGAAGTAATTTAAAAAGAAAATAATCACACTGTTTTAAATATATTGAAGGAGAAACGCATGGCATCTATTTCAGATTTTCGCCGCGGCATGGTAATCAATTATAATAATGATCTTTATTTGATTGCTGAATTTCAACACGTAAAGGTAAGCCGGGGCAAGGCAATGATCAAAACAAAATTAAAAAATGTAAAAACCGGCAAAGTTGTTGAGAATACATTTCGCATGACCGAGAAAGTTGAAGAGGTTCGGCTTGACGGAAAAGAAATGCAGTACCTGTACGCAGATGAAAATAACCTCTATTTTATGAATATGGAAACGTATGATCAAATACCAATCGATAGTGAACTTGTTGGCGATCAAAAAAAATTCTTAAAAGAAGGGATGACAGCAAAAATACTATTTCATGGGACTATTCCCATAAGTGCAGAATTACCAACAACTGTTGATTTGGAAGTAATTGAAGCCGAACCCGCTGTAAAAGGTGATACGGCTGGCAACTTAACAAAATGGGTTACCCTGGAGACAAAAACAAAAATTGAGGCCCCCCCTTTTATTGAACAAGGCAATGTGATTCGAATTGATACCAGGAACGGCTCTTATGTATCGCGGGTTTAGTATTCATTTTATTGAGTAAGATAACAGTATTGGAAAGGTAATTGGGTAATAAGTTAATTGGGTTATAAAAAATCTACCATAAACATTATTTCCTTATTACCCAATAAACTGATTACCCAGTTACCTTTATGATTCTAACTTGTCCAGGTCAGGCAAAAGAAAATGCTTCCAACCAAAAAGAAAATATTTTACTTTATTCTATTTTCAATCCTACCTTTCCTGCTATTAATAATTCGCGACACTTCAATCCATTTTATTACCTTTTTTATAATATGTTTGTTTTACCCTGTTTCCCGTTACTGGAAATCAATCAATTTTCTACACAATGGTTTTGAAATAATATTTCTTTATCTTTCCATTTCCTATTTGTTAAATTATCTCAAGATAGATAACTACTTCCCTGCCAACATTATTATAATAATTTGTTTTTTATACCTGTTCTTATTCGTTTTTAAAAAATCAGACAGGAAGACTTTATTTTTTCAATTAGGAAACAGGAAGGGGACTTTGGGGATTGCCCTGCTTTTCTCAATTCCTTCCATTTTTTCTTTGGCTTTTTGGTTTTTAAACCAGGACACTAATCCATACGTAAAATTTATCCCTGATGTATCGTTATTCCTATTAATCCCCGTGGGAATTGGTTTTGCGATCATCAATGCATTTTATGAAGAAAGCCTGTTCCGAAGTATTCTCCTGTCTCAATTTTCCGAACAGATCGGTATTATACCGGCAATATTTCTACAGGCGATCTGGTTCAGTTTCCTGCATTATCAAAGCGGATTTCCTTCGGGTATAATAGGTATTCTGTTGACTTTTGTATTTGGTTTAATGATGGGCTACCTGGTGAAACAAACAAAAGGTTTGCTTATTCCAATTATCATTCACTTTTTTGCAGATCTGAGTATATTTATTTTGGTTATTTTAAAGATGAAAAATTTGATTTAATTTTCAACGGATAGAAACAACCCAACTGATAAAAAAAGTAAATAACACAAATTCTAATATTTCATTCACACATAAAAAGGGCAATACACAGAATTAAGAACATAACGTTGCAAATTGATTAATGAAAAAGAAACCACAGATTTCGCTGATTTCGCAGATGATTTCACAGAGAAAAATCGGAGCAAATCTGTGTCATCTGTGAAATCTGCGGTTTATTTTTTTGTTTTTACCAAAACTTTGAAATTCCGATACAAATAAATAGGAGCGAACATGAAAATCAAACACACAAAACTTGAAATTAGTATCGGAATTATAATAATTCTTATGTTATCTTTTACCTTGTTGATCAGCGGGGAGAAACAAGAGAAGGAAATTCCTTTAGATCAATGGTTGAAACTTGGCCCCGTTCAGACGCCGCTGCCGGTTTTTCATGACGTTAAGAATATGAAAGGGAAAACATTTGATTTTAAAAACCTGTTACAATTTGATCAGATCAAAATAGATGAATTGTACCCTGAACCGGGAGCAATAATTAAGTGGAATAAATTCTCAAAATTGATTTGGGATGATGTAAACGCAGACACCGCAGGATTGGTCCACTTATCGTCTTCTCAAAGTGATTCCCCAGAGATTTATTATTTAGCAACTTATATCAATGTAAACCGGTGGACAAAAGCGCAGTTGAAAATTTCCAGTTATCATCTAATGCATATCTATCTTGATGGCAAAAAAATAAAATCCAAAACAAGTTCGGAAAAACCAAAAACAGATACGACAGAAGTTCAACCCGGGAAAATAACTCATGATTTAAAATTGGAAACCGGCAAACACCTGTTAGTTATCAAAACACTTCGGGATCCAAAAAATTCATCCCAATGGACAATAAAAGCAAAAATCGAACTAACCGAAAAATGGAGAACAGACGATCTGGTTGTAACTACATCGCCGAAACAAATCATGAATATTTCCCATTTGCTGGATGGACCGAAAATAAGATCCGTTTCAATATCCCCGGATGGTGAATTTGTAACGCTTACAAAGAGAAAGACACTGCCTCCGAAAGACGAATCAGAATCATGGATCGAATTATGGCGATTAAAAAATAAAACGCTTGTACAAACTTTTCGGGGAGGCATGAAAATTGGTTCGATTCAATGGTCGCCGGTAGGAAGAAAATTTTCATTTACCAGTTCAAATAATGGAAAAACAACTCTCTGGATTATGGATCTAAAAGCCGGCACAACAATGGCTCTACTGGAAAATATTGAACATTTAGGTGGACACATCTGGGCTCCTGATGCTTCATTTATTATCTATTCAATCAACGAAAAACCTGAAGCAGACAAAACAAAATTAAAACGATTCCAAGGTATGCCCGATCGTTTGCCTGGCTGGCGCAACAGGAGTTTTTTATATTTAGTCAACTACCCTGAAGGCACCCAAAAAAGATTAACCGGCGGCAACTTAACAACCCGGTTGCAATGTTTTAGCCCGGATGGAAAGAAAATACTTTTCAGCCGTTCTATTGTGGATTTTAATGAACGCCCCTATTCAAAAACGCAATTGTTCACGTTGAATTTATCTACAATGGAATTGGATTCAATCTGGACAGGGAAATGGGCAGGAGACGTTCAATGGTCACCGAATGGGAAAAAACTTTTGATGACAGGCGGGCCATCCATGTTTGGAGATGTTGGAAAGAATGTTCTCCATGGAATCATTCCTAACAATTATGACAACCAGGCGTATTTGTACGATTTGGCTGCGAAAAAAGTTGAATCCATTACCCGTAATTTTAATCCTTCAATCGGTCAGGCAAACTGGAGTAAAACTGAAAATTGTATTTACTTTAACACTACTGACCGGTCATATCGCAATTTGTACCGTTATGATTTGAAAAAGAAAAAATTTGAACAAATTAACACCGGTGTCGAAGTTTTAAATTCAATCGATATTGCTGACAACAAAAAAATTGCTGTTTATACCGGCTCAAGCGCAAATGTTCCAACAAAAGCTTATATTCTTGATTTCAAAAAGAAAACATTCCGTTTATTATTTGATCCGGGGAAAGATGATTTTAAGGACGTAAGCTTCGGAAAAGTTGAAAGGTGGACTTTTAATAATGCTCGTGACATCGAAATTGAAGGGCGAATTTATTATCCTCCAGGTTTTGATTATACCAAAAAATATCCCTGCATTGTTTACTATTACGGAGGCACCAGTCCTGTTACCAGAAATTTTGGCGGGCGCTATCCCAAAAATTTATATGCAGCACAGGGGTACGTGGTTTACGTGCTACAACCCAGTGGCGCTATCGGTTTTGGACAGGAGTTTTCTGCGTTGCATGTTAACGACTGGGGGATCATTGTCGCTGATGAAATTATAGACGGTACAACAAAGTTTCTGGCGGCGCTTCCTTTCATTGATCAAGAGAGGGTTGGCTGCATCGGCGCTTCTTACGGCGGTTTTATGACCATGTTATTACAAACACGAACCACAATATTTTCAGCCGCAATTGCACATGCGGGCATCAGCATGATTCCAAGTTACTGGGGCGAAGGATATTGGGGATATCTTTATAGCGCAGTAGCTGCAGCGAACAGTTTTCCCTGGAATCGAAAAGATATTTATGTCAATCAAAGTCCCTTGTTTCATGCTGACAAAATTGAAACGCCGCTATTACTACTTCATGGTGGTGATGATACCAATGTCCCACCCGGCGAAAGCATTCAACTTTACACCGCTCTTAAGCTGTTGGGCAAAGAGGTGGAATTGATCCAGGTAGAGGGACAAAATCATCACATCATGGCATACAACAGACGTACCCGGTGGACAAAAACGATTTTAGCATGGTTTGATAAATGGTTAAAAGACCAACCGCAATGGTGGGAAGATTTGTATCCACCCAACCTGGACGAACAGGAATAATAAAATGGGGGATTGTAATATTGGAGTGATGGAGTTCTGGAGTAATGGAGTCATGGGAAAATGGAATAATGTAAAATCCATCAATCCAACAATTCATTACTCCAATATAGCCAACATCGACAATGAAATATCTTTAACATATTGGGAAATAAAAACCTGTTAAGGAATAAAAAAGCAATCCCCTGCCCAAAAGACAGGGGATTGCTCGATCACAATGGCAACATCAATTAAGGAAGGAACCTTACATATAGAGGGATTCTTGATAAATTATCTTGTTAATATTAGTCTTCTTGTTTTATTAAAACTTCCCGCTTTAATTTGATAAAAATAAATGCCGCTGGGGGCAGTCCAGCCATTTACGTCTTTTCCATCCCAGGCAATCGAATGATATCCGGCTCTCACTTCTTTATCAATCAGCGTCTGAATTTCCTGCCCCAGCGTATTGAATATTTTAAAAGTCACCCGGTTTTGTTCAGGAAGCTGAAAAAACATTTGTGTTTCCTGGTTAAACGGATTGGGATAATTCTGTGTTAATGAATAATTACCAGGCGCTTTTAAATAAACTTCAATTTTTTTCGAATACGAAAATAAACCATCAAAATCAATTTGTTTCAGCCGATAGTAATATTTTCCAACCGGCACGTCTTTTTCCGAATAAACATAATACCGTGGATTATTTGTTGTGCCAAATCCTTTTATAAATTCTACTGTGCTAAAAATTGTCCCATCAAAACTTTTTTCAACATCAAATCCAAAATTATTCGATTCTGATTTTGTAATCCATTCTAAGCTGATTTGACTTTGTTGAACACTGGCATTAAAACTTGATAACTCCACCGGTGTTGCTTCTGAAGTATAAACACCAGAACCAGTACAGGCATAGCCGCCAAATTGGACATCATCCGTAACATCATCATAGGAAATGCGAAAATATCCTGATTCACCCCATGCCTCCCCCCAACTATTTTTTGTTTTGAAATACTCTTCGGCGTCATTATAACCAACAATTAATACTGCATGTCCACGATCACCAGGAATAGTTTCGCCATCATAGTTATAAATCCCCCCGGAATATGTATCAAAAGTACCATCATTTGGGACGAGCATACTTACGATAACAGGCGCTGTTTGCAACAAACTTTTCAAATCATTAATTGTACTTGAAGTCGGCGTTGGCCACCTTCCATAATAATCATAATCAGTTATATATTCGAGGTAGCTTGGTTGAGAACATTTGTCATCACAATTGCCATCGGAAACAGTATATTGATAACAATTTTCTTCCGGCACCCCAAAATCATGAAAGTATTGTAAGGCATTGCCATACCAGCCGCCATAACAACTGCCTGTCGCACATGACAGAACCACTTGTTCGGAAAGGTCGGTTTGATCACCAAGGTTTTCAATCAATGCTACAGCAGCAAATGCCCAGCACGATCCGCAGCTAGATTGATTTTTCGCGTAACTATCGTTTATACTCCAGTCCATTGTTGTGGGGAAAGCATTACTGTTGAACTCGATTGAATCCGGGAGATGCGTATTCCAGTAATCAATAACATCTTCAGGGATGACCAGTCCGAAAGATTTTGCTGAATTATCCCCGGCAAAAAGATTTGCTTCAAAAATTAACGATAAAATACAAACTATCAAAAGTAGTTTTTTAGAATTGTTTAAAAAATGCTTTTCCATTTTATTTAACTTCAGTAGTTGGTTGTTTTCCCTAAATATTTTTTTTCTTTTCGTTTCTGTTTTACGCAAAATCTGTGCCTTAATCAAATTGATCGTTTTAAAAATTATTTCTAATTTATAAAATGCTTTGATTTGAATTTTATTTTCACAAATTAATCACATCCTATTCATCTGATTTTTAAAGTGTTATAAAAATATTCATTTTAATACTTGATTTTAAACTAATGATTTTCTATATTTAGTAGCATTATAAAATGGTTGTTTTCCCTATTTATTAGCAATTTTCTTTTGTAAAAATTTTATTTCAAAATGAAATGTAACTTGTTATACAAATAAAATAGTCGTGCCAAAAAAATCCACACGAAAAAAATATTTCTGGAGACTCTTACTTTTATTTGCGGCGCTGTTCATTTTGTGGGAACGGTATCCATTATTCTTCCGTGATATGGTGAATCCAATTGTATCCACAATCAATTTTAGCAAATTTTCGAACTCCGAAGTCAGTTGGGAAAGCCCTGGTCCCGGGATTGAAACGTGCACCCTGGCGTGGAAAAATGACGAAACAACGTTTGCCACAAATGTGTTTCTATTACGCTTCGATCCTGAACTGATTCAAACGCGGATTCTTTACCAAAAAAGATTAACAACAGCAAAAGAAATTGCTGAATCTGAAGGAGCATTCGCTGTAATAAACGCCAGCTTTTTTGATCCTGAAGGAAGACCTTTGGGATTAATCGTTCGGGAAAAACAACTAGTCCAGAGAATGCCCCGGCAGGGAATGTTAAGTTCAGGAATTTTCTGTTTGAAAAACAACCGCCCTTATATTTTCCACCGCAGTACATTCACAATGCCCGGTGTTTCCGAAGCAATACAAAGTTTCCCCAGGTTGATACACGATGGCTCGCCAACTCAACAGATAAGAAACAAAAACGAGGTAAAACCAAGATCCGGTATTGCGGTGGACTACAATGGAAATATCATCATTTATGCAACAGATACTCATTTTGGCGGATTGAGCTTGAACGATCTGCAAAATTTATTATTAACTCCCCGGTTAAATATCCGCTCTGCCCTTAATCTTGATGGCGGGAGATCAAGCCAGCTCTATTTTAATTATAACCACACTTCCAAACATATTACCGGTTTATCCGAAGTGCCGCTCTTTTTGGGTTTTTTTGAGAAACAGGAAAAATAAAAATGAAAATAAAGATTGTCATTTTATTCAAAATATTTACCATATCATTTTTATTAATTACATGCACGAACAGCAGCGCTTTTCCGCCCCACGAAAACGAGCAGTTCAAAAAATTCGCTACAATCGATGTTTTGGTAGTGATCTACAGCAATACAGCCGGGAAAAAAATCCTGGCTTCGGAAATCGACGGGCTAAAAAATGGTATTCAGTTAGCCCGGGAATTCATCTGGCGGAATTCCGGGTGCAACCTGAATTTAAATATTAAATATCTTGAGATAGACGAATTTAAAAGGAAACAATTTTTCCCAGGTAACGGCTTGCTCTTCCCCGAATTTGTGGAAGATGATTTTCTAAAACATGGTATTCAACCGGATCAATATGGAATAATTTTTTTGATATATTCTCCTCCCAAAGGCGGCGGAAATTATGGCGGCATGAAAATTTTCGTAGAAACAGGCTATTCATTTTTTCAATTTCCGTGTAAAACTTCTGTGCTTTACCCCGGAGACAATACACAGATAAACTATGGCGCAACCTGGTTATTCACCCATGAAATCCAAAATTCAATCGATCTTGTTTGTTACGAAGGCAGCGGCACGCCGGAAATGTGGCATGGGGATAAACCATTGGATTATTCAATGCGCGCCGGCGAACAATTCAGTTACCAGGCAGAGATATTTCGAAATTTCAATAAATATTTGGCGATAAAATCACCATGGGGCAGGATAGATCAATCAACCGATGGAGATAATGATGGATTGCCGGACAACGATGTCCGAATCCCACTGGATGAATTGCGTTTTGGCAGCGATAGCACAAAATCAGATACCGACTACGATGGCTTAAACGATCTGCAAGAATTTACCTGTGGGATTTATAAAAGCAGTGATGCAAAAAATAAAGACACAGATAATGATGGAAAAAATGATGGCAAAGACATTTTCCCCCTTAATGATCTTTATCCGCACATTCCAAAAATGAGACCATTAATGGACAGCAAATGGGATTCCTGGTATTTAATTAACAACACCCTGGATTTTTCATCGCAAAGCTTCTTTTTAGATTCCTCGCTTAATACGAAAATTTTTATGAGCTGGGATAATAATTTTTTATACGTTGGCTGCGAAATGGATGCGCCGGCAGAACTACACCTGGATATTGATTTGTTAAATAATGGCTGGTGGCACGGTAAGGATAATTACCGTCTTGTTGCCGATCCTTTCAGTACTCGCTTTAACGAAATACGCGTCATGGATGCAACGGTTGAAGCCCGGGAATTTCGTAAAAGTTTAGGGAAAGGATTTTATGAAATGTGGGATGATGAACCGGAATACATCGGAAAATTTGGCAGAATTATTGATGAATCTTCTGTTGAACTTTTCACAAAAGCTTACGAAGATAAATATTTGATCAAGATCAAAATTCCCAATAACAATCGAATTCCGTTTCAGCTCAAAGAAAATAAACAAATTGGTTTTAGAATTTATTTCACTGCCCAGGAATTAGGCTCAACAAAATCCTGGGCAACTGTTTTTGAGCAGTATGAATTTTTTCAGGTTACTTTAAAATAATTTCAGTTATTTAGCCACCGAGTCATACCCTTCGGGCACAGGCAGAGACACAGAGAAAAAATCAAACAATATTCAATTGCTTGAATGCGAAAGTGTAAAATAATCTCTGTGACTTTGTGGCTCTGTGGCTTTTTATTAACTGAATATAAACAAAAAAATGACAATGCGATCAAACCAAAATAACTTTAAATCAGTCATAAAATTATTAACAACCGGTGATAAATTATTAGTCGCTATGCTGATAATTTTGGGAATCACAAGCATTTTTGCCATCAATAAAAAACGGTTGCCTGGTGAAACCTGCAGCGTTGAGGTTTCCGGCGAAAAAACACATCATCTGAAATTGAGTGAAAACCAGAATCTTTGTGTTGAAGGATCAATGGGGAAAACCTCAATTCAAATTAAGGACAATAAAGTATGCGTTACTCATTCCGACTGCCCGGAAAAAATATGTGTTCGCACCGGTTGGATCAGCAACGTTGGTCAAATAATTGTTTGTGTGCCAAATAAAGTCGTCATTAAAATTGATGGAGAAAAACAAGATTTTTTTAACGTTATCACACAATAAAGAAACGCCTTTGTTCAGCAATTCAACTTTTACCCGGCTTTCATTATTAGTCGGGCTTGGACTAATTTTATTCGTTGTTGAAACATTTATTCCGCGTCCTCTCCCCTGGCTCAAACCGGGATTAGCCCATGTTGCCACACTTGTCGCACTTTATGGTTATGGAAGTCGGGCAGCCTTGATCGTAGTTGTGGCGCGGATAATGTTAGGAGCAATTGTTTTGGGCACCCTGTTTAACCCGGCATTTATTTTAAGCTTTTCCGGGGGCATTACAGCAACACTTTTCATGGCTTTTTTTAAACAATATTTTTCAAAAGTGTTCAGTATTTTTGGTATCAGCATTATTGGCGCTGTTATTCACACCCTGACGCAACTGTTCCTGGTGGCATTATTAATTGTTCAAAAAATTGAAATTTTTTATCTGATGCCGGTGATGATACTTTCTTCGATTTTCACCGGGTTTGTGGTTGCGTTTGTCAGTTATTTGATTATCAGCAAGATTGAAATCATTTCTTTGAATTCGTAACCTGGACAAGCCAATTAGATAACGGGGTAATTAGTGTATTGGGTAATTGGGAGTTCATTATATTGATTAAAAGATTATTATCTAATTAGTGCTTGAACGAAAACCCCTATTATTCAAATTCAGGAGTCATTGCGAGGAGCGTAGCGACGAAGCAATCCCCTGATTTTAAAGAGATTGCTTCGGCAAAAAACGCCTCGCAAAAACAGAAAAATCATAAATTAGGTAGTTTTCATTCAGACACTAATTACCATATTACCTTATTACCTTATTACCAAATTACCTTATTACCCAATTACCTTCCACGGTATTCATAAATTAAAAACAGGTTTATCAAACATGTTAAATAACTTTATTTGCAATAAAAAAGCTATCTTCATCCTGGTTACCATTTTATATTTTTTACCAAATTCTCCAGCATTTTCTCAAACCAATTTGGATTCATTAATTCACAAAGTTCAAATTAAAAGCCAGAATTCCTATGATTCAATTGACAGTGTTCTTTTCAGCGGACACACCAAATCTTATGTCTATTTTTCTTATGGTCCATTTGATCTTAAATTAGTACCCTACATGGAAGAATATTATTTTGACGGATATTGGATAAAACCGGATTCCATCCGAATGGTTATCAAAGCGCAACGTATCGTTGCCCCTGATAGTGTAAAAGTAAATATTGGAAAGGATACATTCCCAATACACAATCCTTTTCATTATTTATTTGATCCATCTTTGATTGGTTTTAAAGATTCAACAAATGAAAAATTATGGCCGTTTTATCCATTTGCGCTGGGAGCTGATTCACTCTATTATTATGAAAAAATAAATGAGATCGGATTTGGGGACAATAAAGTTGTTACTGTAAGCGTTGCACCAAAGGATAACGATATTCCTGCCGTGCACGGAACTTATCAATTGGATGTTAATAAGAACGAGGTTGTGGGTTCGGATGTACTCTTTAATGAAGCGACATCGTTTGTCCGGTCATCTGTTAATCGCCGTAAAGATGGATTTAGTTTAAGCGTCAGCGGATCAGAGAACCATAAAATGAAAACCAAAAAAGCGTTGCTCTATGGAAATTATTGGCTGCCCACAAACCTGGAGGAAGAGTTTGATATTCGTATAATGGGTATCAGTGTTAAGATCAATCGAATTATTGAATTTGAGTCGTACATTGTTAATCCAACGTCTCCTGATTCAACAATAATGAAAAACAAAAAAATCATTTATTTACCGGATTCCACCCTGGAGAAAAAACTATTTGCAGATGTGGAATATCCATCTAAACTCTCCCGGGAAGAACAGGAACAACTCATTAAAAAGATTGAGGATAAATTTTCCGCGGAGAACTTATTCACTGAATTAATAGAATCGGAGTCAATCGCCAAACAGGCTTTCAGGATAGGATTAGAGCAAAAATTTGGCACCTATTTTCGTTTTGCCCAGGATTTGGGTAAATATGTCGCGTATAACCGCGTTGAAGGTTTGCGCTTGAATTATGGGATCGATGTCACCAACCCGGTTTTAAAAAACTCGGTACTTTCAATTATTGGTGGGTATGGCTTTAAAGATCAAGAATGGAAAGCAGGGGCAAGCTTCCTCCAATACCTTGATAAAAAGAAAAAAATATTCCTTGAAGGAAATTTGTACCGGGCTATCACCTTTGAAGAAAACAAAAAACTGATCACTACCGGAAAGAATAGTTTTACCAGTCTGCTTTACAAAGGAGATTACCGGGATTATTATTACAAAACCGGCAGCAATTTTGGAATTGGTTTTCACGCTACGGATAACCTGGCATTTAAAATCTCGGCTGTTTCACAAAATGAAGACAACGCCACCATTCACACCCGTTTCAGTATTTTTAAATACAAAGAAAAATTTCGCTCCAATCCCGGAATAATCGAGGGACGACTCAATGGTATTAGATCGGTTTTATTATACCGCCTGTACAATTTCGATTTTGACCTGAGCGGAGAATTTTCAAACTCAAAATACCTGCACAGCGATTTTTCTTACGGCTTTTTAAAATCCAATCTTCAAAAGAAGTTTCGCCCTACCTATCACAGCAATTTGAATTTGTTTTTGTCCGGTGCTTATTCATCTGGAGAGTTACCTCCGCAAAAATGGTTTGATTTTGGCGGAAAAACCTTTATAAATTATTACGGCAATTTACGCGGTGTCAATTACAAAGCGTTTACCGGCGATAAAATGATTGCCTCCACACTCGAGTACTCGATAAATGGTAGCGCACTTTACAGTCTCGGTATGAAGCTGGGAATAATAAAAGCTTTAAAACTAACACTCTGGAATGGTCTGGGCTGGAGTTCTCTTTCAGCTAAAAATAAACGGTTTGCCGAAGAATTAAACATTCCCACTGAAACAACTACCGGCATTTACCATGAATTGGGAATTGGTATCAGTGACCGGCTCAATATTTTTCGGATTGATTTGATACGGAATACGATTTCTAAAAATATTGTACAGGTGAGTTTGAATGTTTTGCGGTGAGGTGTACGATGGAGTTTTGGATTCGTAACCGTTCACCAGGTGTTAATGAAGATGAGATTGTATAATTCCAACGAATGAAAAACCAAAATTTCTGTGGAGATTGTAACCTGGGAAAATTTCATTAACAACATCTTACTAAAAAAATTCCATGGGGGCTTGTAACAGGTGCAAAAATCACTTACATCAGCAACATCTTATTCTGCAAAACCTTTTCACCAGCTTGCAGCACATACACGTACATTCCACTCGTAACACGCCTGCCTGAATCATCGGTCGCATCCCACATTACGCTGTGGAAATCTTCGGGGTAGAAGCTAATGATTAGGGTGTGGATTAACTGTTTGGATGAATTATAAATTAAAACGTTACAGCTCTTATTTTACTCAAAGACATAAAAGTCCTAATGTATGGCGCAGGGCTGTATCAACTTTAGACATTGGAATTGTACCAATCCGTCTATCTATTTCGGATTCGAAAATAGTTGCAAGATTATCTGTCATCACAACAGAGTCACTAAGTAAGCCAGATTGTAATCCTTGTTTTTGGGAAATCAAAATTGATACACGACTTGGGTGATTGGCTCGGAACATTTTGCTGGTAATCATTGCTACAACAACTTGTGGGAGGTTAGTATTGAGATTGTTTGCCTGAACAACTAGCGCAGGTCGAGTTTTTGCAGTGCTCAAATTTGAGTGTGGAAAGAGCACTAAGATGATATCGCCACGCTTATAATTTGGATTTGGTTGTTTCATAATTGTCATATAATTTCATCTCCGGGCTGTCCCAATCTTCAGCAAATGTTGCTAACCGGGCACGCAATTCTGCGGCGTGACTTTTGTTTATGCCACGTGATTGTAAGTCGATGTGCTGAGGTTCAAGAAAAGTCACGATCACTCGTTTCTCTCCGTTTACATTGGCGGGCATTTCTATTAATTCTATTTTACCATTACGGTAAACACCTTCAAAGCTGGGCAGCATAACTGTTTTACTCCAGTATTATTTTACAGTTGTTAATCAAACAATCACTTTTAATATAATTAAATATCTCCAATAAATCAACATAAATTTTATTTTTACAGGTTGGTTGTGAAATAAAATTTTAAACAAGGTTCAAAAGACAAACTAAAGTTTCATAATACTGATTTCCCTGCAAACAAAAAACCCCCACAAAAAATAAAATTTCCGTGGGGGTTTTTGATCCGTGTGGGCTACTTACAATTAGGACAAATGTCCTGTTGGTTATATTTTACTTTTTTGTAGTATCTTGCCATTTTTCTTTTATATCCGGATAAAAATGTAATGCGATCCTTAAATACTGATCGATAGTTGTTAAATACGATCCTGCTACTTTCTTAATTTCTTCACGACTGAAACCCTTGCGATAGAGTTCTTTTACTCTATTGTAAGTTGTAATATACCTATCAACAGATTCCAGATCGTGATTGGTTCGTTTGGTGATTTCTGTTGGATCAATTCCCTGCTCGTACAAAGTTAAAATTATCCCTTTGTGAGTGGGACGACTGCCCTGATCCAGAATATATCCTTTGAGCGGAAGCCGTTGACTAAGGTGCGGATCAACTGACCGTTAGTGTTGTAAATCGACAGCTTAACACTTTCAGCCTTTGGTAAGGCAAATGTGATTTCCGTGGTTGGGTTAAAAGGATTGGGGTAGTTCTGGCTCAGCAGGTAATCTTCGGGGATATTGTTGTTGATTTAGGTATTTAAACTACTAATACAAACTAACAAGTATAATCCCAGCGCACTAAAGTGCAGGCAAAGGCAAAGGCGAAGGCAAAGGTAGGAAAAAGGCGAAGGTACAAGAATGTTTAGAAAAATATTTATATGTTTA
>JACKQG010002463.1_pt1 | contig 24160 bp, 17 predicted proteins | sample 8237621 | NCBI WGS metagenome assembly JACKQG01 (sample SAMN15677084, study PRJNA649215) | marine metagenome | biome: marine; feature: Black Sea; material: saline water; isolation source: suspended particulate matter (SPM) from the Black Sea western gyre | collected 2013-06-09/2013-06-10 | depth... | reverse complement strand
CCAGGCGGTCCCGGAGGATTTGACTTTGGCGGCTTCGGTCCAGGAGGCTTCGGCCCCGGTGGCCCAGGAGACTTTGGTCCAGGTGGTCCGGGAGGCTTTGGCCCCGGCCCAGATGATGACCATGGTCCCGGTGAGGATGGCCCCGAGTTTGGTGACTTTGGTGGATTTGGTCCAGGCGGTCCCGGAGGATTTGACTTTGGTGGCTTCGGTCCAGGAGGCTTCGGCCCCGGTGGCCCAGGAGACTTTGGTCCAGGAGGCCCAGGTGACTTCGGCCCAGGCCCCGGTGGTGAAGGAGATTTCGGACCAGGAGGCCCGGATGACTTCGGACCGGGCGGTCCCGGAGACTTCGGTCCAGGCGGTCCCGGAGGATTTGACTTTGGTGGCTTCGGTCCAGGTGACTTCGGACCAGGAGGCCCGGATGACTTCGGACCAGGCGGCCCAGGAGACTTTGGTCCAGGAGGCCCGGGAGACTTTGGTCCTGGAGGTCCAGGTGACTTCGGCCCCGGAGGATTTGACTTTGGTCCTGGAGGTCCGGGAGGCTTTGGCCCCGGCCCAGATGATGACCATGGTCCCGGTGAGGATGGCCCCGAGTTTGGTGACTTTGGTGGATTTGGTCCAGGCGGTCCCGGAGGATTTGACTTTGGTGGCTTCGGTCCAGGAGGCTTCGGCCCCGGTGGCCCAGGAGACTTTGGTCCAGGAGGCCCAGGTGACTTCGGCCCAGGCCCCGGTGGTGAAGGAGATTTCGGACCAGGAGGCCCGGATGACTTCGGACCAGGTGGCCCAGGAGACTTCGGCCCTGGAGGACCAGGTGACTTCGGTCCCGGAGGACCAGGAGACTTTGGCCCTGGAGGCCCAGGAGATTTCGGACCAGGAGGACCAGGTGACCAAGGATTTGGGCCTGGAGGCGACCAAGGATTTGGCCCCGGAGGTGATCAAGGATTTGGCCCCGGAGGTGATCAAGGGTTTGGCCCAGGTGGTGATGAAGGATTTGGACCTGGAGGCGACCAAGGGTTTGGCCCAGGTGGTGACCAAGGATTTGGCCCAGGTGGCGACCAAGGGTTTGGCCCAGGTGGTGACCAAGGATTTGGACCAGGTGGTGATGAAGGCTTTGGGCCTGGAGGTGATGAAGGCTTTGGACCCGGAGGTGACCAAGGGTTTGGCCCAGGTGGTGACCAAGGATTTGGACCCGGAGGTGATGAAGGCTTTGGCCCTGGAGGTGACCAAGGGTTTGGTCCCGGAGGTGAAGATGGAGGTGGCCATCAAGACGGCGATGACGGTGGTTTTATAGATGACGATGGCGGCTTTGGCTTTATAGACGACGGTGGCTTTATAGACGACGGTGGTTTTATAGACGATGGTGGTTTTATAGACGACGGTGGTTTTATAGACGATGGTGGTTTTATAGACGATGGTGGTTTTATAGATGACGGTGACGATGACAACGTTGATTCTGGAAACCAGAATCCAAACGGTGGTAACGACACAATTGATGGATCTGGTTACACCATAGGCACACAGGTTTCAATACCTGTATCAACACTGCTGGCCAATGACAATGATCCAGATGGAGGAACACCAACCATTATTGGCGTTAATCCGGGTAGCGGAGGCACGGTTACCCTATCTGGCTCAAATGTTTTGTTTACACCAACAGCCTCTGGAACAGCGACCTTTAGTTATGGTTTGGGGGATGGTCAAGGAGGCAGTGGCGGTGCAACAGTAACAATCAACAATATCCCGTCAGGTGGTGGCGGACTGGATGCGGTGAATGACACAGTTGATGGCTCTGCGATGACAGCAGGGGTCCAGGAAACGGTTTCGATTGCAAGCCTGATTGGTAATGATAACGGTGGGGTATTGTCCACTGATGTAATCTCTGTGGCTGCGGTGAGCAACATCACCGGCACTCCGACCATCAGTGGTACTGACATTCTATTCACCCCGACCGCCGCTGGAACAGCGACATTTACCTATACAGTGAATGGCGGAGACAGTGCAACAGTAACAATCAACAACATCCCATCGGGTGGTGGAGACAGTACAGCACCAACGCTAACGAGCAGCACACCCGCAGATGACGCGGTTGCCGTTGCGGTAAACAGCAACATCGTGCTGACCTTCAGTGAGACGGTACAGGCAGGAACAGGCAGTATCGTAATCAAGAACAGCAGTAACAATCAGGTTGTCCAGACAATTAGCGTTAACGATGCTCAGGTTGGCATTTCCGGTAATACAGTGACAATCAACCCGACCGCAGATCTTGTAGCGGGTACGGGTTATTACATCGAGATGGCTAGTGGCGTGATCGAGGATGCGGCTAATAATCCGTATGCGGGCATTAGCGGTGCGACGACACTCAACTTCACGACGGCCTCTGGCGGTGGAGCACCAACGCTAACGAGCAGCACACCCGCAGATGACGCGGTTGCCGTTGCGGTAAACAGCAACATCGTGCTGACCTTCAGTGAGACGGTACAGGCAGGAACAGGCAGTATCGTAATCAAGAACAGCAGTAACAATCAGGTTGTCCAGACAATTAGCGTTAACGATGCTCAGGTTGGCATTTCCGGTAATACAGTGACAATCAACCCGACCGCAGATCTTGTAGCGGGTACGGGTTATTACATCGAGATGGCTAGTGGCGTGATCGAGGATGCGGCTAATAATCCGTATGCGGGCATTAGCGGTGCGACGACACTCAACTTCACGACGGCCTCTGGCAGTGTCGTTACTGGAACGGCTAACGCCGATAACCTGTTAGGTTCATCTAGCGACGAAACAATCAATGCCCTCGGCGGCAATGATCTGATCCGTCCCGGAGAAGGTCTGGATACAGTCTATGGTGGTGATGGTGATGATACCTTTGTTATCGTCGGGCTGACTGCCGCAAACCAGTATGATGAGAATGATATTCCTGCAGGGCTTTCCGGTGTAATCAGTAATTACTCATCAATTAATGGCATTACAATATCCGAGGCAGAAGATGGTGAAAGCTACGATGGTGGCGGCGGTACCGACACCCTGCATATCTACGGTACAGTTGATCTGACCAACGTAACACTAACCAACATCGAGAACGTAATAGTGCATTCTGATGTGACGTTTGGCGAAGGTCAATTAACTTCGATGGGCGTTTCAACGATAACAGGTGATGGTGGTAGTGCGATAAACATTGCCGATACTGGCGGTGCTGCAGACAACTTAACAGGTATTACCATGAGTAATCTTGGTAGTTTTGATCTGGCTAGTGGTGTTGCTGCAACCATGAATCAGAATAATGTAGATGCTATTTCAACCTTCTCAAACCAGGGGTCACTTACAAACAGTGGTGGAAGCCTGAGCTTTGCCAACCAAAATGTATACGGTAATGGTAGCGTTGATGGCGGTGCTGCCGGTGACTGGAAGAGTGGAGCAGGTGGCTTTGATCTGGCGCAGGGTATAGAGGGTATGCAGACCTTTATCGGCCTTGCAGTTAGCTCGTATAACAATGCCTATAGTGAGACATCAACCTACCCTGGTCCAGGTTATCAAGGAAACAATAGCTACCCAGCCAGCCTCAACTTCAACCTTGAGACGCTTGGCATTAACGCAGTCAATGTCAGCAATCTAACAGAGACTAATCTTGATCTCCTGGTGGGTGACCTGTCACAGGGAGAGGTTCTCTCTGGCACAAGTGCAACCAACTTCATTGTGGGTAGTAATACAGGTAATGACACTATCAGCACTGGCGGCGGCTCTCTCAACTTTGTAATGTCACAGGGCGGAGATGATACAGTCAGCGGTGGCAGTGGTACAGACTTCATTTCTCTGGGTGCTGGCAATGACAGTCTCGACTCTGGGGATGGGGATGACTTTATCACCACTAATGATATCGATTTGAACACAGGCAGCTTTAGTTCACTAGGAAATGGTACAGCAGGTAATGACACCATCAATGCTGGTAAAGGGAATGACTTTGTCCACGTGGGAGGAAATCTGCAGAGCAGCGATACAATCAACGGTGCAGATGGATCAGATTACCTTGTGTTTGGTGGTGATTATAGTGCCGGACTGACACTGGGTGCCTCTACCGTTACCAATTTTGAGACCTTTATCTTTGAGGATTCAGCCGGCTACAACATCACCCTGGATGACAATACTATTGCCAATGATGGATCTACCCTGACCGTTATGGGTGATGGTGTATCCACAGGCAATATTGTCTTCAATGCCTCTGCAGAGACTGGAACCAGTGCAAATATCACCATTCGTGGCGGCAGCAATAACGATACCCTGACGGGCGGTGCCGGTGCAGATACCATTATGGGTGGCTCAGGCAACGACACCATTACTGGTGGTGGTGGTGCAGACAACCTGATGGGTGGTCATGCTCAGAGCAATAATTATGTCAATGCTGATGGCACAGGTAATAATACTTATGTATACACAGCCTATACTGACAGTAACTACTCTGCCGGGCTGTCAGCAAGCGATACAATCCGTGGATTTGATGACAGCGACACGATCGATCTCTCCGGACTAACCCTTGTCAACCAGAGCACCGGCTCCATTCTTGATAAGGGAGATGGTCTAGATTTCAACACTCTGAACACGGCGGGATTTTTCGACAATGGTGGAAGCAACCTCTCCATAGCGGTAGGCAGTAATGGTGCAGGCCAGTTGGGCGCTGTGTTTGTTGATGTGAATGGCGACGGCGATCTATCTGCGGGTGATATGGTCATCCAGATGCACGGTGAATCGAATGCGGATGACTTTGACGCAGCGGCTGATTTTGTGCTGCCATCTGCACCATCCAAGACCCTGTCTATTGCTGATACATCAGTCACAGAGGTGAGTGGTGAAAGCGCTGTTTTGACTATCACCTTAAGCTCAGCAGCAGCAGAAAATGTCACGGTTGACTACGCCATGTCTAATGGTACAGCGACTACCAATGGTGCTGCCTTCTCGTTGGTTGCGGGTGCGAACAGCGACTACACAGCCAGTAGTGGCACAGCCACGATTGTGGCGGGTCAGACCAGCACCACAATTGAGATACCTATCTACAACGACACACTGTATGAAGGCAACGAGAACTTTACTGTGACGCTGTCCAATGCCAGCGGCGCCAACGCGACGATTGCAGATAGTTCGGCGACGGTGACGATTGTTGATAATGAAATTGCAATTGGATCTCTTGTTTCTGAAGGGCTTATCGTAGATGCCCTTACAAACTCGAGTCGTCCTGTTGACGGGCTGATTCTTGGCAGCCATTGGGATACAGTGACAGATAACGCTATTACCTATACTTTTTACGATCAGGCTATAGGCGGTACCCCACACAATTGGCAGAGTTATCAGATGGAGGCCGTAGAGGAGTCTATGCAGGCATGGTCCAATGTGATTGGCGCCAATATCCAGTATCTGCCATCAGCAAGCGCGGGATCCTACAATAATTCCAATGCGGATATTGGGCTGTTCCTCGCAGCAGGATCGTCAATTGTGGACGGCGCTTATGGCGTGACATATCTGACTGATAGCCCAGCAGCACTCAATACAGCCTATGGCACCACCTTTGCAACAGCAACGGGTGATATCTTTCTGAATGAGAATCTTGATTTTACACAATCAGCACTTCAGGTTGGCGGCAACGGTTGGAATACATTGGTTCATGAGATCGGCCACGCTTTAGGTTTGAGTCACTCTTGGGGGGGTGCGAATAATGGTTCCAATACCTCAACAAGTTTTGGTTGGGATCCAACAAGTTCAGCTGGATTGATTACAGATTCAAACTCATGGCTCTATAGCAACATGTCCTACAATGCAGCACTATGGACAGCAGGTAGTCAGGCTTCGTCTGCATCAGCCGGTAATACTGTTCCGGCAGCGTATGTGTCAGCAGATTGGGATGCTCCGGATCTTGCAAGTTCGCAGCAGTATCCACTGACAGCGTCATCAGGCGCACCTGATGGACCCATGGTGTACGACATGATGGTTGCCCAATATCTGTATGGACCGAATGCTGCGTATAATGCAGGAAACACCACATATACGATTTCAACGGCAACAGATTTGTCTGCAATCTGGGATGGTGGTGGTACTGATACGCTGGATGGGTCAGGTATTAGCGGAGAGGATATTATTCTTGATCTGACGCCAATGACAGAGAATCCAAGTAGTGCCTGGTTTAATGGTGTCAATGTCAGTGCAACATCCAATACATTAATCGGTGGTGGTTTCTCTAATGCGGGGAATTTAGCTAGTTTTTCACCCGTGCTAATAGAAAATGCGATTGGTAGCAATCAGGATGATTTGTTGATCGGTAATACAGCAGCCAACACCTTGACTGGTGGTGCCGGCAGTGACACCCTGACTGGTGGTACTGGCAGCGATATCTTTGTCTTTAACAGCCTGACGGGTTCCGATACGATCAGTGACTGGAGCAATGCTGATGACACCCTGCAGTTCTCTGCTGCAGTATTCTCTGCCGCCGGGGTAAGCGATATCAATGTAGGCAGCGCTGTAAATGCCGATGATCTTCTGATTGGAACTAATATTACAGCTGCCAGCAGTGCAGGTGAGACCTTCCTGGTTGATACCGATAGTGGCGTGCTCTACTACGATGCTGATGGCGCAGGAGTCAATAATGCAGTCCAGGTGGTGGATCTTGGTACCAGTATCACCATTGATGAAAATGATATTGTGATGATCGCTTGATGATCCTCTGGATCATGATGGATCGACATAAACACGCTCCTCCCACTATTTGGGAGGAGTTTTTTTCTGTTTTCGGTACGCTCTCTCTCTTTATTGTTCTCTCTCTGTCAACACCGCTCCATGCATCTGGTGCTGGAGAGGTGACGCTGCTCTCCCCCATTGATTGTGCCGGTAGTGACTGTTTTATCCAGCGGATGCCTGATCAACAGCTGGGCATCGGTTTTGGGGATCATCGCTGTGGCCCATTGAGTAGTAATGGTTACACCAGTACTGACTTTCGGGTGGTGCGGGTGGCTGAATTGCAGAGGAGAATTCCGGTGGTGGCCTCGCTCGGTGGGGTGGTGGAGGGGGTGCGGGACGGGATGCCGGATGGTATCTTCAGCGGCAAGAGGGCGGCTTTTTTAAAGGGAAAAGAGTGTGGCAACGGGGTCTATATTCGCCATGATGGTGGCTGGAAAACGCAGTACTGTCACCTGCGCAAGGGGAGTATTCTGGTTGTCAGGGGGGAGCGTGTGGTGGCAGGACAGAAGCTGGGGGAGATGGGTCTCTCTGGCCTTACCAACTTTCCCCATCTGGAGTTTCGGGTGCAACGGAATGGGACAAAGATTGATCCATTCACTGGAGACGTGATTGAGGCTGGATGCGGTTCTGCTCAGTCTACTCTCTGGGTGAGCAGTACCGTGGAGGGGATGATCCCGGCAGCAACACAGTTGGTGAGCGCTGGTTTTGCCAACAAGGTACCAACCCTTCCGGAGGTGGTGTTGGGGCTGCACGATAGAGGCAATGTATTGCCAGAGTCACCGGCATTGCTGTTCTGGGTTGAGGTGACAGGGGTGGAGAAGGGGGATGTGGAGCACTTTGCTATTATTGCGCCGGATGGCACCACCATGATTGAGAATATCTCTGCCCCATATGGTAGTGGGCGTGCCCTCCATCTGGGGTATGCTGGCAAGAAGCTGTCGACCCCCCTGAAGAGGGGGGAGTATACTGGGGCGTATCGGTTGGTTAGAAAGGGTAACGAGGGGGAGCAGACGGTGGTCTCTGTCCGAAGAAAAATAACAGTTACAGACAAAGAGCAATGAGAGAGCTGTTTCGACGATTTTTTGCCCATCCCGGGCTGACCCTGCAACTGATTATCACAACCTTTGTGATCGCCCTGCTGGGGCTGGCGACCTCGCTGTTTGTGATCCAGGTACTGAACCGTTTTATCTCTCATGGGGTCAACTCTACCCTCACCTCGTTGGCTGTCGGTACCCTGATTGCCGTTGTTTTTGAGCTGTCCTTCCGCTCTCTGCGCAGGCGCCTGATTGTGGCCCAGAACAGGGATGATAGTGATCGCCTCTCGGAGGCTGCCTTTTCGGTACTGTTGCAGACTCAGCAGTCTGCGCTGGATCGGGTCTCTTTTGGTCAGCGTCACGAGATTCTGCGTGGGGTCGACTCCATTCGGGCCGTGACCATGCCACAGAACGTGGCGGCACTACTCGATTTCCCTTTTGCACTGTTGTTCGTTTTTGTGTTGTGGCTGTTGAGCCCGGTACTGGCGTTTATCTCGGTTGCTGCTATGGGGTTATCTCTGCTGATGGCAATGGTTGTGCAGATGGGGGGAAGACGGGGGATAAAACAGGCACAGGAGGTCGCTGCGGAGCGGGCCGGTATTCTCGGCTCTGCAGTCTCGGCAGCCGAGACAATCCGTGCCTTCAATGGGGCCAATTTCCTCTCCCGGGGGTGGGGAGAGAGTGATTCCATGCTGGCGAGGCTGCGCAACAGACTCTTCTCCAGCCGGGACGCCCTGCAGTCGAGAATGGGGATGGTGGGGAGTCTGCAGACGGTGGCTATCGTCTCGGTGGGTGCCCTGCAGGTGGTCAATGGGGATCTTACGGTAGGTGCGATGATTGGTGCCAACATACTGGCAGGCCGTGCCCTGATGCCGCTGACCCGCCTGTCACAGATGGGGGAGACCTTCGCCACGGCAAAGCAGGCGGGAGATATTCTTCGGGAATTCATGAAGATGCCACTGGAGCGGATAAAGGGGAGCGGGCTGAAGCAGTATGCGGGCAGGGTTGAGCTGCAGGAGCTTGCCTTCTCCTATCCGGGATCCTCCATCCAGCTGTTTGAGTCGGTCAATCTGACACTGGAGCCAGGGAAGACATTGGCGGTAGTTGGTCCAAATGGTTCCGGCAAAACTACATTCGTTCGTATGTTGGTGGGGCTGCTTGAACCTGCCAAGGGGCAGATACTGGTGGATAATCTTGATCTGCGCCAGATCGCACTGCCGTGGTGGAGAATGCAGCTCAGCTATATTCCGCAGGAGCCGCTCTTTGTAACTGGAACCATTGAGGAGAATATTGCACTGGCTAATCCGAAGATTACACCGGAACGGCTGAATGAGGTGATTCGGATTGCCGGTCTGCGCCCATTCCTCGACAGCAGTCAGGATGGACTGTCGATGGTGATTCGGGAGGGTGGTAGACATCTGGCACTGGGGATTCGCCGCCGTCTGGCACTGGCGCGGGCGCTGGCAACAGGTGGCAATCTCTTTATTGCCGATGAGCCAACCGAGGGGCTGGACGGGGAGGGGAGACGCGCTGTCTATGCTCTCTTCCAGCAGCTCAGGGGCGAGGGCAAGACTATTATAGTGATCTCACATGATCAGGAGTTTCTGAAGATTGCGGACTACCTGATGGATCTCGGGGTCAAGCCAACCCCTGGAATTCAGGCCAGACAGAGTGGTAGCGGAACAGAACCGAACAAGGGCGTGGCTGCCGTCGCTCAGAAGAGGGCTGAATAGTGGCCGATCAGCAGAACAACCCACAGCATAAAGAGAGCACTGCCTCTGTAACTGGTCTTCTCCTCCTGCTGATGGCACTGGTGGGATCGGCAGGGGCGTGGATGTATCTAGCCGAACTGGACATGGTCAGTGTAGCTGAGGGGGAGGTGATTCCCAGTACCAACGTGAAGTATGTGCAGCATCTGGAGGGGGGGATCCTGAGCAGAATTCTGGTCAAGGAGGGGGAGCAGGTGAGTGCAGAGCAGCCGCTGTTTGAGCTGGAGTCCACCGCCAGTATGGCCGATGTAGAGGAGCTGGAGGTGCGACTCAATGGCCTCAGTGTGGATCTGTTCCGGTTGGAGGCGGAATCTAGTGGAGCGGAGCAGCCAGCCTATCCGGATGAATTCGAGGCCCTGCACCCGATTCTGGTTGCCCGCTCACAGATGCAGTTTGAGCAGAGGAGGTTTCGCTACTACAGTGAACGTGACTCCCAGCAGGAGCAGATCAAACAGAAGGAGCAGGAGATCGGCAAGATCAAGGCCCGGATTGCCAGTCTGCGCCCAGGTCTGGAGCTGATTGGCGAGCAGATCAGCATCAGTGAGGATCTGCTCAAGGATGAGCTCACTAACCGTTACAACCACCTCTCCCTGCTGCGTGAGAGGGAGACCATGCAGGGGCAACTGGCAGAGGATCTTGCCGGCCTTAGCGGGGCGGAGTCTGCACTGGTGGAGGCGCGGCAGAAGTATGAGCAGATCCGCTACCTGTTTGAGGAGGAGGCCCGCAAGGAGCTGGAGGAGTCGCGGCGTCAGCACGGCGAGCTCTCCAAGCGGATGAACAAGCTGCAGGATAGCCTGCAACGTACTACTTTGCGCTCTCCGGTGGATGGAGTGGTCAAGACCCTCAATATCTATACGGTGGGAGGGGTGGTCAAGGCTGGCGAGGTGCTGGCGGAAGTGGTACCCGCCGGAGATCAGTTGATTGTGGAGGCCCGTCTGCTGCCACAGGATGTCGGCTATGTGGAGGTGGATCAGCCGGCACAGGTGCGGCTACAGTCAAGTGATGCCTCCCGTCTGGGAAAACTGGACGGCAGGGTGATCTTTATCAGCCCCGACACCATGGTGCCGCAGGAGGGGGATCCATATTATCGGGTGCGGGTGGAGACCGAGCGCAGCTATTTTGAGCGTGGGGATCTGCGCTACCATCTGCTACCGGGGATGCAGGTGACCACCAGCATTATTACCGGAAAGAGGACGGTGCTGGACTATCTGCTCTCCCCGTTTCTGGACTCAATGGGGGAGTCGATGCGTGAGCGTTAATTATTGCAACAGTTTGAAATAAATGACTTGTTTTCAGTACGAAATATGTAATACTCTGAGTGCAACTGTTTTAATTCTATGAGGTGGAGTGACAACAATGAAAGGGCAAAAAATGAAAAAAATAGTATTGGGGTTGATGGTTATGGGGATGACATTTTCTGGTGTTACCGTTGCTGAGGAGCAGGCCAAACAGGCTGCGCAACCACAACAGGGGCCAAGACTACAGATATTGGGTCTGGGACAGACCACATGCAAGGCGGTAGCAGAGCAGATTACAAAAAATCAGCAGGCCTCGACCATGACCTATGGGGGATGGGTTCACGGATATCTAAGTGCAATGAATCAGGTTGCAATGACTCAACGTGGGCCGCAACTCAATATTACAGCCAACCAGGCCTGGAGTGCGATGGTAGCGCACTGCAAGAACAACCCAACTGACACATTGGTTGGCGGGTCGAACAAGCTTCGCATGGCCCTGATGCAAGCCCAGGCCCAGGCCAGACAGAAGGCTGCAGCGGCTGCAAAGGCAGCGGCTGAAAAGAAATAAGATAATCCAAGTCGGTTACAACCAAACCCACCCTTGCGGTGGGTTTTTTTATGGTCAGATGCGGGCACGTCCCCTGTTATTGCCACCACGCATTCTGGAAATAGAGAACCCGATCAACAGGGCCAGAATGGATACCATGGACCCCACCAGAAACCAGTCCCGGTCTTTTCTGTCCTGTAGTGCCTTGTTCTCCTGTTGCAATGCCTCGAGATCTCGTTTTTGAACCCGTACCTGATCACGTAGCAGGTGGTTTTCATTCTCCATCTCCAGAGCGCTTTCACTTATATCACGGATGGTATCAACCTCCTGGTTGGCTCTGTGGCTGCTCTCCTTAAGCTTTTGAATCTCTGACTCGAGGATACGTTTCTCTTGCTGGATACTGGTTATTCTGGTTTTGAGTCGGCTATTTTCCAGCTTGATTTTCATCTGTTTTTGGTTGCTCTCTATTTGCGATGATTTGGCGGTTGCGGGTAGCGGTGATCGTTTGGTGAGATAGCGGCTTGTGACCCATCCTCTGACCCCGGAGTTTGTGGTTATAAGGGTGAATCCATTTTTACTCTCGTTGCCAAGCGACACATACTCTCCGGCTGGTAGTAGCTGCAGGAGTCTGCTGGATCTGTCCGGTTCTGCACGGAGTGGTACGGGGATGCCGGAGAGGTAGCGTTCTGCGCCACTCGCCATCTGTGACAGCAGCAGAGTAAATATGATTGTTACGATTTTAATCATAATGCCTCAATCTTCTCTCTCTGAGCCTGAAGCTGTTGCTGTCTGTTGATCAGTTCCTGCAGACGGGTACGCTCTTTTTCAACGACCGCCTCGGGTGCACGCTCCACAAAGTTTGCATTATTGAGTTTGCCATTTACTCTGGAGATCTCGCCATCAATCTTCCCAATCTCTCTATCCAGTCGCTGAACCTCTGCATCCTTGTCGATCAGCCCGGAGATTGGGATCAGGATCTTCATGTTGCCAACCAGTGCTGTGGCGGACTCCGGTGCATTGGTACCATCTTCCAGAATCTCTATAGAGTCAAGTCGTGCAAGTGAGTTGAGTGTAGCCCCGTGGTTTGAGATACGTGCAATATCTTCTGCAGAGCCGTCCTGAATAAGTACAGGCAGAGGTTTTCCTGGAGGGATATCCATTTCGCCACGGATGCTGCGAATTCCAAGCACGAAGGATTTAGTCCACTCCATCTCGGCAGTGGCATCTGGATCTATTTTGGAGTTGTCTGCAACTGGATATGGTTCCAGCATCAGGCTTGATTCACCCTCGGACAGGGTTTTACCTGCAAGAGGGGCGACCCGTTGCCAGATCTCCTCGGTTATGAATGGCATGATAGGGTGGGAGAGACGGAGTATGGTCTCCAGCACCATTACAAGAGTACGCCTGGTGCCGCGCAGAGCCTCATCGCTGCTGTTGTCACTGTATAGCACCGGCTTGGAGAGCTCCAGATACCAGTCACAGTACTCGTTCCAGGTGAACTCGTATATTGCATTGGCAGCCCGGTCCAGCCTGTATTGATCTACTGCACGCACCACCTCTTCCTCGGTCTGTTGCAGACGGCTGATAATCCATCTGTCGGCGGTAGAGAGTTCAACATCCCCGCCACTCTGTCCGCAGTCCTGCTCTTCTGTGTTCATCAAAACATAGCGAGCCGCATTCCAGATCTTGTTGCAGAAGTTGCGGTAGCCCTCGATTCGACCAAGATCAAAATTGATATCACGGCCAGTTGAGGCAAGGGCTGCAAAGGTGAAGCGCAGTGCATCGGTACCAAATGATGGAATACCATCAGGGAACTCCTTGCGGGTAGCCTTCTCGATCTTCTTGCGCATCTGTGGCTGCATCAGTCCAGTAGCCCGTTTGGCGACCAGCTCGTCCAGCTCAATACCATCAATAAGATCGATAGGGTCGAGCACATTACCCTTTGACTTGGACATCTTGTGTCCGTGTGAATCTCTTACCAGCCCATGGATATATATCTCCTTGAAGGGGACATCATCCATAAACTTGAGCCCCATCATGATCATTCTGGCGACCCAGAAGAAGATGATGTCAAAACCTGTGATTAGCACGCTGGTTGGGTAGAAAGTCTCAAGCTCTGGGGTTTTTTCGGGCCAGCCAAGGGTAGAGAATGGCCAGAGGGCAGAGGAGAACCAGGTATCCAGTACGTCCTCATCCTGGGTCAGGGTTATATCTGCATCCAGACTGTATTTTTCCCTAACCTCATCCTCACTGTCTGCAACATAGATATTACCGTCGACATCATACCAGGCAGGTATACGGTGCCCCCACCAGATCTGGCGACTTATACACCAGTCCTCAATGTTGTTCATCCACTCGAAATAGGTCTTCTCCCAGTTTTGCGGGACAAACTTTATCTTGCCACTCTTTACTGCATCAATTGCGGGCTCTGCAAGAGGTGCCACCTTTACATACCACTGGTCAGTCAGGTATGGCTCGATCACAGTGTGAGAGCGGTCCCCACGCGGCACCATCAGTTTATGTGGTTCAACCTTTTCAAGCAGGCCGGCACTATCCAGATCATCTACAATTGCCTTGCGTGCATCATAGCGATCCATGCCACGATATCTCTCCGGCATCTCATCATTGATCTTTGCATCGATGGTGAAGATGTTTATCAGTGGCAGGTTGTGACGTCTGCCCACCTCGTTGTCATTGAAGTCATGTGCCGGGGTTATCTTGACACAACCGGTCCCTTTCTCGGGGTCGGCATGTTCATCACCAACAACAGGAATGGTACGGTCACACAGTGGTAACACTACGCTACTTCCAATCAGTCGGGAGAGGGTTGGATGGTCGGGATGGATTGCTACTGCACTGTCTCCCAGCAGGGTCTCTGGACGAGTAGTGGCAACAGTTACATATTCATCAGTGGCAGTGCCGTTTTCATCGGCGACAGGGTAGTGGATGTACCACATATGGCCGTTCTCCTCCTCAGAGACCACCTCCAGATCGGAGACTGCGGTATGGAGTACCGGATCCCAGTTGACCAGTCTTTTGCCACGGTAGATCAGCCCTTCATCATAAAGACGGACAAAGACCTCGCGTACCGCATCGGAGAGACCATCATCCATGGTGAAGCGCTCTCGGGACCAGTCCAGAGATGAGCCCATACGGCGCAGTTGACGGGTGATGGTGCCCCCTGATTCACCTTTCCACTCCCACACCTTGTCGATAAATGTTTCACGGCCCAGATCATGACGGGTTACACCATCTGCATTGAGCTGACGTTCAACCACCATCTGGGTGGCGATACCGGCATGGTCAGTGCCCGGCTGCCAGAGGGTGTTGTCTCCCTTCATCCGGTGGTAGCGGGTCAGGGTATCCATCAGGGTATCCTGAAAGGCGTGACCCATATGCAGTGTTCCAGTCACATTGGGTGGCGGAATCATTATGCAGTAGGGGTCGCCGCTGCCACTGGGCGAGAAGTGGCCCTGTTTTTCCCAGCTCTTGTACCACTGCTGTTCAATGGCATGAGGGTCGTATCTTTTTTCCATGGCGGGCGATTTTACCACTATTATGGCTCTTGTTTTGCGCTGACTAGGAGGCCTCTGATTAACTTATCCCAGGTTCAAGAGGTGCTGAACCAGCAGCGAAACCGGGCGTCCTGTTGCCCCCTTCTCCTTGCCCTGAAGCCATGCGGCACCAGCTATATCCAGATGGGCCCAGCGCTGTTTTTCGGTAAAGCGGGAGAGGAAGCAGCCGGCAGTAATGGTTCCAGCCTCAGGTCCACCAATATTCCCCATATCGGCAAAGTTGGAATCCAGTTGAGGCTGATACTCATCCCAGAGCGGCAATCTCCAGGTGCGGTCACCGCTCTCTTCACCGGACTGTATCAGGTCATTGGCGAGCTTGTCATCATTGCTGAGGAGCCCGGATGCGTGCTTGCCCAGGGCCACCACACAGGCGCCAGTCAGGGTGGCAATGTCGATAACCTCTGCAGGCTTGAAACGCTCTGCATAGGTGAGTGCATCACAGAGTATCAGTCGCCCCTCGGCATCTGTATTGAGAACCTCGATGGTCTGTCCGGACATGCTGGTCACAACATCACCAGGTTTTGTCGCCTTGCCACTTGGAAGGTTCTCGGTGGCGGGAATGATGGCAACAAGATTGATCGGCAGTTTAAGATCGCGGGCGGCCTGCAGGGTTCCAAGCACAGAGGCCGCGCCACACATGTCGAACTTCATCTCATCCATTTTACCCCCGGGCTTGAGGGAGATTCCACCAGAGTCAAAAGTGACCCCTTTGCCAACTAGCACAACGGGCGGCGCTTTTTTTGCCCCCCCGCTGTATGTTGCAACAATCAGTTTGGCCGGCTGATCACTTCCACGGGCAACAGATAGCAGTGCTCCCATCCCCAGCTTCTCCATCTCTTTTTCGCTGAGGACACGAACAGATATCGATTTTTCACCGCGTGCAATCTTGCGTGCCTGACTGGCAAGATAATTCGGCGTGCAGATATTGCCTGGCAGGTTGCCAAGTGTGCGCGCCAGTGAAACCCCGTCTGCAATTGCCTTACCCTCTTCGATACCCTTTTTGGCAGTTGTTAAGCCCTTGCGATCAGCAACATTAAAGGTGATCTTCTTGAGTAGCGGCCTGCTCTTTTTCCTGGATGAGGGTATATCGAATTGGTAAAGGGTGGATTCAATGGTCTCTACTGCCGTGCGCGTCAAGTGGTAGAGCTCTTGAGTATCAGTAGAGGAGAGTATGGTAGATGTTGCGAGGGTTGCACTGCGGCTACCACTCTTTCGTAGTGCCTCAACAGCAGCGGCGATCGATTTTTTGAGATCACGATTACCGGGTTTGCTCTCTGCCCCCATCCCTAGCAGAAGTATCCGCTGGGCAGATATACCATTGGGGGCGTGAAGCCACTGAACCTCTCCCGCCTTGCCCTTGTGATCACCACGATCTATCAGCTGCTGAATGGCGTCTCCTGTGGCCCCGTTTAGTGTGGAGACGGCAGATGAGAGCTTCTGGCCATGATAAATACCACAGATTATGCAGTCGCTTTTGCTCTTCTCCAATACAGCACTGGTAACGGAAAAATCCATATTTTAAATCTCCACTTTATTCAATCAGTAAAACGGATATTATTAGCGAATGGGATCAAACGTGCCAGAGAAAAAATGGGTTATCGCCCGCTTTACTACGCTCGAACGTTATCTGGTTAAGCAGGTAGTGTGGATGTGGGTTGTAGCCACCCCTGTTTTGATCACACTTCTTCTGGCTTTGCGCATAAGCAAGATGATGGCCAAGTCGGTTGCCGGACAGATTCCACTGGAGCATGTATGGCAACTGGTCTGGTTAAAGGTGCCTGCATATATGGGAATGGTCATACCGATGACACTCTTCTTTTCGGTGCTGCTAGCCTTCGGAAGACTCTATCAAGAGAGTGAGGTCACCGCTTTTCGGGCCGGTGGGGTGGATATTTTCAGGGCCTCACGCGGAGTGCGCTGGTTCTCTGTTGGAGTGGCTACAGTGGTTACCATGTTTGTGCTCTTTGTCACTCCATGGGCGCAGACAGAAATAAACAATATTCACGATGAGATTAATGCCAATGCAAATCTGGTCGGGCTGACTCCTGGGCGTTTTAAATCTCTATCGGGCAAAGGGGAGAGGATCTTCTATGCGGAGGAGATATCTGTAGATCAGCGGGACATGAGGGGGGTCTTTTTCTATGAATCGGTGCCTCCAGATAGATTTCGCATTATCACCTCAAGATTCGGACAGCTTTTGCCAAACGAGAACGGGGATGGCAAGTGGCTGGTGATGAGAGAGGGGAGGCAGTATGGCGGCCGCCCGGGCGATGCCGATGTTGAGATTGTTGATTTTGAGGAGTATGGGGTAAAGCTTGATCTGAAAAAATCGACCAGTGGAGAGCCGTCTGGACGGGCAATCCCGTTCCAGGCCTTGTGGGGCTCTGAGCGGTTACAGTACAAGGCCGAGCTACAGTGGCGACTCTCTCTTCCGGTAATGACTGTACTGCTGGTTTTTCTTGCAGTTCCACTGAGCAGAACCTCACCACGAGGCGGAAAATATGCGGGGATGGTGCCCGGTATTCTGCTCTACCTGCTGTTCAGCAATCTGTTCAATATCTCATATGGATGGATAGAACGTGGCGTGGTGGAGAGCTGGATGGGGATGAGCTGGGTATATCTCTCAATTGTGGTACTGATATTCATCCTCTACCTGCGTGACGGCATCTCCTTGAGATGGAGAGGGGGCTCATGAAGAGATCCTCTTTGGATAACAATAATATTTTGGGGTGGTATCTGGGGCGTGAGATCGTCTGGGGCGGGGTGATCACCCTGTTGAGTCTGGTCTCTATCGCCTACTTTGTCACCTTTGCCGGTGAGATGGGAAATATTGGCAAGCAGGATTTCACCACTACTACAGCGGTCTCGTTTGTACTTATGAAGATGCCGAAAATCGTGCAGGAGATGTTGCCAGCTGCGGTACTGATTGGCAGCCTCTTCTCTTTTGGAGGGTTGGCGGCATCGAATGAGCTGACCATCATGCGGGCCACCGGGGTATCCATCCTGGGGATACTGTGGCGGGTGCGCATAATTGGTCTTCTCTCTGTTCTGATCGCAGTCATTAACATGGAGCTTGTTGTCCCTGCTGCGGAGAGAGGAGCAAAAATAATCAAGGCTGAGGCGCTACATGAGTCTGTGGTGGAGTACTCCAGAGAGGTCTTCTGGTTGCGTGATGGCGACTATTTTGTGCGCATGCAGCATGTGGGCAGTGATGGATCAGTCGCCGGCATTCAATGGATGAAGATACCAGAGCCTGGTGATCTTGCCGAGGTGAGCTATGCAGATCGTGCCTTTCATGAAGGGGAGGAGTGGAGGCTGGAACAGGTGCGGTCAACGCAGTTGGATAAGAGTCCAATTGCTACAGTCAGTGCTGATGAGGCAAAACATCAGTCAACCATTTCGCATGACATTATCCGGCTGGCCTCGCGTGATCCGGTAGACCTCTCCATGGTCGAGCTCTATAGTTACACCGCTTTTCTGGAAAACAGCGGTCTTGATGCAGGCAGTTATCAGCACGCCTTTTGGGGGCGCCTGGCGATGCCGTTCAGTATGTTGGTTATGTTGGTTCTGGCAATACCATTCTCCATTACCGAGGGGCGCTCGCTCTCTGCAGGAAAAAGGGTAGTTATGGGGGTTTTTCTGGGGATCGGTTTCTATCTTCTCAACAAGGTATTGATGAACACCGGAGAGATCTACCAGTTTAACCCGATTGTGACCGCATTCCTGGCCCCCTCACTCTTCCTGTTGAGCGCTCTCTGGATGATTCGCAAGCGGGGGTTGTAGCGGTCTTTACAAGTTTTTTGGTTTCATCTGTTCCGGGGTTGGCCCTGCACTGAAGTACTCATCTGCCTCATCAATATCCATCACAACCCCATCCTCACTGCAGTTGCCACAGATCATCTCCTGCTCATAATCATTCCATCCTCGAAGGCCTGTTCTCAGTGATGTGACGTGCTTGTATCCCATAAGCTGCATGGTATGGGCAGCAAATATACTGCGGTTTCCAGAGCGGCAGGCAACAACAATTTCACGGTCACGGGCGGTGGCAAGCTCTGGAACTGTCTCTTCATAGTTCCATTCACATGCAGTCTCCAGGATCCCCCGTGGCACATTTATTGAGTTGCGAATATGCATCTTTGCAAACTCGTATGGTTCGCGCACATCCAACATCAGAATATCGTTCTCTGCGGACAGCCTATCCTTCAGATCCCATGGAAATATCTCGGTAACATGGGGGGTAAGATCTTTGATCAGTTCGGTATATAGTTTCATGATGTCTGTCTGTTAGCTCCAGATTTATGCCTTGTGTTTGGTGATGCCACGTTCTACTGCAATTACTGCAGCCTCTACACGTGAGTGTACATCCAGCTTGCGCAGAATGGATTTGACATGAAGTTTAACCGTGCCATCAGAGATGTCGAGTTCACGACCGATAACCTTGTTGCTCTGCCCCTCCGCAAGATGCAGAAGAATCTCATACTCCCTTGGTGTCAGCAGAGCCTTGAGATCATCTCTCTGGTGTGTTTTCAGGATCTCCCCCTGGGCAACACGGGCAAGCAGCGGAGTCATTGATGGGGCCACCACAACCTCTCCATTTAGTGCGCGCTCCAGTGAAGAGACCAGCTCCTCTGGCTCCATATCCTTAAGCAGATACCCTTGAGCACCACTCTGTAGCGCAGACAAAAGATCTGACTCCTCTTCGCTGGTGGTTAACATGACGACAGGGAGCGATGGCTCCCGTTTTTTTAACTCTGAAAGAACCTCTATCCCATCCATCTCCGGCATCCGCAGATCGAGCAGAACAATGTCAGGCTCCAGCTCTGTTACTAACTGCAGCCCCTCCTTGCCTGTACCTACGGCGGCCGCAAGTTGAATATCATGCCCCTGAAGCAGAGCACCGATTCCGGTGCGAAACAGGGTGTGGTCATCAATCAGTAAGACTTTCATAAGAGATCAAAAATATCTTCTTCATTACTTGCGTTGACGGTTCCGGTGATTGTAATGCGGGTACCATCTCCCGGCTCACTCTCTATTTCGAGTGTACCACCTATCGCCTCAATTCGTTGCTGCATGGCAGATAGCCCGATATGCTCCCCCTCAATTGGCCTCTTTTCGCCAGGATTGAATCCGATGCCATCATCCTCAATCAGGATCCAGAATTTATGCTCCGGGATACAGTCAGCAAGAATACGAACAGATTGTGCCTGGCTGTGTTTATGCACGTTGGCAAGTGCCTCTTGAATAACTCGCAGTAGATGTCTCTCACTCTCCAGCGGGAGCTGGATGCTCTCGCACTGATGTTGAAAATATGTGTTGATGCCGTGCTCTTTTCTGAACTCGTCAGTCAGCGTGGTTATCGCCTGGATTACACCCTGTTGGTGAATTGGAGCACGGAAATTGGCAATAAGGCTTCGGAGTTCACGATTTGCCTGATGAAGTCCTTGCTGAATATGCAAGATCTCGGAGAGATGGATGCCCGGGACGTCACTTTTATTACGCTTCCTGTCAGCCTGTTTCTGATGCTCCTCCATAATCTGGGTTCTGATTCTCAGGCTGGCCAGGGTCTGTGCCAATGAGTCATGAAGTTCATATGCAATATGGGTGCGCTCCTGATCCATTTTGCTTTTATGCGCCTCTCGTTCAAGGCGAAATTTCTCAATAGCCATGCCCAGATTCTGCCCAATATTGAGCAGCAGTCGATCCATCTCTCGACTGACATTCTGGCGCTCAGGCGAGACAAAGAGGGTGTAGACACCCAGGATTTTCTCTTGATGCTGGAGGGGGACAATGATGACCCCGTTTTTTGAACAGGGTAGCTCTACCCCATCTACATCTCGACAGTCGCACGGGTTCTCTTGATGCAGGATGGTCTGCTCGGAGAGAGCCTCTCCACAGAGGCTATTGGTTACGGGGATTATCCCCTTCTGTTGTGCCAGTTCATCATCCATTCCAATGCTGGAGAGGAGCTTCATCTGGTTGTCAGGGGTGAGCAGACGGATGGTGGCAGCATCGGCACCAACCATCTCCTTCAGAAAAGAGAGAAACCGGAGTAAAAGCTTTTGTACATTTTCCGAGCTGTTGAGGCTGGCAACTACGTCATAGAGAATTCGCAGAGAGGCAGCCTGTTGTGCAAGGTGCCTGGTCTGATTACGAACCTGTAGCTCTGTCTCTTGTTCAGAGTGGAGTAGACGCTGCTCCAGTTGATCCAGCTCAGGAATCTCCTCACCATCCGTAAAACGCCCGCGAAGCGACTCAATGAGATTGACCAGTACCACTTACCTCGTGCCCTTTGCTCTCTGTCTGACTAGTAACCGCCTTTACGACGTGACTCGGGCAGACCTGCAATCTTTCCAGCCTGCTTTGATGGCTGTTTTGGGAATAGCATATAGAGATCCTTGGACTTGAGCTTCTCGTCCCATGCCGCACCCATTGCCTTCATCATGTGACGATCGTTGGGCTGGTTGCCACCATTGTTGACAAACTCGTCACGCAGGTAGTTGACAACATCCCAGTGCTTGTCACTCATGTCGATACCCTCTGCCTCGGCGATAACTTTTGCTACATCCTCGTTCCACTCATCGATATTATCAAGATAGCCGTTTGGGTTGGTTTCGATGGTCTGTCCATTGACTTCATAGCTCATGGTTTGGTTCTCCTTGTTAAGCCAGTTACAAAATTTTCACCACCCAGAGTAAGCTACTTGGTGGCGAGTTCAGATTAATCTTTCTCCAGAATTAGATTTTCCACTGTTTTGTGGGGTAAAAACAACCCACATCCAAAATCTTTTCCCTCACTTAGCCCTCTTTGTTGCAGGGCAATAGCCTCCTTGGGGGTGAGATCAGCCAGCATAAGGCTGTGGGTGGATATTGTCTCCTCTCCTCTCTTGAGCAGGTTGGTGCGTCCACAGACCATTTTTCTGGGGTAAATTCCCCGCTCTGCAAGCTCCTGGCAAATTCTGGTCAGGAAATCATCTTCTGTCTCATTGTCATGGAAGATGGCAAAACGGGTATAAAGAGTAGTTATCGTGCTGAGCAGGCGGCTCTCTGGCCTATAGAGCTTCATGGCATGACCATCTACATCCAGTGTCACCCCATCAAGTTGTGAAATGGCCTCATCCACCCTCTGTTGTGGCAGACGTATGGTTAGTTTTGTTCTGCGGGATGGGTAGAGTAGCTCGTTGCCATCATCGGGCGATAGCCAGCCATTTCCCGACTCGGCCACCAGAATCTGGTGGAGTGCACCATTTGGTTCAGCGCTGAGCCACGGCAAATGGTTGAGGATTGCTCTGCTCAATGCCCAGCCATGGTCAACCGGCAGAGTTTTGCAATCAATACGAAAGCTGAGATCCACGACATCATCAGAGATCTCTATGGATTGTTGGCCCTGTTCCTCTTCCCAGAATGTCATGACAGCCTATATTTTTGGAATAGCCGCACGCAGCGCATCACGATCGATCCACCAGGTACCATCAGCCAGGGCATCTACTGCGGCAGATAATTTGGGGAGAAAAGAGTCAGGATTATCAAATTCATTTCCTGCCATCCAGATCTCAAACTCATCCTGATCCTTGATGTTGCGATGCTGTGCCGCAACCTCGGCCAATTTCTGGCTGGTAAAAAAGAGAATATTCTCACCATCCTGTCCCTCAGAGCGTCGATGGTCGGCGAGAAAATGAGATGTGACTGCTGCTACCGCAGCGGTATCGGATCCGGCTGGAGACTCATCTATCATGTGTTGCAGAATTGCTGTGGTGGTTTCAGGGTTGATTGGGTAAGTGACCCCTAGCCAGATGCCATGAGCCAGTGCGACCAATGAGTCTTTCTGGTCGGCCGAGACCAGAATATCTGTGGCAACAACAGCCAGCTCCCAGTTCTCATTCTCGGTGAAGGTGTTAAATGCCTCCCAGGCGGCATCCCAGGCATCCTCATTCTGCTGAAAATCCAGCATTAGAGTGCCGTAATCCAGCAGAAGCTCGGCCCGTTCAATTGATGGCGGGAGCCCCTTCAGTCTGGACTCCAGAGTGGCAAGACGCTCCTCTTTTGATTGGGCCTCATCTTCGGCAGCCATAGTTTCCACTCTCTTTTCAGTATCCATAATCAGTAAAAAGCAGCCTCCAGGCGATCTTCCCAGTTGTCGGGGGTGTCAGCGAATGGTGGACGTACATCCATCCGGAAGAAGCGCTTGTTCCTGGCTCTTGCCTGTTCGTGAACAGCCTGTACCAGATCCTCAAAGCACTCCATCTCATGCTGCTTCTCCATCAGAACTTCACTTAGGTTCAACATCTATATTTATCTCAATATGTTCAGAAAATAACCAACTGTTCCAGTATACATTAGGGGCTGTTAGAGTGGATACAAGGGGTATGTTCCCCTTAATTAGAGCAAATAGCCGTAATATAATGATTTCATTATAAACACACATTTAACCTATCCCATTGGGGATATATTGGGTATCCCGATTGCCTGTCGAAAATAGGGTGAATTGCGTTGAACAGGGCAGGTTGCTCTGACATACTTCCACTCCCAATTTAAGGAATGTCTGATATGGTGTTCCGTTGATTGTGGCGAGATTTATTTTTTGGCGTTGTGCTAATAGTTGTGCAACGAGGAAATTGACTGGTAAACGTTAAGGAGCGCCTTACAAATGTCAGAGAAGACCAAGCTAAATGCAAATATCCCTGAGCTGGATATCCCAACCCCTAACCTTGATGAGCTGGAAAAGGGCCCTTGGCCAAGTTATGTTGGCTCATTAAAGCGTATTTCTGTAGCAGACAACAAACACAGCAAAATGATGCGTGGTGTTACTGGTACCCTGGAGCAATCTTTTGTTAACCGTCGCGGTTACTGGAAGGGCGGTACAGTAGGTGTCATCGGTTACGGTGGCGGCATCATTCCTCGCTTCTCTGAGCTGAAGGATGATAGTGGCGAGACCATGTACCCTGATGCACTGGAGTTCCATACAATACGTATCATGCCTCCTGCAGGCCTTCACTATACCTCTGATCTTCTTAGAAAGATGTGTGATGTATGGGGTGAGACCGGCACAGGTCTTATATGTATGCATGGCCAGTCTGGCGATATTCTGCTTCAGGGTACTGATTCAGATGGCGTACAGGTTGCATTTAATAAGTTGAATGATACCGAGACATTTAAAGATCTTGGTGTTGAGGACTTCTGTTTTGACCTTGGTGGCGCGGGCCCAGCTGTTCGTACTTCAGCATCATGTGTTGGTGCGGCCCGTTGTGAGCAGTCCTGTTTTGACGAGGGTGACCTCCTGCAGGCCA
>JACKQG010002462.1_pt1 | contig 24162 bp, 22 predicted proteins | sample 8237621 | NCBI WGS metagenome assembly JACKQG01 (sample SAMN15677084, study PRJNA649215) | marine metagenome | biome: marine; feature: Black Sea; material: saline water; isolation source: suspended particulate matter (SPM) from the Black Sea western gyre | collected 2013-06-09/2013-06-10 | depth... | reverse complement strand
CTATAGGTGGTTCGACCTTGTGTGTCAAGCAAAATCCGACTACAGGATGTTGTGGGCGCAACTGTCGGGCGTGAAATGGGGGCTTGGACTCAGCAAGGGCGAGAATACCGACAGAGTGCCAAGGGGGTTAATCATGCAAGAAGGGCGGGAAATCGAGGAAATCCGGGTAGAGCTACCCCTTGAACTCAACTGATCTTTCAAAAATCAGGTCGTGAAGGTCTCCGGATAAAAAAGTATGAACAGGTATCCTCACATCTGGCGCTGGCCAGGGAAAAGGCCGGGGCAGCACCTGATGGACGTTTCAATTTCTTTATGACGTGGACGAATGCGGTCGCCTCGGTCCTGCCGAAGCCAATTGCCTGGGCGGAGCAAATGAATAAATGGCTGATCCCAAAACTTGAGGGTTATGCGAGCGATGCGCCAGTCAATTTAGGGTTGATAGCAGTGGATTTTGTGGACGACGAGCTTGCCCGCGCCATTTTTGAATTGAACTTTCAGCGAATGGAGCGGTGATTTTCCCATGATTTGAAGGCGGTTTGCGTCGGGTTTTCTCAAGCATTTTTGTGGACAGGAGGGAGGCATGTACTACTGGTTCTTCATGTTTTTGGCGATCATTACGGAAGTTGCCGGTACCCTGACAATGAAGTACGGAAGCGAAACCGGCAACTACCTGGGCCTTGCCATCATGTTTGTGATGATCACGGCCTCCTATTGGTTCCTTTCTATCGCAATCAAGAAAATCCCGCTTGCGGTGGCCTACGGCACATGGGAAAGCATAGGCCTCGTCCTGATAGCTGTTTTCAGCTTTTTTCTGTTCGGCGAAAACCTGGGGATACTCAAGATATTGGCCATAGCGCTGGTCATATCGGGCATCGTCCTGATGGAGCGTAATACGATATCGCCCGATGAAGAAGAGGGAGGAATGCGCCATGTATGAACGCGATTTTCTTCCGGTACATTTGATTTACCTGAGCATCGCCATCGTCCTGGAGGTAGGTGCCAACCTGCTGCTCAAGTTTTCACACGGTTTTACCGTCAAACGGTATTCTTTTTCCGCCATAGCGTGCGTCCTCGTTTCCTTCACGTTTCTTAGCTTCGCCGTGAAGGGGATCCCGCTGGCCGTCGCTTACAGCATCTGGGGCGGATTCGGTCTCATTGCCACGGCCATATTGGGGATGACGCTCTTCGGCGAAAAGATGCTCCCGGGGGGTTGGGTGGGGATGATCTTCATCATAGCCGGCGTAGCCCTGATCAAGCTTGCCTGATACGGACGTTAATCGGGCCTTCCGAGCCGAAAAATTACCCTGTAACTTCAAGAAATAAGGTGGCGCATTTGCCTCTCTTCGGCACCGATCATAACATTCCATTGCCCAGGGGTTTTCGGCTCAAGCCCATAGAGCGGATACCCGAAAATATCCTGGAAGCCTTCGCAAGAGAAGCGTCATTTGAACCCTATCTTCAGGGCAAAGAACCTGAGGAGGTCACCCTTACTCAGGAAGACCTTGATTATGACCGTCGATGGACGCAAAATGCCACGGTCAAATACGGGGTATTCAACCGTGAAAGACTGGTGGGTTTTGTAGCGGGTGGGACGATGCGGCAACGATTCAACCCTTATGACCCGGCTGACCCCCGGAGCAGTGAGGTACCGAAAACCTCTTTGCAGCATGGGCTTTTTGACATAAACGCCGTTTACGTGCACCCGGGTTCGCGGGGGATGGGGATGATGGACGTGATGCTGAACAGAATTCTCTTTGAAGCCAGAGCCGGCGGCAGATATCAAGGCGCCATTATGCGAAACGCCCTTTACGGGCCTTTGGCCTGGGAAGACAAGAAATTTGCCGAATGTGCAAAAACACGGAAAGGATTAAAGACCTGGACCTATGACCCAGTTGGGAGAAGGTGGAAAATCGTTTATGGTGGAAGCGGAGGGATACATGCCAGGACCACGAAAGAGATTCGACTTAGCAGGGGCATAATCGTCCCTGGTGGACTGATGGAGGGGATCTCGGGAGGTCAATACACCCTCCGAGGCCTGCCATTCTATGACGGAAGTGGCCATCCGAATTATATACGTCATATCATCCTCCGGTGGAATCAACCAGTTCCAATGTGCATTTTTCGGCGGTGACGATGAAATGGGGACATCCAGGAAACAAGAACCGGTGTAATGGCCCGGGATTTGGTTTGTGACGGGTGTGCGGCTGAGTTGGGGATGAGTATGGTAGATGGCCCGGAAGTTCGATTTTATTCCCGCGGCTGTGAGCTGCGCTGTTCAGAGAAGAGAGAAGATGGCAAGGGCAATGGGTTACCAACTGACGCCTTCAGATATTTGAATATTAACGGTCCCCCATACACGTCGAGCATTCCCTCAGTACTGCTGTAAACTCAGGATGGTCATGCAAGCGCATCCCAAAACCCCTATTCCGACCAGGAACATCAGGCCACCCATGTAGCTTCCGGTCGAAGCAATAAAAAGGCCAATGATCCAGGGGACAAAGGCGGACCCTGCGTTGGCGATCCCGTTCATCATTCCGGCGCCGGCCCCGACACAGTTGCCGGGAACCATGCGCTGCAGCAAAACCCATGAAGCCGGCAGCCCCATGGCCAGAGATCCGACTCCGATGGAAAGCACAATGGCGGCGGATAAATTATCCATGACATTGGCGCCAAAAAATATTCCGGTCGCGGCCAGCAGATGTGAAGCAGCAACGAAAGGGGCGCGCCGGCCCGTTTTGTCGCCCAAATGGCCGAAAAGGAAGACACTTGCGGTAGCGATCACATAAGGCAACGACGACAGGGCGCCCGTGGTGCTCCAGCTGAAACCACGAGAGCTCTTGAAATATGAAGGGAGCCAGGCCATCGTGCCCCACCACAGGGATGCAATGCAGGCATAACTGAGAGTAAGAAGCCAAAACCGGTAATCGAAACAGAACGACCCGAATTTTCGGGCCATCGTCCCGGTTTTCATGCGGGCTTCCATTTCAGCCTCTTCCTTGAGCGGTCTTTCGATCATTGCGAGCTCCGCGGCGTTGACCCGTTTGTTATCACGCGGATGATCCGTGACGCAGAACCATAACAGGGCAAGCGGGATCATTCCCAAAAAGGCGAGCACAAAGAAGCTGGTGCGCCAGCCGAAGTGGGCGATGATCCACGTGAAGAACGGCATTGCCATCATGGGGCCTGCTGTAAGGCCGATCAGCCAGACCGCGTTGGCCTTGCCGCGCTCGTTGGGCGGAAACCATTTTTTCACGAAGGAGCTCTGCATCGGCCAGTGCATGCCTTCGCCCACACCGAGTATGATGCGGCCTATGAGCATGATGGCAAATGTGGTAGCAAGTCCTCCGATGATGACCGACAGGGTCCACAGTAAAATGGAGATGACCATTGCCTTGCGGGGGCCAATGATGTCGCCCAGCGGCGCAAGAAGTACATTGGCAAATCCATAGGCGATCAGGAACAGTGTCATCAGCAGGCCCATTGATTTGGGGTCATTCTCGATGCCCATATCCGCCAGGAAGGCATTATCCGCCACAAGGACCGAAATATTTACCCTGTCGAGATAAGCGACCAGCAGTGTAATCAGAAGAACCGCAACGAGAACCGCTCTTTGACGCGTCGGCTTCTCAGCCTTGGCGGCAACGGAAATACCATCCATATTCTGCATGAATCAACCCTCCCTATTCCGACGGATACCTGTGGACATAACAGCTTACCGAAGGGAATTTCAAGCAGTATATCTCATTAATAGTCAAAATGGGACCTTGGGGGACCTTGGGGGACCTTGGAGACGACCGTAAATATTCAAATAACTTGGTGGGGGGCGGTTTGATACCAAGCCAGGGAGATTGGGATGAAGTGAGGCAGAGGCCTCTGAGTGGACAGGACAGAATTAAGAGTGATCAGAGAATTCTCGGTGAGAGCGAGTTTGTAATGGATGTCCTTTCGGAATCGGAGGAGCGGTTTTCCCGGAGGTATGCGCACAAAAGGCTTGGATATGATTATGACAAAGTTCTCGGCAAGGTTTCGGGACTATTCCATTTGGAGAAGGACTACATCACCGGAAAAGGGAGACAACGGGATCGGGTAACGGCCCGGGATTTGGTTTGTGACTGGTGTGCGGCTGAGTTGGGGATGAGTATGGTAGATGGCCCGGAAGTTCGATTTTATTCCCGCGGCTGTGAGCTGCGCTGTTCAGAGAAGAGAGAAGATGGCAAGGGCAATGGGTTACCAACTGACGCCTTCAGATATTTGAATATTAACGGTCCCCCATACACGCAGGTATGGCGATACAAACAAAAACCGCCAGTAAAATGGCCAAAAATCGCTCTTTTGCTTTTTTCATGATGTTCCCTCCTCTTGATTGTTAATCTCTCAATATTGCTTAACCGTTTAGTACGTTTCGTCGGTCTCTTGCAGAACTACGTTGTCCACTTCAACAGTTCCGCCCGTACCGGTGATGGTTAATGATTTGATACCTGTATTTGATGACTGGGTTGTGAACGTGGAATCCCACCCGCCTGAAAGGGTTAAACCGTAGGACTGGTCTATGACAAGATCCTCATCAAAGGTTCCCTGCAATATTTTTATAACGCTTTCAGACTCCGCAGCGTCTATAGCTGCCTGTATTGTAGTATAGCAGGGGCTATTGTCAGCACATGAACCGGCAGGGTCCACATAAAAGATAGTGGTACGGAAGGTCTTATTGCCACCGTAAGATGTCCCGTCGCTGTTGGTGGCTACAAGTCGATAATTATAAGTTGTATCGGGGATAAGGCCGGAAATGGCGGCGTTTACTGAAATGGCACTGGTGCCAGATCCGGCACTCGTGCTTGTTGTACTTGTTCCGTAGCTTGTAGTTGTTCCATATTCGAAGTAATAGGTAGTACTCACCCCATTTGGATTCAGCGTGCCGTTAAGTTTAGCAGACGTAGAAGTGAGCGACGTGACCGAACCAGTCGTTACAGTTGGTGGTGAAATAGAAGTTGAGGCAAAGTAACTGAGCCTCGGGTCTGAATAACCGTAACCGCTCACGATTTTTCTGGCATTATCAGAGATTCGAACGGCCATCACACTCTGTTTCATGCCACCCCCTATCAACCCGGGAGTATATTCCTTGGAACCCATGTGGCGCCACAGCAAGTTTCCATCTGAATCGTATAAAACTGTGCTGTAATTTGTCCCTCCAACGACGATGTACTTCCCGTCGGGAGTTACGTCAACGGCATTATGCCCCCCCGCCCCGGCAGTGAGGCTGGCTCCCTTACCCCGCAAATAGCTGCACCACTGGAATTCCCCTTCCCCGTTATAGCAGAAAACATATCCGTAGGTAGTCAGGATAACCACAACCGACCCATCCGCGGACATGCCCCCGTAAGTTATGACCTTTTGCTCCTTTCTCCACAACAATTTCCCGTCACCGTCAAACATGGAGAGGCAGTCACCTTTGTCGGGAATGAAGATCCGGGATTCATCTGTGTTCAGGCTTATCACCCAGGGTGTATAACTTATGTAGCTACGCCAGACCAGATCGCCGTCCAATGTGAAGAGGTAAGGAAGACCCCCAGCAAAGACATTCTGACCATCCCGGGAAAAGACCGTTACACGAACAAAATTGCCGCCCATGTCATTTTTCCATTTCTCGGTACCGGCAAGGGTATTATACAGGACCAGGCGTGTCCCATCTTCAGACGGTCCTGTTGCAATATATTGATATCCGGGTGAAAAATTTATATCTCCTCCCAGCCCTCTTCCTAAGGATTTCTTCCAGACTTCGTTGCCCCCGGCATCCCAGAGGTAACTATAGTTAAGGGGCTCATTTATTGAATGTGAGTTACAAGCTACATAAGAGCCGTCACCTGTAACATCAATGGACCAGCTTTCATCAGAAAGCGACTTTGACCATAGAATATTTCCTTCGCCATCTATGAAGGGGATTGTCGCGGGGAGAGTATCGGGGTCATCCGAATCGGGATGTTTCCCCATTGCAACCGCAAACCTGTCCCATGCATCTGTTACAGCGATCTCCCAGACACCGGGCGATGCAAGGGCGGTCTCCCATGTGAGGGTATAATCCGGCGGGTTTGTTAAGGGTGTCAGGCTTATGTTGACTGTTGCCGGGCTACCGTTTCGAGGCAAGACATATTGGTTATGCACATAGGTCTCATACCCCGCTTTCTGCACAATCAGTGTATAACCCGGCAGTGTAAAGTATGAGCCGTAGTGGGTGTTCAGGGTGTCGATATCCCAGCATCCCACTTCGTATGCGCCCTGGGAATCAGACATCTCAAGCATATCATAGGGCGTGATTCTGATTGTATATCCCAGCCAGAGCATCACATCGGCGTCTGAGATCGGATCTCCGGTGACAGCATCAGTGATCGTGCCTGTAACCCTGGCGCTACCCTCGCTATAACCGCTTTCTGATATTTTGGGATAAGCGACAACATTGACTGTGAATGTCTCGGAAGAACTATGCTGCTCCGATGTAACCTTATAGGTAAAAGAAGCCTCCACCTCTGTTGCGGCGCTTGATGAATACACCGTTGACCACATGTACTTCAGATCACCCTGCTCCCCGGACCCGATGTGGATAAATCCGGCGTTCTCCTTCACATCGCTCCATCCCTCGGGGGCATCTGAGGTCAACGTAAAACCAAACCTGTCCTCCGTGTCCCCAAGGTTTTTTACGGTTGCCCACAGGTAAACGATTTGAAAATCCGTGAAATATACATATTTGTCAGAAGTCAGACTTACTTCAAAAAAGGAGTTTGAAACCTTGATAGGGTCCCCCGCTGCTGTGGGACGGATCGGCAGGTCGTCGATAAAGTCGCCGGAAGAGGCGGTCTTTTCTTTCAAAACGCCCGTGTTTGAAGTACGTCCATTATCAGAGGCCGCTGCAGAAATATTATCGCCACCACTTTCCATACCCAAAGGTGCCAACAAAAAAAAGACAATAAGAAAGGGTAAGCCGATGTATTTCGAAATCCTGAAAAAACTTTTTGGTATTTCCATTGTCTCGCTCCTACGTCATACGGGGTTTATCTCAATCCTGTCCGAGAGAGACGTATGTCGCCAAACGGGTCAGAAAATCCTATTTCACCTTAAGCGTGCTCGAATCCATTTTCCAGTAGAGGCCCGATGGGATACCGGGATTGCTGTAAAAATCAAGGGTAAATTGGGCCGATTGGCCGATAGTGGTGAGGCCTTCTTATAACACTATACACCGCCCAGACCCTTTTCGTCACAAAAATGAAAATATTCCGCATTCATAAGTTTCAAGATCAAAAATAACCCCCAAAAAGTATATTTTCTCCCTAAGACGTCAGGAATTCCGAAAAAATATCCGGAAAAACGCTTTTTCCTTTTAGCTGCGGACGAATTTCCATGCCTCGTCTATGTCGGCCACATCGAAGTATTTTTCAATGAGTTCCTTTTTCTTCTTTCCGAACAGCTTATTGTCAAGCTCAACAAGGACCTTTTCCAGCTTGCTGTCTCCCACAACCGCGATGTGACGGAGCTGGTCCAAATGCTTCAGTGCATACATAGAGTCATCTATGAAGGCATTTACATGAATCTTCCTCAGGTTCAGATTGTCGATCTTGATTAGAACATTTATACGGTCATGTCCTTCGGCAATTTTGCTGTCAAATATCTTCTTGAGTTCCTCCACATCGTCCTTTGTATACGCATTGCTTATTTCTACACCCAGTACATTCCCTTCACTTCCATCTAATATCTGAAACATTTTCTCCTCCTCTAAAAAATGACAAAAGATTCATGACGAAAACCCATTTTTAGGGAAAAATTAAAGCCATCGAAATTTGAGTGAACCAGCACGACGCCTTATCACCCTTATGATTCCGCTGCTTAGGGTTCGTTGGTGATAAGAAGTCCCTTTTTTGGAGGCAAACTTTAGGTGATTCGGCCTTGTGTGTCAAGCAAAATCCGACTACAGGATGTTGTGGGTTCAACTGTCGGGCGTGAAAAGCGGATCTGGGTCCAGCAAGGGTGTGGAAGTGGAAACAGTGCCAGGCCGCTTGATTATTCCGGGAGAGGGGAAAATAGAGGAAATCCGGGTAGAGCTATCCCTTGAACTCAACTGATCTTTCAAAAATCAGGTCGTGAAAGTCTCCGGATACTGAGGGTCCACATAAAGGAAATTATCCGTATAGTCAATGCTGTATTCGGCGATCTTTGTTGATCGGGTCGCTTTGGGTGGAGACCGGGGCTTAACCTCCCATAATCCCAGGTGCCTGAGGATCTTTTTGATGACGTCCTCATCCTCTATCACACTGATTACTTTCATCTTTCCGGAGCATTTTGGACACGTTAAGGGGTCCACTTCGTAAATCTTTTGGATCAACCTGGCCCAGTTTTTCCGGTATTCGCTGGAAGATCCATCGGGTTCGAGGATGGAGGGTATCAGGTCGTCCTGGTCCTGAATTTTTCGTTTACCGCGACTCACATTGCTATAGCAGTTCGTTCATTCGGTTGCCCCTGATTTTATCCCTGATAAATCAGTTGACGGTTTGAAAAGTCAAACTGATAATTGGAAAATAAATACAACAGCCGGATTCCATTGAAGCTTTGGTTTTGCGCTCATCTGTTTTTAGCCCTTTTGAAATCCCAGGTGCATAAAGTCATTTTGACTTTATTCCATTTTCAACAACAGCCAACCTTATTGACAGTTCAGCAATTGTTGCCCTTTGTTCTTGAACGACTTTCTGCTGTTCCTGAACCACCTTGGTCAAGACCGCGACAACATCCATGGAACTCATACCTTTCCTATCCTTTGATGCAACAAGTTCGGGTGCATCTTCAGCAATGAATCCCACATGCTTTTCTTGTGAGTCAGTCTTATAGGCGAATTCCACCGGCTTGAGCTGCGTTAGTGTGTCCATTGCCTTCTCTGTTGTAAGCTGTTTAACGTCTGTCTTGTATTCTCGGCTCGATGCATTGGTCCAAACTCCCCCGGCTGTGCAGTAAGCACCGTTTCCAATGTGTAAAGGATATGAAGGGCTACTGGTGTTGATGCCGACGTTGCCACCGAACGGTGCAAGAACAAAGTTTTTGTAAGCAACACCTTCTTGGAGAGCAAAGATTTCCACATATTCCATAGTAGCTCCGGTATTCCATCCGAAATAGATTCTCTTGGGATTAGTCGCTGCCTTGTCCGTGATGATCATTCCCCTGTTACCAATATTCTGCCCAAGAACAAACGGTGCAGCGCCCACTCCTGATGCACCGTTGGTATAAAGCCTGGAAGCGGCTGTCGTAGCCCCGCTATCTTCTACCTTAAAGGTTGTTGTTCCGTTTCCATCCTTTATAACCAGTTTGTCAGCGCTTAGGGCAGAAATGGGGATAATGAGACAAATAAAAACCGTCAGCAATATAGCCAATAAATTCTCTCTCACCTTTTCCATGATACCTCCTCCTTTTGTTTGTCAATCTCTATTTATATTGGTTAACAGTGTAATATATTTAGCCAAACTATTGCAGAACTGCATTTTCAATTTCAACAGGGCCACCCGTGCCGGTAATGGTCAGAGAATTGATGACAGTGTTGGATGACTGCGTCGTGAACGTGGGATCCCATCCACCCTGGAGAATTAAGTCACTATCTGTATCTATAATAAGGCCTTCATCATAGACCTCTTCTGCTATCCTGATGATGGCCCCGGAGCTTACAGCATCTATTCCCTCCTGTATCGTGGTATAGCATAGTATATTCCCCCCGCATGAGCCAGTAGATTCAACGTATATAATGGTCGTGCTGAAAGTCTTATCATCACCGTTTGACGTCCCGGAACTATTAGTAGCCACAAGTCGATAATGATAGGTTGTGTCGGAAGTAAGACCGGAAATGGCCGCATTTACTGAAATGGCACTGTTGCCAGATCCGGCACTTGCAGATGATGTGGTTGAACCATAACTTGTGTCCACGCCATATTCGAAACAGTATGTTGTGGTTTGTCCGTTAGGATTGACTGTGCCATTCAAGGTTGCCGAATCTGATGATACTGATGTTGCTGAACCGGTGGTCACCGTAGGCGCGAATGTGGAATCGGACTCAGAGAAAGTTGCGCCGCCATCAACACTCTTAAAGATCTTTAGGTGGTCAGTCGATGCATATACGATATTGGGATCGCTCGTAAACTCTATGTCGTTAAATATCAGGTCAGAGCCCCTCAGGTCTAAGGCAAGTGCCCATGAGGAACCACCATCAGTTGTAGAGCATATACCATTTGAACAATACCCTATCAATATATTGGAATTAAAGGGAGACACTTTTAGCTCCGCAAGATTATTCGCCAGTCCCGAGCTTGAAAATAACGCCCAGTTTTCTCCTCGATCCGTAGACTTATATGCCTTTGCGCCTTCATCGGTCCATACGGATGCATAGAGCGTAGACGGGTTGTTTGGATCAAGGCTCAGGAATGGTTCTCTGAGCGAATCAAGGGAATTGTTAATCTGATTCCAGTTAGTTCCTCCATCGGTGGACTTGGCAAAACCCAGATGATGTGAATCCATATTATTTGAGTAAGACGTATTAAAACCCGAGCAGTAGACTGTATTGGAGTTCGTAGGATCGACCAGGATGTTATGAATTCGATTGTCATCTACAGGCAGTGTCAGACCTGTCCAGGTTAGGCCACCGTCCGTACTCTTGTATATATTTGGCCCGGAGGTTGACTCCGTTACCAACGTATTGGTAGCCGGTGCATTATCCAGTCCTATGTAAACGACATGCGAATTTGAAGGGTCTTGTGCAATGGCAGTCACTGCATAGTTATGCAAACCTCCCACAGACTGTGTCCAGCTATCCCCTCCGTCAAGGCTGTAGTAGGGTCCAGCAATTTGCGTAAGCAGTGTGCTGGCTGCTCCTGGACCGCCGGTGGTCGCGGCAAATAGTTTAGTCGGATCATCCGAATCATAAATGATCTGGTAAATTTCCGGATAAATACATGAACCGCCTTCTAAACCCTCAGAATAATATAGCCCTGCATTGGGCCGTGACCAGTTGCTGCCACCATCAGTGCTTCTAAAGAATCCATTGCCTTCATTGCCAAATATTACGGTGTTTGGATCTGTAGGATGCACTGCGAGAGAACGAAAGGTATTATCACTGTCATTGGGGCTGACTCCTGTATCAGGCCCATCACAATTTCCATCATCCTTTATTGCCTGGATGTTTTCACTTCCGTAGCCACTGTCAACAGTAATGATGGTTACTATTACCATTAACGATAGGGCAATAACGGAAAAAATACATCTATGATATAAGGCATATAGAATCCCGTATTTCTTCGTGCTCATTAAAGTTTCCTCATCCCCTTATGGTGACTGAGTAAATCAAGTTGAAGAACCCCACAGTCCCGCTTAAGCAGCGGGATGGGGAATCTCCCAAATTTTAGAAGAATTCTTTACATTTTAAGTCCGCTCGCTAACCCCGCCGCGAGCAGCGGGGAATGCGCTCGCTGTGAATTTTCAAAAAAGGGAGAAAACAGTGCTGTATCAACAAACTGAATCAAGACAATTGCCGACGAAATATTAGCACTGACGACATATGTTCTTGAGGATGAATGATTTGCGTTGACCTTGCAAGCCACACCAGCCAAAATCAGGAAGATTGAGCTGCTATTGATGACATTTGACGAATGCACATTTTGCCAAGTCATCTGTTTGTATCAATAGCTAACTCTCAGGCTTGTATAATAGCATATTTCGTGAATCCAGATAGATTCTAATGCAACATCTGGGTTAAGTCTGATCCCTACTACGGGTTCCAGAGATCAATGCGTCACACTCTCATTTGGCTAATGTCATTTAGGCTTCAAAATCCCGCTCGTTATAAAATAATTATGAGGTGGATTAAGCTCAGAAGTTGCAACGTGATAAACGCGGTAAGAGCCGTCTCCCAAGGGATAAGAAGCGGGATCGCCGACATGGCCGCCGGATACTGTTATGATCGGTTCGCTTTCAATCGACCACGTGAGCCCATCGGTGGACGTGCCGACATGTATTGTCATAGGCTCGTTGGGATTCTCTTCTGTGAAGGGAGGTATGAATGAAAAAAGACCGACCCAGTTTCCCTCCTCGGCAAGCAGAACATGAGGGTCTGCCCAGCCGCCTTCGCCATTGGTGTTCTCAGTGCGGTATCCGCTCTCTTCGGTAAAGGTCAGGCCATCCGGGGAAACTGCGCTCTTGACAACCTCATATCCGTTAGGGGGGGTCACGTATATGGGGGTGTCGACCCAGTACAGGCGAACCCGGCCGTCCGGGAGTTCGACACTGTCGGGAACTCCCCAGGCCCCATTGTTGTTCGTGTTACTGATCCCGGTGCTGGATTCCTCTGTCCAGACCAGTCCATCGGGGGATGTCGCCGTCTTTATCGTGTCGCGATCATTGTAATACATCCGGTAAGTGCCGTCGCCCAGCCGGATCAGGGTGGGATCCGATCCACCAAGTGGCAGGGACGCCGTTTCCTCCGTGAAGGTCAATCCGTCACTTGCTCTGTACAGCGTCATTCCCTGACTTCCTCCCGTGACATAAAGGCGCACAGAATCATCGCTTAAAAGGATTGCCTCTGGAGATACACCAGTAATCCCCAGGGAGACGTTGTCTTCAGTAAAGGTCCACCCTGAACTGCTGGATTGCAATATAAGTTTGTCAACCTCAATGGAACCATTGCTGATTGTCAGGGAATTTACAGTTGTATTTGATGATTGGGATGTGAATGTAGAATCCCATCCACCTTGTAAGGTTAAATCTTTGGATGAGCTGAGACTGAGAGCTTCATCATAGCTGCCCTCAGCAATCTTTATGGCATTTCCGGAACTTGCGGCATCAATAGCTGTCTGTATTGTGGAATAGCAGGGGGCGTTCCCTCCACACGTGCCGGAGGGTTCCACATAGACACTTGCAGTCGTGGTGCTCCTAACAGAGTATTTCAGGATCTCGCAGTCATCGCAGTTGCCGGCGTCCGGATCAAAGGCGTGAAAGGCCAGCAGGTAAGCGCCGCTGATATCAGGATCTGCAGAGGGTGAAGAGTTTGATGAACTTGCATCTGAAGCCACAAGGATCGTCACCAGACTGGCGGCGCCCAATATTATAAAAAGTCCGCATACCTTGTTCCAATGCGATTTCCACATCGTAATTACCTCCTGAATTGTGTGGTCAACATCCACAACATACGGGCCATATCTCTCTACAGAAGCATCAACTGGGCCAAGCCTGATCTATATGCCATAGGAGGCTGAACTAACTGGGCTTCAAAATCCCGCTTTTCAATGAAGAATCGACCTCAGGTCCTACGTCTAAAACGGAACCATAGTAAACGCGGTAGGATCCATCCCCCAAGGGTACGGCAGTCGGGTCAATGGCACTTCCGCCGGATACTGATATAATCGGGTCGCTTTCAATCGACCAGGTGAGACCATCTGTGGATGTACCGATATACATTTTCATGGGCCCTAGATCAGGAAGCATTAATGAAAAAAGGCCGATCCAGTTTCCCTCTTCCGCAACCAGAACATAGGGATCTACGTAGCCTCCTTCAGTTCGGTATCCGCCCTCTTCGGTAAAAGTTAGGCCATTGGAAGAAATAGCACTTTTGATAACCTCATATCCGTTAGGCGGGTCAGGACATTCTGGGGGTGTGTCTACCCAGTATAGACGAATCCTACCATCCGGCAGTTCGACACTGTCGGGAACCCCCCAAGCCTCACGGCCTGATGTATTGCTGATCCAGGTAGTTGATTCCTTGGTCCAGCTCAGTCCATCGGGAGATATGGCCGTACAGATTGTTTCCAGTTGTCCCAGCATATCCCTGTAGTACATACGGTACGTTCCATCACTCAACTTGATCAAGGTGGGATCAGCTCCTCCCTGTGGTGGTGATGCTGTTTCCTCAGTGAAGGTCAGCCCGTCACTTGCTTTGTACAGCGTCATTCCCTGCATTCCCCCTGTGACATAAAGGCGGACCGAACCGTCATCCAACAGGACAGCCTCGGGGGATACGCCGGAAATCCCCAGGGAGATGTTGTCTTCAGTAAAGGTCCACCCTGAACCGCTGTCTTGCAATATAAGTTTGTCAACCTCAATGGACCCATTACTTATTGTCAGGGATTTTACAGTTGTATTTAATGATTGGGATGTAAATGTAGAATCCCATCCACCTTGTAAGGTTAAATCTTTGGATGAGCTGAGACTGAGAGCTTCATCGTAGCTGCCCTCAGCAATCTTTATGGTATTTCCGGAGCTTGCGGCATCAATAGCTGCCTGTATTGTGGAATAGCAGGGGGCGTTCCCTCCACACGAGCCGGAGGATTCCACATAGACACTTGCAGCTGAGGCCACAAGGCTCGCCACCAGACTGGCGGCACCCATTATTATAAAGAATCCACATACCTTATTCCAATACGATTTCCACATCGTAATCACCTCCTAAGTTATGCGGTGAACATCTACAACATACGCCATATCTCCAGTAGGTGCATCAACTGGGCTAAGTCTGATCTATATGCTACGGGGAGATTACCAAGAATACAAGGATTTTGTATCACTGCGTCAAGTAAACCCCAACGTTGCAAAAGTCGAGGATGCCGCAGATCTTAGGCGTCGTGGGTGAAGCTGTAGTACTTTACCGCGAACCCTCGACAACGCAGGTCGAAGATCCCGTATCAGCGGGGAGATGCGGTATCCTCGGCTTTCCCGTAGGGTAAATAAAATGGCTGTTTTTTCCTTCTTTCAGGATGCCACCTGTAGTGGATTCCATCAAAGCGTTAAAAACGAAGACATAGCCTGTATTTGTAGCTTGGTGATAAGAAGTCCCTTTTTTGGAGGCAAACTTTAGGTGATTCGGCCTTGTGTGTCAAGAAAAATCCAACCGCAGGATATAGTGGCTGCAACTCGCGGGCATGAAATGGGGATCCGGCCCCTGCGAGGGTATTGAGGTGGGGACAGCGCCAGTTGGCTTCGTGATACCAGAAGTCCGGAACGTAGAGGAAATTTGGGTAGACGTATCCCTTGGACCCATCTGTTCTTTGAAAAATCAGGATGGGTAGGTGTCTGGCCTCCGGCTCGCCTATGAGAAAGTAAGTCAAGAAAAAACACTCCTCCATTAGCAAAAAAAGCGTTTTTTCTTGCTTACGGTCTCCGGACCTGGCCTATCGATGACACGTGTTTTGAAATCCCATATTCGAATTTTAACGGATCTTGCTTTATCTCGGACAATGAAAGGCTTTATCAGTATTCCTTACGCGCCTATCTGAGCTCTCTATCTATAGCCAATTTGTCGTGCCATAGAATGGGCTACGATAAATTCCAGGAATAGAGGGGGGGCTAATCGTAGAGTTGAACCATCACCTGTCAATGTTAAATCAGGTATGTTACGAGCCGGATTGAGCTCTCTCCCCTCACCTATAAGACCGTTGTCCGTTTTTAATGGGATTCGTTTTGAACACGGTCTTTAAAGGCCTGATGCGCTTTCTGAAAAGGTTTTTACATCATTCCTCCTGAAGGGTTGATATTTTTTGCCACTTTTAAAAACCCCCAGGCTTAAAATCGCTAACCGACGACATGCTTTATGCCTGGCATTGTGCTCTGCATAGCCCTTTTCTTGGATCAGATACTCATAATAATCGTGAATGGGGTTGTTGCCTCGTATCGCCGCCAAACCTCCTGTCTTGTACACACTTTTTAACTGCCTCGAGTATCTGGGATTCTTTTTCCCATAACTTCTTCCACCACTTATCTTTTCCAGCTTTATCAGGCCCGCATAACTCAAATAATGCCCTTTATCAGGAAATCTGTGAGGCGTTACAACTCGAGCAACGATCTTTACAGCGTTGATAGTGCCAATGCCAGGAAGACTTTTCTGATACTTGATCTCCGCATGCTTTCGAGTCAGTCTCTCAAACTCTCTTTCATAATTTGCCTTCTCGGTTGCGTATGCTTCAATCTGTCGATCCAAGGAATCCAAAACAAAGTGTGCCCCTTCTTGGGATCCTATGTAAATGCCCCTTTTTTCCTTGCCGCTTTTCCCACAAGCTCTCAGCAACGCATATCGCTGATTCTGCAACCGAGTACCTGCATTCACCAAGTCCTCATAACCGCTAACAAGAAGGCGCATATACAAAAACTTATCGGTAGAATGATAAACTTCTTTTAGGAGCCCAGCTTTCAAGAGCTGGACCAGTTTCCTGGCATCAATTTTGTCATTTTTGGGTCCTTCATTTAGCAGCTTGTTCCGATTGGGATCGCAGATCAATATTCGGTCCACACATTCGTTTAACTCCGCGTATAACCATTGTGAAGTCGTCGTCTCCTCTATCGCCAGTACCTTGCTGCCCTTAAGATTCTTCAAATATGCCTGTAAATTCTCAATGTCCGAGGGGACATCAATGGCTGTGATCTTGTCCGATTTCTTAGTCATTCTGGCTATAGCCATATTCACGATGGACCAATCTATTGCTATGTAGTGATCATAAATGGTATCTTCCATTCCGGTCTCCTTTCTTTGTATTCGTTTTTGTTGGTTGCTAAACGAATACCACACATGAGGTATAGCCTCAAAGGAGACCTACTTTCTCATTTTATCGTAGAGCATACAGCTCGGAGAGAGAGCGCGACTCATCCAGGGGTGGCAATAATGATTCATCAGCACGAATAGGAAACTGACAATATGAATGCAATCCCAGACCGAAGTGAACTGAAGGCCGCCTGGAATGAATTCATGGCCACCGGGGAAGTGACAGGGACTGTTCCCCGCAAGGAGATCCTCGACTCCTGGAAGCGGTGCAGAGCTTACGGAACCGACCCGTTTACGGACCGTATCGAAACCGGGATAGGAGAGGCAGAAAAGGCGGAGATTTTCGAGGAAAACAAGACCCTCATCGAGACGGCCCGCCCTTTTCTGGAAAGCCTTTTTCAAGTGATTAAAAGTCTGGAAATGGTGGTTTTTCTGACGGACAGGGACGGTTTTATCCTGGATGCGTTGGGGGAGGGGGAGATTTGGGAATACTGTAAAGTCAAGAACGCCATCCCGGGCAGCAGCTTTCATGAGAAATACACAGCGACCACCGCACCGGCAATGGCTCTCAGATTGAATAAACCTTTTCAAATGATGGCGGAAGAGCATTACCTGCAAGTGGTTCATGTGGCGACCTGCGCGGCGGCCCCGATTCACGATGCACATGGGGCCGTGATTGGGTCCCTGGACATAACGGCCAGCTATGAAACTGCCCTGAAGCACCCGCACACCCTGGGCATGATCGTCGCCGGAGCGCAAGTCATCGAAAATCAACTGAGATTGAAAAAGGAATTGGAAACATCCTTTCTCGCGAGCCAGTATCTTCAGGCGGCCACAGAGTCCATGCTCACGGGACTGGTCATTTTTGACAAAAACCTTGTGATCACCCATATCAATCCCGCCGCCGAAAAGATTCTGGGTGTAAGTGCTTCTATGGTTCTAAATAAGAAATTTGAAGCCGTTGTCAGAACCGAGACGATCCTGGACGCAATCCACACCGGAAATGAACTGAGCGATCATGAGCTTATTCTCAGAGAATCCATTCGAAAGACCAGGTGCCTGGTTAGCCTTAAACCCATCTCAAACTTGGATGGAGAACAAATGGGCAGCGTGTTGTTCCTGAAGGAGTTAAGACTTGTCCAAGAACTGCTGCATAAGGTGGCGGGGCTTCAAGCCCATTATGATTTTGAAGACATTAAAGGAAACAGCAAAGAAATTAAGGAGACCATAAGGCTGGCCAAAGCCGTTTTGTCAAGCCCTTCAAATGTAATGATCGTGGGGGAATCGGGTACAGGGAAGGAGATGTTTGCCCAGGCAATTCATAGCGTCGGCGCCTGGTCGGGAGGTCCCTTTCTGGCGATCAACTGTGCCGCAATCCCACACGACCTCATTGAAAGCGAATTGTTCGGCTATGAGGCGGGCAGCTTTACAGGAGGGCTCCGAAGCGGGAAATCCGGAAAATTGGAAATGGCTAACGGCGGCACCCTTTTTTTAGATGAAGTGAACGGTATGTCTCTAGACATGCAGGCCAAGCTCCTGCGCGTATTGGAGGAGAAAAGGTTTCAGCGTCTGGGGGGAAATACCTATTTTCATCTTGAGGCCCGAATTATCGCTGCAACCAATAAGGATCTTCGGGAAGAGATCGACAACGGGAACTTCCGGAGCGATCTCTATTACCGCCTCAATGTCTTCGAAATCCGCGTCCCGCCCCTGAGGGAGCGCAGGGGCGATATCAGGCTTCTGGCCTTAGCCTTCGCTGAGCAGATCAGCCGGAATCTGGGGAAACCGGTCAGGGGAATCGCACCCGAGGCCATGGCCCGTCTGAAGGCCTATTCCTGGCCCGGGAATGTCAGAGAACTCAAGAACTGGATCGAGCGTGCCGTCAACCTCACCGAAGGCCCCCTGCTGGCGCTGGCCGACTTTCCCGTTGAGAAACAGCCCGCAGAAGAGCTGGGCCAAAGACCTTCTCTGCCCGACCATGAGACGCCGGCCCGCTCCCACTTGGGTCTGGTGGAGCGTGACACCATCCATCAGGTCCTGGAGGCCTGCGGCGGGAACATGTCTGAGACCGCCAGGAGGTTAGGGATCGGGAGGGCCACCCTTTACCGAAAGCTTAAGAAATATGGCCTGGTCATGGCCCGAACTGTTTCAACATGATACATTTGATCCACTATGATACACCTGTATCAATTCGAGATCCCTCCTTCAATCCTTCCCCGACCAGCCTTATCGTCCCTTTTCAGGTTCGCCGTCCCAGTGATGCATTTTCCTCGTTATTGATAACCTTTTAAAATCAAAACTGAATTCCCGAAAGGTCTGCACCTGGAGCCCCCTTTCCGGCGCTTTTTTCCCCGTTGTTTCTGTTTTTGGCAGGCAATTTGCTTGTTGAAGTCTTGTCAGAACGACAAAGAACAATAACCACGAGACGACCTGGGAGGTGCAACATGAGTCTGATACACAGAAACGTCCCTTTGGCGACAATGGATTTCCAATGGTGGAACCCCACGAGGATCATTTTCGGCGAAGGAAAGGTGCGGGACCTTGCCGACGATCTGGACCTGGACTGGAACTTTGACGGAAAAGAAAAGGTCTTTGTTGTATCCGACCAGGGAGTAAAAGGCGCGGGGTTGCTCGATTACCTCTTAGATTCCCTTAAAGGAGGTTCCAGGGAGGTTGTGGGTGTCTTTGATCAGGTCCTTGAAGAGGCTGACAGGGATCAGGTCTATGAAATAACCCGGAAGGCGAAAGAGGTGAACCCGGACGTCTGGATCGCCCTTGGAGGAGGTTCCGTGATGGATGCCTGCAAAGCGGCGGCCGTCCTGGAGTCAAATGAGGGGGATTTGGAGGATTTCGTGGGCCTTTACCTGGTGGAGGAGGAGAGCAAACCGATCATCTGCATTCCCACCACGGCCGGCACCGGTTCTGAAGTCACCTGGGGCGCGGTGATTATGGATCGCAATGAAAAGACAAAGTTGATCATCGGTGATTACAAGTTCATTCCCAAGGTCGCGGTCCTGGACCCGGAATTGACCCGTACCCTCCCCGCACACCTGGTGGCGTCCACGGCCCTTGACGCCCTGACCCATTCCATCGGGGCCCTAGCCTCAGAAGATCGCCAGGACCTGTCCAGCGCCATTTCCCTGAGGGCTATTGAGATGGTGGCCGACAACCTGGAGGAGGCCTATCAGAACAATTCCACAAACCTGGACGTGCGATCAAAGATGCTCATCGCGGCGTGCATGGCAGGTATCGCCTTTCAGACGGCCCTGCCCGGCGCCGACCATGGCATTGGGCACACGGCGGGCGCCCTTCACGAGTTGCAGCACGGACTGGCGGTCGGCATTGCCAACCTCTACGCCATGGAATTCAACATGAAGGCCGTTCCCCACGTCTACGCCAGCGTTGCCAGGGCCCTGGGCGTTAAAGACGACGGTCAATCCGATGAGGCCCTGGGCATGAAAGGCATTGAGAGGCTCAAGGAGCTGTACACCAGGGTGGGCGTGAAACATACCTATAAAGACTACGGTTTTCCCTTGGATAGTGAAACCATGGAAAACCTCATCGAACAGAGCATGGATGACCCCTGCATGGCATTTAATCCCGTGGGGATCAGCCGGACCCCTGAATTCGAGCAACTGATAAAAAATTGTATTGGAGTCTAAATCATGGGTATGAGAATTGCCTTTACAGAGGAACTCTGTACTAACTGCCATCTCTGTGCCATGTTTTGTTCCCTGGCGTTCACGAAGAACGGGATTTTCGAGTTTCGCCCTTCCATTTCAAGAATCAGAGTCATTGAGAACGAGGATGACACTAAGTATGTAGCGCATGTGTGTCTTCAGTGTGAATCGCCCGCTTGTGTGGATGCGTGCCCTGTGGAAGCCATCGCCAAAGACCCCGAGAGCGGCCTTGTCATGATCGACGAGGATGAATGCACTGAATGCGAGATGTGCATCGAGGCCTGTGAGTTCGACTGCTTATTCATGGTGGACGGCATAACCGTAAAATGCGAAGTCTGCGATGACCCCCTGTGCGTCAGGGCTTGCGCAGTCAAGGCCCTGGAACTGGCTGAGTGGGATGAGGAATCCGTATTGGAACAGGGCGAACTTTACAAGGAGGTGAGATTATGAACGGTTGGATGGGTACAATACTCAGGGTAGACCTCGCCTCGGGCGAGATTTCAAAGGAATCGCTGGACCAGGAATGGGCCTGGGCCTATGTGGGAGGCCGCGGTCTGGCCGTCAAGATCCTCTTCGATGAACTGAAGATGGACTGTGACCCCCTGGGTCCTGAAAACATGCTCATATTCATCAACGGCCCCCTCACGGTAACGGGGGCCTTATGCACGGGTCGTTACATGGTAGTCACGAAGAGTCCCCTCACAGGAACAATATGTTCCTCCAACTCGGGAGGCTACTTCCCGGCCGCTTTCAAGACCGCAGGCTACGATGCCATCATTTTGAGCGGAAAGTCGGAAAAGCCCGTATATCTCTGGATAGACGATGATCATGTGGAGCTCCGGGATGCCTCTACTATCTGGGGGAGTGATACCCGTTCCACCTACGATACTATCAGAAAAGAGACGCACAAAGAGGCCCGCGTGGCCTGTATCGGGCCTGCCGGAGAAAACCTGGTGCGCTATGCCGCTGTCATAAACGATGCAAGCCGGGCCGCGGCCCGATCCGGTGTGGGCGCGGTCATGGGCTCGAAAAACCTCAAGGCCGTTGCCGTTCGGGGAACAAAGGGCGTGAAAGTCGCCGACCCGGAGGAACTCCTAAGGTCCACCATCATCGCGGACCACGTGAAAAAGGCCGATTTGGGGATTGCCTTTGGGGAGTTCGGCACGCCCCTTTTCGTGGACGTGATGAACGCAAACAACATCATGCCCACCAGGAATTTTCAGGAAGGCTTTTTCGAAGAGGGGGACGAAATCAACGGCGCGGAGATCATTGACCGCACCCTGGTACGCAGTAAAGCCTGCTACGGCTGCGCACTGAACTGTGGAAGGAACACCCGTTTACCTGAAGATGCAAAGTATCAGGGCCGGGGAGACGGACCCGAATACGAAACCTGTTTTTCCTTAGGCTCCAATATCTGCGTGGGCGATCTGGAAGCGCTTAGCAAGATGAATTACCTCTGTAACGAAATGGGCTTGGACACCATGGATGCGGGCATAACCCTGGGAACCCTCATGGAACTTTATGAAAAGGGGCTCATTAAAGAGGAGGACATGGGCTTTCCGCTCCCCTGGGGAGATGCGGACAACGCCATAAAACTGCTCAACATGATCGCAATGGGCAAGGGTTTTGGCCAGGAGGCTGCGATGGGGGGCAAGTACCTGGCTGATAAGTATGGCGCCCCGGAGGTATTCATGGGCTCCAAGGGCCAGGGTTTCGCGGGGTACCACCCCAGGGCTATGGTGGGGCAAGGGCTCCTCTACGCCACCTCGCCGGAAGGCGGGAACCACACCACAGGCAACACCATCCAGCCTGAAATCAACGGCATCCCCGAACCGATGGATCCCTTAACCTCCGAAGGAAAGGCGGAAATGGTGATCAGCCGCCAGGATGAAACCGCTTTTATTGAGGCATGCGGCGTCTGCCTCTTCCCCTACATGCTCATGGAGGAAGGCACGGAGATCATCGCGGAGTTCTATTCCGCCGTTGTGGGCGTGGAGCATACCGAGGATGACGTCAGAAAAATTGGAGAGAGGATCTTTAATCTGGAGAGGGCGTTCAACCACCGGCTCGGCTTTACAAGGAAAGACGATACCCTTCCCGAGAGAATGACGCGCGAACCCCACAGCGACGGCATCGGCGAAGGGAACGTGGTTCCCCTGGAAGAAATGCTTGACAGATATTACAAGCTGAGGGGATGGAGCGGGGAGGGTGTCCCCACGGACGAAAAGCTGAAGGAACTGGGCATCCTATGATACGGGTCACCGTCAAGTTGTCGGGCCCCCTGAGAAAGCAGTGCAAGTCAACTCCTTCGTCCAAAGGTGAAGAGGCGGAACTCAAAACCGGTTACACAGTGGCCGATCTTATGGCGCAATACGACATCGCGCCCAGAAAAGCGCATATGATCATGGTCAATCGGCGAAAAGCGGATCTTACGACAACCTTGAGGGACGGCGACGAGGTGAGGATTCTCCCCCTGGCCGCCGGCGGATAGAGGGAGAATATGTCAAGAATCATATTGTGAACCAAAGAACCAAAGGAGGGAGTTATGATTACCTATTATAGCAAAGCGTGGTTGGAGGCATGTCAGGAAAACATGAACAACTCCGAGAAACATCTGAAGAAGGCTAAGAAACTGAATGGAAAATTCGCTTTCCGGGTGTGGGACGGGCCTGACGGAAAGGACCGCATGGCCACCTGGACCATGGATAAGGGCAATTGCACGGAAGTCACCTTCGGAGCCAAACCCGCCCCGTGGCAGGAGCTTAGGGATGCGCCCTTTGAAGACATTTATGTGACTCGCTTTTCCTGCCCTTTCCACATGATGGCCAAGCTCAACAAGGGTGAGATGAGCCCTCTGAAGGCCCTGGCTTCCCCCGCATATAAGGTGGAAGGTAAGAAGACGCAGCTTTTCAAGATGATGCAGGGGATCAATTCCTGGAATGAACACAATGCCCAGGTGGAATGTAATTACGATTTTACGAATACGGATGATGAGGGCAATGTGGTATAGCCAATCGATTCATAACCGCTTTGCAGGCTCATGTTTGAGCAGCTTCCGGGAGATGTCATGAGAGATGCGGATAAGACCATAGCTCAGATATTCTGGGCCAGGGTGAAGGAAAACAAAGACAGGCCCCTGTTCATCTATCACAGGAGAGGGGATTTTCCCCCTTTTACCCACAAGGGCAAAATCCGGAAGAGGAGCTGGGAGGAGGTTGGTGAAAGGGTAAAACGCCTGGCCCTGGGGCTGATGGCCCTCGGCGCGGAAAAGGGCGACAGGATCTCCATTATGTCCCGCACCCGCGCTGAATGGGTTGAAGCGGATCTGGCGCTCCTATCCATAGGCGGCGAAACAGGGACCATTTACCCCAATGTACTCCCTGAACAGGCCCTGTACATCATTAACGACCTGGGTTCCCGGTTTGCCTTCGTGGAAGGCCGGTCGAGAAGAGACGGACTGTTGGCGATAAAGGAAAAAAGTCCTCAACTGGAAAAAATCATCACCATCGGCTGCAATGCGGGTGATGACCCGTTGTGCATGACTTTTGACGACCTCATGTCCCTTGGAGGAGAACAGGAGGCCGCGCTGACAGACGATTTCTTGAAAAGACTGGCCGCCGGAAGACTTGATGACGTTGCCTCCTACATATACACTTCCGGCACCACCGGCATTCCCAAAGGCGCCGTCCACAGCCATGAATCGATCACATACACGGTTTGCACCGGTGCGTCCTGGATCCCAATAGAACCCGGAATGATCGACATGTCCTTCCTTCCCCTTGCCCACATCTTTGAGCAGTTTGCCGGGCCTTTCCTGGATATCTACCGCGGAGTTAATCCGGGAAAAGTCAAGTAAAAAAGCACTTATCACTTGAGCTGTTCTTTGAAAATTCGGTAAAGCCTACAATTGTGGTAAAATGTCTGCTATAATGTCAGCCAATGGAACGG
>JACKQG010001018.1_pt2 | contig 24162 bp, 22 predicted proteins | sample 8237621 | NCBI WGS metagenome assembly JACKQG01 (sample SAMN15677084, study PRJNA649215) | marine metagenome | biome: marine; feature: Black Sea; material: saline water; isolation source: suspended particulate matter (SPM) from the Black Sea western gyre | collected 2013-06-09/2013-06-10 | depth... | reverse complement strand
TATATGGGCAACTTTGTGAGCATTGCTCCTCTACGAGCCGCCCAAACACGGGGTTTTCGGTCAGGCACTATTTAAATACCATTTTTCCCTTATTGTTTGCAACTTCTTTCAAGGTCGCATATCCTGACAAAACCCTTGTAATGGTTGTTATAAGACACAAAAACGCAAAAAGAAACGCAAAGAAATAAAAATGGTCAGGAAATACACAGAATATTACAAAAAAAATAATGGTTTCAGTTCCCTCTGTGAGTCCCCCCATATAATACAGGGCTTTATGGGGATATACCATATTTTTCAAATCATGTTTCCGGGCCATGACGGCAAAGGCAAGAAAACTGGTCCCTGTTCCCACAAAACCCAATAGCAAAAGGGCTGCGGCAAGGGCATTGTTTTGAGGATCGGAAAGCGCAAATCCTGCCACAACTGAGGAATAAAAAATAAAATCCAGACAGATATCCAGGAATCCGCCGGCATCTGTTCTGGTGGTCAGTCTTGCAAGAGCTCCGTCCAGGCCGTCCATGATCCGGTTCAAAATGATAAAAAACAATGCTATCTTATACCCGTTCATCCAGAGGGTAAAAAAAGCCAGCAGACCTATGCCAAAACCTGCGATTGTGACCTGGTCCGGTTTGATATCCCTTTTTTTAAGAATTTGGGCGCAGGCTTTTAAAGGTGAATCAACTAATTTTATGGCCCAGGGGTCAAGCATGCTTTATCCTTTTTCTTTGTTCAGATTTAATATCATCCCGCCCTCAGGACAATCCCTGGGGTCGTGGGTCACTAATAGTGCCGGAATATTCATTTTTTTTATCTGGGAAAAAACAAAAAGTCTGATTTTTGCCTTAAGGGTTTGATCCAGCTTTGAAAAGGGCTCATCCAAAAGCAGGGCAGAGGGTTTGGCCAAAAGACTTCTCAACAGGCTGATTCTTGCTTTCTGTCCTCCTGAAAGACTTGAAGGATCTCTTTTTTCAAACCCTTCAAGTCCTGCTGTTTTAAGGGCTTTATCAATTATTTGACTTTTTTGAACTCTGGATGTTTTCTCTTTAATGGCAAAGGCAAGATTGCTGCCGATATCCATGTGGGGAAAAAGAAGATCATCCTGGAAAAGGATACCGATATTCCTCTTTTCCATGGAAATATCTGCCATATTACTGCCATATAAAAGGATGGACCCTTTGAGTGTAAAAACCTTGTCCAGACTTCCTGACACGGCAGACAAAAGCGTGGATTTTCCACACCCGCTTGGCCCCATAATGGTGGTAATCTCACCTGGCTTAATCACAAGATTCACTGGATCAAAGATGGTCGATCCCTGTTTTAATATGCTAAGGTTGTTCAGTTCAAGAGACATACTTGTTTCCTTATACCTGCATTCCTTTTCTATTGTAATACAAAATTTTCGGGAAAATAATGGCAAAAGCATACATCATCATTGGCAAACACTGCTGAATAAGAGCATAAACCGCAATAGCCCTTCGATCCGAGCCCGAGGCAATACTGACAACCTCTGTTGTAATGGTTGAAAATCTTCCAGCTCCCACCAGCATCGTGGGTATATATTGTGCCACGCTCACGGAAAAACCGATGGCAAAAGAAAACAGGATCGGCTTTATCAGCATGGGTAATTTTACCCTGAACAAAACTTTTATATAAGATCTTTTCAAAAGCATTGCCTGGTCCGTCACCCGTTCATCAAACGCTATATAGGTGGCACTCAGGGCAATAAACATATAGGGAAGAACAAACAGCAGATGGGAAACCATAAGTGAAATCCAATAACCGTCCATGTTCATGATGACCAAAAGAAACTGTATGCCTGCCATAAATGTGATCTGGGGAACCAGTAAAGGAAGATATAAAAAATAATGGATATAACCCGTATAGTTTCGGGTCCTGGTTTTCCCAGCAGCCACCTCATGCTCCAGGCAGCCGATGGCAAGCAAAAGTCCGATAAAAGCCGATGCCAATCCTGTGAAAAGAGTTGTCATCACTGGATCAAAAGATGACATAAGCCCTTTTGCCCAGAGTTTCAACGTCCATGTTGCTGGAAGAAAATCAGGGAATCTCCATTGCCATGTCAAGGACCAGATCACAAGAATAACTGAGGAAACAGCAGTGAAAAACAGAGTTCCGCATCCCATAAAAAAAATTATAGATTTAAGTGGTGACACAAAAGAGCATCTCTTTCCATTTGTAATCCAGGGTCTTAAAAAAACCAGTACGGCTCTTTCCATAAGACAAGCACATAAAATACTGACCACCACCATAAAAAAAAGAAATAAAGACCCGGCTGCGGCAAGCAGCTTAAAGCTCATATCCGGGTCATTGAACCATTTTAAAATCAGTACTGAAAGAGAAGAAGGAGAGCTTGGGCCTAAAATAATGGCCATATCCACAACGGAAAGAGAATAGGCAATAACTGCAAAAACGGATAGCCGTAAGTGAGGATATAATCTTGGAATTAAAATTTTCAGCCAGATCTGTTCTTTTGAATATCCAAGCGCCCTTCCCACCAGAAGTGTTTTTTTAATATCAAGCTGACCCAGGGCGCCCATGGTCACCATAATTAAAAAAGGAAACTCTTTAATCACCAATGCAATGGTAAGGCTAAGGCCGGCAGGGTCATTGAGGATAATCCAGTCCGGTGGCCTGGTAAAGCCAGTCAAGACAGGGGAAACCATCCTCATCAGCCATCCTGAAGGGGCAATTAAAAAACCAAACCCTATGGCAAAAGCTGCATGGGGAATGGAAAGAACAGGAGCAAGGATTTTTTCAAAAAATTTCCATAATGCATTTCCATAGGAAAAGGAAATAAACAAAAAGGCAAGGCAGACCACACCAAAAGAAGCGGTTATCCCTGAAAAAAGCGTCACAAAAATAGAGGTTTGAATTCCAGGGTAGGAAAAAAAATCAAACCAGGCTGATAACGAAATCCTGGTATACCCGATAACGGGCAGGTAATTTAATGAGGGTAAAAGTGTTCCAAAAAGACCGGCCAGAATGGTGATACAAAAAAGACTGATAACAACGACAGGAAATATACGGCCCTTTGCCTGTCCAGACATTCTTGTCATTATCTCCTGTTATTTGCTATAGGTTTCAAGCCATTTTTTTTCCAACGCCTGAACCCATGACACATGGGGTTCTGGCAATCCCTGGCCCAGTTCTTTGGGTGTCAGGGTGGCAATCCCTTTTGGAACGGCATCAAACAGGTCCTTATCTCTTCCAACAAGTTTTTGGGTATCAAGGACGGTTGGGTCACCCCAGATCGTGGGGTCTGCTTTTCTTGCCTGGGCCTCGGGGCTTAAAAGGAAATTGGCAAACACCATTGCTCCCTGCCTGGCTGATGAGTTAAAGGGAATGCCCACAAAATGAGCGTTGCCAATAGTGCCGTTTGTATGAATATAGGTTCTTATAGTATTAGGAAGCTCCCCATTTTTAATGGCATTGGAGACAGAATTTGGATTAAAACTGAAAGAAATAAAAATTTCATTGTCATTTAAAAGGCTTACCATCTGGGAAGCGCTTGTGGGGAACACTTTTGCTTTTCGCCACAAAAAAGGATGCAAAGCATCCAGAAAATCCCATAATGGCTGGGTATTTTTTTCAAAATCAGATTGGATCACAGGTTGATTCAGCACTTCTGGATCATGAATCAGCTCATGAAGCACCTGTTTAATAAACGTTGTACCATGAAATCCCGGTATGGAAGGATAGGTAAATCTTCCTGGATTTTCCCTGGCAAACGCCAGAAGGTCTAACATGTTTTTCGGATGTTTTTTTACCTGTTTTGAATCATATGAAAATACAAGCTGGGCCATTCCCCAGGGCGACTCCATGTTATCAACTGGTGTGGTAAAATCATACAGCAATGTTTTTTTATTCTCTATGTCCACAAGTTGATAATAGGGCAGTTTTTGAGAAAAAGGTCCATATAAAAGCTTGTTTTCCTTCATGGCCTTAAAATTTTCACCATTGATCCACATCAGATCCACACTGCCGTTTGTCTTTTTATCTGCTGCTTTTTCAACAAGGATACGGGAAACCACATCGCTGATATCCGTTGCTTTTACATGGATGACTCGGACATTGTGTTTTTTTTGTACCTGCCTTGCGGCCCATTGAATATACTCATTAATGGTTTGAGATCCGCCCCAGGCATTGAAATAGACAGTTTGACCATTTGCCTGCTTTTCAATCTCAGACCAGTCTTTTGCAACGGCCTGGGAAAAAACGGCCAATACCAGCACACCCGAGAAAATTAATAAAAAGCTTTTCATAGTATACTCTGCTCCCTTTAAAATTTAACCGGCTCATTTTTTGTCTATCATGTTAAACCATCTTCATGTGGAGGGCTCTCTTTGTCAAGAACAAAAAGACATGAAAAATTATATCCAACCATACTGCTGTCATTCTTTTTCTTTTCCTATCATTAAAAAATCTGCTATGATTTTTTTTAACACAGGATTTATTTTTATCAAGAAGTTTGTTTTTATAAAGGAGTTTGTTTTGGAAGATAACAATATTATTCGTTTTGCAAGCCGTATGGATCAACTTCCCCCGTATTTATTCGGAATGATCAATAAAATGAAAATGGAAAAAAGACGAAACGGGGATGATGTCATTGACCTTGGCATGGGGAACCCCATGGATCCGACTCCCAATGAAGTGATTGAAAAACTGATTGAGGTGGCAAAAGATCCCAAATCACACCGGTATCCGGAAAGCTCTGGAATGCCGCACCTGAAAAATGAAATCGCAAAATATTACAACCGGCATTATAATATTGACCTTGATGCTGAAACCCAAACCTATTTCACCATTGGTTCCAAAGAGGGAATATCCCATCTTTGTCTGGCTATCATGGGCCCTGGAGATTCCGTGCTTGTCCCTGCCCCGGCATTCCCAGTGCATATTTATGCTGCCGTCATTGCAGGGGCCACGGTCATGAAAATCCCCATAGAGCCTGAAAAAGGATTTCTTGACAGGATCATCAATATCTGCGAATCCTGTTATCCAAAACCCAGGGTTCTCATGATCAATTATCCCCATAATCCCACGGGGGTCGTAACTGACAAAGAGTTTTTCAAAGAGGTTGTAAAGCTTGCCAAACGATTTAAATTCATGGTTATCAATGATTTTGCCTATTCAAAAATTACCTTTGACGGGTATGTGGCCCCAAGTTTTCTTGAGGTGGACGGTGCAAAAGATGTGGGGGTGGAGTTTGGATCTTTTTCCAAATCATACAATATGGCAGGATGGAGAATCGGGTATTGTGTGGGAAATGAAAGGATTATTCAAGCCCTTGGAAATATCAAAGGCTATTTTGATTATGGCATTTTCTCGGCCATCCAGGTGGCCGGCATTATTGCCCTGCGGGACTGTGATGAAACCATTCCTGAGCTGGCAAATATTTACCAAACCAGAAGAGATGTGTTGTGCAGCGGTCTTGAGAGGGCTGGATGGGATATCAAAAAACCAAAAGCCGGCATGTTTGTCTGGGCTAAAATCCCGGAACCATTTAACAAAATAGGTGCCATGCAGTTTGCCGTTGAAATGATGAACCACGCAAATGTGGCAGTTGCTCCTGGAACAGGATTCAGCGAGGAAGGAGAAGGATACTTGCGTCTTGCCCTTGTGGAAAATGAAGAACGATTAAGACAGGCTGTTCGCCAAATGAAAAAGGCCATGGAAAATATGGTTGTTTAATTTCAAATATGTTATAGTCCTTTGGAAAAGTGATAACCACAGCTTTGAGTAAACCCTTAATAAAAAGGAGTTCTTCACATGCACTGGTCTGATGCAGTTAACTCGACCTTACCTTGTATTGTAAAAATCGAAACCCCCACGGGTCACGGTACCGGGTTTTTGTGTTTTCACAATGAAGCCACATCCATGTATGCCATTGCCACAGCAGGACATGTGATTCACCATGCTGACAAATGGATGGAACCCATCCGGATTTATAACCACGACGGATCAAAATCCCTGCTCTTGAAAGCAAATGCGCGCCATATCACCATGGGAGAACTATCAGACTCTGCTCTCATTCTTTTTTCAAAAACCCAGAGCCTGTTTGCACACAACTCTCCCCTGCCTTTGTTGGACCAGGAATATGTCCTCAGGGTCGGGACCCAGGTCGGGTGGCTCGGATTTCCCACACTGGAACCAGATACTCCTTGTTTTTTCTCCGGCATGATATCCGCGCGCCAGGACCATAAAAACGCCTACCTGATTGATGGTGTTGCCATCAATGGCGTCAGCGGGGGACCGGTCCTGCATATAGACGACGACGACGAAGTCAAGGTTGTGGGAACAGTATCTGCCTACAGAATAAACAGGACCAGTGGAGAGACCCTTCCAGGCCTTCTCATTGCCCAGGACCTGTCCCTGTTTCACGATGTGATCACCCATATCCAGTCCGTGGAGGCTGGCAATGGAAAAAGTGAGCTAAGCTAATTATTAAAGAGATTATTATGTTGAAAGTATATGCTGCCAAATGGTGTCCCCATTGTACGAAAACCATTGAGTATTTAAAAAAGAACAAAATTGAATTTCAATATTTTGAAATAGAAAAACAATCAGAAAATACAATTCAGAAAATCATCAAAGTAAATGGAGGCGATGATTGGGTTGTACCAACCCTTGAATTCAATGGAATATGGAGAGCTGGCAAAATCTATAATGAAAAAGAGCTGGCATCTGATTTAAAAAAATTAGGATTAAAATAAAAGCTTTTTTTCAAATCGAAAAGTATAAAGCTTTTTTAAAATCCTGGGATTCCGATAGGGCCAGGAAGATCAGGAATACAACATCCTGAAAACAAGATCGCAATAAGTAAGACAAGTATTAAAACTATCAGCTGTTTCATTCTGATTCCTTCTAAAAATATGTCAATCTATCTCGCCCTGAATAATGGAAAATTTCTATTAATAAATCAGTATCATTGATTCTATTTGATGTAAAGAAATATTAAATACAACTACATTTGAGAAAGCAGCATCAAATGAATCAAACTTCCATTAATTTAATTTGTTTTAGATATCCATATCCTCATATCTTTTTTCGATTATCAGGGCCGGTTTTAACAGAATCGTCACCACAAACATTCCCAGCCCCACAACACCAATGGTAATGAACAATTCCACATTACTAGGCGAGTAACTGATGATCTCGCCCATGGGAGAAGGAACCAGCCCCGGAACAATAAGTCCGATTCCCTTTTCAATCCAGATACCCACGATAAGCAGAACCAGGGCCGGCATCAAAAAGACCTGCCGTTCCCGGAAAGGGTTGAAAGCCAGCATCAGTGTCCCCAAAACATTGATGGAGATGGCCGTCCAGATCCAGGGCACAAGGGAATTATGGCCTTCAAGCCCGAAAAACAAATATATGGCAGACTGGCTGTGATGGGTGGGAAAATAAAATTCCTTAAAAATCTCCGAAAACAACATCAAAAGATTGATCACGGCTGCAGATACAATGATGATCCGCAGTTTGTTAAAAATCTTGTTGTCGATCTTATAATCTGTTGTTGAATTCACCACATGAAGTACCAGGGAAATAATAGCAGGGCCTGCAGCAAATGCCGAAGCCAGAAATCTTGGACCCATGAGCGGATTGTTCCAGAACGGTCTTGCCGGAAGCCCCTGGTACAAAAAGGCGGTTACCATGTGAATGGCCACAGCCCATCCAATGGAAATAAAGATAAAGGGTTTGTAATATTTTCCCACGGGTTCTTTGCCCTGATAATGGCAAAACACAATATAGGCCGGGATCAGGGCATTGAGAGCCAGATACCCGTTAAGAACAAGGATGTCCCAGGAAAGAAGCGAAGATGGAAAATTAAGCTGGCCTATCCCCGGTACCAGATGCCAGAACTGTAGAGGCCTTCCAAGATCGACAAAGACAAAGGTCATGCACATGACCAAAGACCCTACTGCCACGACCTCTCCTATGATAACCACTTTGTGCAGGTCTTTGTCGTTGAAGATGTAAGACGGCAGGATCAACATTACTGCTGCTGCTGCAACACCAACAAGAAAGGTGAAGTTTGAGATATAAAATCCCCAGGATACGATATTTGACATGTTTGTAGCTGAAAGACCCAGCTTGAATTGAATAACATATCCGTAAACACCCGTGAGCATAAGACATACCAGGATGCACAAATAGATCTGGTATCCAATGGAACCGGAAAGGTTCCATAACAGGGTATCCTTGATAAATGAAATCAAATTTTTTGGCGTTGTCTCTTTTTTCATCACTCTTTTTTCCTAGCCTGATTAATCGATAAAATACCAGAACTTGGGTTCCGTACCCAGATCTTCTTTGAGCCGGTAAACCTTTTTGTTTTCCAGAACAAACCGGATCTCACTGTCCGGGTCCAGCAGATTGCCAAAAACCCTGGCCCCTGTGGGGCAGGCATCTACGCAGGCAGGCAGTTTTCCTTTCCGGGTTCTCTGAATGCAGAAGGTACATTTTTCCATCATGCCGCGGACTCTTTGGCGGTTGCCCAGATAATGCTGTTTTCGGGTTATCTCGGCTTCAGGAATTTCAGGCTGGTTCCAGTTAAACCGCCGTCCCCAGTAAGGACAGGCCGCCATGCAGTAACGGCATCCGATACACCAGTCATAATCCACCACCACAATGCCGTCAGGTTCCTTCCAGGTGGCCTTGGTGGGACACGCCTTTACACAGGGCGGATTGTCACACTGAAAACACTGCACGCCCATGTAAAAATGGCCCTGTCTAGGCACCATGTGAAAATATTTGCCATCCCCCTGATCCGGGCTCATCTGCCCATGTTCCATCTCAAAGATCCGGATATATTGGGTATTGGATTTGCGATCCAGATTGTTTTCCTTGACACAGGCCTGGACGCATTCCATAAAGCCTTCGCACCGTGTCACATTAAAAGCATACCCATACAGAACAGCGTCAGAAGGCCCCGTGGTATCAATGTCCAGATCGATATGTTGTCGTAACCTTGCAAGCCTTTCCAGCCGGGAGACAGTATTTTCTCTTTCTGCCTGGGTCATCAGCCGGTAATGTTTTTTAAAATATTCCTGAAACTCCAGGGCAAAGGCTTCAGAGCTTCCCAGAAGTCCTTTGCCTTTACATCCCGTTGTCACGGCTGCACCACCGGCGATCGCTGCGGATGCTGTTCCTTTGAGAAAGGCCCTGCGGTTCATTTTTTTCGGTTTTTCAGAATCCATAAGATCTTCCTTGTCTATTTTAACGGAACAGAATAGGTTTTGGGCCATTGTTTTTCAAACCGCGGGGAATGGGGATTATGGCAGGACGTGCAGTTCTTTACCACCCTTTCTCCGGCCCAATAGGTCACGCGCTTGCCATGTGCGCCCCCGATCCAGTCTTTTTTCTGCCTGAAATGGCACTGGCCGCACATGTCATAGACGTGATCAAGATCAATTTTTGTTCCCTCACCAGCCACCAGAAAATCCCGTTCCGCATTGCTGTGGCAGGTGTTGCATGCAAGCGGTGTTTCTTGGTCCCCATGAACCACCTGAATATCTGCATGGGAAATCCTGGCGGCATTGTCAATGGGAACTGGTTTGTTATTGTGACAGGCACTGCATCTGAAGCGCTTGATCTCACTTTTACGGGCTTGTGTAAAAAATGTTCCGCCCTGGTCTTTCACGTTTACTTGAACAATCTGTTTCAAGGCGGGAATGCTTGCTTCAACCTGCTGTTTTTTATCTATTTTTTGAATGGCCTTCTTAATTCGGGAGGAAAGTCCTGACTCGCTTGAAAAAGCGGTCAACGGGGGAAAAAAAATGAACAGGCCTAGAATAAGACAAAAAAGAACAGGGTAAAAAGCTTTTTTAATCGTTATTGGTTTTTTCATACCACCTCTTTATTCTCACCTGTCATTTCTGGAAAAAAGGGCTTTGGTTTCTTCCGGGACGTGGCATTGCCTGCAGTTTCCCCTCATGGGATGCTCCACCCTTATGGGCACCACTGTTCCGGGACCCACGTGGCAGGCAATGCAGTTTTCCCTCATCTGAAGGGCATGGGCAATGGGAGGGGGGGAGCCTGCCAATGCCGATCTGCCAAGCTTTGGCACCTGGACACTTACCCAGTCATTTTCCCTGAAAAGGTCTTCGGTCACCGTTTTCATATGGCATTGGCCGCAATAGGTATGCTGGGGATGGGGGGTTAAGGGGGTGAACCGATTAAACGCCTGTACAAACCCGCCTCGTTCATGACAGGAAAGGCATGTTTGCTCGACCCCTTTTTCAACTACCTGATCATGGGGAACAAAAGGAGGAGAGCCCGGGTATTGCCGAAGCGAATAATAATAATTCAGGGTGCGGGCTGTGGAATTTCCTTCCATATAAGCCGGGGTTGTTTTGTTATAGGTATCGAAAAGCTGTCCGGCAAGATGGTCAAAATCAGAGACAGGGGCTTTGTTTATCTTTGCAAGCGCTTCTCCCGTACTAATGGAAAAGGCCTTGAAAATAATAATGGGCAAAGCAATGACCCCAATCATTGCAAACAATAAAAACAATTTACCGATTTTATAATCTGGTTTTTCCTCTGGATTAAGATCTGGTTTTTCCATTAGGCTCTCTCCAGTTTTACTGCACATTTTTTATAGTCTGGTTGCTTGGATATGGGGCAGAAGGCATCCAGCGTCAACTCATTGATCAGGTAGCTTTCATCAAAAAATGGTACAAACACCATGCCCTCGGGCGGGTTTCCACGGCCGTTGATGCTGGCTTTCATGACAATGGATCCCCGCCTGGAGGATATCTTGACCTTGCTGCCGTTGACCACACCCAGAGACCTGGCATCTTCAGGATTGATTTCCACATAAGATTCTGGAACGGCTTTATGGAGGATGGGAATCCTCCGGGTCATGGACCCTGTATGCCAATGCTCAAGAACCCGGCCCGTGTTGAGCCAGAAAGGGTATTCCCTGTCCGGTGATTCAGCGGCCGGTTCATATGGCCTCAGCCAGACCCAGGCTTTGTGATCGGGTTTGCCGTAAAAATCCCAGGTGTCGGCCTGACAGGCAGGATCATATTTACCATTGTACCGCCAGCGCGTTTCCTTTCCATCCACAAACGGCCACTGGACCCCGGATCGTTCCGTCAGGACCTTGTAGGATGCCATGCGGTGTTTTGGATTGTCGTGGAATTTTGTGTACTCATTCCAGATATCTTCAATATAGGTCTCCTCTTTCCAGGGAAATTGTTTTTCAAAACCCATGCGCCTTGCCACCTGTATGAGCTGCCAGGTATTACACATGGCTTCTCCGGGTTTGGGCACCAATTGAGCATTGTGCTGGGTCCGTCTCTCGGAATTTCCAAAAAAGCCTTCCCTTTCAACCCACAGGGCTGACGGAAGAATGACATCTGCCACATCAGATGTGGGGGTTGGATAGATTTCCGATACCACTATGAATCGATCCTCTTTTTGAGCGCCTTCGCGATAGCGTTTCAGGTTGGGCATGGTGACCATGGGGTTGGTGACCTGTATCCACATGAAATTGATGTCTCCCCGATCAAGGGCCCTGAACATTTCAACAGTGTGAAAGGTGGGTTTGGGATCAATATTTGTTTCAGGCACATCCCAGATTTTTGCAGCCATTTTCCGGTCGCCTTCATTCATCACCACCCCATGGGGAAGTTTATGGGTCAGTGTCCCGACCTCTCTTACAGTACCACAGGCGCTGGGCTGGCCGGTCAAGGAGAAGGGGCTGTTGCCGGGGGTTGAAATTTTACCAGTGAGAAGGTGGATGTTATAGACCAGATTATTAATCCAGGTGCCCCGTGTGTGCTGGTTCATACCCATGGTCCAGAACGAGGTCACCCGTTTATCAGGGTCTGCGTAAAGGGCGGCCAGGTATTTGATGTCTTCTGCTGAAACCCCTGAAATTTTTTCTGCCAATTCAGGGGTGTAGTCTGAAAGGAATGCCTTGAATTCATCAAAATCAATGGTTTCTGCTTTTTCAGTAAATTGAAAGTGATCTTCGGTTCCATACCCGATATTGGTTTTGCCTTTATGGAATGACACATGGTTTGCGACAAACTCCTGATTCACCCAGTTGTTATTCACGATTTCATAACAGATGGCATTGGCAATGGCCAGATCAGACTGGGGCGTAAAAAGAATGGATTTATCCGCGGCAAGGCTGGACCGGGTGGACCGGGTGGTCAGATCTATAATCTGGACATGGGTTTTTGATTTACGATTTGCCAGCATCCGGGAAAAAAGGACGGGGTGCATTTCAGCCATATTGTTGCCCCAGGTGATAAATACATCGGCATTGTCAATGTCTTCGTAGCACCCCATGGGTTCGTCCAGGCCAAAGGTGGTCAGGCATCCGGTCACGGCACTGGCCATGCACAGCCGGGCATTGGCTTCCACATTATTGGTTCCAATACACCCCTTGAAAAATTTTGAGGCAGTATATCCGTCAGGAATTGACCATTGGCCTGATCCATAGATGGACACTGAATCTTTGCCGTTTTTTTCAATAGACGCTTTCATCTGGCTTGCCACAATATCCAGCGCATCTTCAATGGGTGTAGGCACCATCTTGCCGTTCTTTCTGACATAGGCTGTTGTAAACCGGTCATTACCATACAGGATCTGTATGGAGTGATACCCTTTGACACAGCACAGACCCTTGTTAACGGAACAATTGGGGTCACCCTTTACAGCAACGGCTCTCTGTCCTGATACACCCACAAGAAGGCCGCATCCGGTTCCGCAGAAGCGGCAGGGGGTCTTACTCCATAGAATTGAATCAGCAGGAAGATCCGTGGGTGTCCATCCGGCGAAACTGATCCCCGGAAACAGGGTTGCCGCAGCCACAGCCGCACTTTTCAAGGCCATTGCCCTGATAAAATCTCTTCTGGTAAGTGTCATATACCACTCCTTGATTGTTGGTCCTAATATGGTTACACGTCTGTATGTCCAAAGGTCATGCTTAACGACTGCAGGGATTTCAAGGCCTTGATGGTTGTTATAAGATCTTTGTTGGTCTCTTCATCCGGCGTATCCGTCAACAGAATCAAAACATCCTGATTTTCTGACGGTTTTACCTCGCAATAGTCCATATGGGAAAGATCCTTTATCAACTGATCTTTCATGTTTTTCTCAGGATAGGCAAGAAAACTGAATATGGGCATTTTCTTTCCTTTTTAATAATCGAGTGAAGATACTTCCAGGGCATGCTTTTGAATAAAGTTTCTCCTAGGTTCCACTTCCTCGCCCATCAGAAGGGTGAAAATTTCATCGGCTTTTTCAGCATCTTCAACCTCCACCTGAAGCATATTCCTTTTTTCAGGATTCATGGTGGTTTCCCAGAGCTCATCTGCATTCATTTCACCCAGACCTTTGTAGCGCTGTGTATTGATCCCCTTTTTAGCTTCTAACATGACAAATTCAAACAGGCTGCCAGTATCATTAAAAGTATATTCTTTTTTTACCTGTGCTTCTGATTGCCTGGAAGATATGGAAAAAGGCGGCTTGTCAAAATTTTTAATTCTTTCATACCCCTTTAACATTCTTTGATAATCGTTGGTGGCAAGAATTTCTCTGCCAACCCTTAAAAGGATCTGTTTTTCTTCTTTTTCATATATATCCATTTCAAAGATGTTTCTTTCCTGATCATACTCTATTTCGCCAGAAACATATCCGAGTTTCTTAAGATCTTCTGAAAGCAAAATAAAATTTTGCTCTTCCTCAAGAAAAAATTTATCTTTCACCCCATTTTTAATCAAAGCAAGCAAAAGATTTGTATCCATATCTCTTTTTTTTAATTGATTAACTGCATCATAATAATCAGCTAATTTTTCCATAAAAGAATAAAAGTCTTCTTCTAAAAGCGGTTCTGTGTTCCCATTTAGAAAAATATTTTTTTGCCCCGTAATTCTCTTGACCAGATAATTGGAATATTCTTCCTCATTTTTCAGATATACACCACTTTTCCTTGAACCCACCCGGAAAAGAGGCGGCTGGGCAATATATAGATATCCCTTTGAAATCAAATCCGGCATCTGCCTGAAAAAAAAAGTTAACAACAGGGTTCTGATATGAGATCCATCAACATCCGCATCAGTCATGATCACAATTTTATGATACCTGATTTTTTCAATATCATACTCTTCGCTACCAACACCCGTTCCCAGAACAGTAATAATGTTCTTGATTTCATCACTTCGCAGAATTTTATCAAATCTGGCTTTTTCAATATTCAGAATTTTTCCCTTAAGGGGAAGAATTGCCTGGAAGCGTCTGTCTCTACCCTGTTTGGCACTGCCTCCTGCAGAATCTCCCTCCACAAGAAATAATTCCCTTTCAGCAGGGTCTGCATACTGGCATTCAGCTAGTTTTCCAGGTAAGGATGAATCCATGAGGGTGCCTTTTTTCCTGGCAAGCTCTCTGGCTCTTTTTGCAGCATCCCTGGCTCTTGCCGCATCAACACCCTTGGCAATGATTTTTTTTGCGACTATTGGATTTTCCTCAAGATAATGACCCAGTTTTTCATTGAGAAGTGATTCAACAATCCCTTTAATTTCGCTGTTTCCAAGCTTGGTTTTTGTCTGGCCTTCAAACTGTGGTTCCATTAATTTTACGGAAATAATAACAGAAAGACCTTCTCTCATGTCATCGCCGCTGATTTTTATACTCTGCATATTTTTAGGCAGGTTGTTTGATCCTGAAGTAATATATGAATTAACTGTACGGGTTAAAGCACTTTTAAAACCTGACACATGGGCTCCGCCTTCAAGGGTCTTGATATTATTTGCAAAGGAATAAAGTTTTTCCTTAAATGTATCGTTATATTGAATAGCTACTTCAATCTGAACATCCTTTTTCTCCCCTTCAATATGAATAGGATCATGCAAAGCTGTACTGGACCGGTTAAGATACTCTACAAAAGAAACAATTCCGCCTTCATAGTAAAAATCTTCTTTTTCAGCAGACCGTTCATCTTCAATAATTATTCTGAGGCCTTTATTTAAAAAGGCAAGTTCTCTCATTCTCCTGGAAAGGGTCTCTAAGACAAATTCATTCTCATTCATTATTTCAAAATCTGGACTGAATGTAATCTTTGTTCCCCTTTTATCAGTATCCCCTTTAATGACCAGTTCGGTCAAAACCTTTCCTTTGGAATAGGACTGATAATAAATTTTTCCATTTTTATAAACTTCCATTTCAAGGAGCTGGGAAAGGGCATTCACAACGGAAATTCCCACCCCATGCAACCCGCCGGATACTTTATAGGAGTCTTTATCAAACTTCCCCCCGGCATGGAGCTTGGTCATGACCACTTCGCAGGCAGGTATGTGTTCTGTTTCATGCATTTCAACAGGAATCCCGCGGCCGTTATCTTCCACGCTTACGCGCATATCCGGATGGATGGTCACAAGGATCGTATCGCAGTGTCCTGCCATGGCCTCATCAATACTATTATCCACAACTTCATATACCAGGTGGTGAAGGCCCTGAAGGTCAACATTACCAATATACATGGATGGTCTTTTACGCACAGCTTCAAGACCTTCAAGTACTTTTATACTACCGGAATTATACTCTTTATTTACTTTGTTTTCATTCATCATGATATATGCATCGCCATTATTACACAAACAAGTTTATCATCATCAAGTCCCCTGATAATACAGGGGCTTTTACTGTCTTTAATATTTATAACAACAATAGGATCTTGAAAAAGACTCAGGGCATCAATAAAATATCTCGGGTTAAAGCCACTTTTAATCTCTTCACCCTTATATGAAATCATCATCCTTTCTTTTGATTCGCCTATTTCAGGATTGGTAATGGTAACGACCAACTCATTTTCCTTGAAATTTAAAATCACACTTTTGTAATCATCAGAGGTTAAAATAGATACCCGCTTCATCAGGGTTGAAAACATGTTTCTGTCAATTTCAATGGAAGTCATTTCTTCATTATTTATTATCGGTTTATAATCAGGATATTCTCCTTCAAGAAGTTTTATCATGATGGACTCATTTTTATTTTGAAAAATAAAATGATTATCTTTAATTCCAACATTTATACCATCTTTACTGGTGTCAATGAATTTACTCAATTCAGACAAGCCTTTTTTAGGAATAATCACACTTTCATCAGGTAGCGCAAGTTCGCCTTTAAATTGAGCATCACAACAATGAAGCCTTCTTGAATCCGTTGACACGATTCTGATGGTTTCTTTATCATTTATTGATATTTTTTCAATCAGGGATCCCAGGACATATATTCGTTTTTCTTCACCTGAATAACTAACAATAGATGCTACATCAACCATCTTTTTCATATCGGTGGAATTGATTTCAATAAAGTCTATATTTTCTATAACCGGAGTTTCAGGAAAATTCTCATAATCTGAAGATACAATATGATAAATACTGTCTCCTTCTCCAATTTCCACCCACCTGTTTTCAATTTCATTAATTAAAATTTTATTATCCGGGTATTCTCTGATAATTTCAAAAAACTTTTTCGAATTAATGGATAAAAAACCTTCTGTTTCCACCTGGGCATTATAGGTTCCAAGAAAAACTGTTTCAAGATCATTGGCCGTGATAGTAATCTGTGATCCCATCGCTTTGATAAGAATATCAGATGTAATAGTCAGATTGGTTTTTCTTCCAGTCAATCCCTGAATTTTTGAAAGAACATCCAAAATTTCTTTTTTATCAAACGAAAATTTCATTTAAGTTCCTTTTCAAAAAAAATTATAATTTCATTAATATTTATATTAAATCTATTGTTTTATCAATTAATAAATATGGGTTATTTTATTAATTGATTAGTTAAAAAATTAATAATAATAATAAAGAGTGTTTAAATGTTTATAACTTTTTAATTATCTAAAATTATTATAAATTTTTTAATAAAAGACATTTAAGAATTGGTTTATTCGGGGATAAGAACCTATCAGTTTTATATCATTATTTTAAGGTGTTCAAAACTGCCGGGTTTTAAACAATTTATTAAAATGATCCAATCCAAGTTCTAATATCCTGTAATCCTTTTACATTCCAGTCATCTGCAGTTCTTTGTTCAAGATATTTTAAAAAGAGAGTGTCAATAACTTTAAAAATATTCAAACAAAAGAACGCTTTTTCCAATACCAGCCCTTCTATTTCATCTTCTTTGTGTGACAGATCTGTTTTTGGGGTTTTAAGGCCTGTAATATTAAAACTTTCCCCTTTTATGGTAAACCGATACTCATCTTCATTGATTTTACATAAAAGGTTAATATTGGTCACATAGGCACCTTTCTTTAAAGCTGTGGTTCCTTCTTCCAGACCAGCCTGATCCCCCTTTATGGAAATTTTTTCCATTGATTTATCCCCTAATTTATTTTCAAGGACAATTGAATTACCAACTTCAAGCGTTACAACGTCCTTTGAATTTAAAAGGGATGATATATTCTGATCTGTTTCAATTAAAAACCAGATCCAGGTTAAATAATCATTTCCAAGAAATTTGTATTTATTATAAGCTAATGCAATATCAAGCATGGAGTTTCCTGGAATATTTTAAAGGGACAAGTGTTTGAATCCTGTCTTTTTGAAGGTTTGAGAATTTTGACTTGGTTTCAACAATGGTATAGGGAAACAGTCTGATGGGTTTTAAATTAAAAGATTTTAAAAAGATGGTTTCAAAAAACTCATTGGCTGCTTTTTGTGTGGTATAAAGGTAAAGATTTTTTTCTTCATAATTCCACAAAACATCATAGACACTGGGAATGGCTGGAATTTTATGCATTAAAACATCTATAACCAGTTCTTTTATTTCCGATTTTTCATTTTTTGAAATAAAATCTCTACCTGATTTTTCTTTTTTTTTTTCAATTTCAATGGCCATATATTTTTGGATCAGTTTGGCCGGAATTGATTTTTTATCAATTCGCAGGGAAAAAAGAAAATAAGTTCCAAACAAAAATGAAAATTTATTAAAATCCGGATTATAAGGACTTTCTACCGGTGTCCACCCGGCTGAAATTTCATCATATTCACTTTCTATTTTTGGAATTGAATGTTTTATTAAACCATTTCGCACTTCTTCTGTTATAGAACCCTCAATTTTTCCATCAATATGATACCGGCTGACAGAATGTGTTGAAGATATTAATCCCATACAGTTTTCCTTGTTAATAGTATTTATAAATAGTTAGTTTTATTAAAAATAATATATTGTTTGTACAGAGTACTCTTTACCACAGTTTAATGAAAAAGAACATAACTCTTCTTTAATAACTGAACAGGTCTAAGAGTGAAAAAAAAATTCAAACTTTTTTTAAAATTCTCAATTTTTCTTTAAGGCATTGTTTTGCCATCAAGGGTCATCAGGGGCCCATATTTTTCCGGCCGCCTGTCCCTGAACAATCCCCAGGCTTCTCTGTTTTGTGCATACGCATCCAGATCAATTTCAACAACAAGGATTGCTTCATTTTTACGGTCTGCCTGGGCAAGAATTCTGCCTTTATTGTCTGTAATAAAGGATGAGCCGTAAAATGTAATTTGGGAAGTCCCAAAGGTTTCCGTACCAACCCGGTTGGATGTGACAACCGGCATGAGATTAGCGGCAGAATGGCCGCATATGCACGCCTGCCAATGGTCTTTACTGTCATATAGAGGATCGGCCGGTTCCGAACCAATGGCCGTGGGATAAAAGAGAATTTCAGCGCCCATAAGGGCCATACATCTTGCCGCTTCAGGAAACCACTGGTCCCAGCAGATGCCGATGCCAATGGTGGCAAAGCGGGTTTTCCATACTTTGAAACCGGTATCTCCGGGATTAAAATAAAATTTCTCTTCATATCCGGGGCCGTCCGGGATGTGTGTTTTCCGGTAGAGACCCAGGATTGATCCATCGGCATCAATCACGGCAATTGAATTATACCGGGCCTGGTTTGTTTTTTCAAAAAAACTGACCGGCAGCACCACATTGAGTTCCTTGGCAAGCTTTGAAAGAGAGAGGACAGCTTGATTTTTTTCAAGTTCTGTTGCCAGTTTAAAATGCTCTGCCTTTTCTTCCTGGCAGAAATAGAGAGTTTCAAAAAGTTCCTGAAGGAGAATGATCCGGGCGCCCTGGGAAGCAGCTTTCCTTACAAGTTTTTCAGCCGTTTCAATATTGCAGGTTTTATCTGATGTACATGTCATCTGCAGGGCAGCAACTTTAATTGGTTTCATTTTGTCCCCATTTCCCTATGGCCTCTTTTTGTTAAGTCCTTTCTTTATGAATATTATCCGCCGAAAATGGGTTGAAAAATTGTGATCCGGGCACCCTGTTTTAACCGGGCCTTCTTTTTTGCCGGCATGCCATCCATAAAGATCATACCGATCCCATCGGGCTCAAGATTCAGATGGACCAGAAGGTCCTGAATGGATGTGTCCTCCGGAATCGTAACATCAAGGCCTTCTTGATGATTATAGTCATCAAGAAGGCTGCTCAATGTTCCGTATAATTTGACATTCAAGTTCAATGATGGAGAATTCCTTAAAAATTAAAGGTTGTGTCCATTTCCTCATCAGAGATGACCACTACCTTGTTATGAGGAGGTAATGGTTCTTCATAAAACATTTTTGGCAGGCGATCCAGTTCTTTTGTAAACCCGGCATTTTTATTGAATTCAAGCTCGATCCGAATGATTTTTTTCCCTGTGGTGTTCCAGTCTTCTGCTGAAAATGGTTTTCCTGATTTGGCCCGTATCATTTTACAGACATTTTCAAGTCCGTCAGGCGCACCAAATCCGGTCTGGGCAAAATCACAGATCCCGACTGTATCAACAACCGCCATATGAAGCTGAGCATTTCTCGATACTTCCACCTGGCCTTTTGCGGAAAATGGATCCAGGGTGCCGCCGAATGCTTCAAGATTGGATTCCACCACCCAACCTGCGGTATGATCACCGCCCATGGGGCTTGTTGCGTAAGTTACCGCCATTCCCTGGATTGCCCTTGGATCATAAGCTGCTATGCTCTGTCCTTTTATGACCGGCACCCGGTCATTATTGAAATGTTTGCCCACCCGGGCCGGTCCATGACCGATAATTTTTCCAAAATCACTGCCCGTGGCCACTTCTTCAACCATTTCAATGGCAGCTTTTGCATCACCAAAGGCCTTGTATCCGGCATCCATGGCAACTGCAATGGCCACACCAGTGCTCATGGTATCCAGGCCGATATCATCGCAAAGAAAATCCAGTGTTGCAATGGCGTCAAGATCATTGTTGCCGATCATTCCACCCATGGACCAGATGGTCTCATATTCCAGGGATGATGTGACATAGGTTCCTTTTTCATCCACAAATTCATTGGAACAGTTGATAATGCAACCGGAACACCCTTTATGCGTGGTTTTTCCACCACGGCTTTTGATGACCTGCGCCATGGTTTCACCGCTGATTTTATCTGCATCTTCAAACTGCCCCTGTCTGGCATTTCTCGTTGGGAAGGCCCCGGCTGCATTAATTGGCTCCACAAGGACAGCTGAGCCAAGTGCCGGCAATACCTCTGATGAAAATTCATCCTTCATGACGGCCTGGGCAAAAATCTTGGCACTGGATTTAAAGGCTTCCAAATCTTGAATTTGCGTGGATTTCCCTTTGGTCTTTTCAACAACAAGGGCCTTTAATCCTTTTGAACCCATAACAGCACCGAGTCCGCCTCTTCCGGCAGCCCGGCAGGGCCGTCCATCCATGTCTGTTGACTGGATGGAAGCAGCAGACAATTGCATCTCTCCTGCCGGACCGATGCAGGTGATACTGTGATTTTCCCCATGGGTTTCTTTAATGCTTTTAACAAGGTCATAGGTTCGTTTGCCCCAGAGTCCGCCGGCATCCAGAAGGACGGCATTGCCCTCTTTATCAACCTTCAGGATATAGGACCGATTCTTTTCAGGCAGACCCTCAACAATAATGGCAGAAATGCCAATGCTTGCCATATCCACTGCAACGGTCCCGCCAACATTGCTCTCTTTTATGCCGCCGGTTAAAGGACTTTTTGCCCCGATGGAAAATCGGGAAGAGTTCACAAGGGAAGATCCGCTCAAAAATCCGGGTGCAAAAACAAGCTTGTTTTCAGGCCCGAGCGGATCACATTTCGGCGGGACTTCTTTGTTAACATAAAAGGATGTCAGTCCCCTCCCCCCCATTCCAATGAAAGCTGGCACTACTTCTTGATTGGTTATTTTCCCGGCAGCCATATCAACCCTTATAATTTTCATACCTTTTCCTTTCTTTTCATGGTTTGTCTCTCGGGCAGGCAAGTTGCCCGGACCTTTATTATTTATTATTTGAACTGTTCTGTTACTTCTGTCAAGGTTTCATCCAAACGCTCAATTATGGTATCAATGGTTTTATAAGCAATAATTCCCGGAGGTTCGATCCGGTTTACCCTGGCATTATTCAGTGTGCCGCCGGTCATGACGTGTCGTTTAAAAAGACCCTTGGAAACAGCCCAGCCGATTTGCCGCGTCTTGTATTCAAGACCGATGAGAAATCCTTTTCCTCTGACATCTACAAGGATTGAATACTTTTCTTTTAGCTTTAGCAAGTGATCCATGAAATACCTGCCCTTTTCCTTTATCTGTCCCGGCAGATCTGTCTTGATGGTAAAATTAATCGCTGCAATGGCTGCAGCGCAGGCAAGTGGGTTGCCGCCAAAGGTCGGAGATCCTAAAATCCAGGGATTTTCCTTTAATTGTTCCGTCCAGAGATGAGGTCTTGCGATGATACCGGTAATGGGCATTATCCCCCCGCCAAAGGCCTTTCCAAAGGTCAGGATATCCGGAACAACATCATAATCTTCACAGGCCCACATGGTGCCGGTCCGTCCCATTCCGGTCTGGATTTCATCAAAAATAAGCACAACCTTGTATTTATCACAGATGGCCCTTAACTCTTTTAAATATCCTTCCGGTGGTAAAATAACTCCGGCTTCCCCCTGGATGGGCTCCACAATCATGCCGGCCACAGTTTCTCCAACGGCAATCAGATTTTTAATGGCGTTTTCAGCGGCTTTTGCATCTCCGAATTCCACATGCTGAAATCCCTGGATGATCGGCAGATAGGGCTTTCTATAAAGGCCTTTGCCTGTAGCCGATACCGCCCCCATTGACTTGCCGTGAAAACCGCCAACCGTTGAAATATAATAATGTTTTCCTGTGGCAAGCCTTGCCAGTTTCAGCGCCATTTCAACTGCCTCGGCCCCGCCATTGCAGAAAAATGCGTATTGCAGATCTCCCGGCGTACACATGGCCACAAGTTTTGCCAGGTATCCCCTCAGCGGATCGACCAGCTCCTGGCTGTGCAGGGCATACCGGTTCAGCTGTGCCTGAACAACCTTTACGATTTCAGGATTCCTGTGGCCGGCCGTGTATACGCCGAATCCACCAAGACAGTCAATAAATTCATTGCCGTATGTATCTGTAAACGTCTCTTCAGAATCTGCCCATTCAACAAAAGTGGCATCTGTGGAGACTGATTTTCTATATTTCAACCATCCGGGATTGACATGATTATTAAAATTGTCAATCGAGTCCTTGGTAATCCGATCTTTATCTTCTTCTGTCAACTTATCCTTTAAAATATAATCCAATACCTGAGAAGATTCCTTTAAGACCGAATCCTTATAATCCATCATTTTTTCTCCCTTTTTGCTATCCTGTTGGTTAAAAACAGTATGTCTGATTGAAAAAATAGATTACCAAAAATTATTTGTCAATAAAATATTTGACAATTTAATCGTAAGGTGTAAATAGTTGTTTTATATATTGCGAATTTAAAGTAATTAAACAATAAAAACGAAAGAAAATGGTGATTGAATAAATGAAACGATACCAGGCAAAAATTGATACTATTGATTCCCAGATGATTCAATTACTGCAAAAGGATGGAAGAATCTCAAATATAGCCATTGCAAAAAAAATAGGCATTGCAGAGTCAACTGTTCGGACACGGTTCAAACGCCTTATAGACGAAAACATTATCAAAATTGTCGCCATGAGCAACCCCTTTGACCTGGGATTCCAGGTGGCCGGCAATTTCAAAATCAACATCGATTTAAAACAAAAAGACAGAATCATGGAAGAACTGGTGGCCATCAAGGAGCTCTGGTATGTCGTGCTTTCCACCGGAGGTACAGACGTGGATGCCGACTTTATAGTGCCCCGTTTTGAAGACCTTAAAGCCCTGATTTTTGAAAAAATCAATAAAATCGAGGGGATCAAAAACATTGAAACCTCTTTGATCATGCAATATGGGAAACATACTTTTGAGTGGGGGACTGCCATAGACTAACACCATGACGACGATATTTTTTGCATTCATGTCGTTGGATCATGACAGACCATTTTATTTACTATAATTTATGGAGGATTTATGAGGGTTTTACTGGTGGGAGCAGGTGGTGTGGGTGAAGCCATTGTATCAATTGCAACAAAAAATGATCCAGATGCCCAATGGCTGGAACGTATGATTGTCTGTGATTATAACGTCAAACGAGCAGAACTGGTGGTTGCAGAATTCAGTGACGCCCGGCTGACGGCGGAAGAAATTGATGCAAGCAAAAAGTCCCAGATCATTGCCCTTGCCAAAAAATATGATGTGGATTTTATCATGAATGCATGTGATCCCATATTTAATATGCCCATTTTTGGGGCCGCTCTTGAAACCGGTGCCAAATACATGGACATGGCCATGAGCATGTCCTTCAGGGACAAAGAAGACCCCTATGGAACAATTGGAGTCAAACTGGGAGATGTCCAATATGCCCAGCATGACCTCTGGGTGGAAAAAAACAATCTCGCCCTGTGCGGATCTGGGGTAGAGCCCGGCATGGTTAATGTCTTTGCCCGTTACGCCCTGGATCATCTCTTTGACGAGATCCACGAGTTGAATGTCCGGGATGCAGACAACATGGAGGTTGAGGGCATTGACATCGCCTTTGGATTTTCTATATGGACCACCATAGAAGAATGCCTTAATCCCCCCATCATCTGGGAAAAAGAACGAGGCTGGTATGTCACCGAGTCTTTTTCCGAGCCTGAAATATTCAGATTTCCCGAGCCCGTGGGTGACCAGGAAGTTATCAACATTGAACATGAAGAAGTTTTGATGTTTCCCCGGTATTTTGAAGACAAGGG
>JACKQG010002461.1_pt1 | contig 24177 bp, 22 predicted proteins | sample 8237621 | NCBI WGS metagenome assembly JACKQG01 (sample SAMN15677084, study PRJNA649215) | marine metagenome | biome: marine; feature: Black Sea; material: saline water; isolation source: suspended particulate matter (SPM) from the Black Sea western gyre | collected 2013-06-09/2013-06-10 | depth... | reverse complement strand
ACAAAAGCTGATAACCTGAATAGAAAAGAAATTGAAACTATAGTATGCCTAAAAAAAGTTTTGGCAGTTCCAATATAATAAAATAACCACATTTTAAATCTGGAAAGAATAAAAAAAATCATTGAATCAAAATCCTAACAATTTTATCTCCGGAGTCTTTTTTTAACTTGGAATTCTCCGCTATTTGGAAAGATTAAGGCTTATAATTGTTATAAAATTTCTTTTTAAGCAAAGGGTAAAAGATTAATAAGAAAATAGATATAATGGGTAGAATTAAAGCATAACTAATAGTACTAATTATACCAATACTATCTGCTAGTTTTCCGAGGAAAATCATAGTTATTGATGCAGTACCAACACTTAATCCCATTACAATTGAAGATGCAAAACCAATACTACCAGGAAATATACTCTGTGCTATTCTTGTACATATAGGTAAAGTTGAAACTAAGAAAAAACCTGATGCTACAAAAAGAATAATTGATAAAAATCCAGATGTCTTAAATATAAAATATATTAAAGGAATCGATATAATTAATGCTGCCTGCATAATATATGTTTTATTTTTTATCTTATCGGAATAGTATCCTGCAAATAATCCACCAATTCCTCCAGCTAATCCAAAAATCAGTAATATATAACCTATATTTGTTAGGCTGATGCTAGCATAAGTGAAGTATAATGGCATAAATGTAAGTAAAAGCAGCCATACTAGATCACGGGAATATGAAGTAAAAAAAATAAAGGAAAATAAAATCAACTTTGATTTTTTTACATTTCGAAGTTTTGATATAAAATGAATTTTTCTAGTATTATTTACTGTTGTCAAAGTGGATGGAACGTATTTTAATAATATTATTGACATTATTATCCCAGGAATCATAGTTATTGGAGTAAATTTTAGTCCAAATTTTTCAACGACAAGTATAATAAAAATTGAGCCAAAAGAATATCCGATAATTCCACCTAAAGATATAATAGAAACCCCAAAACCTTTCCGTTTCCCGCCAAAATGACCTGCAATAGCAGCACTTGGGGGATGGAAGGCTGACACACTGAGGTTTCCTAAAAAGAGTATGATTAAAATAAATAAATAATTTGGGGCAATCCCTAACATGCTTAAAAAAATTGATGCAAATAAAGGACCTGCTGCTAAAAAATATTTTAAGCCGTATTTATCTGAAAAATACCCAAAAATTGGTTGAGTAAGGCTGTTTGATATACCATTAATTGATGTTAGGAGTGCTACTAGAAAAAGTGATAGGCCAAATTTTACTACAAGTATAGGGATAAGACCAATAATAAAGCTGCTATACAAATCTGTAACTCCATGACTGGTAGATGCAAGTATAATTTGTCTTCTGTTAAGTTCATTTTTTTCCATTTTTATAATATTTTAGTATTCAGGTAATATTTTAAAGATTTTACACTTTTAAATATAATTGGCAACAGGATTTTCATTAATTAATAATATATATTTTTTTATGGGCAGTATTACTTTTATTAATTTTATTTTTTTTAAATTATCTTATATAATCAAAATGATCGTGCTAGGCGGGGAGCTAGCGGTGCCCTGTAACTCACAATCCGCTATAGTGAGGCTGAATTCCAGAACTGAGACTTTTGATGGTAAGGTTTGTGCTATTATAAGTGGTTATGAAGGTTGGGTCTTATGCGGCAAAGTCTTATAAACCCCGTCAGATCCGAGAGGAAGCAGCGGTAAGTAAGTAGCTTTGGGTGACATAAGGAAACCTGGCTGGAGCTAACTGTAATGGTAACACTTGTTATTAAAATTCAAAGTCTGGTGCACGGTCATTAATTGATTTAAAATATTATATATTGATAGAAAAAGAGCTTACATAATGAGTTATATCTCATTTTACAGAAAGTGGAGGCCTCAGACCTTTAAAGAAATAATTGGTCAGGAGTATGTGGTTCAAACATTAGAAAATGCTGTTGCTAAGAATAGGCTATCACACCTGTATATATTTTGCGGTCCCAGGGGGACAGGTAAAACATCTTCAGCACGCATATTGGCCAAAGCTATAAACTGTAAAAATGGTCCTACACCAAATCCATGTAATAAATGTATTAATTGCATCAGTATTACAGAAGGCAGCAATGTGGATGTAATTGAAATAGATGCTGCTTCGAATAGAGGTATAAATGAAATAAGAGAGATTAGGGACAAAGTTAAATACCTGCCAACTTTATCAAGGAAGAAGGTTTATATTATTGATGAGGTCCATATGTTGACAACTGACGCTTCAAATGCTTTTCTTAAGGTTCTGGAAGAACCTCCTGAACATATATTATTTATAATGGCCACTACAGAACCACATAAAGTATTGCCAACAATAATGTCAAGGTGTCAGAGATTTGATTTTTATCCTATTTCTATTGAAAAAATTAATAAAAGGTTAAAGGATGTATCAGCAAAGGAAAAAATTTCTATCAGCGATGATGCTATAAGCTTAATTTCTAAATATGCTGATGGAAGTTTAAGGGATGCTGATGGAGTATTAGAGCAGTTATCATCGTTTGGGAATAATGATATTAAAGTTGAAGATATTACTTCTCTTCTTGATATTGTAGATTTTGAGCTGCTGTTTGAAATTACAGATATTTTAATTGAAAAAAATTTAAATCAGGGTTTACTTTTTATTCATAGAATTGTTAATAGCAATCAAAATTTAAAGGTATTTGTATCTGAATTTATAGATCATCTATACAATTTGTATGTTTTTAAAAATTTTGATGATCCATTAGAAATTTTAGATATCAGTTTAGATTTTAAAGAGAGATATATTGCACAATCCAGACAGCTCCCATCACAAGAGATGGAATTTTATATGAATTTATTTACTGAACTTTATAAACAAATAAAGTGGGGCGATGGTACAAAGGCTTTATTTAAATCTACAATGGTAAAGGCTATTAATTTTAAAGATATAGGTAAAAATATAGGAAATAAGGATATAAATAATAAGATAAATATATTAGATAGTGAAATAAGGGCAATTAAGGATAAATTAGTTGTAGTTGAATCTGTAAAAATTCAAAAAGAAAAGGATGTTGGCAGGGATAAAAAAGATATTGAAGTAATTGAGGATTTAAAATCTAGTAAGATGAGTAGAAAAGAAAATATTAGTGCAGCTAATGTTACAAAAAATGATTTAACACCTGAGAAAAAGATTAAGAATATTACTGATAAAAAGAAAGTTAGAAAAGGAAAAAAAGGTGAATATGAAAATGATATAATTTTTAAAAAGTGGAATGATATTTTTTCAAAAATTAAAAAAGACAATGTCCCACTACATGCTATGTTTAAGGAAGCTGAAAAATTTGAGGTAATTGATAGTACCATATATTTTTATTTAGGTGAAAATAAAAAATGGCATAAGGATCATCTGAATAAAGCGAGTAATAAAGAAATAATTTCAAAAATAATAAAGGAAGTAACAGGTAAAAAATATGAAATAAAATTTGAAATAAAAAAAAATAGTAGCAAGGGGGAATTAAATAAAGAAGGGGAGCAAGTTGATTTAAAAAATAAAGTATTAAAAATAGAAAATAAAAAAAATAATTTTGAAAAAAATATTAATGAAAAGAGTAAGGAAGAAACAGGAGTTAATAAAAGTAAGGATGATATATTTGATTATATCGAAAATAAGTTTGAGATAAAGGAGTAAAAAGATGAGTTTTAATTATGGGAATATGATGAAACAGGCAAAAATAATGCAGAAAAAGATGGAAGAAATTCAGGAAGAATTAAAGGAGATGAAGTTTGAGGCTTCATCAGGCGGAGGAGTAGTTAAAGTTATAGCAAATGGTAATCAGGAAATTCTTGAAGTAAAGATTAATAAAGAAATGGTAGATATGGATGATTTAGATATGTTGGAAGATATGATTATGGTAGCATCAAATGATGCAATAAAGCAATCCAAGGAAGAGTCTAAAAACAGGATAGCAGGTTTAACGGGAGGACTCAATATACCAGGGTTTTAATAAAATATAATAGGTTTATTTTTAATATTTTTTTAGAATAATTCTAAAAATGATTAAAGCAGTATAATAATTATGACAATATATATAGAAAGTGTGGAAAAATTAATAAGTGAATTCAGGAAGCTTCCAGGGATTGGACCAAAATCTGCAAAAAGGATTGTATTTTTTTTATTAAAATTCGGCGAGAAGGATATCGTAAAATTTTCTGACTTGCTGGTAGAAATGAAAAGTAAGGTAAAATTTTGCAAATATTGTTTTAATATATCAGAGAATGAAATATGTCATATTTGTAATGATGAAAATAGAGATAAAAAGATGATATGTTTGGTTGAGGAAGTTAGTGATGTAGTAGTCATTGAGGATACTGGAGAATATAAAGGCTTATACCATGTTTTGGGAGGATTATTATCTCCCATAGAAAATATAGGTCCTGATGAAATTAAAATAACTGAACTTATAAAAAGAGTAAAAAACAATAATATTGAAGAAATATTAATTGCATTAAGTCCAACAGTTGAGGGTGAAAGTACAGCTACTTATATTAAAAAGATATTAAAACCATTTGGAGTTAAAGTAACAAGGCTTGCAAGCGGGCTTCCTGTTGGGGGAGATTTAGAATACGCAGATGAAATAACACTGGGAAGGGCAATTTCTGATAGAAGGGAGTTTTAGAATTGTTATTTAATAGTATTTTAGGAATTATAGTTTAAAGGTATAATTGAAGGTTGTAGGTAGAGATTATAATTTATGATCTTTGGTTTAAATAGCAGGTTTAAGTATAGTTTGATTTGGATTAAAAAATATTTTTTACTATGGTATAATTTACTGATTTTATATGAATTTTTCATAAGTAATAAACAATAAGATTTTGTTTTTAGTGAAGAGTTTTAAGTTATTAATTATAGGAAAGAAGAGTAAATTATTTTAAAAAAGGAGTTGTAATAAAATGAAAAAGATGAAAACAATGGATGGGAATATGGCAGCTGCCCATGTAGCATATGCTTTTACTGAAGTTGCTGCTATATATCCGATTACACCATCATCTTCAATGGGAGAGTATGTAGATGAATGGGCTGCACATGGAAGAAAAAACATATTTGGACAGAAAGTAAGTGTAACTGAATTACAGTCAGAAGGAGGTGCATCAGGTTCAGTACACGGCGTACTGGCAGCCGGAGCGCTTACTTCAACTTTTACTGCTTCTCAGGGACTGCTTTTAATGATTCCAAATATGTATAAAATCTCAGGAGAACTCCTGCCTGGAGTGTTTCATGTAAGTGCGCGTTCTATTGCAACTCATGCATTATCAATATTTTGTGACCATTCAGATATAATGGCAGTTAGACAAACAGGTTTTGGAATACTGGCATCAGGCTCAATACAGGAAATAATGGATTTAGGAGGAATTGCCCACCTGGCAGCAATAAAATCCCGAGTGCCTTTTCTTCATTTTTTTGATGGTTTTAGAAATTCACATGAAATTCAAAAGATTGAAGTAATGGATTATGAGAATTTTAAAAAAATGGTTGACTTTAATGCTATAAAGGAATTTAGAAAAAGGGCTTTAAATCCAGAGCATCCTGTTACCAGAGGGACTGCTCAAAATCCTGATATATTTTTTCAATCAAGAGAAGCGTCTAACAGGTTTTATGAGAAAGTGCCGGGTATAGTTGAAGACTATATGAAAAAAATAAGTGATTTGACTGGAAGAGAATACAAGCCTTTTGATTATGTTGGAGCAAGAGATGCTGAAAATATTATTGTTGCAATGGGTTCAGTTATTGAAACTATTGAGGAAACTATAGATTACCTAAATAAACTTGGGGAGAAAGTCGGCCTTATAAAAGTTCGCTTGTACAGGCCATTTTCTGAAAAACATTTTATTGATGTACTTCCTAAAACTGTTAAGAAAATAGCTGTTCTTGACAGGACAAAAGAACCTGGTTCACCTGGGGAGCCATTATATTTAGACATAAAGAATTTATTCTATACAAAGGAAAATAGGCCAACCATAGTTGGTGGAATATATGGGCTGGGATCAAAGGATACAACGCCATCTCAGATAAAAGCCGTATATGATAATTTAAAAGAAGGTAAGCCAAAAAATAGATTTACCATAGGAATCAATGATGATGTTACACATAAGTCTCTTGTAATAAAAGAAGAAATTGATACTACAACAAAAGGCACAATTAGATGTAAGTTCTGGGGATTAGGCTCAGATGGTACAGTAGGAGCAAATAAAAGTGCAATTAAAATAATAGGAGATAATACAGACATGTACGCACAGGGGTATTTTGCATACGATGCTAAAAAATCAGGAGGCGTTACAATATCACACTTAAGGTTTAGTAAAAATCCTATAAAGTCTAGCTATTTAATAAACGAGGCGGATTATATTGCATGTCATAATCAGGCATATATTAATCAATATGATTTACTAAAAGGTTTAATAGATGGTGGAATATTTCTGCTTAACTGTCAGTGGAATAAAGATGAGCTTGATAAAAAGTTACCAGGATCTATGAAAAAGTATTTAGCTGCTCATAATATAAACTTTTATGTTATTGATGCAACTGATATAGCAGCTGGCATTGGACTTGGTTCAAGAATTAATATGATTATGCAGGCTGCATTTTTTAAATTAACTAATGTTATACCTATAGATAATGCTGCGAAATATCTAAAAGGTGCAATTGAGAAGACATATGGCAAAAAGGGGAAAAATATAGTAGAGATGAATTATAAGGCAGTAGATAAGGGAATAGAAGCTCTTATTAAGATTGACATTCCAGATTCGTGGAAAAGTGCAGTTGATGCTGTTGATACCAAAAAAGCACAGGAGCCAGATTTTATTAAGAACATATTAAGAGTGATGAACAGGCAGGAAGGGGATAAAATTCCAGTTAGTGCATTTGTTGGTGCAGAGGACGGAACTTTTCCACAGGGAACAACTGCTTATGAAAAGCGTGGAATTGCAATAAATGTTCCAGAGTGGCAAAAGGATAATTGCATACAATGTAACCAATGCTCATTTGTATGTCCCCATGCTGTAATAAGACCAGTTCTTTTAACTAAAAAAGAAGCTGATAGTATACCCGGTGATTTTGAATATTTACAGGCAAAGGGCAAGGAGCTGGAGAAATATAAGTATAGGATACAGATAAGTCCTCTTGATTGCACAGGATGTGGAAATTGCGCTGATATTTGTCCCGCAAAAGAAAAAGCGCTTATTATGAAGCCGCTAAGCACTCAGGAAAAACAGATAAAGAATTGGGAAATTGCTTCAAATATTCCAGTAAAAGAAGATGTTGTTTCTAAAGAAACAGTAAAAGGGAGCCAGTTTCAAAAACCATTGTTTGAGTTTTCAGGAGCATGTGCAGGATGTGGAGAAACTCCATATGCAAAACTTATAACACAGTTGTTCGGTGATAGGATGATTATTACTAATGCGACTGGTTGCTCATCCATCTGGGGTGGTTCAGCACCTTCTGCTCCTTATACTACTAATGCAGAAGGGAAAGGTCCGGCATGGGCAAACTCATTATTCGAGGATAATGCTGAGTATGGATATGGAATAGCACTGGCTATTAAACAATTGAGAAATAAAATTGAAATGATGATGCAGGAAATGCTAAAAATGGATATATATATAGAAGTGAAGGGTGCTTTAAATGAATGGATTTTATATAAGGATAATGGCGAGAAAAGTAAATTTGCATCAGAAAAAGTATTGAAACTATTAGAAAAAGATTTAAAAAATAGAGAAGCAAACGAATTAAAAAGTGAAATTCTCGAATTAAAGGATTACTTGATAAAGAAATCAGTCTGGGCATTTGGTGGAGATGGCTGGGCTTATGATATTGATTTTGGCGGGCTTGACCATGTACTGGCTTCAAGGGAAGATATAAATGTAATGGTTTATGACACTGAGGTTTATTCAAATACAGGAGGTCAATCTTCAAAATCAACACCAAAAGGAGCAGTAGCAAAATTTGCTGCATCAGGTAAAAAAGTTAAAAAGAAAGACCTTGGACTGATTGCAGCAACTTATGGATATATTTATGTTGCACAGATAGCTATGGGTGCTAACAAAAATCAGACATTGAAAGCATTTATTGAAGCTGAGAGATACAGGGGGCCATCAATTATAATTGCATACTCTCCATGTATTAATCATGGTATTAAAATTGGTATGGGAAAATCTCAATACAGGGAAAAGCAGGCAGTTGATGCAGGGTACTGGCACCTGTGGAGATATAATCCTGAATTAAAGGAAGAGGGAAGAAATCCATTTATACTGGATTCCAGAGAGCCCAAAGAATCTTTTTATGACTTTTTAATGGGCGAGGTTAGATATGCTTCTCTTAAAAAGACATTTCCAGATATAGCAGATAAGTTATTTAAAGAAGCAGAAGCTGATGCAAAAGAAAAATATGAAAATTATAAGAGGATGGCAGAAAATAAATAGTTAGATTTTTTCAAAAGAAGTTAAGTATTTTATGTGTTATAGATTACTTTTTTAAGAAGTTAGATAATAAACTGGGATAATTAAAAATATGAAAGTAAAAAAAGATACAGTCGTAATGAAATTTGGCGGTACATCTGTTGGAAGCATTGATAAGATTAATAAAGTTGCCGAGAAGGTAATAAAGTGTAAATCAACTGGAGCTAATGTAATAGTTGCTTTATCGGCAATGGGTAGTACAACAGATGATTTAATTGAGCTTGCAGGCAAAATTAGTAAAAATCCAGGTAAAAGAGAGATGGACATGCTTCTTTCTACAGGTGAACAGGTATCAATAGCTCTTCTTGCAATTGCAATTCAGGAGAAAGGATATGAATCAATTTCTTTGACTGGAAGTCAGGCAGGAATATTAACTGATAAGATGTATTCTAATGCTAAGATTTTAAGTATAAATAATGAAAGAATAATAAAAGAATTAAGAAAAGGCAGGATTGTGATTATTGCAGGCTTTCAGGGGATAACTTTAGATGGTGATATATCAACTCTTGGCAGAGGAGGTTCGGACACAACAGCTGTTGCAATAGCTGCGACTATAGGTGCAAAATATTGTGAAATATATACTGATGTTGATGGAGTTTTTACTACTGATCCAAGCATAGTTTCTGAGTCAAGGAAAATAAAAACGTTGTCTTATGATGAAATGCTGGAAATGGCTTCATCGGGAGCCAAAGTTCTACACCTAAGAGCTGTAGAGTTTGCCAAAAAGCATGAAGTAGTATTACATGTAAGATCAAGCTTTAATAATAGTGAAGGGACATGGATTATGGATTATAATAAAAGTGAAGAAAAAATGGAAAGGCCAATCATTACGGGTGTTACTTATGATAATAATCAGGTGAAAGTATCTGTATTTGGGCTAATTGATAAACCTGGAGTAGCATCTAAATTATTTGGAGGATTAGCATCTGAGAATATAAATGTAGATTTAATTGTGCAAAATGTTAGTGAAAAGAATTTAGCAACTATTTCCTTTACAATCGAAGAAGGGGATATGGATAAGGCAAGGAAAGTTCTAGGTTATTTAAAAAATAAATTGGAAATTGAAAATATAAAAATAGATTCTGAAATTGCAAAGGTCACAATTATAGGGGAAGGAATGAAGACGCATCCAGGTGTAGCTGCTAAAATGTTTGATTTACTTGGAGCTAAAGATATAAACATAGAAATGATTAGTACTTCACCAATAGGAATTTCATGTGTGGTTCGTAAGAGTAAAATAAAAAAAGCAGTAAAAATTTTACATAAAGGATTTGGCCTGGAAAAGTAGGAGTGTTAAAAAAGTTTCTATATAAAGCTAAAGAAAGTGGTAGAAATAGGATTGAAGCCTAAATGTAGAGCTGAAAAATGGTTGCCTATATTTTCATATAATGATAAAGTATCCCATTAATTATTAAAGGATAAATTGTAGAATACAGTATTGATTTTATAATAAAATCAAAAAGTAGAATTATCAATATTTAAGTGAACGGGGAAGCTTAATTGAAGGAATATAATATTGCAATTGCAGGAGTAACAGGAGCAGTCGGAAAAGTTTTTCTATCAATTCTGGAGGAAAGAAAATTTCCAATAAAAAATCTTATGCCTCTTGCTTCTCATCGGTCTGCAGGTAAGAAAATATTGTTCAGTGGTGAGGAACTAGAAATAGTGGAGTTAAAAAAGAACTCCTTTAATAATATAGATATAGCTCTTTTTTCAGCAGGTGCCTCAACTTCTAAAGAGTTTGTGAAGTATGCTGTGGAAAGCGGTACAGTTGTTATTGATAATAGCAGCGCATTCAGAATGGAAGATGATGTTCCATTAGTTGTACCTGAAGTAAATAAGGAAAAAATATTTGAACATAATGGTATAATAGCCAATCCTAATTGCTCAACCATAATTATGGTTGTTGCTTTAAAACCAATTTATGATATTTCGCCAATAAAAAGAATAATCGTTTCAACTTATCAGGCTGTATCGGGTGCAGGTTCTAAGGCAATAGTTGAACTACAAAACCAGACAAGAGAGATAATATGTAATAATAACAAAAAAGTTAAATGTGAAGTTTTCCCAGTTCAAATAGCTTTTAATGTTATTCCTCATATTGATGTCTTTCTTGACAATGGCTATACCAAAGAAGAAATGAAGATGGTTTATGAAACACAGAAAATATTTAACGACTTTTCGATGAAAATTTCAGCTACTACAGTAAGGGTTCCTGTTTTTACTTCCCATTCAGAAGCGGTAAGCATTGAAACAGAAGAAAAGATAGCATTGGAAGTGGTAAAGGATGCTTTAAGTAAGGCAGATGGACTGATTGTAAAAGATGATTTTAGAAATGCTATTTATCCAACAGTACTTGATACATCAAACAAAGACAGTATCTTTGTAGGAAGAATCAGAGAAGATATATCTACAGAAAATGGAATCAGCATGTGGGTAGTTGGCGACCAGCTAAGAAAAGGTGCTGCACTTAATGCAATACAGATTGCTGAAGAATTAATTTGTGCTGAAGGGATAAATAAGAGCTTTGGCACGTAGAGATACAGAAGTCAACCAGAATTAAAAAAGGGTATTAAAATTTAATAGCTTTGTTTGTTTTTTATTTCCATAATTCTTTTTAATCTATCTTTTAATTCTTTCTCAAAGCCTCTGTCTGTAGGATTGTAATATGTTCTATTTAAAAGTTTTTCTGGAAGGTGTGATTGTTTTACTACTGCATCTTTATAGTCATGAGCATACCTGTATCCCTGGCCGTATCCAATTTCCTTCATTAATTTAGTAGGGGCATTTCTAATGTGATACGGAACTGGAAGAGACCCAAATTCTTCAACATCTTTTTTTACTTTTTTATATGTTAAATAAAGTGAATTGCTTTTTGGGGCAAGAGCAAGGTAGATTGCAGCTTCAATTATTGCAAGATATCCTTCCGGGGGACCTATGAATTCAAAGCTTTGTTTGGCTGAAATTGCAACCTGTATTGCGTTTGGATCAGTAAGCCCTACATCTTCTGAAGCAAATCTGATCATTCTTCTTAATATGTATAATGGATCTTCGCCGCCCTCTATCATTCTAACCACCCAGTATGTTGCTGCGTCAGGATCACTGCCTCTTAAACTTTTATGTAAGGCTGATATTAAATTAAAATGTTCCTCACCGCTTTTATCATATAGGAGAGCTTTTTTCTGAATGATATTTTCAATTAAAGCTGTATTTATTATAATATCTTCTTTTTTAATAAAAGAATTAACTGCAAGTTCTAAAATATTATATGCAACTCTTGCATCTCCATCGCAAGATTTGCTTATAAAATCAATAGTCTTATCATCTATTTTTATATTTAAATTGCCATATCCTCTTTCCTTGTTTTTTAGTGCTCTATCCAGTAAAATTTTTATTTCATCAGGTACTAATTTATTTAAAATAAAGACTTTGCATCTGGAAAGAAGGGCAGAAATTACTTCAAAAGAGGGATTTTCCGTAGTAGCACCAATTAAAATAATAGTACCGTCTTCAACAAAGGGAAGAAATGCATCCTGTTGTGCTTTATTAAACCTGTGTATTTCATCAATAAAAAGTATTGTTTTTATATTACTTGTTTTTTTTTCGTATTTAGCTATTTCCATTACTTCTTTTACCTGTTTTATTCCTGCAGTTACAGCAGAAAAGGAAATAAATCTGCATTTTGTTTTATTTGCAATAATTTTTGCAATTGTAGTTTTACCACAGCCTGGAGGACCCCAGAATATAATAGAATTAATTTTATCTTCTTCTATTATCCTTTTAAGTATTTTATCCTCTCCAACCAAATGATTCTGTCCAACAAATTCATCTAAATTTACAGGCCTTATTCTATCTGCAAGGGGAGTATCATGGGAGATATCTTTATTACTAAACTCAGATTGTTTGAATAAATTCATATTATCCATTTATTATTTTTACATAAATTTTTCTATTTCTTGGACCATCAAATTCACAAAAAAATATTCCCTGCCATGTTCCAATCACTATCCTGCTGTTATCTATTATTAAATTTGTAGTTTGTCCTACAATAGTAGATTTTATATGAGAATCAGCATTCCCTTCGATGTGTGTATAATTGTCGTGGGCTGGTATTAAACTATTAAATTTATTAATAATATCCACCTTTACGGATGGATCAGCATTTTCATTAATAGTAACACCTGCAGTAGTGTGAGGAACAAATAAGGAGCATAATCCATTTTTTACAGCTGATTTCAAGATGAGATCATTTACCCTGGAAGTAATGTCTATTAGTTCTACTCTTTGAGTAGTCTTAATATCAAGAATTTTTAACATAATTCTCCTTTCCTGGTATAAATTTAAAATAAAATTTAAGTTTTAAAATTTTGGCAAATTTGATATTAATAAAAATAAGGCATAAAGGTAAAATAAATTCACTTTTCATTTTTACAGTAATAATAATTATAGTTAAAAAACAAATTTTTACAAAGTTATATTGATAAGATATTATTAGAAAATAAGTTAAAGGAGATTATGTCAGTAAAAAAATATGATGTTGTTGGTATTGGAAATGCAATTGTTGATATTCTAGCAAATGTTGATGAAAATTTTCTTAGCAGACACAAGCTAAAAAAAGGGATGATGAAATTGGTTGATGAATGTGAAGCTCGGAGAATTAATAAGTCTATAGAACCTGTTAAAGAAGAATCTGGAGGGTCAGCTGCAAATACAATCGCCGGCCTTGCTATGCTCGGTAATTCTGTAGCGTTTATTGGTAAAGTTAGAAATGATTTTTTAGGGAATGTATTTGAAAATAGTCTAAAAAATATTGGAGTATATTGTAGTACATCAAAAGTGGAAAGCAATTTACCTACAGCCAGATGTATAGTATTAACAACACCAGATGCTCAAAGGACGATGAATACCCATCTTGGGATAGCGGGAACTATTGAATCTGATGATATTGATAAGGAAATTATAGCTGAGTCAAAGATAATATATTTAGAGGGCTACCTATGGGATAAAGTGAAGGCAAAAAAAGCTTTTATGAAAGCAATAAGGATTTCTCATGAAAATGATGGTAAAGTAGCATTAAGTTTATCAGATCCTTCATGTGTTAATCGTCATCGAGAAGGTTTTCTTGAGCTGGTAGAGAGTCATATTGATATTCTTTTTGCGAATGAGGATGAAATAAAATCTTTATTTAGAATGAAGTCATTTGACGGTGCAGTAGAGGAGTGTAAAAAAAAGAATATTATCTTTGCGCTAACGAGATCAGAGAAAGGTTCAGTAATTATATACAAGGATGAAGTTTACAGGATAAATGCAGATACTGTTAATAAATTAGTTGATACAACAGGAGCTGGAGATCTTTATGCTGCTGGCTTTTTACATGGATTTATTAAGAGAAAAGGTCTGGGAATTTGTGGTAGAATGGGGAGTGTTGTTGCAGCAGAAATTGTCAACCATTTTGGTGCTCGACCTGAGAAATTGCTTATAGAATTGTTAAAAGAAAAAGGATTTTAATTCTATAATTAATTCTCTAAAAAATAATGTTTTAGGTTCATTTTATATAATAATATATGGAAGGAAGAGAATGAAAGTCATATCAAAAGCAGATGTAGGGGTATTTGGTGGTTCAGGATTTTACTCATTTTTAAAAGTAAAAGAAGAAATTAGTATAGAGACTCCATATGGTAAGCCATCTGATAAAATAGTAATAGGTGAACTAGAAGGTATAAGAATTGCTTTTATTCCAAGGCATGGTAAGAAACATGAACTTCCACCGCATAAAATTAATTATAGAGCAAATGTTTTTGCAATGAAGGAATTGGGAGTTAAGTATATTTTTGGGCCATGTGCATCTGGAAGCCTTCAACCTCATATAAAGCCTGGACAGTTTGTAATATGTGACCAATTTGTAGATAGGACAAAGGGCAGGGTTGATACTTTTTATGATGGCCCGAGTACAACCCATATGTCTATGGCTGAACCATACTGTCCTATTCTTAGAAAAATAGTGGTAAAGTGTGCTGAAGAACTTGGCATAGCTTATCACAAAAAAGGAACAGTAGTTGTTATACAGGGTCCAAGATTCAGTACAAAATCTGAGAGCAGGTGGTTTTCAAATCAGGGATGGGAAGTTATAAGTATGACTCAGTATCCTGAGTGTTATCTGGCAAGAGAGTTAGAAATATGCTATGTAAACATCTCACTTATAACAGATTATGATGTTGGTCTGGAGGGCCAACCTAAAATTAAACCTGTAACGACTAAGGAAATAATTAAAATTTTTAATCAAAATAATGAAAAATTAAAAAATTTACTTTTTAAAGCAATTCCTATGATTCCCGATGAAAGAAATTGTATATGTTCTGATGCATTGAAAGGAGCAGTTGTCAGCTAACGAAAATTACTTATAAGAATTATTGATATTTTAATATAATTGTATGCAGGAATTATTTGTAAAAAAAAGAATCTAACCATAGAGGAGATGTAATTGAAAAGCAAGATTTTGGTTGCTTCAGACAAATATAAGGGAAGCTTATCAGCTGTAGAGGTATGCAGCATAATAAAAGATGCAATAAAGAAAATTGATGATGGGATTGATGTAATTGTATGTCCGATGGCTGATGGCGGGGAAGGGACTGTAGAAACTTTAGTTGAAAGTCAGAAAGGTAAATATATATTATCTGATGTAACAGGACCATTAGGACAAAAAGTAAAAGCAAGAATTGGCATAATTGGGGGAAATACTGCAATTATTGAGATGGCTTCTGCTTCTGGATTGGCATTGATACCTAAAGAAAAAAGAAATCCTATGGAAACAACAACATATGGGACGGGAGAACTTATAAAGAAGGCATTAGATATAGGGTGCAGGAAAGTAATAATAGGTATAGGAGGCAGTGCAACTACTGATGGAGGAATGGGAATGGCACAGGCTTTAGGTGTTAAATTTTACAATTCTTGCAGTAATTTATTAGGTTTTGGAGGCAGACAGTTACTTAAATTAAAAAGAATAGATATGAGAAATATTCATCCTGCAGTTTCAAATACTGAATTTAATGTAGCAAGTGATGTTGATAATCCTTTAACTGGCAAGAACGGTGCAGCTTATGTATATTCTCCTCAAAAAGGTGCTGATAAGGAAATGGTTAAAAAATTAGACAATGGACTTGTAAATTTTTCAAAAATAATTAAAAAAGATTTAGGAAAAGATATATCGAATTTAAAAGGTGCAGGCGCTGCCGGAGGATTAGGTGCAGGACTACATGCTTTTTTAAATGCAACGTTGAGACCGGGAACAGATATTATTATTGAGGCAAATGACCTTGAATCAAAAATAAAAGAAGCAGATCTTGTGATTACTGGTGAAGGAGCAATGGATAAGCAGACTTTTTTTGGGAAAAGTTCTTATGGTGTGGCAATGCTGGCAAGAAAATATAATATTCCAGTTATAACTATAAATGGTTCAGTTTTTATAAGTAGAGGTGAAATTAATAGAAAAAATACCAGTCTCTTTTGTGGGAATTTTTCTATTATAAAAAAGCCTATGGAATTAGAAGATGCTGTTAAAAATTCCAGGAATTTACTGGAAAGTGCTGCCCAGGAAATAATTACTTTTTATAAGTGTATAAAAAGATTCTGTTAATTGGAAATCCAGTATTATTGCAGGAATTGCAGAAATTATATATTATATTTTTAAGAGTTTAACTAATAAATTTAATATTTAGATTACGGAAATATAATTTTTATTATTATAAGGGAAGGTAAAAAATGAAAGTGATAGGCAATGTGGAGCTTGAAAATGTAAAGAAGTTAAGAAGTGGGAAAGTAAGGGAGATGTTTGCCTTTAATGATAAAATTCTAATAGTTACAACTGATAGGATTTCAGCTTTTGATTTTATACTACAGTCTTTAATTCCTTTAAAAGGTGCAATTTTAAATAAAATTTCAATTTTTTGGTTTGATTATTTAAAAAGTGTAATAAAAAATCATTTAATTGAGGTTGATATAAATAAGTTTCCAAAAATACTGAAGAAACAAAAAAATATTCTAAAACACAGGTCAGTTATAGTAAAAAGAGCAAGAGTTATTCCAATAGAATGTGTTGTCAGGGGTTATCTGGCAGGTTCAGGATGGAATGAATATAAAGAGAGTGAGAAAATAGGAGATATAAAACTGCCTCCTAATTTAAAAATGTGTGAAAAATTACCTGAGGCCATATTTACTCCTACCACTAAAGAAGATACAGGCCATGATATAGGAATAACTATAAAGAAAGCTAAAAAAATTTTTGGTTCGAAATTAATTGATTATATAAAAGAAAAAAGTATTGAATTGTATCTAAAAGCATCTGAATATGCATTGGGGAAGGGGATAATAATTGCTGATACCAAGTTTGAATTCGGTATGATAGGAGATGAGGTAATTTTAATTGATGAAGTATTGACTCCGGATTCATCAAGATTTTGGCCTCTTAAGGACTATGAACCTGGAAGAGACCAAAATAGTTTTGATAAACAATACGTAAGAAATTACCTTTTAAGCACTGATTGGGACAGGACGTCAACTCCACCCAAGCTCCCGCCTGATATAATTGAAAAAACTACACAAAGGTATGCTAATGCATATGAAAAACTGGTTGGAAGAAAATTTGATTTTAAATAGTATTTACTTTTTTTATCAGAAAAAATGTATAAAAATTTTTCTGATTCTAATGAATTAAAAGCTTTATTTTTATTATTAGTTTAATCAGTGCATGTATTAAAAAAAGCAACACCATCAATCATAGAAACACCTTTTGATGAAAACCAGAATTTGCCTTCAAGAACGATATCAATTTGTATGACGTAGATTCCTTCATTGGTGATATCATTTATAAGTATTTCAATTTCTGCAGATTCTTCTGGTGCGATATCATATGGAAGTGCAGTACGAGCTGTTCGATCATAATCCGTATATTCAACGTTCTGGCCATAATAATGATAACCAACTCTTACTAAGTCTCCTCCTTCACTTTTCCATGTAAAATCAGAAGTGTTGGTAACTTCAATTTTTATATAGTTATCTTTATTGGTACATAGATAAGAAGGGATAAATCCTTTTAACTCGGCCCCAATAACAGCATTATCATAATCTATCTGTTCTTCCAGGGCAGCTACTGCTTCTTCCAATTCTTCAGATGTAATTACATCAGGGCTTTCATCAGATTCTTCAGTAGTTTGTTTGTCTGCTTGTGTGCTGGTCTCTTCAGTTGATGACTGGAATGTGCAGGATATCACGAAGAATATAAAAAATAATAATGTAAGAATTATTGTAAATAAGAAAAGAATTAAATTTCTTACAAGATGAAGCCTTGTGCTGATTTTATTCTTATCATTTTTCTTATAACTATTGTTAGCTTTTTTAATTAGCATTTTACTGTTTTCCTTTACTTCTTTTATTTAATAAATTGATATAAAAAACTGATTTTATTTTATATCAGAAGCTTATTATAAATTAGATTCATTTTTTTTTGAATAATGTCAGTAAAATTTATATAATAATAATAATAATTTTATTTTTAATTAATTTATATTGTAATTTTATTTGAGAGGTGAATATGACATCAATAGAAATAGTAGGCCTGGTATCAATTATTTTAATTTCATGTTTTTCAATAGTTGGAATAATTGTTGCAATACCATTAATTAGATTAATAAATAGAATAAGAAATATAGCAGATAATCTAAATGAAAGCATGGTTCCAATTGTAGAAAAATTGGATAGTACTGTTAGCAATTTGAATACTGAAATTAGCTCGATTAGTGATTTAACCCAGAGTGTCAGTTCGATAGTAGAACAGCTTGAAAAAGTAATTAGATTGGCTCGCATACTGATTACAAATCCAATAATAAAGATTATTAGCACAACAGCTGGTATTATGAATGGGCTAAAAAATGTAAGTAAAGATAATGAAAATAAGGAGGATTAAATGGATTTAGAAAGAGGTGCAGGTAATAATAAAAGTTGCTTCTGGAGTGTAGTAATTTCATTGTTTGCAGGATTAGCTATAGGGGGGATTTTAGGAATTTTATTTGCTCCTAAACCAGGTAAAGAGACCAGGGAAGATATTAAAGAAAAAAGTGAATTGTTAATAAAGAAAAGTAGAGAAAATATTGATGATGCTATTGATAAAACAAAAGAATTTGTAGATAAAAGTAAGAAAAAAGTTGAGGATTTGAAATTAAAAGGCGAAGAATTAATAGAAAAGAGCATGGAAAAAATAGATAAAGCTGCTAAAGCTATTGATTCTAATGTTAAAAAGACCAAAAAAAAGGTAAAAAAAGTGGTGGACAAAGGTAAAAAGGCAGCTAAAAATGCAAAAAGTACTTTGTCTTAAAAAAATTATATGATTAATGATAAACTGGCAAGAAAAGTTCTAAACACTTTACTTAAAAGCGGGGGCGATTTTTCTGAAATATATATACAGAAAAAGATAAATAATAATATCAGGCTTGAAGATGGCAAAATAGATGATTCTAGCAGTGGTTTTGATTTAGGCTGCGGATTAAGATTAATTTTTGGTGACAGCACTTTCTATGCTTACATTGATTCTCTCCAAAAAGATAAATTAATTAATGCTGCTAAAGTATTAAGCTCTGCTGTAAGCAGTGAAAGTAATAAAAAAATATTAAATTTAACTCCAACTAGCAGTTCATATGATGTTAATATAAAAAAATATCCCCATAATGTTTTTCAAGAAAATAAAAGAGACATATTGCTTGTAGTTGATAAAACTGCAAGGGATTACAGTAAAGATATAATACAGGTAACTTCAAATCTTTCAGATTCGGAAGATGAAATATTCATTGCAAATTCTGAAGGAATAAGTTCATCCGAGAAGGTCGTAAAAGTTTTTTTAACGATAAATATAGTAGTTAAAAAAGGTAGGGAAGTTAGAACTGGATATAAATCAATTGCAAAAACCTGCGGGTACGAAGCATTTGAAATAAAAAAACCTTCTGAAATTACCAGGGAGGCATGCAAAATTGCTATAAGGATGCTGGATGCTGAAAGTGCTCCTGTAGGGTCTATACCGGTAGTTATTGGGCCAGCATTTGGAGGTGTTATTTTCCATGAAGCTTGCGGGCATGGTCTGGAAGCTGATGCTATTATAAAGGATGCTTCTGTTTTTAAAGGAAAGTTAGAAAAAAAGATAGCAAATAGTCTAGTGACTGCTATTGATGACTCTACACTGCCGTATCAATGGGGTTCTTACAAGTATGATGGTGAAGGACATCAATCCAAAAGAACTGTATTGATTAAAAATGGTATACTGAAAAATTATATTTTTGATTTAAAGACTTCAAAAAAGTTAAAGAAATTACAAACAGGTAATGGCAGAAGACAATCATTCAGAAACATACCCATACCGAGAATGAGTAATACTTATATTGATAACTACAAAGAAGATCCAAAATCTATCATAAAATCAGTAAATAAGGGAATTTATGCAAAAGAATTTGCCGGAGGTCAGGTTGACCCTGCAACCGGCAATTTTGTATTTGGTATAAGCGAAGGGTATTTGATTGAAAAGGGGAGTATAACTTTTCCTATAAAGGGAGCAACCTTAATTGGAAATGGCCCTGAAGTATTAATGAGAGTGGAGGCAATAGGGAATGATTTAGATTTTGCTCCTGGTTTTTGTGGAAAAGGCGGACAATCTATCTCTAATGAAGTTGGTCAGCCAACAATATTAGTTAGCAGGCTTACAATAGGGGGAACAAAAATTTAATATGCAAAATCATAAATCAATAAAAATTAAAAATGGAATGGTGGATGTCTGTAAAGATGCTGCAGCTTTAATAAATAAAAAGTCTATAGATGAATATGAAATATATGCAGTTAATTCAATACAGAACGAAATAGAAATTTTTAATAGTAATGTTGATAAATTATCATTTTCTGATTCAACCGGAATAGGTATAAGAGTATTTAAGAATGGAAGTATAGGATATTCTTATACAGCAATACTAGAAAGCGACAGTATTGAAGATTGCATTGAAAAAGCAATAATTAATTCAAGAATAACAAATAGTGAAAATTATAATTCTTTGCCAAAAGAAAGTGAATTCATATATAAACAAAAAGTTATTAAAAAGGAACTACTTTACAGAGATGATATCTTGAAGTACAGTACTGCAGATAAAATAGAAGTAGCAAAAAAACTTGAGATACTGACTAAAGAAAAAGATAAAAGAATTGTAAGTATTGACAATCTTATATATGAAGACAGCCTTTCAGAAGTTGCAATACTAAATTCTCATGGGTTTTGTGATACATTTAAGGCCACAACAAGTTTTATTTATGTTAATGCAATTTCAAGACAGAAAGGCGACATATCAACCGGGGATTATTTTTCATATTGCAGATCACCCAAAGATTTTAACCTTGAAAATATTGCAGCAGAGGCAGTTAAGAAATCAGTTTCTTTGTTGGGTGGTAAAAAAATTAAAACTCAAAGATGCGATTTAGTTTTAGAGCCGCTTGTGGCTTCACAATTTTTAGGTATTATTGCTGGAACACTAACTGCTGATTCAGTCCAGAAGGGTAAATCACTATTTAAGGATAGGATAGGTAATAAAATTTTTACAATAGATTTAAATATATTTGACGATGGAACTATGCCCGAGGGACTTGCAACTGCGCCATTTGATGGCGAGGGAGTTCCGGGTGGGAAAACTACTGTATTTAAGGATGGTATATTGAAAACTTTTCTTTATAATACTTATACAGCAAGGAAAGATAATAAATATTCTACAGGTAATGCTGCTAGAGCATCATATAGATCAACACCAGGTGTGGGTTTATCAAATTTTTATATTTCCCCATCTAAAGAAAGTAATTTTGATAAGCTTGTAAAATCTATTGATAAGGGATTTTACGTATCAGATATTATAGGACTTCATTCAGGGACAAATCCAATTTCAGGAGAAATTAGTGTTGGCGCAAAAGGGTTATGGATTGAAAAGGGAAGTCTTGGTTTTCCTGTGAAGGAAGTTACTATTGCTTCTGATATTTTAAGTTTTTGCAGTAGTATAGATAAAATTGGAAATGATATAAAATTTTTACCTTCAGGAGGATATATTGGAAGTCCCTCTATAGTCATTAGAGATATTGCAGTAGGGGGCAGTTAAGGAGTGGTAATTAAGAAGAAAGTAACTAAAGTAAGCAGTGTTAATGTTTTGATAATAAAGCAAGGTTGGTAGTGATAAATTAACCAACTGTAATAAATTTTACATAACCTACTGTCTTGCATATTATAGTTACAATTGTTCCTGATAGTAATATTCCGTAGAATATATGAAGCAGTGCTTTTTTAGGAGGTATTCCGAAAACAAACGCTATGAGTGCACCAGTCCAGGCTCCAGTAATAGGGAGTGGTATGCCAACAAAGGCTACAAGAGCGTAACCTGTGTATTTTTTAAATTTTTTTGTATATTTTCTGCGTGTCCTATCAAAAAGCCAATTAAAAAATCTATTAGCTAGCTTAAATTTTTTCATTAAGAATTTTGAAAGCGGCTCAAGAATCCATATTATTACAATTGCAGGAATAATGTTTCCTGCAATTGAAATTGCATATGCTAAGAATATATTCATATTGTAAACCCCAAGAGCCAATGGAATAGATGCCCTTAATTCACCAATAGGAGTCATAGCAGTAAAAAAGACTGCAAGATAGGAAGATATGTTATTAAAAAAATTAGAAAGTTCCATTATTGTTATTTTTTATATATATATTTTATGTTAATATTTTAGAAAATATTAGTTAATCTGTATAAAATTTTAAACATTATATAATTTGAATACATTACAGTCAATTATTTTAGGAATAATTCAAGGGTTGACGGAATTTTTTCCTATTAGCAGTTCAGGACATTTAGTTTTAATACCATTTTTCTTTAATTGGGAAAGTCCTTCTTTATATTATATAGTTACTGTCCATCTCGGAACACTTGTTGCCATACTAAGTATATTTTACAGAGAAGTATACAGAATTATTAAAGCTTTCTTTTTAGGGATTTTTATTAAGTCTAAAAGATCAAATAATTATTTCAAATTAGCCATATTAATAATTATTGCAAGTATTCCTTCAGTTTTACTGGGAATATTTTTAGAAAAGTATATTGATAAATTTTTTTACAACCCATTGCTTGTAGCTGCTTTTTTAATTGTTACAGCTATTATACTTTTAGCAGGTGAAAAGAGAGGAAAAAATATCAAAAAGAAAAATGTAAAAAATAATGCATTTATTGCATTGATTATTGGATTAGGTCAGGCTGTTGCTATATTACCAGGAATTTCAAGGTCTGGGGCTACCATATCTTTTGCAAGATTTTTTGGTATTAAAAGGACTGAATGTGTAAAATTTTCGTTTTTATTATCAATACCGGTGATTTTTGGCTCATTTATATTTGAGATTTATAAATCACATAGTGTCATTTTTAATGGTAGTTTTTCAGAAATCAAATATTTAATAATTGGATTTATTTTTTCATATATTTCAGGTTTTTTTGCAATTAAATTTATAGTATATTTGACCAGAAGTAAAAATTTGAATGTTTTTGCAATATATTGTGTTGTATTAGCAATCATAACTTTTATAGTTGTTTATTGTAGAAGTTTTTAGGAAGATGGTTTTTGTATTAAAATTTAAGTAGTTGTATAGTATATAGGCAAGAATATTATAAAATAGTAATAGTTTTTAAATAGGAATGTTTGGCAATGTGGAGGTAATATAGGAATAGAAATAGTATAGATAAAAAAAATAGAAAATTTTTAGAAAATATGTTTAAGATAGGAGTGATAATTTCATTATGAAAGGGGTTATTTTAGCAGGTGGTCTTGGCACAAGAATGATGCCCTGCACTAAGGTAACAAACAAGCATTTGCTTCCAGTATATAATAAACCAATGATTTATTATCCTCTTATGACAATGGTGAATGCTGGGTTGAAAGATATAATGATTGTTACAGGAGGAAATTATGCAGGAGATTTTTTAAGGATTTTAGGTAACGGAAAGGAATTTGGATTAAAAGATATAAGCTATACTTATCAGGAAGGTGAAGGAGGTATAGCAGATGCATTAAAATTATCAGAAAATTTTGCAGAAAAAGAAAAAATATTTGTAATATTAGGTGATAATTTAGTAGAGGATGATGTATTAGAGCATGTGGCGGCTTTTGAAGAACAAGAAAGAGGAGCAAGGATTTTTTTAAAAGAGGTCTCAGACCCTGAAAGATTTGGTGTTGCTGAAATCAAAAATAGCAAGGTAATAAATATTGAGGAAAAACCAAAAAAACCTAAGAGTAATTATGCTGTATGCGGTCTTTACATGTATGATTCTGAAGTATTTGAGATAATAAGAAATTTAAAACCATCTGATAGGGGAGAATTGGAAATTACTGATGTTAATAATGAATATATTAAAAGAGGGACTATGAATTTTTCTATTATTAAAGGGTGGTGGACGGATGCAGGGACATTTGAATCATTATACAGGGCTAGCAAGTTGGTAGCAGAGAGAGAACATGAAATAGGGTAGAGGAAGATGGAAAAAATTTTTTAAAATTATTTTTTATTAAATTCTACAATCCTTGTTGAATTGCAATAGAAGCATCTATAAATATTT